>Ga0208193_1000010_pt1 | contig 122586 bp, 104 predicted proteins | sample June2015DPH_17_2_FD_184716 | JGI IMG/M metagenome (GOLD analysis project Ga0208193, IMG submission 184716) | Peatland microbial communities from SPRUCE experiment site at the Marcell Experimental Forest, Minnesota, USA - June2015DPH_17_10... | ecosystem: Environmental > Terrestrial > Soil >...
AAACCATTGCGCCCCGGATCGCTCCCCACTTCATTCATTCCCGTCAGCCGGTTGAAGCAATAAAAAGCCGTATCCTCCACGCCCTTCGCCATCACCGGCCCCGTGAACTGCTGGAACCGCATCACAAACTCGCTCTCCTGTTTCCCTTGCACCGTCATCGTCAGCACATCGCGCATGAAATCGAACAACCCTCCATCGATGTCCTGCCGCTGAGACTTCGCGCACTCCGTCGCCTCCTCAATGTGCCGCCGGTCTTCCTCAGTAATCTCTTCCCGTTCAGGTACAACATACGTCCGATACACCCCATAGCAAGCCGCCACCTCACGAATCGCTCGCCTCACTTCCGTCTGCGTGTAGTCCCTTCGGTCGCGATTCGCCTCGCATATCTCCACAAACAGTGAAGTCAGCCGGTTCACATCGCTCCCCAGCGCCTCCTGCGAAACCGCGATCTTCTTCTCATGCGCAATGGCCGGAAACTCAGTAGACTGACCGGTAAATTCACCATAAACAGACGCCAGCTCCACCATCCCTTCAGGAGCCACCAGAACCCCCATGGCAACATTCAGAAAGTCGTACCCACTCGTGCCTTCAATTGGCCAGCTCTCCCGTAAAAACTCACCCGGCTCCAGAATCTTCTCCCCAACCACATACGCATCCGGAGCATGTTGTCGCAGCCGCTTCATATACTCCAGCGGATCGCGCAACCCATCCGGATGGTCCACACGCACACCATCGATCACACCCCGCTTCAACCAATCGATCACCAGCGCATGCGTCTCTTCAAACACATACTCCCGCTCCACCCGCAGTCCGATCAGCGTATTCACATCAAAAAACCGTCGATAGCTCAACTGCTGATCCGCCGTCTTCCAGTACGCCAACCTGTAGTTCTGCTGGTTCAGAAAATCATCCAGCCCATCCATATTTCCATTCAGCTCGGCCACCGACTGATCGATCGACCCCGCAATTTCCGCCTCTTCCTTTCCCAACCGCTCCAGCAAGCCATACAGAACCACCTTGTCCCGATGCCGCGCCAAAATCGTCCTGCGATCGACATACTCCGGCTGAGGCAAGCGACCGAACGACGCCGCAAGAAAACTCAGCGTGTCCGACTTCGCATACTCCGCTGCCCGCGCAAGAATCACCGGTAGTGAAGTCGGCGCCGCCGGTAACGTCTGCCCCGAGCACTCCACCTGAAACTTATTTCCCCGCCGCGTCACCTTGATCCCGCCGCTCTGCAGCACTCTCCCATACTGATCGCCGAGTATCGGCACCAGCACCTTATCCCGCAACCTTTCCTCCTGCGGCTGCCAATCGATATCGAAGAACGAAGCATACCGGCTCGAAGTCCCGTTCTCCAGAACATCCCACCAATATCGATTCTCTTTTCCGAGCGACATGTGGTTCGGCACAATATCGAGCACCTGCCCCAACCCCGCCTCGCCCAGCTTCGTGCAGAAGCGCTCATGCGCCTCTGACCCACCCAGCTCCTGATTCACCATCTGGTGCGAGACAACATCGTACCCATGCGTGCTACCCGGCGCAGCCTGCAGATAAGGAGAGCTGTAAACATGCGAAATCCCCAACGCGCGCAGATAATCCGCGATCGCTGCCGCATCATCGAATGTGAAATCCTTATGGAGTTGCAGCCTGTAGGTAGAGCAAGGAATCCGTAGCATCGTTATCGACCGATCGAAGAACTCGTTCAGGAAAACAAGGCAGCAGAAAAGTCACGCAGATGATTGATTAGAAGCGCTTAGCGCGCCGATGGTTGTATCCATTCGTCAAATCTAACCAGCAGGTTCCGGCCGCCAAAGCCCCGACACTGCAAACGCCGAATGCACCAGCGCAATATGCGACAGCGCCTGCGGAAAATTTCCCACCATCCGTTTCCCCACCGCGTCATACTCCTCGGACAACAAACCAACATCATTTCGCAGCGAGAGCAGCCGCTCAAACATCTTCGTCGCATCCTCCCGCCGCCCAATCAACCATAAACAAGTAACCATCCAGAAGCTGCACGCCAGAAACGCACCCTCGCCCGAAGGCAAACCATCATCAGTCGTCTTCGTGTCATACCGCGCCACAAATCCATCTTTCATCAATCGCTTCTCAATCGCCGCCACCGTCCCCGCAATCCGCGGATCGTCCATCGGAAGAAATCCCGTCAATCCAATCCGCAGACACGAAGCATCCAGTTGCTTCGACCCATACGACTGCACAAAGCTGTTCAGTTTTTTATTGAAACCCTTCGCGCAAACCTCCCTGTGAATCAGGTCGCGGTTCTTCTTCCACCGCTTCACATCGCCCTTCCCATCAAACTGCTCATGGTTCTTGATCGCGCGATCGAGCGCCACCCAGGCCATCACCTTCGAGTGCGTAAAATGCTGCGGCTCCCCGCGCACCTCCCAGATCCCCCTGTCCGGCTCCTGCCACACGTCACACAAGCGATCGATCAGCGCCCCCTGCACCGCGCTCGCCGACACGCGAATCTCCTCCTCAGCCGGCGGTATCCGGTTCAACGCCGCAGCAACCTCGCCAAACACGTCCAGTTGAAACTGGTTCACTGCCGCATTGCCGATCCGCACCGGCCGCGAGCCCTCGTATCCCGGCAGCCAGTCCGCGTCCCACTCCACAATCTGCCGCTCGCCGCATATTCCGTAGATCGTCTGAATCTGCCCCGGCGCCCCAGCGATCGCCCGCATCAACCACTTCCTCCACTCCACCGCCTCTTCGACATAACCCGCCTGCATCAAAATCAGCAGCGTAAACGCCGTATCGCGCAGCCAGCAATATCGGTAGTCCCAGTTGCGCGTCCCGCCAATCTTCTCCGGAAGCGAAGCCGTCACCGCAGCAACAATCCCACCAGAAGGCCTGTACGTCATCGCCTTCAATGTCATCAACGACCGCTCCACCGCCTCAGCATACGGACCTCGATATCGATTCCTCTCATTCCACTCCTTCCAGAAAACCTGAGTCTCCTTCAACGCTTCCTCGGCAGCCTGCACCTTCGGCACCTTCCCCAACGACGACAGATTCGTCAGCGTAAAACTCACCTTCTCCCCAGCCCGCACAGCAAACTCACTCCGCGTCGACATCCCTTCGCCACGCAGCGGAGCGTCCGTATGCAGCACCACCATGTCCGATCCCGCAATCGCTCGCAGCTCACGCTCCGTACTCGTCACCCAGGGAATCGTCCTGCCGTAGTCAAAGCGGATCGAAAGATCCATCTGCATCGCCACCTTGCCGCGCACACCATGCACCATCCGCACTACATGCGAGTGCTCCGCCCGCGGCGGCATAAAATCCACCACACACACCTCACCCTCTTTCGTCTCAAAAGTCGTCTCCGCTACCAGCGTGTGTTCCTCGTACCTCCGCCGGATCGCCTTCGCCTTTCCCGCAGGAGCAATCTTCCAGAACCCGTTATCCCGCGTCCCCAGAAGCGCAGCAAAACAAGCCCCAGAAGAAAAGTTCGGCCAGCACAGCCAGTCGATCGAACCCTCGCGAGACACCAGCGCCGCCGTCTCGCAGTCTCCAATAATGCAATAATCTTCAATGGGGGAGCCGTGAAGTTGCTCTCCCGCCTTCTTCTTGCGATCGTTCACCGGTCCTCGCCTCATTGACTGCATTCGTCCTGCCAGCAACCACATACAACGAAATACGCATCTGTCTTAGTGCATCGCCACAATGCCTAAGATGCGCGCAGCCAACTTTTGGAAAGAAGAAAAGAGCTACGGCCTTGAAAACAATGCACGGACCAACCGACATATCCCCAAAATCAGCAGTACACTCTCCAGTAACTTCTCTGTCGAGGCGGAACACCGGGAATAACCGACCAGAAAACCTCTGCCACCGCTAACCGAAAACAGAGAAAGCACACATCGTCCGATGGCCTCCGCGCAAACCAATATCGATCTCGCCTCCGCTCCCGCGACCGGCACCACCGGTCTCCTCGTCAGCCTGGTACCCTTGTCGCAAGAGGCCTTCGACGCCACGCTCACCAACCTCGCCCTCGCCTTTCCCGGCGAGACCGTCTTCGTCGCCACACCCGACGCAGCACCGCAATCCTCCTCAGGAAGCCCGCTCCGCCTTCTGCCTTACACCGTCACCACCGTCTCAGCGAGCCCCTGGGTCCTCACCGCCGCCGACTATCTCAACACCTTCAAGCTCGCCCAGGAAAACCACGCCACCGCCTGCGTCCTGCTCGGCGCCGAAGCCCAATCGCTACATCCCGAGTCCATCCGCGCCCTGGCAAAATCCGCACTCCTCTGCGACCTCACCCTCGCCCACTACGATCTCGGCCCGCGCGAAGGCCTCGTCAACTCTGCAATGCTCTACCCAGTCACCCGAGCCCTCTTCGGCACGCGCCCGCGCTATCCTCTCGCCATCGACCTTGGCCTCTCCCTCCGCATGGCAGAGCGCCTCGCCACCGTTGCACAACGATTCACCGCCGCCGGACAAAGCGACGCGCTCCTCTGGCCGCTCAATGAAGCCGCCACCGCCAACTACACCACAGCCGAGATACCCATCAGCCCGCGCATCCTTCCCCAGCCCGTCACCCCCGACGTTAACACTCTCCTCGCCGAGATCGCCACCTCCCTCTTCACTGACATCGACGCCAAAGCCTCATTCTGGCAGCGCGCACGCGGCACTCAACCCACTCAACTCATCACCCAAACCGCTCCCATCGCCGAGCCGCCAGACATCGCCCCCATGCTCGATGCTTTCCGTCTCGCCTACACCAACCTCCACGAAATCTGGTCTCTCGTCCTTCCACCCAACTCGCTCCTCGGTCTCAAAAAGCTCTCCCTCATGTCGCCCGAGACCTTCCGCATGCCCGACAATCTCTGGGCACGCATCGTCTACGACTTCATCCTCGCCTTTCGTCTCCGCACCATCAATCGCGGACACCTTCTCGGCGCCCTCACGCCTCTTTATCTCGCCTGGGTCGCCTCGCACCTCACTCTCATCAGCAGCGGCACAGCCCCGGAAAAACACATCCAGGACGTAGCCGCTGCCTTCGAAGCCGACAAACCGTACCTCGTATCCCGCTGGCGCTGGCCAGACCGTTTCAACCCATAAAATCCAGCCCGGCAAGGAGAATCTCCCATGTGGCAACAAGTCGAACTCGCCCTCAGCCAATCCGCTCACCGAGTGCTCGTCAAACTCGCGAGCTTCCTCCCCGGCCTCCTCGCGCTTCTTCTCGCCGTCATCGTCCTCACCGCCATCGGGGCGGGCCTCGCCGCCCTTCTTCGCCGCACCCTCATCGCCGCAAAATTCGACGAGCGCCTCGCCCGCAACCCCATCGGCCCCATCTCCGACTGGTCGCCCGCGAACAGCCCCACCGCCCTCATCGCGCGCGTCGTCTTCTGGGCCTGCTTCCTCCTCGGCTGCTTCATCGGCATCTCAGCCTTCGACTCCGCCTACCCCGGCGACTCGCAGATCTTCAACATCATCATTCCCTATCTCACCCACTCCATCGGAGCCGTCCTTCTCCTCATCGCCGGAACCGTCATCGCCCGCTTCCTCGAGCGCTCCGTCCTCATCGGCGCCGTCAACGCCAAGCTCCAGTACGCCCGCTTCCTCTCGCTCGGAATTAAATGGCTTGTCCTGGTCCTCACAGCCGCCATGGTCCTCGACCACCTTCAGATCGGCGGCGCAGTCGTCGAGCTGGCCTTCGGCATCCTCTTTGGCGGCATCGTCCTTACCCTCGCTCTCGCCGTTGGCCTCGGCTCTCGCGACATCGTCAGCCGCTCCCTCGAGCGCACCGCCACCTTTGACCCCATCCCCGGAGATCCCGAATACAAAGCACACGTCCCAACCGAAAACCTACGCCACTTCTAGTCTTTTTGAGGCCGTCATTCTGACTCTGAGCTTGTCGAAGGGAAAGAACCCATTTTTCGCTGCGCAATGATTTTCACCATCTCAAATAACCTGCGGAACCACGCCCTCCTCCGCCGGCTGCCACTTCGACGACAAAAACCCATAAATCGCCACCACCACAAACCCGCAGAGCGGCACAATATACCCCTTCGCTAGACTCCCCGTTGTCTTCGCAATCAACCCAAGCACCGGCGCGAACAGCGCCCCACCCACAATCGCCATCACCAGCAGCGATCCCGCCAGCTTCGTATTCGGCCCCAGCCCCTTCAGCCCCAGCGCAAAGATCGTCGGAAACATAATCGACAAAAAGAACCCGCTAGCCACCACTGCCCAGGCCCCGACAATCCCCGGCTGCGTCATCGTCACTGCCATCAGAAGCACATTCACCACGCCATAAATCCCGAGCATCAGGCTCGGCGAAATATATTTCATCAACGGCGTCGAAACGAACCGCCCTAGCGCCAGCGCCCCCAACACACCAAACCCCAGATAGTACGCCGCATGCCGCTCGCTCACCGTCGTGAACTGCTTCATATACGGAATCAAACTGCTCCAGCTCGAGATCTGCGCTCCCACATTGCAAAAGTTCGCCAACACCGCAAACCAGAGATGCGGATAGTGGAACAGCTGCGCAAAGCTCCCATGATCCCCAGCCTCCCCCTCGTGCTCACTGTGCATCGACGGAAAAGTCATCCGCGACAAAATAAGAGCGCACAGCAACACCACCGCGCCAAAAGCAAGATAAGTCGGCACCACCCGCATAATCTCTGTATGCAGATACGCGGCATACGTCCCTGCCGCCTTCATCTGCGCAATCTCAGGAGCCGTCTTCTCCACCCCGGAAAAAATAAACTGCGATCCGATCAGCACCCCAACGATCGTCCCCGGAGGATTGAACGACTGTGAAAAATTCAGCCTCTGCTCCGAGGTCTCCGCCGGCCCAAACTGCGCAATAAAGGGATTCGCCGCCGTCTCCAGAAACGACGCGCCGCTTCCCACCGTAAACAGCGCCACCAGAAACGCAGAATACTGCCCACTCACCGCCGCCGGCCAGAACAGCACCATCCCGCAGCCAAACAACACAAGCCCCGTCACCATCCCTGCCTTATAGCCCCACTTGCGCATCAACAGCGCCGCCGGCAAAGCCATAAAAAAATAGCCCAGGAAGTTCGCCGTCTGCACCAACTGCGCGCTCACCGGCGACAGCTCAAACGACTTCTTAAACTGCTGCACCAAAATATCCGTCAGGTTATTCGACATCCCCCACAGAAAAAACAGCACTGTAACCAGAGAAAACAGCACCATATGCCCCACCGGAAACACGTGCCGTCCCTCACCCCCCTGCGACTTCGTGCCCATACCCGTCGACGTCGAAACCTGCATGCACAAGACCCTCCAAATTAACCTGACAGCCGTTGGCATCGGCCTTCGCTGAGACTCAACAGCTAATCGCCAAGTCTATCTCAGTAGCTCACCCGCTCGACCGCCCGAAATATTTGCCTCTGGCTTCCCTCTTCGCCACTTCGGGCATACTATGGTTCTCTCCCGCGCTCAACGCGCACGGCCATCTCACAATTCATCCCCAAATTGGAGAACCAATCATGGCAACGAAAAAAAAATCCGTTCCTCACCCCTCTGCCTCTCCTCGCACCGTTTTGCCGGGCAGCGAAAAAAAGCCTTTCGTCCAGACCGCCGACGAAAAACCAGCGCCCCCCAGCACGAAGATCACCGTCTCCGTCGTCGTCCGTCGCAAGAACCCGCTCAAGGTCGCCAACCGCACCGGCAAAGAGCGCCTCACTCACGCGCAATATCGCCAAAGTCACGGAGCCGATCCCGAAGCCGTCAAACTCGTCCGCGCCTTCGCCAAAGACTACGGCCTCACCGTCGCGCCAGACACTCCAGGCCCAGAGCGCCGCACCATCAAGCTCACCGGCACCATCGCCGCCATGCAGAAGGCCTTCGGCGTCACCCTCGTCCACAAGACCCACGACGGCACGACCTACCGCGTCCGCGAAGGCAGCATCACGCTTCCCTCTGAGCTTGTCGGCCCCGTCCAGGCAGTCCTCGGCCTCGACAACCGCCCCCAGGCCCAGCCCCACTTTCGTGTCTTCGGCGAAGCCGGAGACCTCACCGCAAACATCGCCCAGGCAGGAGGCTTCGCCCATCCCCACGCCTCCGGAGGCAACGTCTCCTACACTCCACCCCAGGTCGCGGCGCTCTACCAGTTCCCGCCCAACGCCTCCGCCGCAGGACAAACCATAGGCATCATCGAACTAGGCGGCGGCTACAGAACCGCCGACCTCGCCGCCTACTTCAAAACCCTCCGTCAGAAAGCTCCCAATGTCTCCGCTGTCCTCGTCGACGGCGGCAAAAACGCGCCCACCAACGCCAACAGCGCCGACGGAGAAGTCATGCTCGACATCGAAGTCGCGGCTTCCGTTGCGCCCGGCGCCAACATCGTCGTCTACTTCACCCCCAACACCGACCAGGGCTTCATCGATGCCATCGCCACCGCCGTCCACGACACCAAAAACAAACCCAGCGTCATCTCCATCAGTTGGGGAGGCCCCGAGGCCAACTGGACCGCCCAGGCCATGACCGCTCTCGACGCCGCCTGCCAATCAGCCGCAGCTCTTGGCATCACCATCACCGTAGCCGCCGGAGACAACGGCTCAACCGACAATCTCACAGACGGCAACAACCACGTCGACTTCCCCGCCTCCAGCCCCCACGTCCTCGGCTGCGGAGGGACCAAACTCCTCGGCAGCGGCACCACCATCACCTCCGAGGTCGTCTGGAACGAGCTCACCAACGAGGAAGGAGCCACTGGCGGCGGCGTCAGCAACTTCTTCCCCTTGCCCTCCTGGCAATCGGGCGCCGGCGTCCCTGCACCCACCAACCCCGCAGGCGGACGAGGTGTCCCCGATGTCGCCGGCGATGCCGATCCCTCCACCGGCTACATCATCCGCGTCGACGGCAAGACCATGCCCATCGGCGGTACCAGCGCCGTCGCGCCTCTCTGGGCTGGCCTCATCGCCATAGCCAACGCCCAGAACGGCAAATCCGCAGGCTTCATCCAACCCGCCATCTACGCCGCCAAAGGCAAAGCCGCCTTCAACGACATCACGCAAGGCACCAACTACTCCGGCACCCCCGTAGGCTTCAAAGCTGGCCCAGGCTGGGACGCCTGCACCGGCCTCGGCTCTCCCATCGGCACAAAACTGATCGCCGTAGTCAAACCCGGCGGAGCCACCAGCGCCGCCGCCGCAAAACCCAAAAAAGCTGCAAAGAAAAAATCAGTCGCAAAGAAGCCCGCAAAGAAAGCTGCCAAGAAGAGACGGTGAATCAACTCCCGGTGACCCCAAAGGCGACGCCAGGAGTCTAAGAAACACACGTGACGTTCCATCCATCGCCACTCGAGCGGCGACGCTGGGACATGTCCGAAGAGACCCACTCTGGCATGGTTAACATTAAGCTTCTGCTGCCATAGAGAACGGCCCCACCCGCTAAACTAACCAACCATGAAGCCTCGACCGCTCACCCTCGCGCTTCTCTTCCTCACGCTCACCTCCGCCGCCCAAACCCCGCTCATCGGCATCTACGAAGGAGCCTCATCCGGCGCAACCGACAACCAAGGCCAGCCGGGCGTCCGCGTTCTCTTCCGCCAATCCGGCCGCGACTGGCGCTCCTTCAACGCAATCTGTCAAAACGAAGACTGCCTAAAAACCATCGGCCATCTCTTCCCCCACGCCACCACGTGGAATCTCGTGCAATCCGGTCAACCCATCGCCAAAGTCACCGCCACCACCCCGCCCATCTATCACTCCAACTCCGAGATCGGCGTTCAGGCCATCGACAATCCCGCCTCCGTCTCCAACCTCGAACCACGCCTCAACCCAAACAGCTCCGCGCCCACGCACACCATCCTCGCCACCACACTTCCCACCCTCACCGATCCCGACAACTGGAGACACTTCCCGCCCGTCCCCTTCGATCTCACCCACACGCAGCAAGCCTTCCGCCATCTCTTCCCTCACCCCGTCAACTGCGACAACTCCGGCAGGCAACTCCCGCGCTTCGACTACACCGACAACGACATCCACATCGACGCCGCCTACCAGTCCCACAGAAACTGGCGCCTCCTCCAGGTCACGCTCAGCGGCTACCGCTGCGACGGCCCGCCCGAAGCCGCCTTCCTCGACCAGTGGTTCGCCATCTCTCCCTCCGGAGAGGTCCGCCACATCGGCCATCTCATGCAATTCGCCGGAGCCGCCGACTTCGCCCACACCGGCCAATCCGAATTACTCTTTTCCATTCCAGGCAACAACGGCGGCTACCGCCTCTTCTACGACGACTTCAACCGCACCGCCCAGGCAACAGCCACCCATCATTGAAAACCATAAGAGGCACGACAACCCTCATCATCCGCGGGGAAAACATCCACAATCAGCGATAGATGCCTGGGCACACCCAATCAACCGCATCGCTAAGCGTTTAAATCCGCGTCCCAACCAGGCCGAGCATTAACCGTACTTCTGGTCGGTGCTCTGTCCGACCTCGATGATGTAACCGTCAGGGTCGCGGATATAGCAGCGGATCTCGCCATACTTGGGGATCGGCGCCGTGAGGAACTCCGCTCCTCGACTCTTCCATAGCTCATAGCAAGCTTGAATATCCGCAACGCGGAAGTTCATAAAGCTGTTAATGTGATTCGGGTCTGGGACGCTCAGCGTCACCGTCGGCTTATCCGGAGTCGGCCCGCCCCCCACGTTTAAAATCATCCAGATATTCGCCAGTTGAAGGTACGGAGGCGCGTTACCGTCGCCCATGGTCAGAATGCGGGCGCCGAAGACCTTCTCGTAGTAACGAGCCGATCGCTCGACGTCGGCGACTGTAAGAAAATGCGCGATGCTGATCCCCTCCTTGGGGGGCATCTCATAGCTCTTCTCATCGATTTGTACGCTCATGGACGACTCCATTTCCCCTACAGAGCCCGTTCAGCGATTAAACACCCAAATGCGTCGCAGAGCGCTCAATCTTCGTCAATTCCGCGACAATGTGAAGCCGAGAACGTCGGCTGGCCGCCTGCCACCGGTCTAAAACAGACTCCCATGAAATCTTTTTACATGAGACACAATTCTCATTAAGATTTTACTGTCTCTTGAAGGAGCACACTGAAATCGCAATGACACAAGAACAAATGGATCGTTCTCTCAAGGAGCACTTTGACTACGAGGCCGCAGACGACATCGAGGGTGTTTTGGCAACCTTGGCTCCGGACGTCACGCATGACATCGTTGGCTGGCCCACCGGCCCCACGCATGGACGCGAGAACGCACGTCCTTTCTATCAGGCGCTCTTCGCCGATATGGCAGAGAGTAACGTTACTTGCACAAAGCGACTCTACGGCGACAACTTCCTCGTGGATGAGTCGATCGTAGAAAGCAAGGCGGTTGGGCGTCCATTCGGCCTGGAGGGGAAAGGGCGTCCGTGCAAATTCCGCATGCTCCACGTCATCGAGTTCGCGGAGGACGGAAAGATCCAGCGCGAAAACGTCTGGGTAGACTTCGCTGCGTTAATGCAGCAGTTGCCACCCGGAGCATAGCCAATGTCCGTGAGGGAACGCACCGGCCAGAAGCGTCGCACCCGTCAGGACCTCCTGCAGGCCGCAACGCGCCTTATGAAGAGGGGGCAGGTACCCACGCTGGCCGAGGTCGCCGAGGAAGCTTTGGTTTCGCGGGCCACCGCCTACCGTTACTTCTCCAGCGACGAGGCTCTCCTGGCCGACGCGCCGCTCGAAGCTTCGGCGCCCACAGCCGAACAGTTGTTCTCCGGCGACCCATCGATCGATCCTGAAGCAAGACTTCTCAAGGCTGACGCCGCCCTGCACCAGTTGGTCTGGGGAAATCAGGCTCAATTCCGGCTCATGCTCGCCCGGTCACTCGAACATGCTGCAAAGGCAGGCGAAGTTCCAGCAGAGCCTTTGCGTCTGAATCGTCGTACGGCCTTGATTGAAGCTGCCCTTGCTCCGGTTCGCGATCAGTTCGACACCAGCGCCTACCAAAAGCTCTGTGCCGCTCTGGCGCTCGTGCTTGGGACGGAATCCATGGTGGTATTCCGGGACGTGCTGCGAATGGACGAGGACGCGGCGTCGGAGGTGGAGACTTGGGCAGTGCGGGCCCTCACGCGAGCAGCCCTGGCGGAATCCGACCAGAGCAACCCCAGCAAACCGGGCAAGCGCTCGCCACGCCAGAAGTCCGGGCACCGTTCGATAAGGAGGAAATGACCAGGGAATCCACTCTAACCAATAAAGGTGCACGCTCTCCATCTCATGCTGAACCAACACAGCCTAAAACAGATCTCTTTCGAAATGTGAATCTTCAACCAGCTTTTACACGGGAAAATAAATCATAATGACAAATCTACAAATGAACCTCTCGGGAAGCTCGAGCGCCTCGGCGTCGTCAAGCTTGCCCTTCTCTGCCCATGGCGTACTCAGCTCTCTCCGGGGAACCCGTATGATTCGGCCGGCCAGCGTGACCGGAGTGATCCGTGCGGTCACCGTTCTGCTGGCAGCATTCGGTCTGGCCGCAGGCAATGCCAAGGCAGACCCGGTCACGTTTCCTCCCTTGACCACTCCCGCACCAGGAGCTACCGTCGACGGCTGCAGTGGATGTCTGTTCGATGTCGAGGGCACTCCTGCTGCCGCTACCGGCCAGGCGATTGTCTCGTGGAGCTTCTTCGCGGTGAACACCAACCCGGTGACGCCTGTGATCTTTAACTCAGCCGGGGTCGTCGTCGGAGTCGGCACGACGATCACTCCCACGGCAACAGGCCTGCAGACCGACCTGTTTGGCCGCACCCAGGGCACCAGCGTCCTTGCACCGGGAGACTCTGTCGGCTTCTTCTATCCCGGCAAGGGCAGCATCGCAGTCACCGTGGGCAGCGGAGTTCCGGTCGTTGGAGAGAGCGGATTCGGCGGCCTGCAAGCGGGCACAACCCAAATTAACACCAGCTCTTCAGTCGGCAATCGCACTTACTCCGTCAGCTATACCTCGAACCAGGTACAGCTGACCACGGCCACGGCCCCGGCTGCGGGCGCTATCTCGGACACTTGCCAGAACTGCCTCTTCGAATACGACCCGGTTACCTCGCAGTACAACGGAACATCGCTGCTGTCCTGGAATTTCTTTGCCCTCAATACAGATACCGTAATTCCGGTGATCTTCAACGCGGAGGGTGAGGTCATCGGATTCGGTGAACCGGATACTCCAACGTCTACCGGCTTTCAGAGCTTTGCCTACGATCCGCAGGGCACCACGACGGATGTGCTTGAAACAGGGGATTACCTGGGCTGGTACGACATCGATGGTGGCCCCATCGCCTTCACCCCCACAGGAGGTCAGGGTGGCACCTTTGCTGCTTTTCCCAGCTTCTCTCTGGGGGGCAATGACGTCACCACGACCGCGATTACTGATCGCGATTATTCCGTTGGTTTCGTAACCTCGGACGTGGCTTCCGTTCCTGAGCCGGGTTATACCCCTATCGTGGCGCTTTGCCTTGGCTGCCTGCTCTTCTTCCGAAGCAGCGTCCTGTCAAACAGAAAGCAGACATCCTGACAAGCCGGAACATGGACAACCGGGATTGCTCTTGCTTTTTTTCGCGTTTTCAGCCCAAAAATCGCATGTCAAGCCCCGAAACCACCTAACCCCCTCAAACGAAACAAGATCGAGTTGGCGTATTAGTTCTCCTCAATCCGCTATACTGTATATATAGATCGAAAACAAGCAAGCCCCGGACAACCTCCGGGGCTAACTTATTGATAAGAAGTATTTTGCGCCCAACCACTTTGTTATGAATATTTTGCAGACACCACCACCCCGTAACCGCATGAAACAAAGTATTTTACGTCCAAAATACCCTCAAGAGGGGAGGGGGGAGGTACCTTATAAAGCCAGCCGGGAAGGAAAGACGACTGCCGGCAAACACCGTCAACATATCAATGCTTCGCGTCAGGCCGCTTTCGTTCTATTCTTGACGCTAATCCAATGGCCAGAACGCCTCAAATCGTCGGCCAATCGCCCCTCCGTAAGGAGGGCAAAGCGAAGGTCCTCGGCCGCGCCCAGTACGTCGACGACATCACCCTCCCGAACATGTGGTTCGGAGCCACCGTTCGCAGCACCATCCCACGCGGCCGCATCACCTCCATCAAATTCGACCCCGCCATCCCCTGGCACGAATTCACCATCGTCTCCGCCGCCGACATACCCGGCGAAAACACCATCGTCCACCTCGCCAAAGACCACCCCTGCCTGGCCGTCACCCACGTCAACCACGTCGAAGAACCAATCCTCCTCCTCGCCCACCCCGACCGGGCCGTACTCCCCGCCGCCGTAGCCGCCGTCCACATCGCCTACGAAGAACTCCCCGCCATCTACACCATCGAAGAGTCGGAGAAAAAAGAACACATCATCTGGGGCGAAGGCGAAACAGCCAACACCTTCAAGACCTACCTGATGCAAAAAAACCAAACGCCCATCCCCGATGAAATCTGGCAAGAAGCCGACTTCATCGTCGAAGGCGAGTACCGAACCGGAGCGCAGGAGCAGCTCTACATCGAGAACAACGGAGTCATCGCCGAATACGACCCCGAATCGGGCGTAACGGTAAGAGGCTCGATGCAGTGTCCCTTCTACCTCGTCCACGCCCTCACCCTCGTCTTCAACCTCCCCGCCGAAAAGTGCCGGGTCATCCAGACCGAGACCGGCGGAGCCTTCGGCGGCAAGGAAGACTTCCCCTCCGTCATCGGCAGCCACGCCGCACTCCTCGCCATGAAGTCCGGCCACCCGGTCAAACTCTGCTACGACCGCGCCGAAGACATGGCCGCCACCACGAAACGCCACCCGAGCCGCACCCGCCACCGCACCGCCGTATCGAAGGACGGCAAGCTCCTCGCCGGAGAGATCGACTTCGCCATCGACGGCGGAGCCTACGCCACCCTCTCCCCGGTAGTCCTCTCCCGAGGCACCATCCACGCCCCCGGCCCCTACCTCTGGCCCCACATCACAGTCCGCGCCAAAGCGATGGCCACCAACATCCCCCCCCACGGGGCCTTCCGCGGATTCGGCGCACCTCAAAGCATCTTCGCGCTCGAACGCCACATGGACAAAATCGCGAAAACAGTAGGCTTAACCCCGGAAGAACTCCGCCGCCGCAACCTGCTCTCCACCGGCGATCGCACCGCAACCAACCAGCTCCTCAGCGATCCGGTCGACATGCAACACCTGCTCACGAAAGCACTCAGAGACTCGAACTACCACGCAAAACGCCGGCAATTCGACCACGAAAACCCGACGAGCACCATCAAACGAGGAATAGGCTTCGCCACCTTCTTCCACGGAGCAGGCTTCACCGGCTCCGGAGAGCGCCGCCTCAACTCGCTAGTCGAGATCGAGCTCACTCCCGAAGGCCAACCCCGCATCCTCGTCTCCTCCACCGAGTTCGGCCAGGGCACCAACACCATCCTCTGCCAAATCGCAGCCCAGACTCTTCACCTCCCCTACGACCAAATCCTCATCGCCCAACCCGACACCACGCACGTCCCCAACTCCGGCCCGACAGTAGCCAGTCGCACTGCAATGATCGTCGGCAAACTGGTCGAACGCGCCGCGCAATCCCTCCGCAACACACTCCTCGCCAGCAGCCATCTCTCAGACAACTACTCCACCCAGGACTTCCGCCGCGCAGCCCTGCGCTTCCTGGCACAACACGGCCCTCTCAAGGCCGAAGCCCGCTACGAATCCCCCGGCAACATCTTCTGGGACGATGAGACCTACAGCGGCGAAGCCTACCCCGCCTACGCCTGGGCCGTCTACGTCGCCGAAGTAGCCGTCGACACCACCACCTACGCCGCCACCGTCACCAGCTTCCACGCCCTGCAGGAGGTCGGCAAGGTCCTCCACCCCATCCTCGCCACTGGCCAGATCGAAGGCGGCATCGCCCAGGCTATCGGCTACGCCCTCTACGAGAAGTGCCTCTGGCGCAACGGACATCTCACCAACAACCAGATGACCAACTACATCATGCCCACCAGCGCCGACCTACCCCCCATCCACGTCACCTTCGAGGAGACCCCCTCCCCCCACGGCGCCTTCGGAGCCAAAGGCATCGGCGAACTCCCCATGGACGGCCCCGCCCCCGCCATCCTCAACGCCATCGAGCACGCCACCAACATCGCCTTCAACGAGATCCCCCTCCTCCCCGAAGACATCTTCGAACGCATGACCGCGACTCCGGACTCAGGCACGGAAGACCTCAACCCAGCCATCGCCGGCCCGGTCTTCAGCGAGGCCACCGCATGACAACCATCCGATGCACAGTCAATGGTCACGAAAAAACCATCGAAGCGCCCCCAATGAAGCGCCTCCTCGACGTCCTCCGCGAAGACTTGCAGCTCACAGGAGCAAAAGAGGGCTGCGGAGAGGGCGAGTGCGGGGCCTGTGCGGTCCTGATGAACGGCGACCTGGTCAACTCGTGCCTTATCCCCGCATTACAAGTCGAGGGCGCACGGATCACCACCATTGAAGGACTCGCAATCGACGAAAAACTCCACCCCATCCAGCAATGTTTCCTTGAAGAAGGCGGGGCGCAGTGCGGAATCTGTACTCCAGGCATGATCCTTGCCACCCATCACCTTCTCGAAAAACATACGCAACCAACGCTGTTACAAATTCAGGAAGGCCTCAACGGAAACCTCTGCCGTTGCACAGGCTACATGCGTATCTTCGAGGCCGTGCAACAGGCCAGCCTCGTCGGAACGGCAAAATAATGCGCTCGAATGCCACCCAATACGACCTGATCGCGCCGAACTCGTTAGACGCAGTCCTGCAAATCCTCGCCGACTCACCGGACCGTTACACTCCCATCGCCGGTGGTACCGAGCTCATGGTCGCCCTCGGAGCCGGACGCCTGCAGTCCAAAAAGCTTGTCTCGCTATGGAACCTCGATGAACTCCGATTCATTGAAGTCGCCCCGGACGCCATCATCATAGGCGCTGGTTCCACCTTCACCGACATCCGCAAACACCCCATCATTGCAGAAGAGTTCTCCATCCTCGCCGAGGCCGCGAGCTGGACCGGCTCCGTCGCCAACCAGAACCGCGGCACTCTCGGAGGCAACATCGTCAACGCGAGCCCTGCCGCTGACTCACCCCCCGTACTCTTGGCCTACGACGCCAGGCTCACCCTCATCTCCATCCGTGGCACCCGCACCCTGCCCTACCGAGACTTTCATCTTGCCTACAAAGAGACCACCCTCGAACTGGACGAGATCCTCCATAGCATCACCATTTCACGCAACTTAATTGGTTACAAACCCTATATCCGCAAGGTAGGCACACGCAATGCTCAGGCCATCTCCAAAGTAGCCATCGCCGCCCTTGCCCGAATGAATGATGCTTACATCGAGGACATACGCATCGGAGCCGCTAGTCTGCGCGAGTATCCCACCCGCCTTACTGCCGCCGAACAATCCCTCGTCGGCAAAACCATCACACCCGCGACCATCGCCGCTGCCCGCGCCGCCGTTCTTACCGAAGCGCGCCCGATCGACGACATCCGCAGCACAGCCAAGTACCGCGCCACCGTGGCTGCAAACCTACTCGAAGAATTCCTCCATACGCTTGAGTAGTTATCGGAACACCCTGACCTCGCTAACCAAATAACTCCCGAGCCTTCTCCAGATCTTCTGAAGTATCCACATCCAACTCGCCGTTTTCCAGCTCTTCATATCGAGCGTCGGCGAGCAACTCCCGCGCCCCGACGTCTCCCTTCAACTCCATCAAGCTACCAAAGTATTCTTTTGGAAAAAATGCAGGAACTCCATTCTTCCCCGCATAGCGTGAAGCCTTCACCTCGGCTCGCAGCATCAATCGAGATAAATGTTCCACTGTAAGTGCCGGCTGATCGCAGGTCATTAAAAGAACGCCCTCTGCACCCTTTGCCACAAACTCCAAAGTCCTGACACCAAGCCGGATCGACGACGCCATTCCCTCTTCCCACCTGTCGTTGATCACTGTTACGACGTCCCCAAGTACGCTGTTCGCCAGCACCTGCACATAGTCAGCTCCCACAACCACCACCACAGGCGAACACCCCGCCTCGCGCGCGACCCGTACCGTCCTCTCCAGTAAAGTCTCTCCGCCAATCACAACCAATTGCTTCGGCTCACCTAGCCGCTTCGACGCACCCGCCGCTAATACAAGTGCTGGAACTCCCATCAGACAACGTCCAGCGCGCACTGCACCTGCAGATAGCGTGACGAGCCACCCTCTTCTATATGCCTCGCGACATCCTCCGGCGACAGTCTGCGCGAGGCCCCCAACTTCCCCATGCAGCAGGCCTGCACCTCGGCGATCACCGCTAGCGCTATCGCCTCCGGTCCATCTCCACCAAGATCAAGACCTACGGGAGCATAGATCCGCTCGCAACAAGCTGCAACCGTCCAACCCAGTTTGACTGCAACCTCGCTCACCAGCAACGAGCTCCGATGACGCGCACCCAACAGTCCCAAATACTTCGGTCGTAACGGCAGAACAGCTGCCAGTAACTCTCGGTCCTGCTCGTAGCTGTGAGTCATCAGCACCACAGCATCCTCCGTCCGAATCTCCGGCACATCGATCGAACTGGAGGCGACCACAACACGCTCAGCCTCAGTAAACCGTTCCGCCCGGGCTAACTGCATCCGTCCGTCCATAACGATAACGCTCCACCCGAGAAGCGCACCCATGCTCACAAGCGGCTTCGCATCATCTCCCGCGCCTAGGACAAACAGCCGCTGCGGCGTCCCAATCCGCTCCACGAAGATACCCCGAGGCATATTCTCAACCCAATCCCCTCGCAGAACTCCTGCACGGGCTTCCACCAGTTCAGACTCCGTGAGACATTCGCTGGCGAACACGAAATCTCCATTCGTAGCAAGCACCGCTCGCGCAAGCTGCCTGCTGTTATCAGGCAGCCTGGTCAGAACCGTCGCCTGTTCCCCGGCAAGGCTGCCTTCCAGAGCGGATAGCATCGCGCGACACTCGGGCGTGTTGCCTGGCTCCATCAATAAATCGGCCACACCGCCACACCCGAGCCCGAACGGTATCTCCGCCGTGTCGTCAAACATCGTGGAATACCGTTCAACCACCGCCCCTTCACGAGTCAACCAGAGAGCCTTGCGCACAACCTCGGTCTCCAGGCAACCTCCGCTGACGGTCCCCGCATAATCTCCGCCGGCGGTTAGAAGCAGACGAGCGCCGGGCCGCCGATAACTAGACCCCTCGGTCCGCACCAGCGTTATCAGCACGGTCACGCCGCTCTGCTGCCACAGTCGAACGATCTGCCGACGTTCCATCATGCCGCGACGCGTGCCCTCTCGATTAGAGCTTAGTCCATTTCAAAGCCTATAGAGTGGATGCTTTCTTTGAAGCTCGCCGGTTGAAGTCTTCCGATTTTTTCGCCGTACTCGAATCATCAATGCAAAAAAGGAAAAAGTTTGCTCCTTTTGGGCAAATTCGTTCACGGCCTCATCGAGGGACAGTACCCAGGAATACAACAAACCCCTGCAATTTCATTGTTTTTGAGGATGCTATTGCGGACTGGTTCTCCTAATATTGCAACCATGTGCAAATGATCCGCCAAAAAAATGGCCCATTGACTGCCCTTTGGCACTTCCTGTGCATCACACGGCCCATCACCCAAGTCTGCGGAAGCTTCAACGTCCAAAAAGATTCTAGGCTCGACCAACTCAGTCGGCGTGTTCGACCTGATCCACTTTGCAGGACATCTACCTAGGAGTATCCCCATGCGCCCTACCCGTCTCTCTGGCGTTCGAGTCATCGTTAACCTTATCTTTTCTGTGGCATCGACTCTTGCCCCAACCTTTGCATACTCCCAGGCTCTCATCCCCGTGCAAAGTGGAACACGCTACGCGGGCACGATTACGGCGGGCTTCAATGGAGACTTTGGGTCCGCGACGACGGTCAGCCTTAACACACCCTCCTACATCGTCTTCGACTCGCACGGGAATCAATACATTTCGGACACCCAGAACAACTGCATCCGCAAAATTGATCCTTCGGGTTCAATGAGCACTCTGGTCGGACTCGCCGTCACCGGCACGGGCGACACCTGCTCGACCGCCACCAACAGCACTCCGACCCCCTCCCAGGGCCTTTACCAGCCCACCGGCCTTGCCGTCGACAGTTCCAACAACCTCTACATCGCTGACACAAAACACAACTGCGTCCGTGTGCTCGCCAACGGGTCTGCGGGTGTCGGAGCTCTCACTACCTTTGCAGGTACCTGCGGCTCCGGTCCCTCAACAACGCCAAGCCCCAACGGTCTCGTCCTTGACGCCAGCAATAATCTCTACATCGCGATTCAGGACACAGAAACCCTGCCCGCCGTCAGCACCTACCAGGTTCTTCGTCAGGCTCCCGCCGCGAGCCTCTGTGTTATGGCTGGCGTCCTTTCCGCGCTTGTCCCTAATGCCTGCGCGAGTATTATGGGCAGCGTCGTGCTGAACGCCCCTTCCGGCCTGGCGATTAACGGTATGGGCGATCTCTTTATCGCCGACACCGGCAACAACTGCGTTCGCCGGATCGTCAATCTTGCTACCTACAAGACCGCCGTTGGCCAGTGCTCTAATGACACATCAGGCAACCCCGCAACCGCACTGAACAAGCCCTACGGTCTCACCTTCTCGCCCACGCAATCTCTCTTCATTACCGAAACCAGCCCTGATAATGTGGTCAGTTACATCCTCGGCTCTTCCACCCTGACGATCGCTGCCGGGCTCCCCAACGGCGCTTCCGGTCCCTACAGTCCTACCCAGGACGGTAACTCCGCTGTCGGCACTCCGCTCAACGCACCCCGCGGCATCACCGTCGATAGCTTTGGCAACTTCTCCCTCGCCGACTCCGGCAACAGCATCGCGAGGAAACTCAGTGGCAACGTCATCTTTCCCTCAACTCCCGTTGGCAGCGCCAGCGCTACGATGCCGATTACCTTCATCGTCAACCAGAACGTAAATCTCTCCGTTTCTTCAGGGCTCGACTTCAGTATTACGAGCAACACATGCAGCGGCCTATTGAGCCCGGCCTCACCGGGTTCAATCCCCAATACCTGCCAGGTCTTTGTCCGCTTCACCCCGACTCGTCCGGGACTGCGTAGTGCTCCAGTCACGCTAAGTGACTCAATCTCCGGCAAGATCATCCTTCAGGGCCTTGAAGCCGTGGCTACTGGCTCGCTCAGCGTCTTTACTCCCGGAACAGTGAATACCATCGCTGGCTCCTTAGCTTCTCCTGCCGCAGTCGTAGTTGACTCCACAGGCAATGCGTACGTCCTCGAAGCTGGGACCACCCCAGGCACCGCCGACCTTCTGATGCTTCCTGCAGGTGGCGGCTCACCTAAGATCGTGATCCCACAAGGCGCTGGGCTGCTCACCCCCTCTGCTCTGGCAATCGACTCTGCCGGAAACTTCTTCATCGCCGACGCGAGCCACGGCACAGTCGCTCGTTTCGGCGCCGACGGGACCATTAACACCAGCTATGTCACGGGCCTCAACACGCCAACCGCAATCTACGCGGACGGATTCGACAATCTCTTTATCGCCCAGGCCGGCGCGACCCACAACGTCATTGAGGTCTACGCTGCCGGATCGAGTCGCGTCATCTCTTCCACCTTCGTCTCTCCGAGCGGCCTCTGCATCGACCTCAACGGCATCCTTTACATCGCAGATGCCGGCGGTCACTTCGTCTATGCCGTCGATAAATCCGGCATCCTGCATGAGATCGCAGGGAACGGCACTACCACCACTACTGTTCCCGGCCAGGCAACAGGCACTGCTCTTCTCGCTCCCTCATCTCTCTCCGTCGATGCAGCAGGCGATCTCTACATCGCCGACGCGGCGGCGAATCGCGTGTACACCGTCTTTGCCTCGACCACCAGCAGCGGAAGCAACATCTCCACCGTCTTCGGTACCGGCACCGCGGGCAGCACTGGAGACGGCGGCTTTGCCAATCTCGCCGAGGTCAACGATCCCGTCAGCGTGGCCGTCGACGGCAGCAGCAATCTCTTCGTCGTCGACAAGGGCAACAACTCTATTCGGGAAATCACTTACCCGGCCCCGACAATCGCCTTTGGAACCATTATGGTCGGCCAAAGCTCTCCGGCCATGGAGCAGAACCTCAGCAACTTCGGTACTGACAACCTCAATCTCACTGCTCCGTTCTCCACCTCCGACCCGCACTTCACCATCGATAGCAACTCCACCACCTGCGGAACCACGATCATCGCCGGTTCTACCTGCAGCCTTGGCTTCATCTTCACGCCCACGGGAAATGGACCGCTATCCGCTACCGTCACGCTAGTTTCGAACTCGTTCAACAGCCCGCAGCCCATCCAACTCACCGGAACCGGCAAACTGGTCGCACCGCTCCAATTCACGCTCCCGCCACAGACTGAAATCTATGGCCAACCCTTCCCCGAGACCGTCCTTGTCTCGAACGCCAACCCCGCCCCCACCGGGACCATCACCTTCAGTCTCGGCAAGGAGGTCCTCTGCACCCTTACCACGACCCTTACCCCCACTACAATCTGCAATGCGCCTAACAGCGGCCTCTCCGTCGGCACCTATACAGTCATCTTCAGCTACAGCGGTGACAGCAACTACGCTCCTGCGAACAGCACCGTCACCCTAACTGTGACCCCAGCGCCCCTCACGGTAACCGTCAACAACGCCTCTCGTGCCTACGGAACTCCCAACCCAACCTTCACCGGGACACTCACCGGAGTAATTCCCGGCGATTCGATCCTGGTCTCCTACTCCACCGTCGCGACCGTGACGAGCCCAGTTGGCAATTATCCGATCATCGCTACTTTGACCCCCGTGGGCCAGACTAGCCTGTCCAACTACACCATTACAAAAAACACCGGAACCCTAACCATCACTCAAGCGTCACTCACCATCAACGTCAACAACGCCACTCGTCAGTACGGCCAGGCAAATCCCCCATTCAGCGGCACAGCGCAAGGCCTTCTGAACGGAGACGTGATCACTATCACCTACTCCACGCCAGCCACCATCACTTCACCAGTCGGCACTTACCCGATCAACGCAACGGCCTCCGGTCCAGCCGCAGGAAACTACCTCGTCACAGTGAACGTCGGCACACTCACCATTACGAAGGCACCTCTTACAGTGACGGTGAACAACGCTACCCGGCCCTACGGTCAGCCGAACCCGGCCTTTACCAGCACCGTCACCGGCGCACTCAATAGTGACACCTTCACTAACACGTACTCCACAACCGCCACCATCGCCTCGCCGGTCGGAACCTATCCGATCAACGACGTAGTCGGCGGCCCCGCGGCTTCGAACTACACCATCCAGGTCACACCAGGGACACTGACCATCACAACGGCATCGATCACCCTAAATATCGCTGCTAACAACGCGACCCGTGCTTATGGCGCAGCTAACCCGGCCTTCGCGAGCACAATCACCGGCGCGCTTAATGGCGACACCTTCACCATCATCTACTCAACCGCTGCCACCATCACCTCACCGGTTGGCACGTATCCAATTGTCCCCACCGTCTCTGGCCCAGCGCTTGGCAATTACACCTTGACCAAGACAAACGGCGTTCTCACCGTCACCCCGGCGACACTCACGGTTACTGCGAACAACGCCACCCGCAGCTATGGAGCACCTAACCCGATCTTTTCCGGCACTACCGCCGGCCTGGTGAACGGCGACACTGTCACCACCACCTTCACCACGACTGCCTTAGTCAACTCGCCGATCGGCACCTATCCCATCGCCCCCACCGTCTCCGGCGCCTCTTCGAACTACACCGTCGTCATCGTCGACGGTACGTTGACGATCACCCAAAACCTCAACTCTCTCGTCATCAATGTCGATAGCAAATCTCGTGCCTATGGCGCACCGAATCCCAACTTCACCGGCACCGTCAACGGCGTCCTTCCCGGTGACAATGTGATAGTCACCTTCACCACCCCCGCAACCCCGACCTCGCCGGCCGGGAATTACCCCATTGGAGCGAACGTCTCGGGAACCTCTGCCAGCAACTACATTGCGACCATCCACCCTGGAACGCTCGCCATCACCCCCGAGGCTACCGTCACCACCATCACCAGCTCAGGTTCACCTGCAACCGTCGGAGCCAATGTAACCTTCACCGCCACAGTCACAACCACAACCGGCGTCGTAGCCGGTACGGTCAATTTCTCTGACGGCACGACCCTCCTCGGCACCGGGACCCTGAACAGCGGTGGCGTTGCCACCTTCTCAACCACAACACTCGGTCTTGGCAGTCACAGCATCACTGGAGCCTTCCAGGCCAACACTAACTTCAACGCAAGTTCCGCGACCCTCACTCAGGTCATGACCGCTCCAACCGGCACCTTCACCATCTCCGCCTCGCCCGCAACACAGTACATCAAGGGCGCCGGCGCGACGGTCTATCAAATCACCCTCACCTCCGTGGGAGCCTTCGCCGGCCAGATCAATCTCGCCTGTTCCGGCCTTCCGTCTGACGCGGCCTGCTCCTTCGCAAGCACTCCCACTCTTACGGCGGGTGGCACAGCAACCGTTGCGATGACAGTCAACACGACCGCAGCCGACGCCGAACTTCGCAAGCCACTGCCGCGTAGCTTGACCCCTGCCGACTTCGCGCCCATCACAGCCGCTGCGGTCTTTCCCGTCGAACTCACCGGACTCGGGGTCTTCTTCGTAGGCCTCCGCCGCCGTAAAAAACTGGGCACTCAGAAGATGCATCTTCTGGCTGTCATTCTCTTCTCACTTGCTATTCTTGGCCTAACAGGTTGCGGCTGCCCCAGCACTGCATTCCAGACCTACACCATCAATATCAATGCAACCAGCGCCACCTTTACAGCGCCCGCGCAGTCGACTTCGGTCCTTCTGTCTGTCGGTAACCAGTAATCCCGAACGGCTGCCGCTCACCTTCACCCGGCGTGCGACAGATCTCTGAAATTCGGAAGCAGCCCCGCAGTTGGAGGATACTCCGTTATGCATTCGCAACCAGTGAGCTCCAGTCTCTTGAACGACAGCCCCGCGCGCCTCGGCCTCTCCGTCAAATTCCGGGCCTGCCTTCTCGTCGCCATCACCGTCGTGATGGCCTCGACTCTGCCCGTCGCCGCGCAGGCCGTCAAGACCGGCTCTACCCCGCCACCCGAACCCTCGCGCTTCGATCTTTACGCCGGATACGGCTACCTCCACCCAGTCGACAGCACTATCTTCAACGTCCAATATCAGCCGATCAACCTTGGCGCGGTCTTCAGCGCTACCGGCTACTTCAATCGCTATATCGGTGTCCAGGCTGAAGGCAGCCTCTTCCCCAGCGGCCCCAACGATTGCGTCTTCAACGCGCAAGCCGGACCCATCTTTCGCTATCAGAAGAATCGCTTCGTCCCCTTTGCCCACGTCCTCGGCGGCGGAGCCAAAGTTGGTGGCCCGATCTTCCAGCCGTGCACCTGGGGCTGGGGTGTCACCAGCGGCGTTGGCCTCGATTACATTCTTCCTGCCCTGAACAACCGCCTCGCCATCAGGCCTATTCAAGCTGACTTTTTCTACACTCACGTCAACTTCGGGCCAGCCGATCCCGGCCGAGTAACTGGCGGCGGCATCGGCGACATCTACGCCTATCGTCTCTCTGCTGGTCTTGTTCTCCGTCTTGGACAGGTCACACCCCCGCCGCCCGTCCAGTTAGGTTGCACTGCTCAACCCGCAAACGTCTTCCCAGGCGACCCGGTTATCGTCACTGCGGTTCCGGCAAACCTCGACCTCAGGAAAAACGCCAACTACACCTGGACCACCACCGGCGGCAAAATCACCGGCACAGGCGAATCCATCACCGTCTCCACGGCCGGCGTTCCGGCTGGCGACTACACCATCTCCGGCCACGTCTCCCAGGGCATCCGTCCTGGTCAGCAGGCAAGTTGCACTGCAGGCTTCCGTGTCCACGCCTACGAGCCCCCAACCATCGCTTGCTCAGCGAATCCCAGCACAGTGATGCCGGGCGATCCGTCGACCATCACGTCCGTCGCGAGCAGTCCTCAAAACCGTACCCTCAGCTATTCGTACTCTGCCTCCGCGGGCCAGATCGCAAGCAATACGTCAACCGCAACTCTCTTCACCACCGGCGTGCTTCCCGGCACTATCACCGTCACCTGCAATGTCGTCGATGACCTCGGCAAACAGGCCACCGCCAACACCTCGGTCACCATTACAGCTCCGCCGCCTCTCGTCGCTCCGCAGCCGAGCAATCTCTGCAGCGTCTCCTTCGAGCGCGACCGGAAGCGCCCCGTCCGCGTCGACAACGAAGCCAAGGGCTGCCTGGACGAGATCGCTCTTACTCTAAACCGCGATACCACGTCCAAGCTGGTTATTGTCGGCAAGCACTCCGCTGATGAAACACCGGATGCCGCGGCGCAGCGTGCTCTCAACGTCCAGCAATATCTCGTTGACGAGAAGGGCATCGACCCATCCCGCATCGAGATGCGCACCGGCGGTGAACTCAGCCGCAGCCTTGACAGCGTCCTGCTACCTGCCGGAGCAACCTTCACTCCGGGTGACACCAACACGTTTGATTCGAACTCGGTGAAGCGGCACGGGCAGCCTTACGGGGCACCCAAAACCACAACCAAACCTCACCCCTAGCCAACCTTGGCTTATCGACTTTGCACCACTCATGGAGAGAAGTCACTAGGGCTCCTCTCCATTTTTTTCATGGCTTCACAAGAACTTCAGCATCGTATTGCGACAAAAGCATTTCGGAATCTCTTTCATGAACTCAACAACGACGAACCGTCGCTTCCCACGTCGTCCCTACCCACTCAACGTCGATAATCTGCTAAACTAGCCAAGTCGAAACAGCGATCCACCAAGTCCACCCGCGCTTGAGTATCACGGAAAGCCCTCTTATCGACATCTCACCGCAGCACACATTCGGGGCGTAGCGCAGTCTGGTAGCGCACCTGGTTCGGGACCAGGGGGTCGGAGGTTCGAATCCTCTCGCCCCGACCATTCTTTCATCCGAGCCTTTTCGAAGATTCATGTCGAAGGGCTTTCTCTATGTTGCATTGACGCTTACAGAGTCAATGTCGCGGTCCATGCTGGCCTGCGACATTGGCGCCTTGGCGGTGACCGGCAACGACAATCTCTACATGTTGCATTCTGCGCCTCTCGTCCGCATTTTGTCGGAGCTCGCCTATTTCGAGATCGGCAGCAAGATGTAGTCTAAGAAGCAGACCTGCTCTTACTTCGATCCCTGTTCGTATGCGATTAAATGGAGGCGTGTGATTAACTGGACCTTCGTGCGGCAAGTAGGGCCGTTCTCGTGGCTACTGCGAAATTGCAATCGACAGTTTCATAAGCGCGTGCTGCGGCGCGACATGACTATGAAGCTGCCTACCGGCCTGCGCATGATCCTTCCATTGGCAAGCCATTCGGCTTCCGAAGCCTACGTGACCGGCGCAAACACCGATTGGGGAAGCGAGGCGGTCTTCGCCAAATTCGCCGACGCAGGGCGCGACTGTCTCGACGTCGGGGCGCACATCGGATACTACTCGGCGTACCTTTCGCCACTGGTGCGGCGCGTCTACGCCTTCGAGCCCAGCCTGGAGAACCTGCGCAACCTGCGCAAAAACGCCGCGATTGCAGGCAACATCGAAGTTCTTGACCTCGCGGTCTCATCCTATGAGGGCAAGGCAACCTTCTATATGGGATCGGGCTCTGCCGTCGGCAGCCTGAACGACGTCGGCGGCGAAATGACCGAAGTATCTGTCACCACCATCGACAGTTTCGCCGCAGCACATCCCGCACTGGACGTAGCACTGATAAAGATCGACGTGGAAGGTCAGGATATCGAGGTACTGCGCGGCATGCAGAAGACAGTCGCGAACTATCAGCCTTTGATCCTGACGGAGTGCGACTATTCCAGCGACCTCGTCGCCCTGTGCAGGCGATGGAACTACGGCATCTTCGCGTTTGCATGCGACCGCAAGACGCTCGATACGCGCTTTGAGCAAATGCGCGCCGTGAATGCGGACGATTGGTGCAAGATGCTGTTCCTCGTTCCTGCGCGTCTAAAGCTGGACTTTGAACTGTTGACAAAGACCGGACCAAACGCACGTTGAAGCGGCGCCGGCACGTCAGTCATACGAGATAAAAGCCCTATGCGCTAATCGCCTTCCAGGACCGACTATTTACTTTCAAATTACCCGCTTCAAGTACTCGGACGAAGGTCGAATACATTATTGGCCCAATTCCCAGAAGCTCAATGCGGATCGCGTCGATCTGCTGAGAGCTCGTCGAGTTACCAGCTCCCCCGTTCGCCGAAGATGTCGATCACATGACCCAGCCGCTCAGCGCCTTTCAGCCAATTCTGCTGCAAGCCGGCTTCGACTCGATCCGCGTCGCCTCTCTCGATTCCTTTAATGATGTTCTCGTGCTCTTCGACAGAGAGGTGTAGATCCTTAATGATCGAGCTCGCATAGAGCCGCCAGTACCGTTCTGCCTGCGGTTCAATCGCTCCGTGGAGCGTCAGTAGTCGGCTGCCCGCCCCCTTATGCACAATCAGCCGATGGAACTCTCGGTCCAGATCGAATATCTCCCCTTGTTTCCCGCCACGGCCTTCGCATATCTGAAGCAACCGTTCGTTCAGCCTTCTCAACTGAACACAAAGCTCCGTTCGCTTTGCCGCCGGCAACACCGCAACGCCACGTCCCGCGATCCCTTCCAGGGTTCCAATGATGAGATAGAGTTCATTCGCATCCTCCTTCGTCAGGGGAGCAACAATCATCCGCGATTTGCTGATGCTCCGATGCTCAAGAATGTACCCCTCGCGCTGCAGCCAGTGGATTGCGCCTCGCACCGGAGTCCTGCTCATATTCAGCCGCTCCGCCAGATCGGCCTCCAGTATCCAGGTTCCGGGAGACAGCCGGCCATGGACAATCAGTTCACGAATCTCACGGAACGCTGTCAGAAGGCTCGTGCCATGCTCGGCCTTCACTCGTTCCATCGATCGAGGCGCTGCTTTAGCTTTTTTTTTCATCGGTTCCAATGAGCACAATTACAAAGGAATAAGCTTGTATATGCCACTCTAACGCAAGGTCGCAAAAAATAATCCAGGATCTCATCCTAAAAAGTATCCAAAATTGTAGACAATGTAAAATTACGATAGGAGGCATGATGCAAAAGGGTTGGGTAGAGGTGATTGACTCCCACACAGAAGGGGAGCCTACGCGCGTCGTCATCTCCGGTGGCCCTGATCTGGGAACAGGAGATATACCGAGCCGCGTGCAGCGTTTCCAGCAAGAGTTCGATGACTTCCGGCGTGGCGTCGTCTGTGAGCCGCGTGGGTCCGAGGTCGTCGTCGGTGCTCTGCTCTGCGAACCCATCGATCCCCAGTCTGCCACAGCCGTAATCTTCTTCAACGACGTCGGGTACCTTGGAATGTGCGGGCACGGAACAATCGGCGTCGTAACAACACTGGCCTACATGGGAAGGATCGGCCCGGGGCAGCACCGAATCGAAACACCCGTAGGAACCGTCTCAACCTCTCTCCATCAAGACGGACGCGTCTCCGTCTCCAATGTCTCCAGCTACCGGTTTCGCGCGTCCGTGCCCATTGATGTCCCCGGTTATGGCCGTTTTACCGGCGATATCGCATGGGCCGGAAACTGGTTCTTCCTCATCGCAGAAGATCCCTTCGATCTTTCCCTCGCCAACCGCACCGAGCTTGTCGCCGCCTCCACCGCAATTCGTTCCGCTCTTGTCGACTCCGGCATCACCGGCGAGCGCGGCGCCACCATCGACCACATCGAATTCTTCTCCGCACCCCGATCCCCCCGCGGTTCCTCACGAAACTTCGTCCTTTGCCCCGGAGCGTCCTTCGACCGCTCACCCTGCGGCACCGGCACCAGCGCCAAGATGGCCTGCCTCTACGCCGACGGCAAGCTTGCTCCAGGAGATATCTGGATACAGGAAGGCATTCTCGGCACCATCTTCGAAGGCAGAATCATCGGAACTCCAAACGGTCACATCCGCCCCGAAATCACCGGCCGCGCCTGGATCACCGCCGAATCCAGATTGCTCTTCCAAAACTCCGATCCCTTCGTCGGCGGTATTGCATTCTGATGAAGAGCTACGACGTACTTATCGTCGGCGGCGGAATCGTAGGCTGCGCCTGTGTACACGAGTGCGCCGAGGCTGGTCTGCACGTCGCCCTGGTGGAAGCCAACCTTCCCGCCGGAGGAGCGACCGCCGCAGGCATGGGGCACCTCGTCGTCATGGACGATTCGCCTGCGCAACTCGATCTGACGCGCTACTCCCGCTCTCTCTGGCAACAATTAATTCCCAGGCTTCCCGACACCGTCGAATATGAAACCCGCGGCACACTCTGGGTAGCGGCAGACGAAGCGGAGATGGCCGAAGTCCACGCAAAGCATTCGACATACACCGCTGCAGGAGTGCGCGCCGAAGTCCTCAACGAGGCCGAAGTAGCAACCGAAGAGCCCATGCTCAGACACGGACTCTCCGGTGGACTCCTCGTCCCCGACGACGCAGTCATCTATCCTCCCGCCGCATCCGGCTGGCTTCTCGAGCAGGCCCTCGCGCTTGGCGCAACCATATTCTGCGGTTCCCCTGCCATCTCTGCAAAGAACGGCGAACTCCGGATGGCCGACGGCACCACCCTGCAGAGTAGCTGCATCGTCCTTGCCACCGGAACAGATTGTTCCCTCTTACCCAACTTGCCCATAAAAAAACGCAAGGGACACCTCCTCATCACCGACCGTTATCCCAACTTCCTTCATCACCAACTCGTGGAGCTCGGATACCTCAAGAGCGCTCATACTCTGGACACAGATTCGGTCGCGTTCAACATTCAACCGCGCCGCACAGGACAGCTCCTGATCGGGTCATCGCGTCAATACAACAGCGAAGACCCCAGCTCCGAGTCCCGCATCCTCACCCGCATGCTCGAGCGTGCCCAGAGTTACATGCCCGATCTTGCAAAGCTCTCCGGGCTGCGCGTCTGGACCGGCTTCCGCGCAGCAACACCCGACAAGTTACCGCTAATCGGGCCAGCCGAAGGCCTCAGCGGCGACCGAACTCTCTGGCTCGCCGCCGGTTTCGAAGGGCTCGGCATCACCAACGCGCCAGCTGCCGCTCGCCTCCTCACCGACCAGATACTCGGACGCGCCTCAAAGATCAGCACCACTCCCTACCTGCCCCAACGGATGACCACCCAGGCCACCGCACATGCCTGAGAGCGTAACGATATGGGTCAACGGAACGCCTGTGTCAATGGACGCCGGATCGATGATCTCTGCGGCGCTTCTCAAGGCAGGAGTGCCATGCCGTCGCTCCGTCACCGGCGAACCGCGAACAGCACTCTGCGGCATGGGCATCTGTTTCGAGTGCCGCGCCACCGTAGACGGCACGCGGCATCGCCGCACTTGCCAGATCCAATGCCGCGAAGGCATGGTGGTCGAATCGAAACAATGAAACACGCAGATGTCATCGTCGTAGGCGCCGGACCGGCCGGCATCGCTGCTGCCACTGCCGCAGCGCGCCACAGCCGAAGTGTCCTTCTGCTCGACGACAACTCTGCCGCCGGAGGACAAATCTGGCGAGCTGGCGTCGAACCACCCAGCCAACATACGAACAAAGGAGAAAACGCCAGAAGAGACAGTGCGCTCAAAGAACTCGCCTCCTCAGGTGCAACTCTTCTCTCCGGTTGCCGCGTCTTCGATGCCCCAGCCCCGCAAACCCTACACGCCCTGCGTGAAACCGGCAACGCTACAGAAGTAATCACCTTTCAGTACGAGCGCCTCATCCTGGCCACAGGAGCACGCGAGCGATTCCTTCCCTTCCCCGGCTGGACTTTGCCCGGGGTCTTCGGAGCAGGCGGCCTGCAAGCGCTAGTCAAAGGCGGCTATCCCGTCCAGGGCAAACGCATCGTCGTGGCGGGCTCTGGGCCGCTCCTGTTAGCCGTTGCCGTTCATCTCCGCGAATTTGGCGCGCATATAACCAGCATCGCGGAACAAGCCCCCATCTCACAGCTCGCACCCTTCGCTGCTTCGCTCTGGTCTCATCCCTCAAAAATCCTGCAAGGCCTCGGCTATCGCGCAGCTCTTGGAAAAACCCCCTACCGTACCGGCTGCTGGCCGGTCAGCACTCTTGCAAACGAAACAACTGGCCTCCTCAAAAGTGTCAGGCTCACCGACGGACGGAAAACCTGGGACGAGCCCTGCGATCTCCTCGCATGCGGCTTTCACCTCGTCCCCAACACCGAGCTCCCGTCTCTCCTCGGCTGCAAACTTCGCGGCGGCTTCGTCGAAGTAGACGAGCAGCAACAAACCTCCGTCGCCAACATCTACTGCGCTGGAGAGCCCACCGGAATCGCCGGACTCGAAGCAGCTCTCCTGCAGGGAGAGATCGCCGGACTAGCCTGCGCAGCAGAACCCACCACGCATCTCCACTCCCGCAACGCCGCCGAACAAAAATTCGCCACTCGCCTCGATACAGCGTTTCGTCTCCGGCCAGAACTCCGTCTGCTCCCCACACCTGAAACCATCGTCTGCCGCTGCGAAGACGTCACCTGCAAGAACCTCGCCGCCCGCACCGGATGGACCGACGCAAAACTTCAAACTCGCTGTGGCATGGGTCCATGTCAGGGACGCATCTGCGGCCCCGCAACCCTGACACTCTTTGGATGGACCCCGAAGTCGATCCGGCCGCCCTTATTCCCCGTTCCCGTAAGCGCGCTTTGCTTTCACGATTCCCAACACAACGCAACTGAGGAGAATGCATGATCTGGTCTGGCGTAATGCCCGCAATGACAACACCGTTTGACAACAAGAACAACAGCCTCGCCGTCGACCACCCCTTTCTCGCCCAGCACGCCGCCTGGCTCCTCGGCAACGGATGCACCGGCCTTGTCATGCTCGGCTCACTCGGCGAAGGAGCGACTCTCGAAAACTCCGAAAAAATCGACATCCTCAAAACGGCCGTGCGAGTCTCCGCGGGAAAGACACCCGTCGTCGCAGCCATCTCCTCCCTCTCCACGGCAAACGCCGTCCGCCTCGCGAAAGAGGCCGAGCAGGCAGGTTGCCAGGCACTCATGGTTCTCCCGCCCTACGTCTACACCTCCGACTGGCGCGAGATGAAGAATCACGTCTCAACCATCATCGCGGCAACGCCCTTATCCTGCATGCTGTACAACAACCCCGTCGCCTACAAGACAGATTTCCTGCCGGCAGAGATCGCCCAACTCGCGGCAGAACACGCGAACCTCAACGCTGTAAAGGAGTCCAGCGCCGACGTCCGACGCGTCTCAGCCATCCGCGAAGTCCTTGAAGATCGCCTCGACATCTTCGTCGGTGTCGACGACCTTCTCGTCGAAGGCGTCAACGCGGGAGCCAAAGGCTGGGTCGCCGGCCTCGTCAACGCCTACCCTGCGGAGTCAGTCGAACTCTTCCAACTCGCCCACGCCGGCAAGAGCAAAGAAGCCTTCGAACTCTACCGCTGGTTCCTCCCTCTACTCCGCATGGACACCGTGCCAAAGTTCGTCCAACTCATCAAATGGGTGCAGGAGCAGGCAGGCGTAGGCTCCGCACGAGTCCGCTCCCCGCGCATGGAGCTGGTCGGCAAAGAACTGGAGATCGCCGAAGCCACCTTCAAAACCGCTCTTGCCAACAGGCCAAAAGTCGCCGAGAAGCCATTCTCCAGCTTCAAAGGAGCATAGTCACGCCAACTCCGCTACTGCATCAAGGCGTTGCAGTCTCAGCCGGATGAGCCGTCTTCTTCGGAGCTTTGCGCTTTGCATGAAGAAAATCAACCAGGTCCGTAATCTCGTCTGGCTGCAGAACATCGGAAAATGCAGGCATGGCAGCGCCGCCATCATGAATCTGGTGTTCGATCTGTGCTTTGCTCAAACGTTTCCCCACAACGCTCAAATCCGGTCCAAGCTCCCCACCCTGACCATTCACTCCGTGGCAATGTTCACACCCTTTCTCATGAAAGAGCGCGGCTCCAGACTTCTTACTTTCGCTCGAGTAGGCCTGAACAACCGGTGTCGACCGTCGCGGCAAACCGCAAAGGAGAGCGATTACAAATAAAACAAAACAGAGGGCGATCAGAAATTGCGCGGGAGCTTTGCAGCGCTTCCCTAAGAAAGAAAATAACTTTCGGTAATTGTTCATCGTGAGGAAGACAGCCGTCATATCGGAGAGCGAGACTAGGATATACCTTCGTTTCGACTAGAAGGAGTCCCCGCTCATCGACGAAGATGTCGGAGCGACGATCCGTGGCGAAACACCGCCAGGCTTCATCGGCATGTCGAGTTCGTGGGTGTGCCACATCGTGTTTTCGTTCGCGGTCTCCGGGTGTTTCCTCAAAAACTCCAGAGCATAAGTGCCCGCGCCAGGATCATCCTTTTGGTCCGCAAAGATCGCGGACTGCTGCTTGGCCAGCTCCTTCATGCCAAGCCTCCGGTAAACAATAGAAAGAATATAGTGAGCGGACAGATCATCCGGGTCAATCGCCTGAACCTTCTCATATTCCGTGCGGGCCAGATCATACTTATGGAACTGGTAGTAAGAGAATCCCAGTTCACGATGCGCATCCCGCGACTGCGGAAAACTAGCTGCGACCTTCTGCAGATCGGCGATCGCCATATCCATGTTTCCCAAATTGCGTTCCACCAGAGCCCGATAATAAAGGGCCCGCGCATTTCCCGGAGCAAGCGTCAAAGCCTTTTCAAGGTTGACGCGAGCGTCGTCGTACCTCTGCCATTGAATCTCTACGATCCCAAGATTGGTGTAAGCATCGCCATAATCTGGCCGCAGCTTGGCTACATGCTCAAACGCATCGTTTGACGCGGCATACTGCTGCGCATCGAGCAGAGCGATACCGTAGTTGTTCCACCGCATCCACTCCTTGTTCTCGGCCGGCCCCGGAGCAACAGGCTTGTTGCCGCCGGTTTGAATCGTCCGCGTCTGCGACACCATGTCGACGATCGGCTGCTCGTAGTGCTTGCTCATCCCGAAGTCCATGAAGTGTTGATCGAACCGGCGGTACTTCACCGTGGCCGTTATTGTGATCGGACCAACCTCCGCAGGCGGCATAACAAACGTGTACCGCACAAGCTGAGAACGCCCGGATTGAATCGTATTGTTATAAGCAACGACGCGGTTAGTCCACACCTGGTGCAAATCGTTGAGACCGCCGTTCACGTTAACCAGCCGGTTGGTAAAGCTATGCGCGCGCTCATCCAGATCGCCGCCGGGCTTGATGAAGCCGCTCTGGTGCAAAATCTTGCCCGTCGCATCTTTGACCGTAAACTCAACCCAGGACTCATACATATCCCGTTGTTCCGGCACATGGCTATGCGCGATCCCCTTGTTCTGGATGACAACATCGGCGGTAATCGTCTCGCCAGCAGCAAGGGAAAAATCGGTCAGCCCCAGCGGAGCAATGACTCCCTTCAACAAGGCGCTCTCAGACTCTCCGCGCTCCAGAGCGAAGACGTCGACATTGAAGACATTGTTCTGCAGAAACTGCACAACCCGCGCAGCCTGTTCGTCAAAACCGTAGATCTTCGGAATAACCGTATTCGCCCCCAGCCAGCGATGCGAGGCAAGCTGCCCTTTCTTCGCACCGGAGTCGGGCAACTTCAAGCCCTCGCGCTGCATGTGGCACGTCTGGCAGGTTGAAACCGAATCCTTCACATAAAACGGCAACGGTGACTGTTTCGCGAAGGAGGAGTTTTGCCACTCGTCATAAAGAAAGATCGCGCGCTGCCACTTGTAATCGTTGAGAGCGCGGGGCAAAGCCGCCTTGTGGCACGACGAGCAAAACTCCGGCGTACGATAAAGGTCCCTCATCACGGCTTTGCTATGCCGATCCAGGTGAGCAAGAATCTCGCCATCCGAAACCTTCCGCGTAATCGGCTTGCCATCTTCGTCAACCAGAACCGCGGGCACGCCCATCACATAGCTTCCCGTGCCTCGCGTATCCACCTTCTGGATCGAGTGGCAGACCATGCAGGTGACTCCGTCCTGGTCATACGGACGCTTCTTCGGTCCTGCCTGCGTCAAGGCTCCCGCTACCAGAGCGATAGGATCGTGACAACCCTCGCAATGACGCGAAAACTCAATCCCCTTCGAGTCATTCAGCAGCCCAACATTCTTCAGGTAATAAGGAACCCGATTGGCATTCGAATGCGCCGACTCGCGCCACTGCTTATGACTCTCCTGATGGCAATGGCCGCAATATTCCGCTGTTGGAAAGACCTTCGGATCCAGAAACTCGCCATTGTCGGTCGTTGCATTGGAGGGCAGAAATGGAAACTCTTTCCCATAGCGATAGTTATACTTAGCCGCAACTTTTTCCGTGTACTCCTGTCGCGCCGCCGCCGCCTCATCCGCCTCGCTGCTGGCCTTCACTCCGCTCGGGACGAGCATCAACATACCTGCAAGCCCCATCCCAACAACCAGGACAAGCGCCCCCACACCGCGTCGATCTTGTATCGTTAGTTTCGACATCACAACCGTTACGAAGCCGCGATAGAAACCTTGCCATCTCGGTAATTAGCAGATTCCCGGGCGAACAAAATCATAGCTTCTTTGCTGCAACTGCGGCTCAACCAAAAGATTGATCCGCAAAAATTTATCGTCATGGCTCCGGCGACCGCGGATTACCTTAAAAGGAACCGGAAAGACTGTCGTGAACGCATCGCGAACTGAAAACAGCCGGGTTATCGACGCCCACCATCACCTCTGGCGCTACTCCGCCTCCGAATATCAATGGATCGACGACAGCATGGCTGCGCTGCGCCGCGACTTCCTCCCCTCCGACCTCGTAGTCGAACTCGCGAACGCCGGAATCGACGGCGCCGTGACCATCCAGACGAGACAGACGCTCGAAGAGACACGATGGCTCCTCGAACTTGCGCAAAGCTGCAAACAGATTCGCGGCGTCGTAGGATGGGCTCCCATCGCAGCTTCCGATTTTCAGGACTCACTCCATAAATTCGCAGCCCAGCCCAAGTTCGTAGGCTTACGCCACATCGTGCAAGCTGAACCACAAGGCTATCTCGATGGCGCAGACTTCAACCGCGGCATCCGCGACCTGCTTACAACCGGACTCGTCTACGATCTGCTCATCCTGCAAAGCCAGCTAGACGAAGCCATCCGTTTCGTCGATCGTCATCCGCAACAACGATTTGTTCTCGACCACATCGCAAAACCGAAGATTGCAGCCCGCGAGATCGAACCCTGGAGCACCCATATCCGCGACCTCAGCAAACGCAGCCACGTATATTGCAAACTCTCCGGCATGGTCACGGAAGACTCCTGGTCAAACTGCTCGCTCGAATCCTTACGCCCATACCTCGATATTGCGGTCGAAGCATTCGGCCCTGATCGCCTGATGGCCGGCTCTGACTGGCCAGTATGCCTCGTGGCAACCAGCTATCCTCAGTGGTGGACGATGCTCCAAAATTATTTCGCGATCTTCAGCGAGAGCGAACGAGCCAGCATCTTCGGTGCGACCGCCATCAAAGTCTACGATCTGGAATGATCTGAAATTGGGAGAGCAACGAAGAACATGTCACGCAATTCAACGAAGATGGAAAGTAACGAAGAGCGCTACCGGCAAGCCGTAGAGTCGTCCGGACCTCCTCTCCCAAAATCGCCGCGGCCCATCGTGATCCTCGGCGCCGGCGGCATCGTTCGAGCGGCCCATCTGCCTGCCTACGCCAAGGCAGCTCTCCCGGTCATCGCAGTTGCCGATCCCATCAGCGGAAAAGCCGCCGGGCTAGCCGCGGAAAAGGGCATCGCACGCGCATTTGATTCAATCCGGGAAGCTGTCCGCTTCGCCCCACCCGACGCGATCTTCGACATCGCAGTCCCAGCCTCGCAGATCATGACCATCCTTCCCTTGCTTCCAACTCGCGCCGCCGTTCTCATCCAGAAGCCCATGGGCGAGACACTCGACGAAGCCCAATCCATCCGCGACCTCTGCCGTCAGCGTGGCTTAGTCGCCGCCGTCAACTTTCAACTGCGCTACTCCCCAAACAACCTCGCAGCCGTCGCGCTCCAGCAGGCGGGATTGCTCGGCGAACTCCACGATATCGAAGTGCAGGTCCGAACCTGCACGCCGTGGAAGCTCTGGACGTTTCTAGCCACCGCACCTCGTCTCGAAATCCTCTACCACAGCATTCACTACCTCGACCTCATCCGCTCCTGGCTCGGCAATCCTCAAGGCGTCTACGCAAAGACAGCCAGAAATCCGCAAACAGCGGCACTCGCCGCCACCAAGTCCACAATCATCCTCGACTACGGCGACTGGAAGCGAGTCTTCATCGTCACCAATCACGGCCACGACCTCCCGCGCGAAACTCATCGCAGCTTCGTGCAATGGGAAGGAACAGGAGGCGCCATCCGCATAGACATGGGTGTAAACCTCGACTACCCAAAGGGCGTGCCCGACACCCTCTCCTACGCCGAGCGCGGCGCGAGCACCCAATGGAAGAGTCTTCCCGTCAAAGGCAACTGGTTTCCGGACGCATTTATAGGCAGCATGGGAGCGTTGCAGTCTTACGTCGAGGGATCAACCCCCGACCTGCCGATCGGCTTCGAATCAGCCTACGAAACCATGGCTCTAGTGGAAGCAGCCTATCGCTCCAGCGCCCGTCAGGCCGAACCGCTACCGCTCTAAGCAGTCACAGCGCAATGCATTTTGAAGAGGCCCCGAACTTGCTGTTGCTCGTTTTAAATCTGTGTACTCTATGTAAATCCGTGTTAAGTCTCTAATCTTGAAGCAACGGAAATCACCCCGTAACCACCGTACACTTCTTCACAAAATCCGGATCGATATCAACCCCGAACCCAGGACCGGAAGGCACCTGGATCACGCCATTGCTGTCACTTCGCAAGCTCGACGTCTCGCAGTGATAAGGCAGCTCCGTATTGAACTCCTTGAACTCGTGATACGGGCCCGAGTTCGGAATCGCCGACACGAAGTGCATCATATAGACATAGCCCAGTCCCGTCGAAGAGATATGCGGAATACACTGCTTGCCAAACGCATTCGCCATCCGCGCCACCTGCATGCAGCGAATCATCCCGCCAAAATAAAACATATCCTGCTGCACAATCGACAGCCCGCCATTGGCAACCAGCCAGCGGAAGTTATGCGTGCTCGGCTCCTGTTCTCCGCCTGCAATCGGAATCTCAAGCGCATCGGCCACGGCCTTCGTCTCTTCGTACCAATCGAACGGCACAGGCTCTTCATAAAACGCGTATTTATACTCCTGCATCAGCTTGCCGATCGGAATCGCCTCGGCAGCCGTATAAGAACCGTTCGAGTCAGCCGAGATAATCATCTGGTCGCCAAAGGTCTTGCGCACCAGCGGAATCAGCTTCTCGCTTCGTCCCACAGGACTCTCCGGGTGCGACATCCGCCCCCCAAGCTTGAACTTAATTGCCTTCGCGTTCGAGATCGCCACATCGCGCTTCAGATGCTCAATCGTCTCCTCCGCCGTAATGTCGCGCTCACCGTTAGCCTGATACACCGAAATCCTGGTGTTATAAATCTTGTCGCCGATCAAAAGCCCAATCGGCCGTTTCGACATCTTGCCGAACAGGTCCAGAATCGCAAACTCAATCGTCGCAATCGGCACCCAGATCGCCAGCCCTTGCGCCTTATAGTTACTTTCATAAACCGTCGAAGCGGGAATCAGCTCCTCGATATCGCGCGCATCCTTCCCAATAAAAAACGGCGCGATGTGCTTCACGAACATCGGATACAGCACCTCCATCTGCTGCGCATTCGAGACAGAGATACCCTCGTGCCCATCCTTCGACCGCACGCGGCACAAATACTGCTTCTTATTCCGCAGCAGCTCAATCGACTCGATAATCACCGGATCAGGAAACAGTTCGCGCTTGAAAACCGGCTCCTTCAAAATCGCGTCAAGCTTCGCGTACCGTTCTTTCAGCGTGCCAGGCAGCCCATGACGCGGCGCATTCAAGAACTGTGCCGCTGCAGCCGAAGGCATAGCCGCGGCAACTGCACCGCTCGATAGTGCGGCCGTAAGAAACTGACGACGGTTCGTGTTCATGCAACCTCCAAACAACAGTTCAACATGCGCTGCCAAAACATCGCCAAGCCTCCGGTCAGGTGCGGTTGAATCGGTTACGCGCAAAGTAAACCGAAAGACGCACGATCGTTTCTGCAAACGAGAAATAGTTTCGCAAATTCATCGGAAGCCAGCCGGAGCGGAAATAAAAAAGGCCGCCGCGAATCCATCTCGCGCGGCGGCCGGGGAAAACTTTTTGGCTTACTCTCCGTTCTGGTTGCTGGAGTCCGTATGCACAACCCGGTAGCTCGCATTGCCCTGCGACCAGACCAGAAGCAGCAGATCCTTGCCAGCCGGAACCGCATGAGCCTCGTTCACAAACTGCTCCGCCGAAGTAACCGGTTTGCGGTTCACTTCGAGAATCACATCGCCCGAAACAAGCCCCGCATCCTCCGCCGGGCTCGCGGGACGTACACTCTCGACCGCCACACCATTCACCTGCTGAGGAACATGCAGTTGCTGCCGCACATCCGGAGTCAGCTCAGCAACAGCCAGGCCAAGCTTGCCCTTCTGCGGACCAGCCGAATCGCCATCGTTGGCAACCTCGGCGTCCTTGTGGAACTCGCCCACCTTCACGCTGAGCGTCTGCGCACTTCCATTGCGGAGAATGCCCAGCTCAATCGTCGTTCCGGGAGTCGTCTCGCTCACGGCAACCTGCAACGCGCTGCCGTTCTCGATCTTCTGACCGTTCAGCGAATCGATCACGTCGCCGTTCTTCAACCCCGCGCGACTGGCCGGAGAATCAGGCGTAACCTGCGCGGCAATCGCGCCCGTCGCCGTCTTCAGATTGAAGAAGCCTGCATTCGCCGGCGTCACATCGTTCAGGCTGACACCAAGATAACCATGGTGAACAACTCCGCTCTTGATCAGTTGCTCTGCCGTCGCGCGCACAAGCTGTGCCGGAATCGCAAAGCCGGCCCCCGCAAACGATCCGCTGTTCGAGATGATGAAGGTGTTGATCCCAACCAGCTCGCCATGCGCGTTCACCAGCGCGCCGCCGGAGTTGCCCGGATTGATCGCAGCATCGGTCTGAATATATCCACCCGGCTTCCGCGCATCATCCCGGTAAGGATTCTCCCGGTTCACCGCGCTCACAATTCCGCGCGTCACCGAGTTCTGGAAGTAACCAAAAGGACTGCCGAACGCCAACACCGTCTGCCCTGGCTTCAGCTTCGTCGAATCGCCCCACGCAATGCTCGGCAGATCATGCGCATCCACCTTCACCACAGCGAGGTCAGTCAGCTTATCCACGCCAACCAGCTTCGCAGTCAGCACGCGCCGATCGTTCAACGTCACGCGCATCTGCAGCGCGCCATCAACCACGTGATTGTTCGTCACAATATAGCCATCAGGAGAGATAATCACGCCGCTGCCAATCCCATGCTCGATCTGCGGCTGCTGCGGACGCTGCATCTGTCCGCCAAACGGTCCGTTCGGTCCAAAGAACTGGGCAAATCCAGGAGGAACACCCTGAGGTGCGCCACCCTCCTGGCCCTGGTCCTGCTCTCCGCCAACCTCACGCTCCGACGATCCACGCGAAGTCACTTGAATATTCACGACCGCAGGCGAAACCCGCGACGCAACCGCCTCGACGGCGTTATCCAGAGAGACCAGCGCAGACACACTGTTGTCATCCATCGGCTCCGCTGACGGCAACATCGCCGCATGAACGCCATCGTGATGAAGGAACATCCCAGCTCCCAGCACCAGCGCCAGGGCAGCTCCGGCAGGAACGCCAACACGCCCTGCCTTACCAACTAGTTTATTAGTTTCAAGAGACATAATCGTACCTCGGTAAAGGGTTAAAACAGCTTGGTTAAAGTTGAATGACGAGCCAGCCGCCAGGAGTCCGCACGGCTGCATACGAAGTTGAAATCACACGTTCCTCGGCCACCGCAAAAACCACTCGCGGCACGTCCGTCTCATCCCACGAGGTCAGCACCAGCAGGTTCTGCGCGCGCCGGGCCTGCATCGCAACCCGGCTCTGTAAAACCGATGGCGCGCTGCGGCGTTTTTTCACAACCTTCTTAACCGGAACTGCAGGACGCTGGGGCGAATCCATCAGCGCGGCTCCGCGGCTCACCGGCATCATCGCCTTCAGCAACGTCTCATGCGGCGCTCCCACCATGCCGCTCTGCCCACGAAACGCCACGGTCTGCCCGTCAGTCCCAAACATCTTTCCGGAGCCAACCGATGCAGCCGCAACCGGCAATGCAGCCCGCGAGAACGAAACAAACTGCGGGCACCGCGCCAACTCAGCAGAGCCGCCCAGCAGCGCCGCGACAATCAGGCCCATCACTACCCGCGCCTGTGTCCGGCCCATCACGTCGCCGCCTCGCAAAATGCTCTGCACCCGCCGAGCCAGCTCAGACTGCCTCTCCCACGCGCCCAGCGAAAGCGCAACCGCCCGTCGCCCCAACCGGTGCTCCGCCAGATTGGTCAGGCACGTAGCATAGGCCTTCGGAGCCTTCGTCAACCGCAACACCTCGTCATCGCAGGCAAGCTCGCGCTCCAGGCAAAGCCGTCGCTCAATCCACATCAGCACCGGATTCAACGGAAACACGACGAGGCTCACCTTCTGCAGCAGGTTGATCCAATCATCCGCCCGCCGCAGATGCCCAACCTCATGCAGCACAATCTGCCCAAACTCCGCAGTCGTCAGTTGCGCAAAGATATCCTTCGGAATCAGAATCCGCGGCGAGAAAAATCCAATCACGCTCGGCCGATCGACTTCGCTCGAAGTGCAGATCTGCACTCCATCGAAGCCGGCCGCCTGCAACACCTCATCGCACCCTTCAACCACCTCAGCACGCTTCCAGATCCCATGCAGACGCACAGCGCTCACCGCCAGCTTCATGCCGCGCGCAAGCGAAGCAGCCAGCCAGATGCCGGCAATGACAAAACTCCAGCGCACATCCACATGCACCAACGCAGCGCGCCCCGGCGCAGCAACGCCGGAATCCAAAGAATACGCATGCACCAGCGGCAACACCGCCAGGACCCCAAACACCGCCGTCCAGATCGCAAACCGCACCGCCGCCGTAGTCTTCGGAACGAACCGCAGACAAACGCCAACCCCAGCCGCAAGCACAATCCCTTCCCAAATCCCCGACACGAACGAGTTCGCGACCAGACGCGACGCGCTCTCCACACCCTGCATGAGGTTGATATCCATCATTCGCCATCCCCCACGCGGTCATCCGCCGCAGCAGCAATCGCCTCTTTCAGGCGTTGCAACTCATCAGGAGTCACCTCATCGTCGCCCAGCAGCGAGAGCAGTAGCCGCTCCCGCGAATTGCCAAAAAAACGCTGCATCGTATGCCGAATCTCAGACCGGCTGGCCTCATGCTCCGCCACGCAGGGCACATACAGAAACGCCCGCCCTTCCTGCCGGTGCTGCACATATCCCTTTTGTTCCAGAATCCTCACCGTCGTCAGCACGGAGTTATACGCCAGAGCCTCACCCTCCGGCATCGCCGCCACCAACTCCCCCACCGCCGACTCGCCACGCGCCCACAGAATCTTCATGAGCCGCAACTCAGCCTCCGTCAATGTGATGGACTTCCTGGGTGGCATATCCAATCTCGCATTCGCCCCCGGAAACCATCCTCAGAAGGCCCAAACTATACCTGAGACGGATCAACTAATCGATTAGTTAGCAAGCCTCCCAAAAAAATAAATCTCACAAAAGAGGAAAAAAACAGAAGCCGGAAAATGTGCCCACAGGAACCACGTTATGACCACACAATCACCACAAATAACCACCCAAAAACCACATTAAAACCCTATGGAAAACGCAATCCCCCCTGTAAAAACGCCACTCCCGCCACAGAATAAAAAATCCGCTAACTCCAGCGCCGTCTCAAATAATTCAACCGCAGAACGTCACTTCACCAGCTCCCGGTAATCCTCCCTCACCGGGGTAAACACATCCAGAACCTCCGAAGCCTCCAGCGCCGAAGCCTGATGCTCCACCCCACCGTCAACGACAAAGCTATCCCCGGCGCGAACATCAAAAACTCGTCCACCCACATCCACCCGAATCGCCCCACTCACCACATACACCAACTGATGATGCGGATGGCTATGCCGCGCCCCCACCCATCCGTTCTCAAAAAAGTGCCGCACCAGCATCAACTGATCGCTATGCGCCAACACCTGCCGCGTCATCCCCGCCTCAGGCGTAAAGCTCTTCGCATCGCCCGTCTTCACAAAACTCATATCAATCACACTCATCGACTCATCCTCATAAGGTAGCTTGGCCGAGAAAAATCCAGCCACACATTTACTCTGACACAAGGAGGAAGCCTAAGCGATGATCCACCTCGATCGGCACCTTCCTTATGCGCACTGAATCAGAACTAATTCTGAAGAGTCGCCAGGTCATTCGGCCGTCTTCTCGCTGCTGGCTTCGAGTTTTCCTTTCCTCAATGGCCCACCGCCGCCCGCGATCTCGTCTCACGCTGGAAAGCACGAAATTTTTCTGGGTAAGTCCCAGGGGCCGTAGTATCGTCTCTTCCATGACCGTAGGCGACGCGAACGATCTCCGGAGAGGGCTCGAAAATAACGAGATCGTCCCGTACTTCCAGCCTCTTGTAGAGCTTCGCACCGGTTTCCTCCGCGGCTTCGAGGCCCTCGCCCGCTGGCAGCATCCGCGACGCGGCCTAATCCCGCCAAACGAATTCATCCCTCTCGCCGAATCCTCCGGCCTTCATGGCCTGCTCACCGGTAAACTCCTCAGCGCAGTCTTCGCCGCCGCCAGAGACATCCCCGAACACCTCTCCCTCTCGGTCAACATCTCGCTCACCCAGCTCACCGACCTCACGCTCCCGAAACACATCTTCTCGGCCGCCCAGCATGCCAACTTCCCCTTGCAGCGCCTCGTCCTCGAAATCACCGAGAGCGCCCTGGTCGGTAACACCGAACATGCCGGCCGCATCGCAAATGAGCTAAAGGAGCAGGGACCGCGCCTCGCCCTCGACGACTTCGGTACAGGCTACTCGAGCCTTCGCCACCTCCAGGTCCTTCCCTTCGACGAACTCAAGATCGACGCCAGCTTCGTCCGCTCCATGACGCACACCCGAGAGAGCAGAAAGATCGCCGCAGCCGTCGTCGGTCTCGGCAACAGCCTCAGCCTCACCACTGTCGCCGAAGGTGTCGAGACCCAGACCACCGCCGACATGCTCCTCTGGCTAGGCTGCGATCTCGGCCAGGGATGGCTCTACGGCCGGCCCGTTCCACCCGGCCAACTCCCCGAGATCCTCGCCGAAAGACTCAAGTCGCCCCTTCCACCCTCCGCCGTCAAGTACCGTTCCGCAGCCGCAGAGGCAAGCCTTCCGCTCCGCCTCGAAGCCCTCCCCACCCAGCGCCTCGCCCAGCTCAACGCCATCTACGACGGCGCCCCCGTCGGTCTCTGCTTCCTCGATCGCAATCTGCGTTTCGTCAGCATGAACAAACGCCTCGCGGAGATTCACAACCTCCCCATCGCCTCGCACCTCGGCCGGCCCATCGCCGACATCATCCCCGACAACTTCCCTCAATGCGAACCCTATCTCCTGCGTGCCCTCAACGGCGAACCCAACGCTGGCATCGAAGTCGTCGTTCCTAATCCTCACCAGCCCGGAGAAACCAGTACTCTTCTCATCTCCTATCAACCCGCGCGCGACGAGGTGGACGAGGTGATCGGTGTCTCCATGTCAGTCATCGATATCAGTCGCCGCAAAAAAGCCGAAAAGGCTCTTGCTGAAAGTGAAGACCACTATCGGCACGCCGTAGAGCTGAATCCCCAGATCCCTTGGACCGCCGAACCGGACGGCAGTATCCTCGACACCACCCAGCGCTGGGAGAGGCTCACCGGCCTTACCAAAGAGGAGTCGTTGGGAGCGGGTTGGGTTCACGCCCTCCATCCCGACGATCTTCCGCAGACGCTCAAGGCATGGGAAGATTCGCTTCGCACCGGCAACCTCCTCGATACTCAATACCGCGTGCGCCACGCCGACGGGGTCTGGCGCTGGATGAGGGCCCGCGCAGCACCGAGACGAGACTCCGACGGCAAAATTATCCGTTGGTACGGCACGCTCGAGGACATCGACGACCACAAAAAAGCATTGGAAGACCTGCGCCGCAGTGAAGCACGCCTCCGCGCAATCTTCGACGCCGTTCCCATCGGCATCGTCATCGCCGACGCTCCCGACGGCCGCATCGTCATGAGCAACCCACGCGCCGAAGAGATCCTTCGCACCGCCGTTACTCCCTCAACCCTCATCGATGACTACTGCCGAGAATCGATCTCGAACGCCCCCGGCAACAATAAGAATTTAGGCAGTCCCCTCGCCGATGCCATGATGGACGGGCGCTCCCACGGCCCCATCGAGTGCCTCCATTACCACGAGGACGGCACCAGAACATGGGTCAGCCTCAACCTCAGCCCCGTCCTCGACCATGACGGCAAAGTCTCCGGCGGTGTCGTAGCCATTCAGGACATCGACGAAGACAAGCGAGAGATCGAGCGCCTCTCAGAACTCGCCGCCGCTCTCAAAAACAAACTGGCAACCCACCGCTAGTTCGCCTTCGGCCCCGTCTTCTCCAATCCCCTGTACTTCAACATCGGCTCAACGTTAGGATTGCCGCCCAGCCACGCCGAATACATCTTCGCCAGGTCCTCAGTATTCCCCCGCGACAACACCATCGCCCGGAACCGGTCTCCATTCGCCCGCGTCAGCCCCCCATGGTCCTGGAACCACTGGAACGCATCGTCATCCAGCATCTCGCTCCACAGATACGCGTAATACCCGGCCGCATACCCGCCTCCCCATATGTGCGAGAAGTAGCTCGAGCGATAGCGCGGCGGAACATAGCTCAGCGTCAGCCCTTTCTTCTCAAGCGCTGCCTTCTCGAACTCATCCGGCTTCTGCAAAGGCGCGCCTGCGGGCAAGGAATGCCATTGCATATCCAACTGCGCCGCCGCCAGCAACTCCGTCAACTCATACCCCTGGTTGAAGTCAGTGGCCTTCTTGATCTTCGCCGCCAACTCCTCCGGCATCGGCGCACCTGTCTGGTAGTGCTTCGCATAATGCGCGAAGATCGCCGGATAAGTAGCCCAGTGCTCATTGAACTGCGACGGAAACTCCACAAAATCCCTCGCCACCGCAGTCCCCGAAAGACTCGGATATTCAGCCGCCGCAAAGATCCCATGCAACCCATGGCCAAACTCATGGAACATTGTCACCACATCGCTGAAGCTGATCAGTGCCGGCTCACCCTCTGCCGGTTTCGGCAGGTTCGCCACGTTATAAATCACAGGCAGCGTCCCCATCAGCTTTGACTGCCGCACAAAGCTGCTCATCCACGCCCCGCCGTTCTTGTTATCGCGCTTGTAGTAGTCACAGTAAAACAACGCCAGCGGCTTACCGTCTGTGTCGAACACCTCGAACACCCGGACATCCGCCTGCCACACCGGAATATCCTTCCGCTCTTGGAACGTCACTCCATACAACTGGTTCGCAGCGTAGAACACCCCATTCTGCAGCACATTGTTCATCTCAAAGTAAGGCCGCACCTCAGCTTCATCGATGTCGTACTTCGCCTTCCGCACCTGTTCGGAGTAAAACTCCCAGTCCCACGGCTCGACCGCAAATCCTCCCTTCTGCGCATCAATCACCGCCTGAATATCCTTCGCCTCCGCAGCCGCGTTCGCGGTCGTCGCGGGCACCAGCGCATCCATAAACTTCAGCGCGCTCTCCGGAGTCTTCGCCATCTGATCTTCCAGCTTCCACGCCGCGTAGCTGGCAAACCCCAGCAGCTTGCCCTTCTCCGCGCGAACCTGCGCCAGCCGCGCAATCGTCTCCCGCGTATCGTTCGCATCTCCACGTTCCGTACGCGTCCACGAGTCTTCAAACAACGCCTGCCGCGTCGCGCGCACGCTCAACGAAGAAAGATAAGGCTGCTGCGTCGTATTCTGCAGCGCCAATACCCATCCGTCCTTTTGCCTCTGCTTCGCCACGCGCTCCGCACCACTCATCTCCGCCTCGGTCAGTCCCGCCAGCGCACTCTTGTCCGCAGTAAAGTACGCAGCATCCTTCGTAGCCGCCAGCACCTTGCTCCGAAAAGCATTCGACAGCGTCGACTCCTCCTCATTGATCTTCTTCAGCTTCTCCTTGTCCGCATCCGACAGGTTCGCCCCGCTATGCACAAACCGCTGGTAATAAATCTCCACCAGCCGCAGTCCCTCCGGACTCAGCTTCAGCGAAGCCCTCTTCTCATACACTGTTGCCACCCGGTGAAACAGCTTCGCATCCAGATAAATCGCATCGTTATGCGCCGCCAGCTTCGGAGCCTCTTCGCGCTGCACCTTCTCGAGCACCGGATTCGTATTCGCGCCCGTCACTCCGCTGAACGCAGCCATCGCCCGCTGAAACAACGCTCCAGTCTTCTCCATCGCAACAAGCGTGTTCTCAAACGTGGGCGCAGCCGGATTGTCCGCGATCGCCCGCATCTCCTTCAACTGCTCCGCCATCCCAGTCTCAATCGCAGGCTGATAATCACTATCCGTGATCCGGTCAAACGGCGGAGCCTGAAACGGCAACGTGCTCGCCGCATAAAACGGATTCCCTGGGCCAAAGCCCGCTTCAGCAGTCTGGGCTACGACAACACTCGAACTCATCATGATCGCACCGGCAAGAATCATCAGCGCCCATGAAAATACCGTCTTCGTCCTCACGGATCGCATCGAATTCTCCACCGCTCTCATCTCCTCTTAAACCTGAACTCTAGAGTACGGGACAAACATCCGCCGCGCACCCTGGACCTGACTGACAAAGAGCGCAGCGAATAATTCCCTCCGAAATTTCTCATCCGCTCTCACCAGACAAAGTACAATCGCCAAAATCAATGCCTACCCCGCCCCAGCCCACCCGTACTCCACTGCCGACCGTGCTGCCATCAATCCAGGAACTCGATCTTCACGCTCGCTACTTCTCCTCTCGCACCGGTGGCGACTTTTACGACGCAGTAGCAGCAGGCCCGCACATCGTCTTCCTCCTCACCGACATCGCCGGCGAGCGCTCCGGCGCCCACACCATCGCCGCCGCGGCCCAGGACGTCTTCCGCCGCCGCGTCCCCCAACTCTTCACCGCCGAAGTCATCAATATGATGGACACGCTCGGCACCCTCGCGCACGAGATCAACCATGCCATCTACACCGCCGCCGGTGGATCACTCTTCGCCCCCACCTTCCTCGGCTGCTACAACCTCCCTCTCGGCATCCTCGCCTACATCAACTCCGGCGGCCAGCCCGCCATCTTTCGCGACAGCGACGGCACCCGCATCCTCGGACACGTCACCATGCCGCTCGGCCTCTTCACCCACCTCACCTTCGAACCCGCCATCCAGGCCTTCGAACCCGGCGCTCGCATGCTCCTCGTCACCAAGGGCATCCTCGAAGCCCGCCACGACCGCGAACACTTCGGCGTCGAGCGCGCCACAACCCTTGTCGAAACCCTCACCCCCGGCTCTGGCTTCGACCTCTGCGGCGCCATCCTTCAACGCGCGCACGAATTCAGAAAGCTCCCCTGGTACAGCCCCGAACGCCTCCCATTCGTCAAACCAGAGCGCGTCGAAGATCTCACAGCGGTCGCGCTGGTACGCCCCCGATAAAGCCTCGATGCGTATCATGCGAGAAGACGATGCCCACCCTGCAGCAACAATTCGGTTTCATCGACATCTATCTCTTCGACCATCTTCTTCGCGGCGCCATCGTCCCCGGCATGCGCATCCTCGACGCCGGCTGCGGCTCCGGCCGCAATCTCATCTATCTCCTTCGCGAAGGCTACGAGATCTTCGCAATCGACCACAACCCTGCCGCCATCGAACAAACCCGCGCTCTCGCCGCGACGCTCGCACCCCAACTTCCAGCAGACAACTTCCGCCTCGAACCGCTGGAATCCACATCCTTCCCCAACGCCTTCTTCGACCTCGTCCACTGCAGCGCTGTCCTTCACTTCAGCCGTGACGACGCTCAATTCAATGCAATCCTCGAAAACCTCTGGCGCGTCCTCAAACCCGGCGGCATCCTCTTCTGCCGTCTAGCCTCCACCATCGGCATGCCCCACCAACACCTCGAAGGCCGTCGCTACCTTGCCCCCAACGGCGTCGAACTCTACTGCGTCGACGAAGCCTTTCTCATGCACCTCACCGCCAAACTCAACGCCGATCTCGTCGACCCCATCAAAACCACCGTAGTCCAGAACCAGCGCTGCATGACCACCTGGATCATCCGCAAGCGACCAGGCTAAACCCGATCACCACACGCTGCCTTACAATCCCTCCATGGAAAAGCCCGCAGAGCAGGACCCCCGAGTCTACTTCGCAGCCGAGCGCACCTTCCTCGCCTGGATTCGCACCGGCCTCGGCCTCATGGGAATCGGCTTCGCGGTCAGCCGCTTCGGCCTCTTCCTCCGCCAGATCTCTGCCGTCGAAGTTCATCAGAGCACCCGCACCACCGGTCTCTCCCTCTGGTCCGGCGTCGGCCTCGTTGCCCTCGGAGTCATCGTCACCCTCACCTCCGTCCTCCGTCACATCCAACTCATCCACCAACTAAGCTCCGGCACATGGCAACCCGGCCGAGTCTCCCGCGATGCCGTCATCCTCGGCCTCATCCTCGCCGCCATCGGAATCGGTATGGCAATCTACCTCATGCTCGTCCGTTGAAAATGCCCATCGCCAAACTCACCATCGAACTCGAAATCCCCCACGCCCAATCCCTCAAAGACCGTCGCCAGGTCCTCCGCTCCATCAAGGACAAGCTCCGCCATGGCTTCAACCTCTCCATCGCCGAGCTCGACGACGGCATCGTCTGGAACCGAGCCACCCTGGGCGTCGCCGCCATCTCCTCCTCAACCAGCTACCTCACTGGCCAGCTCCAGCAGATCGATCAAGCCGTCCACCGCATCGCCGCCGCTCACAGCGCGGAAGTCCTTGATTCTTACGCGGAAATCCTCCCCGAATAGCCCAAAAATCATCCGAATGCAACCCAGACCACCAATTTTTCCGCTAGAATCCTGAGTTTCGCGTTAGGCGGATCGCTCCAACTTTGATATCCTCAACCGTTCGCCCCAGTCGAATCACTATGCCCGAACACCGAGCCAGAACCTACCACCGCAACCGAGTCGCCAACACCTTCTCCGAAGAGATCGGTGCCATGCTCGAAGGCGAGCTCTCCGACCCCCGCATCGCACCCAGTTACGTCACCGACGTCGTCCTCGCACCCGGCGGCAAGTCCGCCCGCATCTTCGTCGCCGTCTACGGAAACGAAGAAGAAGAGGCCTCCACCCTCGAAGGCCTCATGACCGCCCGCGCCTACATCCGCTCTCAGCTTCGCGACCGCATGGGCGTGCGCCACGTTCCCGACCTTACCTTCGCCATCGACCGCTCCGAAAAAATGACCGGACGCATGGAGGAACTTCTCGATCGAACCCGCAAACGCGATAAGAAGCGTATCGCGGCCGAATCCGCTCACCCGGTGACCGCCAAATCATGACCCCGGAAACAGAACTCCAGGCCCAGGTAACCCTGCAACCTGAAACGGAACCTCACGAGGCTCAGATCGCCGCTATCCTGGCGGCCTTCCGCACCCACCCACGCTTCCTTCTCACCTCCCACGCACGCCCCGACGGAGACGCCATCGGCTCGGTCCTCGCGCTAGCGGAGGTTCTCGAACAACTCGGTCGCAAGGTCGACATCATCCTCGCCGACTCCGTCCCTGTCACCTACTCCACGCTGCCCAACGTGCACCGTATCCACAACACCGCCTCCGCAGACGACATCGTGCCCGACCCCAATACCCCAGCGATCCTCCTCGAGTGCGACGGCATCGCCCGCACCGGCCTTCTCGGCCTCGAAGGCCGCACCCTCATCAACATCGACCACCATGCCAGCGGCCGCCCCTTCGCCTCCGTCAACTGGATCGACGAGCACGCCTGCGCCGTCGCCGCCATGGTCTACCGCATCGCGATCGCTGCCGGCGTCGAAATCACACCCTCGATGGCCACCTGCCTCTACGCCGCCATCCTCTCCGACACCGGAGCCTTTACCTACTCCAGCACCACCGCAGATACCTTCGCCCTCGTCCACGATCTCGCCGCGCACGGAGCCGACCCCAGCCAGATTGCCCGCGACATCTATTTCTCTAACCCCGCCACAAAAATTCGGCTCCTCGGCATCGCCCTCTCCAACCTCCAGACCGAAGGCGACCTCGCCTGGACCTGGGTCACCAGCGAAGACATGGAACGCGTCGGTGCCTCCGCAGAAGACTGCGAAGGCGTAGTCAACTACCTCATCAGCATCGCCGAGGTCGAGGCCGCCGTCTTCCTCCGCGAGGTTCCCGACGCCAGCCAGTTTCGCCTCAGCATCCGCAGTAAAGGAAAGATCGACGTCGCCCGGATCGCCGAGCACTTCGGTGGAGGCGGCCATCGCAGCGCCAGCGGCTGCACCCTCGACGGCCCTCTCGAAGTGGCCACCGAGCGTATTCTTACCCAGCTAAGGATAGGACTCTGTTAGCCTTGTCTCGCTCCGCCCAGAATATTGCCCAGATAAATGAACGATAGTCTCCCACCCACCGCGTCCGGCGCAAGGAAGGAACATGCAGCCGTCCTCTGGCTTCGGCAGCAGCTCCCGGCCCCCTCCACTGTGCGCGAATTCCTCATCCTCTTTGCTGTAACCACCTTCCTCCTGCTCTACGGGCTCGTTCCAGTCTTCGGCGGAGACCAACTTGGCCTGGTCGGCGCCGACGAGCCCAGGTACGCCCAAATCGCCCGCGAGATGCTCACCGCGCACTCCGACGCCTGCCACGCCGTCAACGCCAAGATGGTTCCCCGCGGCCTCAGCCCCGAAGACCTTCGCAACTCCTTCCACTGCATCGCAGGCGGCACCGTCACCCCAATCCTCTACGGCAAACCATGGCTCGAAAAGCCCGCCCTCTACTATTGGCGAGCCATGAGCTTCTTCAAGGAGTTCGGCGTCTCCGACTGGACAGCCCGCCTTCCATCCACCTCCGCAACCTTCGCCCTTATCATCCTTGTCTTCCTCCACATGCGCCGCTTCCGCCCAGGAGGCCATCTCGACGCAGCCCTCATCACCGTCTCCTGCCTGGCCATCGTCAGCTTCGCCCGCGGGGCCTCCACCGACATGCAGCTCGCAGCCCCCTTCTGCATCGGCATGCTCGGCTGGTACGCCTGGTACGAGACTGGCAAAAAATTTTGGCTCTTCGACCTCTACTTCTTCGGAGCCGCTGCCACCCTCGCCAAAGGCCCCGTGGCCCCCTTCCTTGCCCTCTCAATCATTCTTCTCTTCGCCGGCCTACGCCGCGAGTGGTCCGTCCTCCGCCGCACCATCTGGCTTCCAGGCATCCTGCTCTACCTCATCATGGTGCTGCCCTGGTACATCGCCGTCCAGAAGCGTAACCCCACCTTCTACCGATTCTTCTTTCTCGAGCACAATCTCGAACGCTTCGCCACCAACCGCTTCCAGCACCATCAACCGTTTTTCTACTACGTCATCGTCCTGCTCATCGGCCTCATGCCATGGACTGTGATAGCCGTCCGTTCTCTCGTCGACGCCATCGACGTCTCCATCGCGGAGTGGAAAGTCCGCCACAACCCCCGCCGCTACCTCGGCCACTCCCGCGCCGGTGACGCCTTCCCCGAGTTCCTCGTCCTCTGGGCTCTCTTCCCTATCGTCTTCTTCTCCTTCTCCGGATCGAAGCTCCCCGGCTACATCCTCCCTTCCATCCCGCCCCTCACCATCCTTACCGCCGACTACCTCAACCGCATTCGCCGAGACGGCCTTCCCAAGTGGCTGCTCTGGTCCCACTCCGCCCTCTGCACCCTCATGGTCTTCGTGTTAGTCCTAGCCCCTCAGCACATGAAGTACGAGACTCTCGTTCCTTCTGTGCAATGGCTAGTGATCGCCGCAGTCGCCGCTCTCTTCTTCGGCACCATGGTCTTCCTCATCATTCGTCGTTGGGGCATCTCCCAGATATGCAATGCGACCGTGATCCCCCTCCTTGCCATTCTGGTCTTTCTACTAGGCTTTTACGGCAAGGAACTCGACGTAAACTACTCTGCCCGTCCTCTCGCGCGCGAGATCCAACATCTGGCCCCGAACATCACGATCCTCGCTACCGACCAGGTCAGCGGAAGCTCCAGCTCCTCCATCAAGCGAGACATGGACTACGGACTGGCCTTCTACCGCGATCAGCCAATCATTCACTACGATGTGAACGGCGTCCCCAACGACGAACACATCCTCGTCGTCCGTGCAAACGACACTTCCAATCTCGACCGCTGGCTCGCCGGCCGCGTCTACGAACCCCTCTTTCTCTACGAATCGCAAGGCCTCGAAGTCTACCGCGTCTTCGCCAAGCAGTAAGCGATCCGATACTCGCCCCTTCATCCCTTACTTATCCCCACCAAATTCCGATAAGCTCAAACGAATACTTCCAGAGGGTATGACCGTCGCGACACAACTCGAGATCCTGGACCTCCGCCACTTTTCTGCGCGTCAACTCCGCCCCCTGCTCGAAACCGAGTCGCGCCTCTGGGAGCAGCGCCTACGCTGGAACTACCAAAGCTCCACCGAGCTCCTTCTCCAGTACCTCGACTCCCGCATCCTCCCCGGCTTCGTCGCCCTCGACCGAGGACGCATCTGCGGCTTCACCTTCTGCGTCTACGAGGGCCAGAAAGCCGTCGTAGGAGACGCCTTTGCCGTAGCAAACGACTCCACCCAGATGCTGCAAATCACGCAGCAGCTCCTGCACCAGCTTCTCCAACTCCTGCATCACTCCCCAGGCATCCGCCGCGTCGAATCCCAACTCCTCCTCTACGACGCCGGCTCCATCGACGAGACCTTCCTCGCCGCTGGCTTCACCATGTTCCCCCGCCTCTTCATGGAGTACGACCTGCCGTCGCACAACCCACCCCGCACCTCACACCTGCCGCCTCACGTCGAACTGCTCGGCTGGTCAGGCGACCACTATCAGGCCGCCGCAGAGCTCATCCACGAGTCCTACCTCGGACACATCGACGCCCGCATCAACGACCAGTACTGTTCCCTCCACGGCTCCCTGCGTTTCCTTCACAACATCGTCCGTTTCCCCGGCTGCGGCGTCTTCGATGCCGAAGCCTCCTGGATCCTCCGCGACAAACGCAACGGCGCGCTCATCGGCATGCTCTTATGCTCCCGTGTAGCTCACGACGTCGCGCACATCACGCAACTCTGCATCGCCACCTCCTATCGTGGACAACACCTCGGCATCACGCTCCTCGAGCACTGCATCAACCACCTCACCCAATCCGGCTTCGCTGCCATCACCCTCACCGTCACCGAAGCCAACCACCAGGCCGTCAAGCTCTACCAAAACGCCGGCTTCTTCATCCGCCACCGCTTCGACGCCATGGTCCTCGACAAGAGCTGACCTGCTTGACAAATGTTTCCCGGGAACGGGGGAAACATCGGTCAGAAAATCGTCTTTCAAAACGGATCAAACCGAGAAGTCCAAGCATAAAGTATCTGGATCGAAGACTTTGCACACATTTTGCCGGGGTGGGGATACCACAAGCCCGCTTCCCGACGATGGCAAGGCTGCCTATAATCCCACCATGTGCCGGAACATCAAAAACCTCTTCAACTTCGATCCACCCGTGACCGACGAGGAGATTCGCGACGCCTCCCTCCAGTTCGTCCGGAAGATCAGCGGCTTCAACAAGCCTTCCAAGGCCAACGAAGTCCCCTTCAACACAGCCATCGACGAGGTCGCCGACGTCTGCACCCGTCTTCTTCACGCGCTCGAAACCACAGCCCCACCCAAGAACCGCGAAGAAGAAAAGGCCAAGCTGAAAGCCCGCTCCGCCGAACGCTTCAAACTAGCCTGATTGCTGAACAAGAAGTTGTCATCCTGAGCGGGTGAGTTGATTTTTGGAAACCGCTGATTTATCGAGATATAAATGGCATGTTTTTGGCTGTGTAGGAACTGTGCAGGCACTTTGTGCATTTCTCGAACGCAAGACACCATTCTGAGCAAACGATTTTTAGCCTTTTGGATGGCGCTGTGCCAGTGTCCTTATTGCCTTCCTTGACCAACCGGATCGCACATCGTTCGTGAACTCACGCATGACAAGGCATGGTTGTGCGTGAATCGAGCCCCCCAGGGACGTTATGGGTGAATTAGCGAGGCTGCCTGACATTCCGAGGACGAAAAGAAGCTGTCTACCATATTCTTCAAATGAATCCCGCGAAGCTGACCATTTGTCACAGCCTCTGTTAACCAACGCGAATAAGGCTCTGGATGTTTCGCCAACTGCTCCTTATAGCCCATGTACATCGCTGCGGCAAGCACATGCATACCCCCATCCTGCTGCTTCCAGTATTGACAGGGATTGCGTCCCACTCCAAATCGCTCGCTGACGATCTCTTCCAATGCCTGTACGGAGTCCTCTTCGATATATCCGCGCGGGCTGTTATAGCCAAAGGATGGATCGTGATTCTGAACCTTATCGACAACCAGCGGATCGACTCCAAGCTCATCGATTGCTCGCTGCACGGCTGGGTCATCATAGTTGTAGGGCGGATGCATAGGTTCGTGGATTGCATTGTGCAACACGATAAAGAACGGATATGACACGTGGGTCAGTAATCGAAGCCCCGTTATCCGAATTCCATGTGGCTCCGAGTAGTTAAGCAAATAGACCGTAATCGTCTGCGATGGTAGCGCAAATCCCAGCAGGTTTTCGATCACCGGGATAATGTTGTAGCGGGGCAAGTCCGGCGCAAGTTCCGCAATGCGCTTTTCTACTCGCGGCTTCGCGGTCTGCGCCCAATAAGCCGCAAATCCCACGCGGTCGAGTGCGCGCAGCGCCGTTTCGAGAGCGGGCCGCGCCTTGTCGTACTCGGCCCATCCGCTCTCGCTCCAGTAGGGCGTTTGTTTCAGGGCCGCTCGCATGGCCGCGCTGTCGCGCGCCGTGCGAATCATCTCCGGCAGAGTCTCATCGGGCACGTTGGAGTAGTAGAGCGTCAGTGTCGCCGAGATAATTCCGCCGCCCTCATCCTTGAAGATGCGCTTCAGCTCCACGAAGGCTGCCTGCTCCTTCGGCGTAAAGAGCGGATGAAAGTGATCGTATTCGTCCTGGTAGTAGTGCAGGTAGTATGGGTCGCCGCTCAGCGCGTTCAGCAGGCAGAGCGCGTCATACTTGAGCGAAGGTTTCAACTGCCATTCAGTGCCCGTATGGAATGGTCCCACTTGTGCAGACGAATCACGACTCATGGCTAAACCCAGCAAAAGCGATATACAAACTCGAAAAAGCCACCGCATAGTTAGGTTTTACCGGCTTATTGGTCGTTGCGTCTTGAATCTATTTGCAGCAGTTCTCCACGCCAATGGCACCGCTCCCGTAAGCTCTTTCACGCTGCGAGTCATATGAGGCTGATCGGAAAAGCCTAGATCAGCAGCGATTTGTGCCAGTGGCTTTCCATTTGTTTGGATTGCCTTCCATGCGTGGCGTGCGCGACTGCGTGCTCTGAACCTTGATGGGGAGACACCAAACACCTGCATGAATCCCCGCGATAATCCCCAGGGTGTAAGCCCTCTTTTCTCACTCCACCGCAATAGGCTAAGAGATGGGTTTTTCATCAGGTCCGCCGCCAACTCATCCGGCCAGTCTGCAAATCCTGCTTGTCGCACCGTAACCGTCGAGAGCAGAAGCCCGGCGGCTTCTGCCTTGTTCTTCTCCGCCACTCGAACAATGAAATCCGGGTCCGCGATACTCGCCCAGCCTGGCATGAATGAGTCTTTATCTGGTAAAGGAAGATTGAACACCACTGCACCCGAAGCCGCGAAACGGTTTATGTGAGCTTCAAAACGTTCGTGCAAAACAACATCACCAGCCTTTACCTGAAACCGTCCGCGATCTCCAGCTTCTTCGTAACCACCGGAAAGAACCATTGCAGCATATGCGTTCTGGTGGCTATGGTGGCCAAAGACTGCGGATCGAATTGTCTGCCACATGTGCAATGAATTTCCCCTCAGTCCAGTATGCTTCCCAGGGCCGTTGCATTGTTTGTTTTTCTCTACCTGCCCCGGAATAGCTGGCTGATTTTGGCCCAACCGTCAGGTCCGTGTGTCAAGGCTGCCGAAGGCACCGCGCAAGCGGCTGCGGCCTTGACACGCGGCCAGGTTGGGCTACGCTCCCACTATCCGGGGCAGGTAGATTTAGAGGCTGTGTCCTAAGCCCATGCCGTGCTCGATGACTGGCGCAATTTCTGGCTGTGGCGGCTTGATGGATTGCTCCGGCTTTATCGCTGGCGTATGGGCGCTCTCGTGGGACACGTCATGCCCTAATGCTTGCGGCAGTTTCGCACGGTCGTTGGTGTATACCTGTGCGTCTTCCGCGCCGCGTGAGACGGCAACATAGGCCATGCGGCTGTTGAGCAGGTCTTTCGCGGTCAGCTCGGTATCGACGTGAATCAACACCCGTTCGGCGGTTTGTCCCTGGCTGGAATGGCTCGTCACCGCATAGCCGTGATCGAGATGCGGATGCTCGCGCGGGTCAAGCTGCACATCGCGGCCTCCATCCATCTTCAAGCGCATCTGCCCGTCCTGGCCGATGGCTTCCACCATGCCTAATTCGCGGTTGGCAATCTTCAAGTCATTCGCTGGCGCGGTGAACTGGATGCGGTCGCCCACGGCGAAACTGCGTGGTTCCTCCCGATAGACGGAGACTCCCTGCTGACGGCGCGGATCATAGGTCAGTTCCGTGCCATCGGCCCGCACTATGGTCAAAAGGTTTTTCTCCGCATCAACACCCTTGACACGCGCGTATTCACCGCGCTCGATGCCGGTCTCTTTCGACGCGCGCGCGTAACGCACCACATCATTGAACTCATAGCGCGCTGCCCATGTACGCTCGGGCCCGGTGAGATCCTGGCGCGGTACAAGCGCCTCGATGCGATGTTCGTCTTTACTGACTAAGCCGCGCTCCTGCATCTCTGCACGAATTGCCAAGTTAATCTCCACGCGGGAACGATTGTCGGGCGAGACGACCAGCGTTCCCTCCGGCGACTTCGCATATTCCTTCGCTATGGCGGCGATGCGCTCCTCGCGGCCTGCAATCTCATGGACGCGGCCCTGCCGCTCCAAACCCTGCACGGCCATGCGCACTTCGCCACGCGCAAGCTGTTCGACCACCTGTTTCAGCTCCGGGTTTTTCTGACGGACAATCTCTTCAAGCTTCACAGTTTTCATGCCCGCGTCCTGAAGCTGCGCGAAGGGACGCCCGGCCTCGACCGCCTCATGCTGCCGCCTATCGCCAACCAGTAACACGCGGTCGTTGGTATGAAGACGATTCACAAACTCGTGCATCTGTTTGGTGGACGCAAGCGAGGATTCATCGAGTACATACAGGCGGCGCTCGCCAGTATCCGGCTTTGTCCCAAGCGCAAGATGCTTTTGCAGCGTGGATGTTTCCATGCCAGCTTCGGCCAGCTTTTGCGTCGCGCGGGACGTGGGCGCGAAGCCTTCAACCTTATACCCCTGTGCCTCTGCGCCTTCACGGATGACAGCCAACGTCGTGGTCTTCCCCGCACCAGCGACGCCATCCAATCCCACAATCTTTTCGCGCGAGAAAAACACCTGCTCAACGGCCTGGCGCTGCGATGGATTCAGCTCCGAGTGGCGGTCCTCGGTCGCAATGCGGATAGGCGCATCAACCAGCATCGGGTCACTCATCCCGCGCTGATTGCCTTCCTGCATTCGTTGAACGATCTCGCGTTCCATGCGCAGCATCGCGGCGGTGGTGTACTGTTGTCCTCTGCCGCCATGATCGACGGTGCGGAACTCGCCTCGCGCGGCCCGCTGTTCAAACTCTTGCCGAACGTGGGTATACGTTGTTTCACCCATGCCGCGACTGAGCGCCGCTTCCAGAATGTCGCGCCTATCCAGCACGGCGGAACGCTCGAAGAGATGATCGCGGGCATACGTGACGGCCTGCTGCGCGGCCACTGTGCTCCGATTCAGCGCGGGTTCGTGAACGTGACGCTGGCCGCGTTCCCGCGCCTCGGCCACAACCCGGTCGGCCTGATGTCCATACTGCGCGGCCAGCTTGCGGTGTTGCTCCAATACCTCTCCCGGCGATAGCAACTCTTTGTTGTCACGCGTCCGATGTGCCGCTACCTGCGCGGCTCCCGCGCCGTCTAATCCCATCTCGCGGAGATGGTCTTTGATCTGTTCCCGGCGTGGGCTGCTGGCCTCCAGATACTCTTTCGTGTAGCCCTTGATCTCCGGCTGCCCATGCTTGCCGCGCTCCAGCTCGTAGCCCAACCCCTGCAACCGCATCGCCAGCTCGGAACGGTAAAGGCTGGTAGCAACGCGCTGCGACGCGAATAGCTCCTGCGGCTGCAAGGCGCGTGTTTGGCCGTTGTCGCGTTCGGTGACATTGAAGATCACAGCATGGGTGTGGAGCTGCGGCGCGGCGTAGCCGTCCACAGGCCGCGCGGTGTCGTGCTCAAAGGTAGCCGCAACGAATTTGCCTGTCGTCTCCGGCGCGTGGACGTTGCCGATGCGGGCTTGCGTGTATTTCTCCAACTCGGCCAGAGCTACCCGCACACTCTCCCGATGCGCCTCTCGCACGCGCTCATCGCCGCCGACAAGTGCGGTAAGTGAGACGGACTTCGGCGCGGAGAACGTGGCATCCCAACCGGCGCGATGCTCCACGCTCGTCACTTCTTTGCCGAATTTTCCCTCATAGGTCTTAGAGGCTTGATGGCGAACAAGCTGCGCTTCCGTGTGCGGATGCTGGCCTTCGGTCAGACGCGCAAAGTGCTCATTGCCGACCGGCCCCGATAAGCCCCACTGCCCGGCCAGCTTGCCTTGCCACTCGCTATGTCCCTGCTGGTCGCGGCTCCAATAGTTCTGCCGCTCAGAGGCAAACTCCCGCTCATGGTACGTTCGCACCTGGCTTGCCGAGAGCGGCTTGGAGATCGTCAGCACAAGGAAATTCTAGTCCGTTACTCTCCACAAACTTACTTCTCGATCATGAACGTAACAACTGCTCGTTACATTATTGAATATTTATGATAATATTCAATGATGCGCGATGCCGGAATTGATCTCAAGTATGGTCAAGGTGATCTATACATCATTCGGAGCCGGAAACAGTTTGACACGCTCAAAGCCGCCGCACGCCAGGAACTGCTCGACATACTTTCCTCGATGGGGACCGTTTCTGTCGCAGAGTTAGCAGCCGCGTTGGGTAAGCCAGCCGATAGTTTGTACTATCACTTGCGCATTCTCCAGAAAGCCGGTCTCGTGGTCGAAGACGGCACTCGTGAAGAAGCAGGCCGCAACGAGCGACTTTACCGTGCTGTTGCTTCGGATCTTCGGCTCGCATACACGCCCGGACCGAAGGGGAATGCAGAAGCGGTTACGCCCATCGTTGACTCTATGCTGCGACTCACGTCGCGAGACTTCAAAGCTGCATTCACAGACGCGACCACGGTGATTGAGGGTCCGCAAAGAGAACTGTTGGCAGCACGCACCACCGGCTGGCTTACCAAGCAGCAGGTAGAGGAACTAAACCGACATCTCGCGTCTATGCGGCAGATAACCGTCTCTTCGCCTCCGCGCGATGGAGGTGAGCGACTGTATGCGTTGACGATGGTACTTGCGCCACTGAACCGCTAGCGAAGCCGCGTTCAAAGCACATCCACCGAATTTATAGATGTTCCAGCGTATGACACGATCCCGATATACAAAACTGTTGCTCACATTTCTCTTGATCTTTGCACTCGTTTCGACTCAAGAGATGACCGTAGCCAGAGCTCAAGTTGCGAACGTCGCCATCGGTGATGTTCCGATTGCTCAACTCAAGTCTGAAATCACGAAGACCACCCCTGGGCCGCTGCGTAACTTCTTCGCCGGTGTGCTCGCCGCGCGTGAAGGAAGGGATGAGGAGGCCATTCAACTCTTTACGCAGGCATTGCCATCGCTACGTCGCACAGACCCGGACCAGGCGGCGCTTGCCTTGCGCCTGCTTGCGAATGTCTACGACCGGGACGGCCTCTATGCGCACTCCACGCCCTTGTACGATGAACTGGCAAAGTCCAACCTTCTGAATAGACTGACCGAGACGGATCGACAAGGGGCACAGGATGATGCTGAATTGGCGCGGGTTCTAGCCGACTCCCCCGCACAGACCATTACGCGGAACGGACCGGTGCACTTAATCACGAGCCGCGAAAATCCTCTTGGAGTGATTACAACGGATATTACTGTGAATGGCGTCCACTCAGAGTGGATTCTTGACACTGGCGCGAACGAATCCGTCATCAGCCGCAGCCTTGCATCGCAGCTGCATCTTCCGATTCTTCCAGGGGTGGCCCACACTTCGGGCGGTGTTACGGGCATCGAGAATGAGCTGCACGTAGCGCTTATGCCCAGCCTTCCACTGGACGGCGTCACCGCCCACAACGTCGTTCTGCTGGTACTGGATGACGCCAACCTCACGCTTTCCGACGGTGCCGGACACTCCTACCATATCGCAGGAATCATTGGCTTCCCGGTCCTTCGCGCCCTGGGCCGCATTACTTTTCATCACGACGGTACGCTTGACGCGACAGTAGATGGCGGAAGTGCGTCTGCGGGTTCTCCACTGGAACTTCGCTTTTTCAACCCGGTTATAGAGGCCATGGTAGAAGGCAAACTCCTTCCATTCACGCTCGATACCGGAGCCTCTGGGACGAACCTCTCGGTGCGTTTCTTCGATCGTTTCCAAGCAGAAGAACCAACGTGGAAGAAGGTGCAAACAAAGAACTTTGGTGCAGGTGGAGAGACGACGTCGCAGAGCTATCTTGTGCCGTCTGTCGCTCTTGGGGTTGGAGGCCGTATAGTCACCTTGCACAAGCTCGCCGTCGCTCCTGCCGCGCAGCATGCCGACATCGATACGCTCTTCGGAAATGTGGGCGAAGATTTGTTCCAGTCTGTGCAAAGTTTTACCTTCGATTTTCCGAACATGCGCTTCGTAATGGGACCGCCGCTATCTGCCCCTAACGCGACCGGGAAACATTAGCCCCGAGAAACGCGCATCTCGTCACTCAATCCCCTTGGACTCATCCCACACAAACGCCTCTTTGGGCTTGTCGGTGGGTTGGTCGGAGGCTTTGTCAGCGGGCACATCGAAAAGTGGGAGCGTGGCCTGGGCTGCTGCCAATGATTTGGATTGCTCTGTGCGAGCTGTCGTCGCCAGCGTCGGCGGTGACGGTCTGGGCGCCATCTCCGGCAATTTGCGCTCGATGAACTCCGGTTGTCTGCCGTGCTTCCTTGCGAACTGGAAGTGAACCGGCACAACTTTGTTTTCCTGCTTGATGAAACCGTGCAATGGCTCCAGGCCGGAGATTTCCGACGCCATGACTAACGGCTTGGTCGCAATCTCCATCGCATACGATTTACTGCTGCCTAACAGCTTCATGCTCCGCGATTCCTTCAACCGCTCCACTTCAATTTCTCCAATGGCATCGGAAATCCACTTGGCGGCGCGTGGCTCTGTGGTCTTGAAAAACAGCTTGGTTGCGGGTTGCGAAAGCATGGCCTCGGCGTCCTGGCCGTAGCGTTTTTCAAGCTGGCTGCGCCCCTGAAAACCCAACACAACAGGGTTCCCATACTTGCGGTTTTCCGTGACGGCGGTGTGAAGCTGCGGCAGTTTGTTGAGGCTTGCCAGCTCGTCCAGCACGAACCATACCGGCTTCGCCGTGTGGTCCTCGCAATACCCCATCATGCGAAGGATGAATAAATCGAGCCACACCGAATGCAGTGGCAAAATCTTCGCACGATAGGCAGGAGTGGACGTGAGAAACACCCATCGTTTCCGGCTCGTGTACCACTCTGCCGTCGCAAAGGTTGGCCTCGTATGCTCCCACTCCGGCAACAGTTCTAAGCTGTCGGCCACCATGTTCAGGCTGGCAAGCACTCCCGCCCGCTGTGCGGGCGCTCCCGCATCGAGCAAGGCGGCCAACGGCGTTCCTTTCACTGCTGCCTCGATCCCCGACGGGTCGGCCATCATCCTCAGAATGTCCCTGGGCTGCGGCCTCCGCTTGAGCAGATGGGCCAGTATCCGGCGCGGCCCATCGGTGAAAAACTCTTTCTCGTACTCCTTTTCCGGCAGGAACGCAGCGGCGATGGTCGCCGCTGTTTCGTCGCGGTCGATCTCATCGCCTAGCCCCCAATACGGGCAACGCTGGTCCAGCGGATTGAGAATCAAATCGCACCGCGCGGGCGAATAGAACTCGCTTACGAAGTCCATTGCCGGGTCATAAACGATGGCGCTCTCTCCGCGCTCCCGCACCTGACGAAGTAGCTGCCGTATGACGTTTGATTTCCCGCTGCCGGTGTCGCCCATCATCAGAATATGGCTGGCTTCAAGACGCTTTGGAATCCGGTAGCTTGGCCCGAATGGAAGCCACCGCAAAAGCGCGTTCTCGAAGCGTAAATGGAACCGGATGCCGTCCGTCTTTGCGCTGCGCCACCGTAAAGACGATGCCAGCTCCGGCCCTTTAGTCCTGCGTCCGTGACGTTCCTCCTGCTGTCGCCTCCGGCCAAAACCCTGCTTCATCCAGAGCCGGAGCACATAGAGCAGCATCAACACCGCAAGGCTGTTGAGCATAGGACGGCCAAACAACCACCACACGCTTACCCCGTCATAAACGTAGTCGCGCAATCCTTTGGCGAGATCGTCTGCGGGCACTTTCTCCGGGTCACTGTAAGCCACTCCACGCCACCCCTCCGCGATGGCTTTGGGCGAGAGGCTGACGGGCAGTTTCGGGTCTGGTCCGGCGACTACATCCTCGGCTGAGGCGGGAACCGGCTTCCGCTTGGGCGCGGTCTTCATCACCCATCGGATCGTCATCTCGCTGTGCGGAATCCCAGCCCCTACGGAGCTGCTGGCATAAGTCGTGAGGTAGACCTTTTGCAGCGGTTCGAGTGTCCAGTAAAGCCATGCCGAAGCCGGGAAGATGAGGACTAGCGGGCCAACCGCAAGCCAGAAAAGAAGCCAGAACAGCCGCCCGGAACGATTGGGGAAACGCATGGGGCGGCTCACTGCTTGCCCCCGTCCGGTCCCTCCTGGGACAGAAACTCTGCGAGCAATTTGCGGGCGTCGGCCAGCTTCCGCGCATTGGCCTGGTCACGGATTTTGACCACGGAATCGGGCAGCAGATGCTTGCCTTCAGCGTTGGCTTGGGCCGTCGCGTGAAAGAGATTCAGGAGCATATAGCGCAGTGCCGAGACCTCGGCCAGTACCAGCTCGGTAGGGTCTGCCGGACGTTCCCGCGCGGCTTTCAAAGCCAGCTCACGCAGCCACTCGGCCAAGGTTTTCCCCGCGCCTTCGGCGGCGGTTTCTACCTCCGCCAGCTCTTCCAGCGTAACCCTGGTCGCAATGGTTTTGGCACGAAGAACCGGACGCGCTTCGCCACTCGGCGAAGCTGGAGACTGCAACGGAGCCGGGATGCGGGGAGTGCTCATGGGGAAGCCCGCCTCAAAAATAGCTTGCACCCTGCGATTTTGGCCGTCAAGCGACCGATTGCCGAAAACCCTTGTCTATCAGTGCGTTTACACGCCGCACGCGGTAGAGTGCTCGCGCGTTTACGCGCGTAAACGCATTGCCGCCGCGCCGGATGTGCGTATTACCAAATTGCTGATTCAAAGCGCGTTCACGTCGGCTAACTTGGATTTCAGGCCGGTTTACCCGCAGCATCCCATTTGGGGGTGACGTGTCGCTATCAACCCGCTGCGCAGCAGCGCGGGCCTCCCACAACTACGGAACATGCCGGGAGCGGAATGTACTAAGGCATTTGGGGAGCACCGCTCTCAAGTGTTCTTGCCACCCAATCAGCATGAGGAAAACCGCTCCGGGATAGAGCGCCGAGTTCTCTATTCATGTCATATTCCACGCGCCGGATTTCCGGCTTGAGGTCATCAATCAACAGGTAGGAGGCGCGGCGGTCGCCATCGTAAGGAAGACCAACGCTACCCGTATTGGCTACGATCATTTTTGACATGTCCCGAATGTAGGGGCGATGGATATGTCCGTAGACGACAACCGGCTGGCCGAGTGGCCCGTAGAGTGATTGCAATTCGTCGTCGTTGGCCTCTGGTACGGGCGCACGCCAAGGACTTTCAGGGCTGGCATGGACAAGGGCAATGGGAGCGTGAATCTGAGTGATCGGCAGACTCCGCAGCCACGCAAGTCTTTCCTCTCCAAGTGCCTCACGGGCGGCCGCCGCCATCTCCCGGAGGACAACCCAAAGTGATTGTAATTTGGGCGATTGATTCGCAAATTCCTCGAATGTTTCGGGGCTTGTGAGCATTTGGTCTGTGTTCCCGACGACACCTTGCCAGCCGAGATTGCGAATGCGGTCCACAATTTCAGCGGGGTTTGATCCGGTATCCGCGAGGTCGCCGCCATGTAGAACTAGATCGGGAGAGGTTTGTCGCAAGTCTGCGAGAACTGCTTCAAAGGCAGTCTGGTTGCCGTGGATATCGGAGACAATTGCAATACGCATTATGACTAGGCTGTGAGGAGCTGCGCTCCGTCGGCGGTTACAAAAACCGTATGCTCGTAGTGAGCGGAGAGCGAACGGTCACGGGTGCGAACCGTCCAGCCATCTTTGAGTGTCACCATACGGCCATTGCCAGCAGCAATCAACGGCTCAATTGTGAATACCAATCCTTCGGTCAGGACATGCGTGGAGTGTGGGTTGCGGTAGTTCGGAATGGTCGGCGCTTCATGGATCGTGCGGCCTATCCCATGCCCGGATAACTCGCGCACAACGGAAAAACCTTCCCGCGCTACTTCCTTCTGAATGGCCTCTCCGATCTCATACACACGCGCACCGGGACGCACCTTTGCAAACCCGGCGTGAAACGAATTTTTCGCACAATCTATCAGACGTTGTTGTTCTCTCTTTATCGGCGGTACGGCAACTGTTTCGCAGGCATCCGCCATGTACCCATCTAATTCAACAGTGACATCCAGCTTCACCAGATCGCTTGGGCCTAAAATCCGGCGTCCTGGGACACCATGAACAATTTCGTCATTGACACTGATGCAGTTTTCGCCCGGAAATTTATAAACCAGTTTGGGCGCGGATCGCGCCCCATGTTGGCGCATGACCTCTGCGCCAATGGTGTCGAGTTCGCGGGTGGAAATGCCTGGCCGCACAGCAGCCTTCATCGCTTCAATTGTCTTGCGGGTGACAGCACCCGCACGTTGCAAACCGATCAGGTCTTGTACTGACTCGATGGACATAGATTCTCCCTTTCCTGAATGGTTATTATCCGTTTCCCCTCGGCATAACGACGCGGGCGCTGCTCCAGAAGTCCGCACAAAGAGACTCGGCCTCGGTCGCATCAAGACTGGTTTTATCCTCACCCCGTTCGCGCATGGCTCCGGTAGATTTCTCCTTCATCTCTACTCGCTTTCCGGGAATCGTCCAAACCCTACTCTATCGCAGAGGCGGGATGGACAGGCTGAGCCACCAGTCGCACACCGAGCGCGGCGCAAACGCGGCTGACGGTATCGAATCGCGGGGCGCTGTCGGGGCGCAGGGCTTTGTACAAGGCTTCCCGCGTGATCCCTGCTGTCTTGGCGATCTCCGTCATGCCACGAGCACGGGCAATGTCCCCCAATGCCGATGCCAGCAAAGCCGCATCGTTGGCCTCCAGAATATCGGTCAAGTAAGCAGCGATGGAGGTTTCACTGTCGAGATAGCGCGTTGCATCGAACTCGGGCAGGTCAGCGACCTTGATGCGTTTGCTCATGATTTTTCTCCGCTCAGTCCAGTAATGCGGCCAGTGCTTTGGCCCGTTTGATGTCTTTTTTCTGCGTTCGTTTCGAGCCGCCCACGAGCAGCACAATAAGCTGCGTCCCGCGTTGGGTGAAGTACAGCCGCCAGCCCGCACCCACATGAATGCGCAACTCCGAAACCCCCTCACCCACCGGCTGAACGTCTCCCATCAAACCGCGTTCCAGTCGTTTGATTCTGGCAACGAGCACGCCGCGTACCGTCTCATCCTTCACCCCGTCGATCCAAGCGGTAAATTCAGGCAAAGGACGAACCGAGAACATAGGTCGAGTGTAATCGAACGATTACACTGCTGTCAACTAGACGGTGCCGCTGGCAGCGGCCTCCCCGGTGTGTCCTGTCGTTTCGCCTTCTTGCTCAAACGTGCTGCCGAGATTAGGTCAACGGCTCTGATAGACGCTCGGCCTGCTGGCTGCATTGCGATGATTGCGCTGTGCCATGACGTTTGCTCTCCTGTGCTGTCCGTGCGGGCGAGATTCTGAGGAAGGGCATTTCGCCTTTGGCACTCAACCAAATTTCTTTTGTTGAGTGCCCCCGCTTCATGTCTTTGCGGCGGCCAGAGGCGAGGCGGATTCGGCCAATGCCGCGCGCACTCTGCGCGTTTATGGAGCGTCCGCGAACACCCTTGACGGGTTCCGACCGGCTCTGCCATAAAGCCGCATGAAGCGGGGGCACTGGATGAAAGAAGAAATTTAGGTACTCTTCCGCATTGCTTTCAGGATCGACGTTGCGGGCAGAACGCTTATTGAAAAATGTAGGGATCGACCATTATCCTGTAACGCATTCCCGATTAAGCCTGCGAGATGGCCAGATGGGTATGACCACATGGAGAGTGCTTAAGCAGATGCATCGTGACGAATGCTCTTTTCGATGGCTTCGTGAGACTTTCAGAAGTCTCCAATTTGGAATACGGGTGCTGTTCAAAAATCCAGCCCTGAGCATCACCGTTCTTCTCACGCTGGCCCTGGGAATTGGTGCGAACACTGCAATGTTCACCGTGAACTATGCGGTCTTTCTTGCGCCTCTGCCTTTTCCTCATCCGGAACAGTTGGTGACGGTCCAATCGATCTTTCAAGGACATCGCGACTGGGTTACCGCCGGTGATTTCTTGGATTGGAAAGGGCAGACTACATCCTTTCAGGACGTGAATGCGTGGACGGGCGGTGGGTTCAACATCGCCACGCAAGGGGAACCAGAAAATATCCGGGCTAGTCATGTCACGACAGGCTTTTACAAAATGATGGGCGACAGATTCTATCTCGGGAGGAATTTTTTACCCGAAGAAGGAATTGCCGGTAAAGATCACGTCGCGATTCTGGCTTACGCGATGTGGAAACGGCTTGGTGCCGATCCTAATGTGCTCAACACAGAAATCCATCTTGACGGTGAACCGTATACGGTCGTCGGCGTTTTGGCACCAGGATTACACGATAAAGCAGCGCTCGTCACTGTTCCTCTCGTGTTCAGCCCCGATCAACTCAACCACGATTACCACTGGATCAATGTCGTGGCTCGGCTCAAACCAGACGTAAGCATTGTCCAGGCACAGACAGAGATTGATGCAATCGTTGCGCGTACTGGCCAGGTCTATCCGAAAACCAGTCATGGATGGAGCGCAACGGTAGAGTCTTACAAGAGTATGTACGTACCCGAGAGCCGTAAATCCTCGCTTTGGCTTTTGCTTGGTGCAGTGGCAGTCATACTCCTGATCGCCTGCGTGAATGTGGCGAACCTGCTTCTGGCGAACGGGATCACACGGCAAAAGGAAATCGCTGTACGAAGCGCTTTGGGTGCGTCGCGGCCCGCGATCTTCTCGCAGTTCCTGACGGAAAGCCTGATTCTTGCAATTGGCGGCGGCTCACTTGGAGTAGGTACGGGATATATTTTGCTGAAGGCGCTAGTTGCCGTCATGCCAGCGCATACACTGCCACCGCAGGCGGAATTACACCTCAGCGTTCCGGTGCTTGCTTTTACGATTGTGGTGTCCGCTCTTGCGGGGATCATCTTTGGGTGCGTTCCCGCCTGGTTTGCCTCACGGGTCGATCCTTGCGAGTCAATGAAAGAGGGTAGTAGAACAGGAGCGGGCATAGGCCATCATCGTATTCGTCGGCTTCTCGTCATCAGTGAATTCGCGTTGGCAGTGACATTATTAGCTGCGGCGGGTTTGGTGATACGGAGCTTTTGGAATCTGATTCGGGTTGATCTAGGTCTTAGAACGGATCATGTACTGACCTTCGTACTCGTGGCTCCTCATAATGGCTCGAAAGAGCCGACACGACTCGTCAATTACTACCAGCGAATTCTAGCGAATATAGAAGCAGTTCCTGGTGTCTTCCATGCCACCGTCATGTCGGGAATGCCCTTGGACGTACCTGGTTTCAGTATGCCTTTTAGCATTGCGGGGCAACCTCTCGATCCCAAGGAGCGGCCGGGGGCGGTCGTGCAGCAGATTACACCGGATTATTTTAAGACGTTTGGGATTCAATTGATTCAAGGACGTACGTTCTCCGACCAAGACAATGCGAACAGCGTCAAAGTTGCGATGGTAAATGAGGATTTCGCTCGGCATTTCCTCAAGGGCATCGACCCATTGCGGCAGCGAATTGTCATGCAGCAGTTCATTCCCGGAGTGGCGGAACTTGGCCCATCCGTTGAATGGCAGATTGTCGGCGTATATCGAACTGTTCGCAGCTACGGTCCGCGTAAGGATGATGCGGAGATCGACATTCCTTTTTGGCAGATTCCGTGGGACAGTGCAAGCATAGGCGTCCGCACTGCTGAAGACCCTGAATCCATGCAAAAGAGCATCGCGGCTGCGGTACATGGCACCGATCCGCAGATGGCACTGACTGAGGTTCGCACGATGGACCAGGTGCGCAATGAGATGTTCGCGGATGATCGTTTCACAATGATCTTGTTTCTCTGCTTCGCTGTCGTTGCTCTTTTGCTCGCCTCGATCGGCATTTATGGAGTGATGGCATTCTCCGTCGCACTGCGGACGCGCGATATGGCTGTGCGTATGGCTTTGGGCGCTACCCGTTCCCATGTTGTGGCGCTGGTTTTGAGGGAAGGACTCACGTTGGTCCTAATAGGTTCCTCCATCGGTCTAATAGGCGCGTTCCTGATGGCACGAGCCATGCGGAGCATTTTGTATGGAACAGGTGCGGTGGATTTGCCTGTTGTGATGGTTGTGCTCTTCATGCTGCTAGTGGTTGCATTGCTGGCGTGCGCGATACCGGCTCGTCGGGCCGCATCGTCCAATCCAATGCAAGCCCTGCGAACTGAATAACCTGGAGGGGCGGTCGCTGTCCTCTGCGGCTGGTATCAGGGCGCTCCGGGCCTTAGGTGGAGTGCGACCTTTCGCCAAGTGTGGAAATGACTTTAACTGCTACATCTCATTAGTTGACAAGTGTTAGGCTACAGGCTACAGTTGTTCAGGTGAGAATACGCAACTTCATCCATAAGGGTTTGAAGAAGCTCTACGCGGACGACGCCACCAAAGGCGTTCCGCCCGACACCGTAGACAAGCTCCGCAAGATGTTTGCCTTTCTGGACGACATGGAAGACCCGGAAGAGTTGCGTATGCTGCCCTCGTGGAAGGCGCATACTTTGACGGGCGACCGCAAGGGTACATGGAGCCTGAGCGTTACGGCTAATCGGCGGTTGACCTTTCGTATCGACACAGCCGAGCGCGAGATTTACGACGTGAATTTAGAGGATTACCACTAGGTTCAAAGGAGAAGAGACCATGCCCATGAAGAACCCGCCCCATCCTGGGGATTTCATTCGGACGGAGATTATCGAGGCCGCAGGGCTGACGGTGACAGCAGCGGCGATGGCGTTGCGCGTCTCGCGCGCTACGTTGTCCAGCCTGCTCAACGGCAAGGCTGACCTCTCCGGTGATATGGCGCTCCGTATCGAGAAAGCCTTTGGAGTGAAGATGGACACGCTGATGCGGATGCAGTCCTCGTATGACATTGCCCAAACGCGCAAGCGTGAGAATCAAATCCGTGTACCGCGCATCTCCGTGTTGGCCGCCACGCATTAGTGTGAGGCAATCTGCCGGGGAACCTCAGCAGCGCAGTTGAGGAAGACTCACACATAGCGCACTAAGAACAGCCGCCAGCGGCGGCTCGTGCGCGAGAATTTGCCGCTAAGAACGCCCCGGCGGGGCAGCGGCAAATCAGAACCAATATCGGAAGAAATGGATTGGGATATGGAACTCCCTACGCCAGCCTCCGCCACGGCTCCGGCCAAAGACGGCTTCGGGAGGATTCCACGGTCAGCCTGTCCTACGGTGCTGACCTCGCTTGGATTTATCGTGCGTCTCTGCCGCCTTTGACGCTTTGGCCCTGGTAACGTCCACTTCCGTGTGCGGCAGCTCCCATCCCGCCATGCCCTGTAACACGCGGTCGGCGTGCTTGATGGTGTTCACATGCCCATAGTGTTCCTCGATCATGTGGACAGAGGTTCCCATCTGTTCGGCAAGGAAATACACGTCCACGCCTTCCTGCAAGCGGAGCGTGGCATAGGTGTGCCGGAAGCAATAGGTGGAGCGCGGAACGCCCTGCGTTCCTTCGCGCAGATTCGCTTCCTTCAAAAGATCGGCAATCAGACTGCTGTAGAGCGTCTTTGCGGGCTTGCCGGTGATGTTGGTAAATACTCTGTCGTCCGGTTCCGTGGCTTTGGAGATGGCACGGATGCGCTCTAAATAATCTCCGACACTCTTGGGCGCGACCAGTTGACGCGATTTGTCCTTGCCCTGCACGAACAGGACAACGATCTCGCGGCCCTCACGGTCTTTCGCGGGCATGATGTCGCGCCAGCGGAGATTCTTCATCTCCACTGGCCTCATGCCGGTATTGCAGGCAATCAGAATCATGTTGTAGGTGACGGTGCGATACCAGATACTCGAAGGCTTGTCCGCCTCACCAATCCACTTGCGGCCTACGGTGTGGAGCTTGCGGTATTCCTCCAGCGTGAACTCGTCACGGCGCATCGTCTTGAGCTTCGGGCGCTCGTCGAAACGCTGACGCGCGGGAACGTAACGCTTCTTGACGGCGTAGTTCATAATCGCCCCGAAAATCGACATCTCGAAGCGGATGGTGGAATCGCTAATGAAAGGAACTGTTCTTTCTTCGGAAGGCTTGACTTCAATCGGTTTCAAAACCCTGATACCCAAAGTCTGCTGAACCTTAGTGCGGCGCTCGGCTTCATGGTCGGCAAAGGTCTGAGCGGTTGCGGCTGTAATTTCTCGAACGCCGTTGCGCCGGTGGCGTCCCGCGCCGTTCTCCCGCCGCCATGCCGGATAGCCGCCCCAACGCTCGTCACCGATAAGGTGTACTTGGGTGGAACCTGCATATCTATCCAGCGTTCCCTCAATGACGGCACGGAGCTTCTTAGGCCGTGCGGCGCTGATCTCGCCGCGCTTCGCCCGCGCCTCCTGCGTCAGCAGATACTCGTGCGCCACGTCGCGGAAGGGGCGATTGAACACAGGAACGTCATGCTTGATGCGGAATCGAACGTCGGCGTCTTGATCGAAGGCGCGTTCCCGCGCCGCTTCTCTATCCGTTGTTTTGAGCGAAACCGTCTTGTAGCGGTCGGCCTTCGGCATCTTCATGCGGCAATACCACATGCGATGGTCCACGTCGCCGCGCCGGAAGAGAATCAGACCGGGTTTCAGTTCCTCTTTTTCGGTGACGAATGCCATAGTTCGCCTCCATCGTTGGACTCGTTCTGTGCAGATTCCGTGTAGGATTTTTTCGTAAGTCGTTGAATCCTCGTATCTGTGCAGGACTTGTATAGAGATTACCATAAAATTATCTTGTTTATTTATATTTATTTACAATATAATTGTCATCCTGAGCGGAGCGAAGAACCCCCGCATTTTGTTCGAAGCGCCACAAATCTCGCTCTGATTTGAGCTTGGAAACCAGTCGCCCTACTCCACGTGATAGTTAGGAGCCTCGCGCGTGATGATCACATCATGCACATGGCTCTCTCTGAGCCCAGCATTTGAGATCCGGATAAACCGCGCATTCTCCTGCAGCTCCGCAATCGTCGCGCACCCCAGATACCCCATCCCCGACCGCAACCCACCCACCAACTGATAAACCATCCCCTCAAGCGGTCCGCGATGCGGCACCCGCCCCTCAATCCCCTCCGGCACAAACTTAGCCAGCCGGTTCGACCCGCCATTCTCACGAGCCGTCAGTGAAGGCCGCTCCGTACTCGCTGCATCGGTCATATCGTCCTTGCCCTGAAAGTACCGCTCACCCGACCCCTGCGCCATCGCCGACAGCGACCCCATCCCGCGATAAGCCTTGAAGCTGCGCCCCTGATAAAGAATCGTCTCACCCGGGCTCTCATCCACTCCGGCAAACAGCGACCCCATCATCACCACGCTCGCCCCCGCCGCAATTGCCTTCGTCACATCGCCTGAATATTTAATCCCGCCATCCGCAATCACCGGAATCCCGCGTTCCTTACCCGCGCGATAAGCCTCTGAAATCGCCGTAATCTGCGGCATCCCTGCCCCAGTCACCATCCGCGTCGTACAAATCGACCCCGGCCCAATCCCCACCTTGATCGCATCCGCGCCCGCATCCATCAACGCAATCGCGCCCTCGTACGTAGCGATATTCCCCGCCATCAAATCAATCTCCGGGAACCGCTTCTTCACCAGCGTCACCGCCTCCAGCACCCGCGAAGAGTGCCCATGCGCAGAATCGATCGCCAGCGCATCCACCCGAGCCGCAACCAGCGCCGCCGCCCGCTCCAGAAAATCCCCCGTAGCCCCAATCGCTCCAGCCACCCGCAACCGCCCCTGCGAATCCTTCGAAGCATTCGGATACTTCAATTTCTTCTGAATATCCTTGACCGTAATCAAGCCTTTCAGCTCATAGTCGTCATTCACCACCAGCAGCTTCTCAACCCGATGCTGATGTAGAATCTTTTCCGCCTGCTCCAGCGTCGTCCCCACCGGCACCGTAATCAGATTCGTCTTCGTCATCACCGAATCGATCGTCAAATCTGTCCGCGACACAAACCGCAGATCGCGGTTCGTCAAAATCCCCACCAGCTTTTTATTCTTCGTCACCGGAACACCCGAGATCTTGTACCGCCGCATCACCTCCAGCGCATCGGCAATCGACTGCTCCGGCGCAATCGTCACCGGATCCACAATCATCCCGCTCTCCGACCGCTTTACCTTGTCGATCTCCCCCGCCTGCTGCTCAATCGTCAGATTGCGGTGCACCACACCCATCCCACCCTGCTGCGCCATCGCAATCGCCAGCCGAGCCTCCGTCACGGTATCCATCGCCGCCGACATCAGCGGAGTACTCAACGTAATATTCCGCGTCAACTGCGTCTGCGTACTCACCTGCGTCGGCACCACTTCGCTATAAGCAGGAACAAGGAGAACGTCATCAAAAGTAAGGGCTTCGGGTACGGGGGAGCTAATCATAATTTTTATAGGTTCCAGTTGTTGATGGTTAAAAGCGAAGGGGCTACACGGCAGCAAGCCTGAATTTCGCGGGATTTCATTGATTGTAGTGTCGCCAACCACCCATAGCAACTTCGATGATCCAATTTCCCCAAAGTTTCACACCCGATCTGTTCTCTGCCTATTACTTAGCAATGGATCAGCCGAGATTCTCGCGTACCAAACGCTAGATCGGTTTGGCTTTGCAACTATGGCCGTCAGGCACCAGTTGCGCATCCAGAACTGCAAGATAAGCAGCCAGTAGGCGGTATGTGTCGTAATAGTCGTTGAAACGAACCGCGGAGGGCTTATCTGCGGAGGTGTGCAGGACATGGCTGGTTTCGGGTGTAACGCTGTGGATGGTAATAGTGCATACTTTCTCCCGAATGAAAGATTCTTCGTCAGAATCACCAAACCCATCCACGTTCATACCTCCAATGGGAAGGTTCATCGAGTGAGCAAGTTGACCAAGCCGGTTTACGAGAAGAGGATCTGACTGACTGACCCACACCTTTGTGGGGCCAAGACCCAGACTGTCCATATTGATCATGGCTTCTATCTTGGAAATTTGGCCCTTCGGAAGTTGTTTGACGTAAAAGGCAGACCCTTGGAGCCCCTCTTCTTCGCCGGTGAAGGCAGCAAAAACAAAGGTGTGCTTACGGGTGGAACCGATAAGCGACTGGAAGAGACTAGGAAGGAGTGACGCGCCGCTCCAATTATCAATAATCCCGTCCCCTTCAGAAACATGATCAAAGTGCGCACCTACGACAATGACATCAGGAGTGCTGCCCGGTAGCGTGCAGATGACGTTAGGCTGCTTTCTATGCGGAACAAGCTGTTCAGACAAATCTCCGGGCTTGCATCCAGCTTCGGTAAAGAGTGTTACTAACGCAGCCTGCCGCGTGGCGTCGTTTCCCTTATACAGGTCGAGCCGTTGTTGAACCATTTCTGGCGAAACAGGTGCATACTTCACCTGCGCAAATAAGGAGCCAGTATGGAGGGTAGACGCAACAAAGAGCAGTGCAACGTAGCCTGAATTGATCATTTTTTGTGATGGTATCCGAAAAGTCTGGCATTTGATCCAAATGCCTTGGGCCCCACCCCCATTGAAATCCCCAAATAACCGTAGTATGATCGACGTTGCAGACGATTTTGTTCCGTCGTAATACGTATGCCGTGACCGCACCGGCGATTTGACGGAGGAGAGGAGTGGGCCAAAGCCCACTTTTTATTTGCTCTAAAAGACGTTCTGCTTGCACGGCCTTTTCGACCGGAAACAGAGCGTATGGCAGTCCAGTTAGACCAAATTCGAGCAACCGCAGAGCGCGTCGCCGCCTCACACCATCTGGACCTCGTTGATCTCGAGTTCCAGGGCGGCAGCAAACACCGAAACCTGCGCGTCTATATCGAGAAGAACGCCGTAGAACGAGCCAAACTGGCTGAGCTGGCAGCAGCCGGAACCTCAGAACTCCCGAAGGGCGTCCCAGTCGAGATGCTCTCCGGCGTAACCCACGAGGACTGCGCCACCTTCGCGCAGGATTTTGGCACCGTCCTCGACGTGGAAGACCTAATCCCAGGGGCCGAATACACCCTGGAAGTCTCTTCGCCGGGGTTGGAACGCAAGCTCCTCCGTCCCGAAGACTACACCCGGTTTCAAGGCAGTCTGATCAAGCTTCAGACCTTCACTCCGGTCAACAAGAACAGGCAGTGGCAAGGCCGTCTCACGAAGTTCGCAGACGGTGTCCTTACGATCGACCTCTCTGCCGTCAAGCAGAAGGGCAAGGCAAAGAAGGCCGCAACCGAATCGACCGTCGACATTGCTCTGGCGAACGTCGAAAAGGCCAATCTGGTAGCAGAGATTTAGCCGCCTCTAAAACAACGGCTTCTAACGCTGACGAAACAGGAAACAAACCCGGACAACCCTCCGGGGAAACAAAGAAGGGCGAGTGAACAATGGCAAGTGTTCTATATCAATCAATCGAGACGTTAAGCCGCGACAAGGGGATCGAACCCGCCGTTGTAGTAGGCGCCGTTGAAGACGCCATCGCCCTCGCCACCCGCAAGTACTACAAAACCCAGGAGAATATGCGCGCCGAGATGGACCGCGAGACCGGCGAGATCCGCGCCTACGTCTTCAAGACCGTCGTCGAGACCCCCGAGCAGGTCGAAGACAACATCAACCAGCTCACCCTCGACCAGGCCCGCGAGCTCGCCCCCGAGGTCGAGGTCGGCGGAGAACTCCGCTTCTACAAAGACACCAGCCCCCTCGGCCGCATCGCCGCCCAGATGGCCAAGCAGGTCATCTTCCAGAAGGTCCGCGAGGCCGAGCGCGACACCGTATTCAACGAGTACAACCATCGCGCCGGCGAGGTCCTCAACGCCACCGTCAAGCGCCTTGAGCCCATGGACGTCATCTTCGACCTCGGCAAAGCCGAAGCCCGCATGCCCAAGCGCGAGCAGTCCCGCCTCGAGCAGTTCGCCGTAGGCGAGCGCGTCCGCGTCGTCCTCCTCCGCGTCGACCGCGCCGCCAAGGGCCCGCAGGTCATCGTCTCCCGCGCCGCCCCAGCCCTGGTCCAGAACCTCTTCCAGTCCGAGGTCCCAGAGATCTACGACGGCACCGTCAGCATCAAGGCCATCGCTCGCGAGGCTGGTGAGCGCACCAAGATCGCCGTCCAGTCCCGCGACAAGGATGTCGACCCCGTCGGCGCCTGCGTCGGCATGAAGGGAATGCGCGTCCAGTCCATCATCCGCGAGCTGCGCGGCGAAAAGATCGACATCATCGAGTTCTCCGACGAGATCACCACCTTCGCCGAAAAAGCCCTGCAGCCCGCCAAGGTCAGCCGCGTCTCCATCACCGACCTCGGCGAAAAGCAGATTGAAGTCATCGTCGACGACACTCAGCTCTCGCTCGCCATCGGCAAGAAGGGCCAGAACGTCCGTCTCGCCGCCAAGCTCCTCCAGTGGAAGATCGACATCAAGAGCGAAGAGGAGAAGCGCCAGGAGGTCGAGCAGCAGATGCAGGCCATGTCCGGCGGCCCCACCACGCCGATCGAGCAGGTCACCGAGCTCGGCGACGCCGTCCTCGAAAAACTCATCGCTGCCGGCATCACCACCGTCGAAGCTCTCGCCGACATGACCCCCGAGCAACTCGAAGAGGTCCCCGGCATCGGAGAAAAGACAGTCGAAAAGATCTCCGTCGCCGTCCGCCACTACTTCGGACAGTACGAAGAGGGCGAAGAGCGCCCGGAGCCTACGCCGATTGCCGCAGAAGCAGAGGCAAGTTCCATGGAGAAGACACCCGAAGAAATCCTGGCAGCAGAGGCCGGAACCGGCACCGCGAAGGAAGTCAGCCATCTCTCCACCGAAGATATCGCCGATCTCGAAGACGCAAACTCTGGCATCGACGCCTACAGCGACGCCGACGCCCGCGAAGAACGGATTGAACTCGATAACGACACCGTAGACACCCTGGTCAACGACAGCCAGGAGGTCTCCGGCGAAGGTATCGACGACGGAAACGACCGTGGCTAGCCCTATCAGCCGCGCAACCAAACCTTCTGCGGGGTTTCACACCGGAAACCCCGCAGAGAACACTTACAATAAGAACTCCTTCCTCGATGAGGCTGATATGAGCAGCTAACGGCGCAGGGAAGCGAAAAGGGACGGATGAGCAAAGTTCGAATCAACGATCTGGCACGGGAACTGGAAGTCAAAAGCAGGCCTATTCTGGACGCGCTCGAAGCAATCGGCGTAACCGGAAAGACCCACTCCAGTTCCATCGAAGCCGACCAGGCCGAAAGGGTCCGGGAGTACTTCAAAAACGGCGGCAAAAGCAGCTCCTCGAACAGACCCGCCGTCGAGAGCAAGCCGAAGTTCGACCTCTCCAAGGTCTCCAAACCCGGCGACGCCCTCAAAGCCATCCTCGAGCGCAAGCAGGCCGAAGCCGCTGCCAAAGCCGCTCCACCACCACGTCCCGCCGCTGTCGTCGCCGCGCCCGCGCCCGTCGCCGCTGCAGCGCCCATCGCCACTGCAAGACCAGCCGCCGCAGCGCCTCCAACCACGACCCACACCGCGACTCCTGCCCCTGCAGCAGCCGCCGCACCGGTCCAACCCCGGCGCATCGTTGTTCCTCAACCACGCCCCCAGGCCCCCATCGTCGCCCAACCATCGGCTCCGGCCATTGCAACCAAGCCGCCCGTCGGCCCCATCATCGCAAAGCCGCCGGTTACCGTGGCCCATCCAGCCGCCCTTACGCCACCGGTAGCCAAGCCCGCGCCACCACCACCAGCTCCGCCCGCCGAAGAACCTGCAGCCAAAGCAGCCTCCGTACCCCCTGCGCCAGAAATCAAGGCCCCAACTCCGGCTACTCCACCCGCGCCACCCGCCCCGGTGGCTGCAGCCGAGCCCGTTGCAACAGCCCCTGCAGAGCCCCCCGCCCCATCGGCCCCCATTCGTCGCGTCATTATGCCGCAGACTGGCCCGCGCCCCATCTACACCGCTCCGGTATCCGCCCAGGGAGTGCCCCAACGCGGACGTCCCATCTTCGAACGCCCACGCCCGCAATCCCCTGGAGCCCCCGGCTCTCGCCCCACATCAACTTCGGCACCCGGCGCACGCCGCCCCATGCATCCGACCCGCACTTTCCCCGGCGGCACATCCGGCCCAGGAGGCGCACCCGGACGCCCAGGCTTCACCCCGGGAGCCCCACGCCCAGGCTTCGGCGCACGTCCAGGCTTTGGAGCACGTCCAGGCGGAGCGCCCGGCATGCTACCCGGTCCAGGCGAAGCGCCTCCCACCGGCATGCGCCCTGCAGCACGTCCCGGCCAGCGCCGTGGTGGACAGCGCTACGAGAAGACCAAAGAAGGCCCGATGAAGGGCTTCAATCCGCCGCCGCGTTTCGGCGGAGCCCCCATCTCTCGCGAGCCCCTTCCCATCACCCGCAACATCACGGTCACCGAAGGCATCAGCGTCAAGGACCTCGCCGAAAAACTCGACGTCCGCGGCAAAGACCTCATCGCCACCCTCCTCATGAAAGGCGTCTTCGTCACCGTCAACCAGACCCTCGACGCCGAGCTCGTCAAAGACGTCTCCCGCCAGTTCGGAGCCGAAGCCCAGGTCATCTCCGTCGAAGAGCAGCTCGAAAACGAAGCCATCGAAGGCTTCCTCGAAGACACCACCGGCATGGTCGAGATCGTCCGGTCTCCAGTCGTCACCGTCATGGGCCACGTCGACCACGGCAAAACCTCGCTCCTCGACGCCATCCGCTCCACCGACGTCGCCGGCGGCGAAGCCGGAGGCATCACCCAGCACATCGGCGCCTACAAGGTCAAAATCACCAAGCCCGACTCGCCCGCCTTCGGTCGCGAGATCGTCTTCCTCGACACCCCCGGCCACGAGGCCTTCACCCGCATGCGCGCCCGCGGAGCCAAGGTCACCGACATCGTCGTCATCGTCGTTGCAGCCGACGACGGAGTCATGCCCCAAACCCTCGAGGCCATCGACCACGCCCGCGCCGCCAACGTGCCGATCATCGTCGCCGTCAACAAGATCGACAAACCCGAAGCCAACCCCTCGAAGGTCATCCAGCAGCTCGCCACTCGCGGCCTGCAGCCCTCGAACATGGGCGGCGACACTGAGTTCGTCGAAGTCTCCGCGAAGAAGCACATCAACCTCGACAAGCTCGAGGAGATGATCTGCCTCGTCGCCGACGTCAACGAGCAAAAATCCCAACCCGACCGCCCCGCCGTCGGCACCGTCATCGAAGCCAAGCTCGATCGCGGTCGCGGAGCCGTCGCCAGCATCCTCGTACAAAACGGAACCCTCCGCACCGGCGACAGCTACATCGTCGGCAACACCTTCGGCAAGATCCGCGCCATGTTCGACGACCGTGGCCGCGCCATCTCCGCCGCCGGCCCCTCCACCCCGGTCGAAATCCTCGGTCTCGAAGGCATGCCCGACGCAGGCGACACCTTCCTCGTCATGGCAGACCGCGACAAGGCCAAGGGCATCGCCCAGTACCGCAAGATGAAGGAGCGCGAAGCCCAACTCGCCAAGAGCTCCCGCGTCTCCCTCGAAGGCCTCGCCGAGCAGATCAAGCAGGCCGGCATGAAGGACCTCAACCTCATCCTCAAAGGCGACGTGCAGGGTTCAGTCGAAGTCCTCGCCGACTCCCTCGAGCGCATGTCCACCGAAAAGATTCGCGTCCGCGTCCTTCACTCCGGTGTCGGCGCCATCACCGAGTCCGACGTCCTCCTCGCCTCCGCCTCGAACGCCGTCATCATCGGCTTCAACGTCCGTCCGGAGCGCAAGGCGCAGGAGCTCGCCGACCGCGAGAACGTCGAGATCCGCCTCCACTCCATCATCTACGAGCTGCAGGATGAGATCACCAAGGCCATGTACGGTCTCCTCGAACCCGTCTTCAAGGAGAACTACGCCGGCCGCGCCGAAGTCCTCAACGTCTTCAAGATCTCCAAGGTCGGTCAGATCGCCGGCTGCACGGTCCGCGACGGCCTCATCCGCCGCGACGCCAACGTCCGCGTCCTGCGCGACGGCACAGAGGTCTGGAAGGGCAAGATCGCCTCGCTCAAGCGCTTCAAGGACGACGTCAGCGAAGTCCGTCAGGGCGTCGAGTGCGGCATCGACCTCGCCGGCTTCAAGGACATCCAGGCAGGCGACATCATCGAAGCCTTCACCACCGAAAAGATGGCCGCCGAACTGGGCCAAACCACCATCGCCGCCAAAAAAGAACGCGAAGCAGCCGCAGCCCGCGAAGCAGCAGCCCGCGAAAAAGAATCAACCGGCGACGCAGCCTCAGCTTAACCCTCGCACCAATTACAACAGCAAGGCCGGGAGCAATCCCGGCCTCTTCTTTTGCCGTAGTGCTCTTTCTTGCTTGTCATCCCCCGAAGGGGATCTGCTGTTTGATTGTCATGCATCCAAAGGTTAATGGACCACGCATCTGAGACCTTTCGCACGGATGCCAGCATCTCAGCTCAGCTTCGCAGGCACCTGTCATGCTAATCTCAACCCGGATGCCTCCAACAACGAATCAAGACAAAAACAAGCTCTACTACGGCGACAACCTCGAAGTCCTCCGCGACTACATCCCCGACCAGTCCGTCGATCTCATCTACCTCGACCCACCCTTCAACTCTCGCCAGGACTATAATGTCCTCTTCGCCGAAAAAGACGGCACCCGCTCCGCCTCCCAGATCACCGCCTTCAAAGACACCTGGGAGTGGAACGAAGAAGCCGCCCGCAGCTACGAAGAAGTCATCGAGCAAGGTGGCCGCGTAGCCGACGCCATGCGCCATAGTAATGCAGCGTGAATTACAAGAATGACTACAAACTCTCACCATCCGAGATGGCACGAATTCGATGCACCGCGCCAGCTTTAGGAGGCAGTGTCCTGTCACGGTGCGCTAGCCAAGCTACTTATGGCCAAAACAACGGTGCCGCCCCGTTCTGGTATCACTGTGATATTCACGCGACTCTATCAAGAGAAGCTGGCCGAATCTACCTACCTTGCACCTCACCTGATATCCTCACTTAAACTCAATGCCCGAAGACAGAAACAGACTACATTACGGCGATAATCTCAGTGTTCTCCGTGGCAAAGACTCCGCTGGTCGCCCCTACATCGCCGACCAGTCGGTAGACCTCATCTATCTCGATCCACCCTTCAACTCCCGCCAGGACTACAACGTCCTCTTTGCCGAGAAAGACGGCAGCCGTTCCGCATCGCAGATCACTGCCTTCAAAGACACTTGGGAGTGGAACGAAGAGGCCGCGCGTTCTTACGAAGAGGTCATCGAACAAGGTGGCCGCGTAGCAGACGCCATGCGCGCCTTTCGCACGCTAGTAGGTGGCTCTGATATGCTCGCCTATCTAGCAATGATGGCGCAGCGTCTCGTGGAATTGCGTCGAGTCCTCAGGCAAAGCGGTTCCATCTACCTCCACTGCGACCCCACCGCCAGCCACTACTTGAAACTCCTGATGGACGGCGTCTTCGGACCTGAACAATTCCGATCCGACATCATTTGGAAGAGAACAAGTTCACATGGAAATGTTTCAGTTGGACTTGGCTCGGTAACAGACAACATCCTCTACTACAGCAGAAGCGGTAAGCCACTTTGGAATCAACCTTACGTTCCATACTCGGACTCGTATATAAAGAGTCATTTCAGCCAGGTTGATGAAGATGGTCGTCGTTTCACAACATCAGATCTACGAAATCCGGGAGTCCGTCCCAATCTTCACTACGACTACAAAGGATTCAAGCCGCATCCGAATGGATGGGCGGTGTCCCGAGAGCGCATGGAACAATACGACCGGGAAAATCGTCTAGTCTTTCCAAGTAAACCGGATGGCCGCATACGACTGAAGCGCTATCTCGACGACCAGCCGGGAGAGAAAGCCACCACTCTTTGGGAAGACATTCCGCCCATCAACTCTCAAGCCCAGGAACGCCTCGGCTACCCCACTCAAAAACCCGAAGCCCTCCTCGAACGCATCCTCAAAGCCTCCTCCAACGAAGGCGACGTAGTCCTCGACCCCTTCTGCGGCTGCGGCACCACCGTTCAAGTCGCACAAAAACTAAACCGACGCTGGATCGGCATCGACATCACCCACCTCGCCATCGGCCTCATCAAGACCCGCCTTGACGACTCCTTCACCCATGAAGTTCGCAAGACCTACGAGGTCATCGGCGAACCTACCGACGTAGCCGGAGCCGCCCAACTCGCAGAAGAAAACAAATGGCAGTTCCAATACTGGGCTCTCGGCCTCTGCGGAGCCCGCCCGACCGAAGGCATCAAGAAGGGCGCAGACCGCGGCATCGACGGTCGCCTCTTCTTCCACGACGACCGCTCCGGCGAATCCAAACAAATCATCTTCTCCGTCAAAGGCGGCCACAACATCGGCGTCTCCGAAATCCGCGATCTCATCGGAGTCCTCCAGCGCGAGCGCGCCGAGATCGGCGTCTACATCTCCTTCGAAGAACCCACCAAACCCATGCAAAAAGAAGCCGCCGAAGCCGGCTTCTACACCTCGCAGGACGGCAGCCGCTACCCCCGCCTCCAACTCCTCACCATCAAAGACCTCCTCGAAGGCAACAAAAACGTCCAGCGCCCCCTCCACGTCCGCGAAGTCACCTTCAAAAAAGCCCCCCGCTCCCGTCCCGACGCCGCTACTAACCTGACGCTCAATCTCACAGAGGAGTAGCCGGGTGCCCCATTCATGCAGTCCCATCGCATGAGTGGGCAATCGCGCAAAGCGCGATCCATCAGTATTCAGGGAGACTCACCCATGCCGCTCCCAAAACACAGCTGGCGTCACAATCGAATACCTCTCCGCAAGCGCCAACAAATCCTTGTCACCCGTAATTAAATAGTCTGCCCGCGATGCACGCAAAGTAGCCAGCACCTGCCGGTCCGCAGCATCGCGCAGACCAACATCCTGTTCGCCATCCGGCTCAACAATGTCCGCAAGGAACATAAAACTATCCGTCAGATCCCGAATCTCGTCGGCACTCAAACTTATCCGCGTCAGACGCGGTAGCACCCGGCTCATCTCATCCAGGATGTACCGCGACAACACGACATCCAGCCCGCCCTGTCGCCATACCCTGACGATGCGCCCCGGAACGCTCTCTGGATAAGCGATTCCCGACACCAGAACATTGGTGTCCAATACCACACGCATCAACGCGCCCGTTCTCGAGCCACCTGAGCATCAATCTCCGCCAAACCCTCTTCGAGCGGCACACCAGCATGTGCCTCCGCTATTCTCCGGCTCAGTGCATCGAAGCGATCCTGCATCCGGCGGATACGCGCAAACAGTTCGGCATCCACCAACGCAGCCACCGGCTTGCCATCCTTGTTGATGACAATGCTGTCATTGCGGTACTGCACCTGATTCAGCATCTCGCCTAGATTCTGTCGAAAGTTAACCGCATTCACCTCTGTAATCATTATTTCCCTCATGATCATATCGACCAATATGATCATTATGATCGATAACCCAACCTTTGTCTAGCCAGCGTCCAACCGTTTCCCACAGCCAAATCCTTGACACGCCTGATACGCTTAAATAAGCGAAATAAGCCCGGCCAACCGCCGGGCCTTCGCATTTAAACCTGGAAGACTTGACGCCGAAGTCCAAACTCATGTCTTCTGTTTCGAAGACTTTGCACACTTTTCACCCAGGAGGGGGAGGGACCATGTCGAACACCGTCACCGAGCCAAAGAGCGAGACCAAACTGGACATCGCAGCCATCCAATCCGCCCTTCGCGAAAATAAAGTCGACGGCTGGCTCTTCTACGACCACCACCACCGCGACCCCCTCGCCTACTCGATCCTCGGCCTCGATCCCCACTCCCACGTCACCCGCCGCTGGTACTACTTCATCCCCGCGCGTGGCGGCGTACCGCAGAAATTGGTGCATCGAATCGAATCAGGCAGGCTCGACTCACTGCCAGGCGAAAAGACTGAGTATTCCTCGTGGCAAGAACTTGAGCAAAAGCTCGAAGGAATAATGTTGGGCGCTGAGAAAATCGCCATGCAGTACTCTCCGCGCAACGCGAATATGTATGTCTCTATGGTTGATGCCGGTACCATCGAACTCATTCGAGACATGGGAATGGAGATCGTCACCTCCGCCGACCTCGTCAGCCACTTCGAAGCTGTCCTCACCGACGCGCAACTCGCCACCCACTACGTCGCCCAGAAAGCCGTCGACGAAATCCTCGACGCAGCATGGAAAGAGATCGGCACCCGCGCACGCAGCGGAGGCACCACGGAATACGCCATCGTGCACCTCCTCCAGCAAGGACTCAGCCGAGCCAACCTGGTCTGGGAGCACGGTCCCAACGTCTCCGCCGGCCCCAACTCCGCCGACTCGCACTACGAGCCCACTGCCGCCAAATCCAGCCCCATCCGCACCGGCGACTTCGTCCTCATCGACATCTGGGGCAAACTAGCCAACGACCCCACCGCCGTCTGGTACGACATCACCTGGACTGGCGTCGTCAATCGCGAACCCACCGAGCGCGAACAACTCATCTTCACCACCGTCCGCAACGCTCGCGACGCCTCCATCAAAGCCGTGCAGGAAGCCTTCTCCTCAAACACTCCCATAGCAGGCTGGCAAGCCGACGAAGCCGGACGCAGTCTTATCGTCAAAGCCGGATTCGGAGACGCCTTCACCCACCGCACCGGTCACAACATTGGCACCGAACTCCACGGCAACGGAGCCCATCTCGACAATCTCGAAACCCACGACGAGCGACTCATCCTCCCCAATACCTGCTTCTCCGTCGAACCCGGCCTCTACTTCCCAGGAGAGTTCGGCATCCGCAGCGAGGTCGACATGATCGCCCGCAAAAACAAAGCCGAAGTCACTGGCCGCATCCAAACCGCACTCGTCCGCATTTGACCGATCGCGACACAATCGGGTGGACCACCTCGCAATTTCACAAAAGAACGCCATCGTGGTTTCGTCGTCACGAATTGATCTCGGAAGGAACGAAGCACATTGAGCTAAGTTTATTGATTATAAGATGGTGGCCAGAGACGGGATCGTTCTTTCCACGGGTCTTGCCGTTCTGTAAGTTACAGAAAATAAAATGACAGAAAATCCAAAAACTCCACCTCTCCCGGCTCGGCGGTACAAAATTGGTACAAAGTGCTGGGTGGCGCCTTGCTCACAAAAGGCCCATTCGTAATTGCCCTATACCGAATTTGCCCTCTTCTGTCTGATCGATCAGTATGCAAGTCTTCTTCAGCGTGCCTGAGTTGTGCCAAAACCAATCTGCGATGATGTCGGACTTTCCCGTGAGCGGCTGGTCGTTGTATGGGCTCAGACCGGCTTTGAATTGATTCACTGCCTTCGTTTTCAAGATTTCGCCGATCATCCCTGCTGCGAGGTCCGGAATCGCAAGAAAGTCTTCGAACATCAACTCATCGGGCATGACAGCGGGCGTATTCATCATGAATTCCCCTAGATGATGAGGCACATGCAGCATGGAAAGTCGCGCAGCAAATTGGTGGGCATCATCGAGGCGCTCCGCATTTGCAACGATGTCATCCTCATCAGTCATCCAAGAGATGTTCATATTTGGTGAAGACCACGCCGCAAGGAAGAGCGAGAAGAAGTGCGACACCCTCACCATCTCTTCGAATACTCTGGGATCCCATCTGGCCTTGAATCCGTGTAGTGCCTCCCAGACTGCAACTGAGCCTTGATGCGTCGAAATATATGAGTTAATTTCTTGTTGATCGCTACGACGACAACATGCCCATTAATGGCCTCTGACGCCTCCAAGAAGGGGATGAGCGCACGTCGTCTCTGGCTATCATTTAGACTCTTGAACGCCATTCTGCGACCGTCTGCCAAAAACGCGTTCCGAGACTTTCTACACCTCGAGGGCCATTCGGGGGAGGCATCGGCGTCGCCGATCACGAACCCATAAGTGCGAAACTGGCTGTCACCATGACTGCCGCTATAGTCGGAACCAAACATTAGGTGCGATCCATGAAAGGGCGCCGGGCGGAGCGCACGGAGTTGCTTCGAGAAGGCCGTAGCCCATGGCCACGCCGCCCTCACCATCTCGTTGAGATCACTTCTTGGCTGCACGGATTTGCCTTCCAAATACGGTAAATAGGATGGCCGGGAACGGAGCGTTTCTCATTTCTTGAGAGCGAGCCAAAGAGCCAACATACCGTAATCTGAGGCGGCGTTTCCGATAGAATGATAGTGGCTCACCCCAGGCTGGCCTAGACGGTTGTAAGTGACGCGTTTTCTTTCGCCTACGCGCTTGCCGAACATTGCAATCCGAACTTTGGGCTTAGCGCTGGTGGACTGACAGCAAACGATGGCGACCACGCTCAATCCCGAGAAGGCCCTGATCTTCCGAATTGTCCATCGGGACAATCTACCGTGGATTCTCGATCACGGATTGCACGCCAGTAGTGGACAGGTCTTCGATCCGAACTATCGCAACATTGGAAACGTCGACCTTATCGGGAAGCGGAGTCACCGCAACGTCAAGGTTGGTCCCAAGGGAACCCTGAGCGACTACGTCCCTTTCTATTTCACGCCGTTTTCGATCATGATGTACAACATCCACACCGGATACAACGTACAGCAGGTGCCGAACGACGAGATCCTGATCCTAGTCTCTTCGCTAATCAAGATATCGAAGCTGAAGATACCGTTCGTGTTCACCGATCAGCACGCCTATCCTGCAATGGCAAACTATTATATCGATCTTGACGACCTCGACGAGGTAGATTGGGATTTGTTGAACCGCAAAGATTTCAGGCACGACCCTGACGATCCAGCGAAGAAGGAGCGCTATCAGGCAGAGGCCCTGATCTGGAAACATGTTCCTCTCGATGCTCTTCTTGGGATCTGTAGTTGCAGTGCAACCGTTGATACGTTTGTAAAAGCCGAACTGGCAAAGCGAAATCTGGACGTACAATCTAGTGTTCAGAGGAACTGGTATTTCTGATGATGAAATTTACGCATGGCAATCTCCTCGAAGCTCCCGTGGAAGCGCTGGTCAATACTGTCAACACAGTCGGCGTTATGGGCAAAGGAATCGCTCTGATGTTCAAGGAAGCGTTCCCTGGGAACTTCCGCGCCTACGAGGATGCTTGTAAGCATAAGGAAGTCAAGATTGGCCGCATGTTCGTGACGGAGAACCGGACGTTCTCCGGTCCCCGCTGGATCGTCAATTTTCCCACGAAGAAACATTGGCGGCAGCCCTCCAAGCTGGAATGGATCATTGAGGGCTTGGGAGATCTTCGAAAGTTCATTCAGGAGAACGAGATTCGGTCGATCGCCTTGCCGCCTCTGGGAGCGGGCAATGGCGGACTCGAGTGGACCGAAGTGCGGCCCGAGCTCGAACGAGTTCTCGGCGATCTCGAAGGAGTCGATATCCTCGTATTCGAACCCACAGCCAAGTATCAGAATGTCGCGAAGAGGACTGGCGTTGAGCAACTCACCCCGGCACGAGCGTTGATGGCTGAGATGATCCGACGCTATTGGGTCCTTGGAATCGAGTGCACCTATCTGGAAGTGCAAAAGCTGGGTTGGTTTCTCGAACGTACGATCCAGTCCTTAGGGATCGAAGATCCGCTCGAGTTTCAGTTCAAAGCCGACAAATACGGCCCGTTCTCGGACCGTCTGCGGCACTTGCTGAACGCTCTCGACGGAACCTATCTCCACTGCGATAAGCGACTCAGTGACGCAGGCCCTTCCGACACAATTTGGTTCGATGAACAGCGCCGTCGCTATGTTGATCTTTACCTCCAGCAGGACGAATCTCAGTCGCTCTCCAGAGTTCTTGACCTAACTACGAAGCGCATCGACGGCTTTGAGTCCCCGCTGGGTATGGAGCTTCTGGCAACCGTTGACTGGCTGATCGACCGGGAACATCGAGAAGCGACGATTGCTGGCATTCGCGCCGGGCTACAGGAATGGCCGGCTGGACCTGCCGCTGCTGAACGCAAGCTTCGGTTGTTCAATGACCGGCTCATTGGATTGGCGCTAGGTCAGCTTGCGATGAGCGTCGAAGGTTAGAGAAGAGCATCGAACGCCTGTCCATATTTATCGCCTTCATGCGGTAGAAGATGGTCGAGAAGCGCCCAGATTCAATGTCCGCCACCTTATGATGATCTTGAGTATGACCTCCACTGTTGACTGATGATTGACGCGACTTCAAGAAGCAATTGGCAAAAGGCGAACAAAAGGCGAAAATTATAGAATCCGGTCGCTTCTCCCCGGAATCCGATGTGTGCGATGGCGACGAAATCAAAAATCGAGTGGACAGATACAACATGGAATCCCGTTCGCGGCTGCACAAAAATAAGCCCTGGATGTAAGCACTGCTATGCGTCGGCCTTTGCTGAGCGCTTCAGAGGCGTCCCGGGACATCCCTACGAGCGGGGCTTTGACCTTCGCGTTGTTCCGGAAAAGCTTCTGGAGCCTTTCGTGTGGAGCGCGGCCAACATGGTGTTCGTCAACTCCATGAGCGACCTTTTTCATCCTGAGATTCCCGACTCATTTGTGGTCCAGGTGGCAGAGGTCATGATGAAAGCAAATTGGCATACCTATCAGGTACTCACGAAAAGGGCACATAGACTCGAGAAATTATTATCCGGACCTCTCAAGTTCGCGGCCTCCTCGTCCCACATTTGGTGGGGAGTCAGTGTCGAGAACGTCAAGCACGGTGTACCCAGGATTGCGCGCTTACGTAATACGCCCGCCGCAATGAAATTCTTATCCATTGAGCCGCTGCTTGAGGATTTGGGCGAAGTGGATTTCTCCGGAATCGACTGGGTGATCGTAGGCGGCGAGAGCGGGAGGGGAGCTCGTCCTTTGGAGGAATCCTGGGTACTCAACTTACTCAAGCGCTGCAGAAAGCATCGAGTGCCGTTCTTTTTCAAACAATGGGGCGGAGTAAACAAGAAGAAGACTGGACGAGAATTAGGTGGGAGGACGTATGATCAATTCCCAGCGACCCCAAATCTACCAATTCCATCGCGCGCTGAGCGCCAAGGGATGATGGCAGTGTTGGAAAAGGGATTCATCAAGACGAATGAACTCCACCAAATCAGATGCTGAGCAAATAGACGAGGAGTGTCTTCCGCTGTTCCCGGACCTACCCAAGGTGGAAGGTAGGAAGCCGCGTAAGTACAAGCGTATCGATCAATTGATTTGGAGCGATCACAAGGCCCGGTTCATCCAGCATTATCTGCGGTACTTCGTACAGATCACAAAGCACGGCGCCTATATCGATGGTTTTGCGGGACCTCAGTATCTCGATAAGCTGGATGCATGGACGGCCTCGTTAGTTTTGGCGAGCGAGCCAAAATGGCTCCGCCATTTTTATCTCTGTGAGCTAGCGCAGGACAGTGTGAAATGTCTTCAAGATCTCGTCGCATCGCAGCCAATTCCGATGAGTAAGTCCGGGCGCAAATTGCCACGAAATATTGAAGTGGTCGCGGGCGATTTCAACCAGACGATTGAGAGAATTCTCGCGTCGGGAAGAATTACGCAGAAGGAAGCCACATTCTGTTTACTAGATCAGCGTACCTTCGAATGCCATCGGCAGACATTGATTATGCTCTCGCGATATAAGCAGCAGCCTAATAACAAGATTGAGTTGCTTTACTTTCTTGGAGTGGGTTGGCTGCATCGAGCTTTCTCGGGTCTCCGCAATGAGGAAATACCTCTGAAATGGTGGGGTCGGCCGGATTGGCGTGACCTGCTTGATATGAACTGCTGGTCGATTGCTGAGACGGTACGCCGACGGTTCAATGATGAGCTGGGCTACAAGTTCTCTGCCGCCTATCCGATCTTTGATCGTGAGGAAGGCAATAAGATCATGTATTACATGATTCACGCGTCGGATCATGAGGACGCCCCGGCCTTGATGGTTCGAGCACATTCGAAGGCCGTCAGGTCATTACCTGCGGAAACTCAGATGACTCTGCTCGATATTTCGAAGCTATCCCTTCCCGACCGTACATAACCCAGGAGAGTGTGTTGTGGATTAGCGCCGATGAATCTCTGGATAACCTAAATCAGAGGGTCATGCGCATTGTGGTGGGAGGCCATCTTTTACAGGCATACGATGAGACGCCCGTCCAGGTTCGCACTCGTTGATCGGCATAGACTCAGGAAAATTCAAGAATCGTACCGTCCGAAAATGTGCCTTTTCTCCGTTTAGCCGATGCATTCATCACCGTTACCTCGCCGGCTTGTTCCATCGGTGCTAGCACGGGCATCTTTAAATGCTTCGGCAGAAACTCTGTCTCGGAGATTACCCAATCGCGCAGATCTTCGATCAAGACCCGCCGTCCTTTGAAAGTCTTCAGAATTGCTTCTCGAAGCGGCGCCAGATTAGGGTGTGCGCTGAACAGTGACATGAGTCCGCGGGAATCATCGTGATCGGAGAATTGGAAGGAACCAGTATCATCCACCTTCCACATGGCTTCTTTCATTTTCTCGAGACCTTTTAACCCATTAGTGGCAAAAAAGAGAAAGTAATCCGTGCTGTTTCCTTTATTGAGCATTTCGAACGAGTGCACATATTGGGCAGCGGTCTTCAACTGCTTCAGGTAGATATCGTGGATCGCTTTGCGTCTTTGCGCCGCACCCGATACCGTGATGACGGTCCGCCATTCATCCGTACCAAAAAGCTCATCATAATCGTCTGAATGCTTTTCGACCGACAGAAAACGATTAACTTCTTCGTACATGAAATTGACGAGGACTTCGCACCGGCTATTTTTGAGTATGTTTCTGATCGTCTTGAATGGAGTATGAGAAAACCCGAACGGGTCAATAAAGACAAGCGTCGGGGCGATATCTTTCTGTTGCGTATCAATGATTTTGAAGGTCTTGGTGAGATGTTCGTCGAATTTGCCGTGAACGACAGACCATTTGATGCGACTCGGCAGGGTAGAAGATAGTTCATCCAAAACGCTTTTCAAATGCCTGCAGCGGTCTATGTCGTCCTCGACAAAGATGCAGACAAGCTCAGCCCTTATTGGATATATATGATCCCGCGCAGCTTTGAGGACAACTACAGGGGAGCCGTCCTCGCCCATGCTGTATCTTCCCGGCCCAGCAAAACCATCTATATAAACGACCCTACCATTCCATCGCGCCATAATGGGGAGCCACGCTTCGAAATATCGACGCAAAAGCTCGTGCTTTCTCGCCGTATGCGGATCCAAGTTCCAAGTAGTGCCAAGCAGTTTCGACATCGATCTCTTTCAGAAGAACAGGCGGATCTCCATATGAGGCCGTACACAAGAGGTCAAAAGCTGGGCATGGCGAATTTCATGTTCGGCGACGCTACCATTATGCTGCTCCAGGGCAATGTGGAGGAGGAATGTCGGAGCAACGGATCTTAGAGGACGAGTTCTTTGTGAATATGTGGTTCAGCTTCGTCGTACTCATGCGTACGTACATAGCGGTCTGCCATGAGTTCAGGAAGGCTGCACGTCTCGAGTTCGCCTGTTCCAGAAGATGGTCTTTGATCCGGTCCTCATCTCCCTTCAACTCATGGACAAGATGTGATCGTATCGAGCCAAGCTCACTGCCCGCATGGGTAGTAAACAATCGAGCGAGTTTGAAAACCTTGAAATGACTCTCTACCCGTGCGCGGTCGACCGGACTCCAATGAGCTGGGCCTGCTGCATAGAATCGCAATGCTGGAGACTGACCTGGAATGACCTTGGCGTGCAACCACTGATCGTCACTGAAATTATCGAAGTAGGGGTGAAGTATCTGATCATCAGCCGACTTGGCGAACCATGCTCGTTTGGCTTGATTGCAGTCCGTACAGGCGGGGACGAGATTTGAAGGAAGCACCACGTATTCCGGATACGCGGATTGTGGCAGGTAATGGTCCAGAGCACCGACTCTCCCCTGACCGCAGAGAGGGCAAATACTATTCGGAGTCGCGTTCAAGAGCTGGTTATAGATTGACCTCGCGCTCCCTTTGGCACTGCTCGTAGCCTTCTTGTAGAGGCTCTTCATCTCTTCAGTCGTCACCAGCCCTCCTACACTCGTTGCTTGGGAGAGGACATACAAGGACGAAACTGATGCATAGTTATCGTAACTTTGACGAGCAGCTTGAATCTGCCAGCTTATTTGATTCAGACGGCCTTTTTTTGCAACGTCGGCTTCTCCGGAGACGCACAATAAGAACACCGCAAGGGGGTCGCTGCCATCGGAAAGAGGTCGGCTACAGCGAAGCACTTTTATGGCTGCGCCTTCAGAACAAGGATAGAGACGCCATTCCATGTAGAGTGGCCAACTCCCTTGGGAGTCTGATCTTGCAAGGCAACAGAGTCAACATTCCCGGGCACCAGTTGGAACCGCTTAACAAGATAGCTTCGGACCAAGAGAGAACGACGGCGGGAAATCGCCATACGACTGACGAGGTCTCCATCGTTCGAATAGCCTTCAACGATCACCGGGGATTCGATAATCGAGTCTCCGTCCTGAGTGAGTGTTGTGTCGAGCAGTTTCTTCCCTTGATCCGTGAGTTGTTCGACTCCTTGAGAATCCCTTTGGAATAGTTGGTCCTCAGAAAGCCATGACCTGTGGTTCGCAGAATCTACGACCAGGCGATTCTTGCGATATTGGTCGGGAGTGACGTGAACGAGATTGTAGTAGCCGCGATGGCGAAAGAAGGGCCTGAAAAACAAATTGTGCTTAAGCGCCTCACTGTCTTCTGCAAGGTCTTGGTGGCATCATTCACATTTGACAAGGATTCCTGCAGGTTAACCCCGGCGGTGACGCCCTGCGCGTCAGGAGCGGTCAGATCGGCTACCGTCTGGCGGATTTGCTGGCTGCTCGTATCGAGGTTAGAAACCGTATCTTTCACGCCAGCAAGCGTATCGTCGATTTTCCCCGGAAATCCCCGCGATTGAACATCGGACACAATGCTATTCGCTTGGGCGGACGCATGATTGATGTTGAGACTCGCCTGTTGTGCATTCGACAATGTTTCGCGAATTTGTCCGGCGACTGCGTCGTCGCGAAGGAGCATTCCTGCCGCTCCATGCCCCTGTTTTACGCCAACGACAATATCATTCGCGTTCGTTAGAGTTGCTCGAGCCTCATTCAACGCCCCATTCAGGTTGCCGCCCACGGTCGTCAAAAGTCCATTGGCGTCTCTTACGGTGTTGTCGACATCGGTGATCGTTCCCTTGGCTTGATCCAGGAGATCCCCAATCTGAGTAGGCTCCTTGCTCGGCAGCGTCGTCTGAGGAGACGCCGCGCCCGCCTGTGCGCTGCCGGAACTTATCGAGAGGTACGTGTCTCCCACCACGCCTTCCGTACCTACGGAAGCGAGTGAATCGGTTCGGACGAGACCGTGGAGCTTCTCCTCGATTCGAAACTTGACTCGGAACTTCGAAGCTGGTGAGCTTGGGATTCCGATGTCCATAATTTGGCCAGCATCCATGCCGGAAACCTGGACTTTCGAGCCTCTCGCAAGCCCGGACACGTTCGTGAATTCCGTGTAGAACTCCATGTGCCGTGAAAACGCCTCGTGTCGATTCCCAATGAGGAAGAGACCAGCGGTGAAAAGCCCGAAGGCCGCCAGGACGAACAATCCAACGATCACATTTTTCTTTGCCATGGCGTTATTCCTCCGAAATGAGTCTGCGTGCGGTTTCATGTTCACTCTGCTCCACCTCGGCGGCGGTGCCGAAAGCTATCAGGTCACCTTTGTCAAATACAGCGAAACGGTCCCCTACGCGTCTCGCCCCATGCACATCGTGTGTAACGACAAGGATGGTGGTTCCGTGTTCTGCCTTTTGCTCGAGAAGTAGCTGGTCGATCTCTGACGCTGTGATCCTGTCCAGGCCACTACTTGGTTCATCAGCAAGCAGAATCTTGGGTTCGAGTACCAAGGCACGCGCCAAACCCGCCCGCTTTCGCATACCGCCGGACAGTTCTGAAGGCATCTTCATCCGGTCCATAGAGAGGCTCACTTGACCGAGGACCCGATCGATGATCGCCTCGATCTCATCCTGGCTCTTTTGCGTTAGGCGGCGCAGAGGTAAAGCAAGGTTGTCGTAGAGCGTCAGAGAATCAAAGAGTGCGGCATCCTGAAACAGGAAACCCATCTTTCGCCGGACCCTCGAAAGGCCAGCTTCGTTGAGGCCGGTGATGTCATCACCGTCGACCAGGATCTTCCCGTTATCGGGCTTGATCAACGACATCAGTAACTTCAGGGTGACACTCTTGCCCGTGCCGCTGCGACCCAAAATGCAAAGTGTCTGACCTGCCGGCACCTCAAAAGAGACATCACGGAGCACTTTCTTCGTGCCGAATGCTTTCGAGACATGATCGAAGATGACTGCCGCGTTCGCGTTTCTCACAGCGCGTTCTCCGGAAAGGCAAAGAAAATGATTTTCACCAAGATCACATCGGCAAGAATGATGAGTAGAGAAGATAGGACAACGCTCCGTGTGGCCGCCCGTCCGACGCCCTGTGCTCCCTCATTGGTCGTGTATCCCAGATAAGACGAGATCGTTCCGATGATGAACCCGAAGACTGCCGTCTTTAGCGTCGGGGCAATGAAGTTTGACCATTCGAGATTGGCGAAGGCGCGGGTGATATAAAGCACAAATGACATCCGTGAAGCTGCCCACTCTGAGAGATATCCCCCCAAGAGACCAGAAAAGTCCATAAAGATCGTCAAGAGTGGCAGCACAAGCACACAGGCGACGACGCGAGGGACGACAAGGAATTTGAAAGCGTCGATGGACAGAGATTCGATTCCATCGATCTGCTCGGTAGCACGCATATTGGCGAGAACTGCGCCAATGCCGGATCCGACACGCCCGGCCAAGAGCAGCCCCGCAACGAGAGGTCCTAACTCCACGAAGAATGCGAGGGCCTGAACGGTCGGGATCGTTGCTGCAGCGCCTAACGTCACGAGGGTGCTCCGGGTATGAAGCGTCATCACCGTTCCAAGCGCGAACCCCGATGCAATCACAAGAGGCAGTGACTTGGAACCAATTTCAGCAAGCTGTCGCAATAGTTGTCCCCCCTCGAATGGGGGACGAAAGCAATCAACGATCACACGGAAGCCAAACAATGTGACGTCACCCACGAATTCGATCCAATCGAACAATCAAGCACCTCTCACAGAGCAGGACGTGTTTTGGTTTAGCGGGCACATCTCAGTTCCAATCGAATGAGATATCCCAGATGCCCGTATGGTGATCGGACGTCGCTCTCGACTCAGGTACATGAGAGCAGGTATTGGAGAAAACCTCTACGTGGGGAGGAGCTAGATCACGGTGAGCAGGATGGCGGTACGCATCGCTACTTGTGTCCGAGTAATGACCGCAACTCGTCCCTACAACGACTGCTGAACGCATTGAGTGGATCGGTATGCGGCGAGAGGGTGGCGTTCTTCATGACCTCAAACGGGATAGCCTTCTCGCCGTACCGTTTTGTCACGTTCGCTGCGAACTCCTCGGCAGCTTCAATGACAGACGTCGATGCTGTAAGGCGAATACGACTGATGAGTGCGTAGAGGGCAACAAGGTCACCTGCGCACTCCAGCTCTTTTGTCGTTGCGTCCACGTAGATCTTGGTCGCAAATTGGATGAAATCGGAATACAGCGACTGCCGAGCGCCTAACTCCCTCTCTAACATTTCCCGTTCTGTCTGACCGCGTTGAACGAGATAATTGCCGATGATGGGAGTCAGGCCGCCCAATGCAGATCCAGATAAAGCTGCGATGGCACTGATTTCTGCTCCGTTCATTTCCATTGTTCCTCGGATGTGAACTCTTCCATCTCCTATTTGTGCCGGATGAATACGAGCTGCAATTGAGTCTGCATCTGCCAATCGGCGCCGCCGTTGGTCGTTCGCACATTGTTGAGGAATTCCGTGCGAGCATTTAGAGGTTGCTTTCCAACTCGAAATACGCGCCCAATTCCGCCGCCGACAGGTACGGTCCACCGATCGCTTCTAGAGGCTGTCCAATCAGCAGTGATGACCGGTGAAGAAAATAGATACCAACCGCGCGGCAGGTTATAGAACAGGAACGGATTGATCGTCATCTGGTTGATATGTTTGTTATTGACGCCGGCGAACTGGTTGCCGATCAACGAGCCTCCCAACCAGTGCCCTTGATGGAACAGGCCGACTGTAGCAGGGCCTCCTCCCCATTTGTTCGTACCTAGCACCCGGTCCGTTGCGGTGAGTAGCCAAAGCTGGGCGCCTGCGCCCCAAATGAATTTTCCAGGATGAGATGGGGACAGATAAAACTGGGGCTGAATATTCCCCAGACCATAATCGACTCCCTCTGCTGGCGAGATCCGTGGCACTACTTCAACCGGTGTTATCGTCCGGGAGATGACGATCCAATTTTGCGAAAGCCTAAATGGAATTACAGGCTCGACGAGAAGCACATTTTCTGCACGGCGATAGGGACCGACATCGTAATAGGTGTTGTTTTGGAACGGTACGCTAATGGCTGCGGCGACAGGATTCTGTGCGGCGTCCTTGGCGGCTGCATCAACAGTCTGGTCAGAGACTGTTTCAGAAGGTGACGACGCTTGCTGAGCATCCACACCGGCAGGATGGGGAGCGGGTGTCGATGCACCCGTTTGGGCGTGCGCCGATGCGAGCGAAGACAGAACTACAAACGCGAGAAAGCACGATCGTGCGTTTCCTAGCAGCGCTGTTCGTTGGGATGCGATTCTGGTTGACATTGATTAATCCTTTCGTACTGCTTGCATGAGAGGCATAGTGGCTTGACGCTGATATCCATCAAAGATGACGTGAGTGGGATTGTGCAGTAACGGGACGTTACCTCACGGTGAGGCACTGAGACATAACGCTAGCTAGCGTCAGTGCGATTCGCCCATGCCATCTATTCCGATGTATCGGTGCTCAGTACTCAAAGAATGTGTGAGCGGGATGAAGCTGCGTTACTTCGCGTCATCTCTGAGTTGTGTTCGTCCGATCTCGTCACTAACGCAACGAATCGAACATCGTTAGTCGGTGTATGTCCTGATATGCCGGATGAGAAGGGCCAGTCCGGGGCCACACTAGTCGCGTTGTTTGCTCAGTGACCAATTTCCGGCAACAACCGTAGTTAGGTAGCGGAAGGGCGGCGCAACGATTCGAAAGAAGGAATCGGTCTCCGCCAACCCTTGCAGGGAAGAGTTCACGTGGCGAGCCGCAACGTTTCATTGTCCGAGATGGGAAGGCGCAACTGCTCTTCTCCAAACTCCCTCGAAGAGAGCAGGGACCCACTGGTCCGCTGGACAGCGACTCCAACTCTGGTCGAGGAACACGAGATCCCTCGTATTCGCTTGTTTATTCGCCTCGCTCAACTCTAAGAGAAATAGAGCACCTTTCTTAAACGGGCATCCTGCAATCTCGCCATCGGAAGTTGCCTGGCGTAGAAGCGCAGGTGGTGCGAATAGGCACTGTTCTGCCACTTGCTCGGGCGTTAGCTGTTGTCGTTGGGATATATCAACATAGAGACCTTGCATGACGAGAAAGCCTTTCACAATGTTGTGAATTGCGATTCCGGTTCCATGGATGCCAGCGAGATCCCCATTCACTTTCTGTGCCAACAGTGCCTTGGCACGGGGAACTCTCTTTGTGAGGGTCCATGCAATGGTCTTGAATACACCCTTCTTTTTTCGCGCTCCATCAAGCGTAAGCGCTGCCTCCCAGCTCTCGACGTCTGCTTCATATGAGGAGACAAAGAGCCGACCAATGGCCTGTTGCACTAAGACGCCCAAGGCCGACTCGGTGCTCGGGCGTTTAATCCATTGTCCTAAGTTTTCGAGATCTTCGGAACCTAGCCGCGCTACAGCCGCAGTCGCATTAAGGCGCTTCCATAGTGCATTTTGGTCTGATGCGCGCTGAGAATCACCACGGGGGCTCAGCGTAGGAAAGCGTCTCCCTGCATACGAGAGAGCTGCAAGCAATTTCCCAAGCACTATCCCATTGACTACAGGACAACGAGAGTTAAACTGACGATCTGCCCGAGCATCCAGTGATACAGCTCGGATCTCGTCTGGTTGGCTAACTTTGAACACATCTAAGATGCCAGGAATTCGACGGTGCTTCATATAGTTCTCCGATCGGGTATCGCGTCTAAAACCTATAATCCAGAGCCAAAGCCAGAGCGTTGTTCGCTTTCAGGTCAACACCTGGAGCAGCAGTGGACGCAACATGTCCCGTACCAATATCCACGCTCCACTTCATGTCCGGATAACGGGAAAACCGGACTGCGTAGATGAGGGTCGTTGGAATATTTGCGTAGGTCACATATGCGAGATGGTGGGGTTCTTGGTCTACTTCCACAGTGGGCGCAACCAGAAGCTGCTTTATTGGGAGTGGAAAGGACAACGCTCCGAAGGCACGCGCCTGCCAATTGGTTGCATTGCCACCATATCCGTAGACCTCCGCGTTCGTGCCGCGCACACCTCCGCTGAGCAGTAGGGGGAGCTTTTTGTCGATGACGATTAATTTGGTTGCGACCCCATAGACATCCCGTTGGTGGCATTCTTTTGGGCATACGTCTGGCTTACATACGGAACGTTTGTGCGAAGAATCCCACCGAGTGCCACCGCTGGAACCCATTTTTGATGATGGGTGTCTTCAGCGATGATCTTCGCCTTGATGTTGAAGATGTTCATGCCTATCGTGCTGCGATACCAAGTGGCTATTGCAATTTCTGGAGCGGTTTCAGAAAATTGTGGGACATTATGAATTAGGAGATTCGCGACCATCAGGAAACTTGATGCCAGCAGTACACTCCGCGCACTGGCCGTAATGAGCGCCCTCACTCTCCTGGCGCCATCGAATCGCGTGTTCTGTGCGGAGCAGGCTATTTCCGGTGCGACCGGTGGGCAGGTCATCCAGATTGAAGACGTCAATCGCTTCTATGCGGTATACGACGCCGCTGACGGCCACCCCAGTGCCGAACAGCTGCAGCGCGACTATCTCGACCCGGGCTCAGACGGGCTGCATACCTTCGCAAAGATCCGGGGCATCACAGGCGCAAGCATCGCCGCTACCCTCGCGAAAACGCCCGCCATCTATTCGGACGCAAAGCAGGGTGCGGCGGTTTTGCCACAAGTGCGCGAACGCCTCAACGCCGCTATGCGCAAGTTAGCCGAGCTCTATCCGAACGCCAAATTCCTGCCTGTAACCATCGCCGTCGGCCGAGGCCGACCGGTGGCTGCCGGCGGCCCAACCGATGGTGTGATGGTTGGACTTGAGGCGCTCTGCGGTGTGAAGTACTTCGATGCGAACGTCGAGGATCGGTTCGTGCATGTGATCGCGCACGAATACATCCACGTCCAGCAATCGAAGTCCCTCGCCGACGACGAACATCCCACGGTGCTCGAAGTCTCTCTGCTCGAGGGCGCGGCCGAGTTCATGGGTGAGATGATCTCCGGCGGCGTGGGTAATCCAGGCGTCTGGGCTGAGGCTAAGGGCCACGAGACGGAGATCGAAACCGCCTTCGTTCCTGATGAGGACAAGACCGACTTGTCGAAATGGCTCTATAACGGCACGCTCGATAAGCCCGGAGACCTCGGGTATTGGGTAGGCTACCGAATTGTGAAGTCCTATTACCAGCAGGCCGCTGACAAGCACCGTGCCATTCGCGACATCTTCGAGATGACCGACCCCAAAGCGTTCTTGGCAAAGAGCGGCTGGCGCCCCGGGATTGAGCTGCGTTGAGGACCAAGGCCATAGCCGCGGGACGCATCAGTGACTGAAGCCGCGGAAGACCGCAGAACCGCAAGGTCGGCCGGGTGGGACCTGTGGACGATCGGCCTGTTTCTCGTGTTCACACTCTTGTTCAGCGCAGCCTTCTGGGCCTTGTCGATCTGGACGCGGGGCTCCGCCTACTATAAGGCGGGACTGATGTGGGCGCCGGCCCTTTCAACAGATCGCGTATCTCTTCCATCAGCGCCGGCCTCCTGTCCGTTGAAGTGTTCGTGACGTAGTTCATGGCTCCCAACTGTCCGGGAAGGCGACTTTTGGCAACTTGCCTTGATCTCATTTGTCGATGAGTGAGTTGGCGATTTGCAACAACTGACGCAACAAAGGCGTCAACGGAACGCGGTCTGTGCACAAATTCTTTCGGAGTTGCCGAAGGTCCCGTTTTACGGGATCCATTGCAGCGGGTGCGGATTCGCGTTCAGAGAAGCGGAGACGAATCCGGAGCAAGATCGACTTGCTTAATCAGCGGAGATCGCCGAGAAGGACGGCCCGGATGTGGGGCGCAGTCAGCTAATCTTCCCGAACCCTTTGCGCTGCCTTGCTGATACAAGGACCTTTACCAAGGCTAATGAGGAGCAGTGTACTTGTAGGATGCGGCTCCATATACGAATTCACGCGCGAGCGCCATTCCTGATATCAAGCAATCCTTTTAGCCATTGTGGTGAGCAGCTTGGGCCGCGCATCCGGTCTCGTCCATGGACAGGTCGCGATACAGATTCCGCAGGATGCCGCCTCGACGAAATAGGGGATGCACTTGTCGAAGTCCACATACCAGCGTTCCACACCGCGGACCATCTCCTTCTGTTCTTGGATCGCACCGGGAGGACAGGCCTTGGTACATGCCTGGCAGCTCTTGCAGAACTCATCAGCGCCAAAGCGGATTGGAGCTGTTGCGAGGAGGGGCATGTCAGTAGTGACGCCCGCGAGACGCACCCCCGCTCCAAACTGCGGACTGATGAGAGATCCATGCTTGCCCAACTCACCTAAACCAGATTCGATTGCGGGTGGAACGAGCAGCAACGCATCAGCCATTGGCCCAGGATACGCGTGTGCGTAGTATCCTTGCGACCGTATCCAGTTCGTAAGCGCGTAGGACGCCCGTGTTCCTCGGGCGTACTGATCGCCAATGTCGCTCACTCCGATCCCATTCGTCTCATCCGAAGGAACCTGCCGAAGGCGCTCGTAATCGTGTGCGAGCGCAAGTACGACAACCCATGGCTCTTCGATAGAGTAACCCTCGAAGACATACAGCGGATCCATCGCTGCAACGCCAACTGCATCGGCTTCGTGAGAGAGCGCAAACGCCTTCATCTCAGACGCAAGCTGGTCGCCAGGAGCAACGTTTCGCTGTTCCGCTATCGGACAGAGCTTCGGGTGATTGTACGCAGCGGCAAAGGCCTCCGCAGAGCCGGGACACCTGCGCGTACTCTGTCGTGCGACAACCTGCAAATCGCCGTATGGATGCTTGTCAGCCGGATGCCAGAAGAATGGGGAGGCTCTGCGAACGGCGGTCTCACCGACTCCGTTGATCGGATTACCGGACACTCGCAGCAGTGCGAGCGTCTCCGGATTCGGAGTGTAAGGCCTGCGTCTGATGCCGCCCAAGCTAACTTCTCTTGACATCGTTCACCCCCCCAATATCACTTCAGTCTCAACTCTTCGCTCCGACTCCAGCCGTCTGCCCAGGCAGATATTCATGGCTCATAGAGACGTAACCTTCCTGCGCCGTCTTCTTGCCTCGCTCCCGGTACAACGCTTCGTCGCGCGGCTGCCACGTATCCAAGCCGTCGACGTAGCGGTTGTACATGCAGAAAGCAGCGGCGATGAGAACTGCATCATGAATTTCAATGTCAGTGGCGCCTTGAGCGCGGGCCGCTTCCACGTCAGCGGCTGTGACGTTCTTGCCCCCCTTCTGTACCTTCGCCGCGATGACTAATAATGCCTTCAGCTTTTCTGGAATATCTGCAGCCTGGAAATCCGCTTTAACGCGCTTCACTAATTCATAGTCGTCGTTGAGGCAAGCAGCCGCGATAGAACCATGAACGGTCTGGCAAAAATAGCAGTCGTTGAGGTGCGAAACATAGGTCGCGATCAATTCGCGGTCTCCTTGCGGAAGCGAGTTCGGCGCATGCAGCAACGCTTCCGCGAGTTCATTGAGAGGCTTAGCAGTCTCTGGACGAAACGCCATCGCGCTGCGTATGCCTTGCAGTCCATCCGGCAATTTAATGTGAGGCATAGAGTTCTCCAAAATTTATATGCGAAAGCATACGCCATAAATCGCAGCCAGAAATAGATGGAATCCTTTCTCCACCCTATGGAGGATGACAGATTGCGACGTGGTTTATAGGATTCGTGGGAATCTCAATTACATTATTTGCTCAGACCGTCCCCTACTTTCGTCTACTGATTTTCTACATTTATGGAGGCTCTATCCAATGCGCCTGTATTTCCAGGTTGGAACTATAGCTTGCGCCCTCGCGTTCGCTTTGACGTTGAATGCTCAACTGCCCAGCGGCTCGATTGGCGGAATCACGAAAGATCCGAGCGGAAGGCTTATTCAGGGAGCTCATATAACCGCGACTAATGAACTACAGGACACCACACGCGCAGGCGCCACACGCGCAGACGGTTCGTTTATATTGTCAAATCTTGAACCTGGAAACTATACGGTTATACTCACCTCCGCAGGATTCTCTGACGTGCACTACAGTAACGTTTTAGTCGAAGCTGGGAAGGCCATCACACTCGATACAACGCTGAATGTTGCTTCGCAGAGCAGCACCATTGATGTTAACACCAGTAGCAGACAGGATATTGATCTTACCCAGTCCATGATTCAGGGACAGATCACATCGCAGACGATTTCAAGTATTCCCCTGAACGGCAGGAACTTTCTGGAACTTGCCTATTTGGTACCAGGAAATCGCCCCGCACCCACTTTCGACCCAACCAAGACGAACACCCTCGAAGTAAGCTCAGCAGGCGGATTCGGTAGAGGCGGCAACATTACCGTCGATGGCGGAGACAACAACGACGAAGTGGTTGGGGGTACACTCGCCAACTTCCCTCAGGATTCGATTCAGGAGTTTCAAATTGCAACTGCAAGATTCACGGCCGAAGTCGGACGATCGGGCAACAGCATTATCAATATCGTCACAAAGACCGGGGCGAACCAATATCACAGCTCACTCTTCTTCTTCGAGCGCAATCGCAATCTACAAGCGTTGCCGGCGACATTCGACCGATCCCTTCCCACCCCAGCATTTGACAGAGAACAGTATGGCGCAACACTGGGCGGTCCGATCCGAAAGGACAAGGCTTGGTTCTTTACAGGCTTTGAGTACCGCGACCAGAATGCAGCTCTTCAGACTGGCACGCGTAACTTCACAACCTCTCAGATTCAAAATACTTCTGCTCCCTCTCCACTTCGAGAGGCGCTCTGGTCAACCCGATACGATCATCAACTCAGCTCAAAGAACAGTCTCATGGTGCGCTACTCTTTCAACCATTCCACAGACACGGGCGAAGCAACACCCTCCCAAACCACGCCCTCTTTCACCGCAGCTGAACGGCAGAACTCGCTCAACCGCTTCAATTCGGTCGTTGCTGGTCTCACAACAGTCCTGTCTCCAACCCGCGTCAACAACTTTGCCTTCCACTACGACAACTTCTACAACAACATTCCGCCGTACTCACCTAATACACCCACAACGAATCCTCAGTTGAACCTGACCAACGAACTCATCTTCCCCGATATCGCAGACGGAGCAAACTTCAATCTCCCTCAGGCCACCTATCTGAGTCGGTATCAATTTGGCGACGCCTATTCCTGGACTTTGGGCAAGCACGCCCTCCGGTTTGGCGGCGAATTTCAACACTACACCGCACATGGAGAGATCAACGTCTTCGGCACCGGGACAGTAATACTCGCCACCGACTTCGGTTTTGCAGATTTGAATGGAGACGGCAAAATCAACGATCTTGATATCCCCGAGGCCGTCGGAATCAAGAGCAGCGCCCCTGTCACTCCGGTTCCAATCCCAACAGTCTTCAACAGCTACCTCGCGTTCTATACCCAGGACGACTGGCGCGTCTTACCAAAGTTGACTCTCAACCTTGGTCTGCGTTGGGAGTACGATTCGAACCTCACCGGCACCTCCAGTGCACATAATCCGTGCCCCAACCTGACCACCGTGCCCACGAATCCATGCACCTGGATGGCGAATGTTATCAACCTCAAGAAATCAACCGACAAGAAAGACTTCAGCCCTCGCATCGGCTTCGCCTACGACCCGTTCGGCGCAGGGAGGACAGTTGTCCGCGGTGGCTACGGCATCTATTACGACCGCATCATTCTTGAAAGCGGCGCCGAAGAACTTGTACAGAACGATCGCGCCCTGACCGTCACCCAGTTCGCTGGATCTTACTGCGTCTCTCCTTTTGTGCCGGGACCGCCAAGCCTTGGTACCTGCTTTGCTCCTCAAGCACGTTTCGGCACTGGTAGCCCCAGCCTCGCCGCGCCATTCAGCGGCCCCCATCAGACCGGGGGGGTGGGAATGATCGCGATGGGCCCCAACGCCCATCATCCTCTCGTTCAACAATTCTCTTTAGGCTTTCAGCAGCAACTCGGCAACAGCTGGGTAATGTCAGCCGATGGTCTCCACGTCTTCGCCAATCGGCAGTTGAACGGCCACCTGCTCCGCAGCACAAGCTCAACATCCCCATACGTCGAGTGCCCAGGCAATAACGTACCCTGCAGCTTGACCGACCCGCTCAGCGGAATCTCCGACAACATCACTCTCATCGAATCCAGGGCAAAGTCCTGGTATGACGGCTTAATCTTCAGTCTTCAACATCGCCAGTCGCATCTGGGCCACATTGGCTATCAATACAACATCAGTTACACGCTTTCGAAGACGCTCGATTACTCCGACGACGATCAACTCACCAACAGCAACGCCAACGAACAGGTCAATCTCGTCGAAGGAATCGACCAGCCCCAACTCGAGAAGGGATACGCTGTCGCCGACGAACTACACCGCATCACGCTCTACGGCGAAGTCCAACTTCCGTGGCAAATCTCTTTCGCGCCGATCTACACCTTCGGGTCCGGCGTGCCTGCCGATACCTTCCTCCCAGGCACCGCGACCAACGGAGCCAGCGGTTCTCGCCTTCCCCTCATCTCGCGCAACTCCCTCGGCCGCGAGATCAAAAACAGCAACCAGCTGAACGCAATGATCGACAAATGGAACGCTCTTCCCGCGTGTCCTGCAGCTTTTCCCTGTCTTGCCGGAGGCATCCTTCAGCATGTCCCGGCAAATATCAACTTCTTCAGTCCATTCAGCTCTCTCGACTTTAGGTTGCAGAAGCAATTCAAATTCAAGGATGGAATCGCCCTCAACCTCATCGGAGAAGCATTCAATATCTTCAACGAGACGAACATCCGCGGAACCAGCAACAACAACTACCCGGGTCGAAGCATCTCCATCGGACCTTTTCAACCGGCGCAAAATGGTCAACCTGCACAGACGGTGCAGTCAAACTTCTACTCCGCTGTAACAACGGCGGGTGGATTCTTTGGTTCTGGCGGCCCAAGAGCGTTTCAGCTTGCGGCCAGATTGGCGTTTTAATCATGGTCATGAAGGAATATCAAAATCAAGCTCTGGGTGAGTTGTCTCCCATCCAATCGGCAAACCTGCCGATCGTGAATGAGGACGACGCCCCACCTGAGGTCGAACGCCTCTATACGAGGTTTCGTACCGACTTCGACAGGCCACGCGTACCTGGTATCTTGCGGTGCTTTGCAACCCATCCACCTTTGCTGGAGCACATGATGGGTCTCGCGCAATCCATGCTCTTTATAGATGGTGCACTTGACCGGCAGCATAAAGAGATGATCGCAACGTTTGTCTCCTCACGAAATAGCTGCGCTTACTGCGCCGACAGCCACGGGTTCTCTCTTCGTGCGAATGGAGGCTCGCCGGAACTGCTCGCGGCAGTAATGGCATGCGAGATCGATTCCAAGGAGTTTACTTCACAACAGAGTTCCCTTCTTCGTTTCGTGCAAAAAATCACGGACAGTGCGCAAAACGTTATTCGCGCCGACATCGAATTACTGCACATATCTGGTTGGACTGATCTGCAGATTGCGGAGGCTATTCATGTCACTGCGCTCTTCGCGTGTTTCAACCGGGTTGTGAATGCGTTTGGGCTGCCCTCGCAGGATTTGCTCGCCATGTATGCAAAGGGCACTCCCGGCCAGGAAGAACCTGTATCGTCCGAGCGGCCAAAACATACACGTCAAGGGAGCAGCGATTGAGCGACCAGGTTATCCCGAAGGTCCAAGACAACGAGAGTTCTATTCATTACCTGGGCTGGCACGTAGTTGCCGCCGCCTTCGTCGGCGTCATGGTGAGCTTTGCTCCGATCGTCCCGTATACCTTCAGCCTCTTCCTAAATCCGCTCCACGCAGCGTTCGGATGGAAGCGGGAAGCCATTGGCGGCACATTCGCACTAGCGGCGATCACCGTCGCTCTCGTTTCTCCCGGCATTGGCCTTCTGCTTGATCGCTTCCCACCGCGGCGCGTCATCCTGCCATCGATCCTGATCTTCGCGTTCGCGCTCGCTTCGCTCAGCAGACTCGGACCAAACATCAGACAGTTCTATGTCACATTTTTTGTATTGGGACTGGTCGCTAACGGAACCGCGCAGTTTGCGTATGCGCGCACCGTGCTCTCATGGTTTCACAAGCACAGGGGACTCGCGCTCGCGGTGGTTCTTACGGGCAGTGGAGTTGGCTCGATCTTCATCCCGCCACTAACCCAATGGACGATTACGCATCACGGATGGCGCAGTGCCTATGTGCTGCTGGGCAGCATCGCTTTGCTGGGCTTGCCCCTGACTGCGCTAATAGTGCGCAACCGGCACGATTCGGTTGTCGCGCGTGAAGGCCACTCATTTGCTGGTAGCGTGACTGTCGCTACCGCGCTTCGTAGCGGACCCTTTTGGATTCTGGCCTGCATCATCATGCTGTCGGCGTTCAGCGAAAATGGCCTAGTGACGAACCTAGCAGCGATTCTCACCGAGCACAGAGTCTCGGCGCAGAGCGCTGCGCTCGCGCTTTCAGTACGCGGTGGCGCTGGAATCATAGGCCGCCTGTGCATCGGATTTCTCATCGACCGCTTCTCACCGCAGCGTATTCAGACATTCGTCCTTCTGCTTTCGGCAGTGGGCACTCTCATACTTGCTTTCGCGGGTAGATCACCCATCGCGCTAATTGGAGCCGCTATCTTAGGCGTGGGTCTGGGCAGCGAAGCCGATGTCGCGCCGTATCTGCTCGCGCACTACTTTGGCCGTCGGCACTTCTCGGTACTCTACGGGTTGACTTGGACAGCATATGCTATCGGCGGCGCGACAGGTCCCATGGCGATCGGACGCTGGTACGACCGCGCAGGCTCCTATCAACCTCGTTTTATTGTGTATCTGGCTTGCGTGGCCTTTGCGGCAGTGGCGATGAGCCTGTTCTTGCGGCGCGGTCGTGAACAGAACTCACACGGTCAGGGCATAATAACTCCGGCAGCCTCAATTTCCCTCGAAGATTAGCAATGTATCGAGTCATTCCTCCGGCGGATTAAATACTTCAACTCTGGATGAATGCGCAATGTATTCTCGCACGAGAACCCGGAGATCAGCCGCGCATGTCGAATCCCACACCCCAACCCTCCGCAACGTACGGAGTAGCTCTGAACCAGAAAATACGGAAGAGAAGCGCACTACGTTTCAACCTCACCATCGCGCTACTTGTGTGAGGGATATGGCTTGCCTTCGGAGGCAGACTCGCGATCTATCACCTGTTCGCGGATTGGAAGGTCGCGCTTACCATGGTCTTCGGCTCGCTGGTGGGTGGCGGCATCAGTGAAGGCGGGGGCGCGATCGCATTCCCAATATTCACGAAACTGCTACACATCGCCCCGCGCGATGCCCGCAATTTTTCCCTCGCAATCCAAAGCGTAGGCATGGGAGCCGCCTCGCTAAGCATCCTGTATCTCCGCATCCCAATCGAGCGGTGAGCACTCCTCTTCGCTGGAATTCCTGGCGTGCTGGGAATAGTCTTCGGTGCGTACTTCGTTGCGCCGCTCATTCCTCCAGTCGGGATCCCGTCCACCCAGACGCACCCCCCCATCTCCCCGGCGACCCAGATTCTCCCTATCCTTCTCCTCGTCCCTCATCCCACCAGACGTCTCTATCTTCAAGTATTTCCTGCCACGCGGGATATCTATCCTTCCAGAACTTTGAAGTGGTTATGGGTATGGGCTCCCTTTTCTCAAGGGTGTCTTGCCAACCCCAATTTTCGACCTTATTGTTGGGAGAGTTCTAGGCGTGTATAGCAGCATGATCACATTCATCGGACGGCAAACTACCGATCGGAGCTAGAGGCCATGCCGCAACTCACCGACGTGAGCACGAGGATCAACGACGAAACGACTCTTGATGCAATAGGTGACCTGTTCCGAGCGCAACGCCTCGCGTCTCGAACTGTGCCGACGCTAACGATCAAGCAACGTGTGAAGTCCCTCAACACTATTCGTGCCCTAATCCTCAAGAACGGCGAGGCGATTCAAAAAAGCATTTGCAATGATTTCGGAAATCGGTCGACTACCGAAACCGAGATGCTCGAAATGATCCCGGTCTTGAACGCGATCCGCCACGCCCGTCGAAATCTTGGCGCGTGGATGCGTCCTGAGGCACGACCCGTTGACCTAACGTTCCAACCTGGACGTGCCTGGATACGCTATGAACCGCTAGGAGTCATAGGCATCATCGCGCCGTGGAACTATCCGCTACTACTGAGCCTCTCACCGCTTGTCGACGCGATCGCCGCAGGGAACCGTGTCATGATCAAACCTTCTGAACTCACGCCCTGCTTCTCAGAACTCCTCGCCAAGCTCATCTCATCCCACTTCGATACCACAGAGGTAACGGTAATTACAGGTGGCCCATCGATCGCCCGCGAGTTCGCATGCCTTCCCTTCGATCATCTTATTTTCACTGGGTCGACGTCTGTGGGACGCGAGGTGATGAAGGCGGCAGCGGAAAATCTTACGCCTGTAACGCTCGAGCTTGGCGGAAAGTCACCCGCAATCGTTTGCGCCGATTACTCTCTGGAGAAGGCAGCCCGAAGCATCGCTTTCGGAAAATTCCTGAACGCAGGGCAGACTTGTATTGCGCCCGACTATGTTCTTGTTCCATCGAATCTGTGTCGCGAATTTGCCGAGAAGGTCATCACGCGAGCACAACGAGCTTATCCGACCATCCAAGAGAATCCTGATTACAGCACCATCATCAACGAGCGTCATCGGGCGCGGCTCCTCGATGCTTTAGCCGAAGCAAAGGCGGGGGGAGCAACGTTGCTCACGACGAAACCAGAGTTCCAACAGGCTGCGATTGCCCCTACGGTCGTACTCGGCGCCCCCGCAGGCTGCTCATTGTTGCAGGATGAGATATTCGGGCCAGTCCTGCCGATTGTTTCTTACGAAACGCTCGAAGAAGCGTTCGATTTCATCAATGAGCGACCAAAAGCACTGGCGCTCTACTGTTTCAGCAATAACAAGATTACGCAGAATAGGGTTCTCGAACGAGTCAGTTCCGGTGGCGTCACAATCAACGGGACTCTTCTTCATATCGCACAAGACGGGCTGCCGTTCGGTGGCGTCGGCACGAGCGGCATGGGTGCCTATCACGGGCGTGATGGGTTCCGACGGTTCAGCCACATGCGTTCGGTTTACAAGGTAGGAATGCTGAATGTCTTTGAACAGCTCGGGCCGCCTTGGAGAGGCCTCGCGAAGCGAGTGGCCAGCGTACTGAAGCGTCGTTAGCATCTTCTTCGAGACCTATCGTCGTAATGGACGCTAGACTACGATTGCCGGACGTCTAATCTCGTCGGCTTCACGAAACCGCATTGTGCCGCTCTGGAGGATCTCGCGAAACTCACGAACAAATTTGCAAGAGATTTGCAACGTTTGGGCATTCTGGCACTTCCTGCACCTTTTAGAATCTGTAAGTTAAAGATTCCATTAGCGGTGGGGGAGACCGATCCTGTCTCTGGCCACCACTCATAACTTAAAGACTTAAGTGGCACTTTCCGAAAAGTGTTTACCCAACTGCTGAGAACTTGCCGGGCTGCGCCTTAGCTTGGGCGATGGTGACAACTTCTTCGCTCATGTTTGCTCCTATTTGTCAGGGGTCTCTGTCAAAAAGAGATTTGATCGGCTTGTCTTATGCAAAGCTGAGGAATGCTAGACAACATGCGCGTTTCGGATTGCGGGACTTAGCAGGTCTTCGATGCGCACCGGCAAGTCACGTACTCGTATGCCAGTGGCATGATAAACGGCATTAGTGATCGCAGCGGCAATTCCAGCCAGGCCAATCTCACCTACACCGCGGGCCCTAAGTGCATTAAGCTCGTAGTCAGGGTAGTCCAGAAATGTCACGTCTATGTCGGGAGTATCTGCGTTGACGGCGACAACATAGTCCGCGAGGTTGTTGTTGATCGGAGCTCCGGAGCGTGAGTCGTACATCGTCTCTTCGAAGAGCGCCATGCCTACACCCATCATGACCGCACCTTCGATTTGGTTACGGGCGGGCCGCGGATTCAGAATGCGTCCAGCATCAATGACGGTGACTACCCGACTGACGCGAAGGCGAGCAATCTCAGGTTGCCATGTCACTTCAGCAAACTGAGCGCCATAGGAATGGAACGAGAACTTCGGTTTCGCGGACCCAAAAGTTCCATCCGATTTGTCTGTGCCCGAGACAGAGCTGACTTTAGCAATCTTCAATATCTCCGCGATCGGCACGGCGCCTTGCGTTTGTCCCTTCAGACGAACAGTTCCAACGACAAACTCGAGATCTTCCTGCTTCTTCCCTTTGAATGGCGATCCGTCAGACTTGACGGCGGCGAGCAAGACGGCTTCGCCAGCTTTTCGAGCCGCTCCGAGCACTGCCGGTGTCATAGAAGCAGTGACCCACGAACCTCCGGAGATTGGTCCCGGTGGAAGAGAAGAGTCTCCGAGAACAACATCGACTTTGTTCACTGGAACACCGGTCTCGTGGCTGACTACCTGCGCCATGACGGTATAGGTTCCACCACCGATGTCCTGAGTACCGCAAGCGACGCGTGCTGAGCCATCTTGCAGGAGCTCGACCGTCGCCTCCGTTTCAATACGTGCCGCCAACCACGAACACGCCGCGACACCCCACCCCAAGGTGAGACCGTCACGCTTCATCGAACTTATCTCAGGAGTTCGCCGCGACCAACCGAACTTGTCGGACCCGACAGTCAGACACTCTTTCATGTGGCGTGATGAAAAAGGGATACCCAGACTCTCGTCCAGCGTCGGCTCATTCTTCAACCTTAGTTGAACGGGATCCATCTTGAGCGCAATCGCCAACTCATCCATTCCCGATTCAAGCGCGAATAGCCCTGGTACTGCGCCAGGGCCGCGCATCGCCGTTGGATTCCCGACGTTGCGGCGTGCAAGACCACCGGTTACAAGCAGATTCGGGGTGCTGTAGATAAAAGGCGTGATCTCTCCGCAACCTTCGTCGTAGTCATCGAGCATCGAGGTATGGTTCACGTAATCCTGTTGAACAGCAGTCAGCCTGCCGTCAGCATCAGCAGCGAGTTGGATTCGTTGATCGATTGCGGGTCTGTGGCCGACGCTTTGGAACATCATCTGGCGGCTTACTACCAACTTGATAGGGCGTCCGAGGTTGCGCGAGCAAGCCGCAGCGAGCAACCCGTGAGGCCAGGGCCACAACTTGCCACCAAATCCTGACCCCAGATACCGGGTAATTACTTGCACCTGCTCTGTTGGAACACCCAGCATCTGTGCCATGACATCGCGATGGTTTACAACCGCCTGCGAGGTCTCGTACAGCGTGTACTTTTTTCCATCGTAGACAGCGACAGAGGCATGCAACTCGATCGGATTGTGGGTTTCGACAGGAATAGTGTAGACCTCATCAATCTTCACTTTCGCCGCTTTCAACGCAGCAGCCGTGTCGCCGCGTTTACTCTTCTCGTCAGGTTTGTCCGTTGAAAGTGGAGTTCCCAGGAGCTTTGTGTTGGTGTTTTGGTTCTCCTTATTGTATGAAACCGTTACGCTCTCGGCTGCAGCCCGTGCCTGTTCGACGGTCTGCGCTACGACAACGGCAACATACTGGCCGTAGTAACGAACTGTGTCGTCTTCAAAAGGTGGACGCTTCTCGTCAATAATGAGAGTAAAGCCAGTTGAGGGAGGAACCCGATAGAGCTTGCCTATGTTTTGGCGGTGATATACGGCGATAACGCCGGGCATTTTCTCTGCTCCGGATGTGTCAAGACGTGTAACTGTACCGCTCGAGATCGTCGCGCAGACCGGCCATGCATAGAGGAGGCCGGGAAAGTGATGATCTGAGGCGTACATGGCAGAACCGCTCACCTTGAGCGGGCCATCTATTCGCGGTGTCGCAACGCCAATCACCCTTGACTCAGTTACCTGCTCCATCGTCGCCTCCTTAGGCCTTTTGGCTCGCCTGAACCATCGCATGCACAAGGCATCGTTTGGCCAGCTCCACTTTGAAACCGTTCTGACTTTGAGGTTTTGCGCCATGGAGTGCGGCGTCGGCTGCGGTTCGGAAGTTTGATGGAGTCGCAGGCTTTCCGAGAAGCGCCTCTTCCGCTTCAGGAGATCGCCAGGGCTTTGTTCCTACTCCTCCCATCGCGACGCGAATGAAATCGATTCTGCCACTCGCGTCATGTTTCATCACAATCGCCGCAGAGGCTAACGCGAACTCGTAGGAGGCACGATCACGCAGTTTCAGATAAACGCTCTTTGCGCCGACCGGCAGTTTGGCAAGAGTCAGATGGGTCACCAAGTCACCCGGTTCCAGTACCGTTTCGAGTTGCGGAGTAGATCCGGGAACGAAGTAGAAATCAGCTATTGGAACGGCTCGCTGCCCTTTTGTGCCTTCAATATGAACGGTCGCATCGAGAGCCATCAGTGCAACGTTCTGGTCAGAAGGGTTACTTGCAATGCAATAATCGCTGGTGCCCAGAATAGCCAGCATACGGTTAAAGCCTCCGATAGCGGAACAGCCGGAGCCGGGTTCGCGCTTGTTACAAGACGTTGCGGTGTCCCGGTAGTAGACACAGCGAGTTTTTTGCAATAGGTTTCCTCCGGTTGTCGCCATGTTGCGTAACTGGGGAGAGGCACCGGCAAGCAGAGCCTGCGACAGAACTGCATACTGCTCCTTCACTGACGGATCCTGAGCGACGTCCGCGTTTCGCGCGAGAGCACCGATCTTCAATCCGCCGTCCGCTGTCTTTTCGATCTGGTTGAGTGACAGACCGTTTATGTCCACCACCTGCTTAGGACGCTCAACATTCAACTTCATGTAGTCGATCAGATTGGTGCCACCCGCAATGAAACGGACATCGGCGCCGTTTTGCGCCGTGGATGACCTTGCTTGTGCCTTTACCGCGTCCGGTACCGTCTGCGCCGTCACCAATTCGAAGAGTTCCATCACCGGTCTCCTTCTATGCCATCCGCCGAACTGCCTGGACTGCCGCAACGATGTTTGGATAGGCTCCACAACGACAGATGTTGCCGCTCATCGCCTCCTTGACATCGCTATCCGTTGCTCCCCATGACTCCTTCACCATGGCGACAGCGGACATGATTTGTCCCGAAGTGCAGTAGCCGCACTGGAAACCGTCATGCTTCACGAAAGCCTCCTGCATCGGGTGCAGGTGGTCGGGTTGACCGATGCCCTCGATGGTGACGATCTCAGCCGTCTGCTGCATCGATGCAAAGGTCAGGCAGCTGTTCACACGCCGACCATTGATATGCACTGTGCAGGCACCGCATTGCCCGTGGTCGCATCCTTTTTTTGTTCCGGTCAGTTGCAACGTCTCGCGCAAGGTGTCTAGAAGAGTGGAACGCGGGTCAATCTGAACCGAATACTTTTGTCCGTTCACTCTGAGTGTTACCGGCACGGTTCCGGGAATTGCCTGGCCTTCAGAACTTGTTCTTTCTTGCGCAGCGGTCTTCGCCGGAGAGACGGCCAGTGGAGCGACCGCAGTCGCGGCCGTGGCAACACCAGCCGCTCCTATCTGAGAAAGAAAGGATCTTCGACTCAACTTCCCGAGCGAAGAGGTCGGCTCTTTTCTATCCTTGTAATCGACACCCAAGATTCACCTCCCTATACAGATCTTTTGAAGTGTAGAGAATCATTCCATTCGAGCGGGATCTCGTCTTTCGGCGATAAATGTCCGCTCGACAGAGCGCCTTATTTTGAAATTATGAACCAGAAAGCTGATACGGGTCACTCTTCCTCAATAAAATTCGCCTAACTACCGCCAGATGCGCTTTTCTCCTCCAATTAGCGCATCGCCTCCTGAGATTCCGCCAAGGGCGTTTGGCGACGTAAGCTGACTTCTCGGGGCCGATGCGCGCCGGATCAACCAACCTCAAGCTCAGCATCAACGACTTCTTTGCTAAGTTCACCAAATCTAGCGGTCGATCAGCTTCGCGTGGGTTGCGGGGTATCGCTCACCCTCAACCTTAATTGTGGAGGAGGCCTCTTCTAGCGAATGCAAATCGTCTGTGGTGAGTTCGATGGACGCGCCTCCGAGGTTCTCTTCCAGTCGTGAAAGCTTGGTCGTACCGGGAATTGGAACGATCCATGGCGCCTTGGCAAGCAACCAGGCAAGGGCGATCTGTGCAGGTGTTGCTTTCTTCTGATTTGCGAATTTCTTGATGACCTCGACAAGGGCCTGATTCGCTCTACGATTGTCTTCACTGAAACGAGGGACGATGGCGCGGAAATCGGTGCTGCCGAATTTGATGGATGAGTCTATCTTACCGGTAAGAAAGCCTTTGCCAAGCGGGCTGAACGGGACGAAACCGATGCCGAGTTCTTCAAGCGTAGGGAGACGGATTCTTCGGGTTCGCGCCAGAAGAGTGAGTACTCGCTCTGTAAGGCCGTGACCGGTTATACGGCATGAGCACGGCAAATGGTCTTTGCGCCTGCTTTGGAAAGACCGAAGTGTTTCACCTTGCCTGCCTCGATAAGGTCTTTGACGGCACCTGCGGTTTCCTCTATGGGAGTGTTTGGGTCGACGCGATGTTGGTAAAGGATGTCAATCGTTTCGGTTTGCAGACGCTTAACGGTGACAGATCTCAAAGCCTATACAAATATCTCTGGATTTCTGCAGTTGAATGGTCAACGTAGGGCGATCTCGCAAATCGAGAAGGGTAGTCTGGTTATCTGTACGCATTTGAAAAGGGTTGCCGGTAAGCCTTCGAGCCCAATCGTTATTGTGATTGCCTATCCTACGCTATAGATTTGATTTTGATGAAGCGCACCAAGGAAAACCTGATCGGATATTCGCTATAGTCGATTCCGACCATCCCAAGCAGTACCTTTGGCAGGTCTCAGTTGGCGGTGATAAGGCGGCTTCTGTTGACTATGCACTTGCAGGTCGGATGCTTGATCCAGTCACCGGGGGCCTCGTCCTCTACGTGGCGGGTTGCGGGAGTGTGGGCACTCAAGCCGCCTCTGAGTTTATTACTCAGCCTCAATTTTTAAGTGGGCTTCCCGCAAGTCTCAACAATCCAAAAATTAGTATTCAGGTGGTGCTCCGAACTCCGATTGTGGCCGGGGTGGCTGGTTCGCCCGAGGTGATAGCTACCCATGTCTGGTAGCGGTAATCCACGGAGCACGACGCCTTGGCATTATCCTCTTCTCCTGCTGTTGTAAGTTCGACCGGATGTCATTGCACGCCGTCCACCCACTGACTGCGCTTCAAAGCGAATACTCGCTGTGGTGGAAACAGCCCGAAGAGGAAATTCTGCCGACGCTTGAGGAACTCGGGATTGGCTTGGTGTCCTTCAGCCCGCTAGGAAAGGGATATCTTGCCGGGTCCGTGACAGAGCAGACACAGTTCGATAAGGAAGACAACCGGGGAACTTTTCCTCGCTTCAGCCTTGAGGCCCGTAAGGCGAATCGTGCTCTGGTCGATGCCATCCAGTCCTTCGCGGCAAAGAAGCAAGCGACCGCCCAAGTTGCTCTTGCATGGGTGCTTGCACAGAAGCCATGGATAGTACCCATCCCGGGCACGTCTAAGCTGGAGCGACTCGACGAGAATATCGGAGCTACAAGTTTGGAAATCACATCTGATGATCTTCAGGGGCTTGACTGCATCCTGGCGAAGATTCCTGTGGTCGGCGACCGATACCCGGCAGAAGTGCAGTGCATGACGACTCGTTAGCTAACACGTCGAGTTATGGCCGATGGGAAGAACGAACTTCGATCCGGTCAGGACTTTCTTCCAACCTTAGCAGCGTGAACGAAGCCTTGGCGGGTCTGTCGCAGCCGGCAGCCTGTGCCCGTGGCCCAGCTTCGTACCGTGCAGCCGTCCCGAGCGTGGTTCGTCCAGGAGGGAAAGATCTTCTATATAGATGTCCATGATCAGGTCCCTCGGCTTGACATGCCTTTGGCTCGAACAGCACAGTTTTTCGGGTGGAAACGATGAACTTGGGTTGAGTTTGGGTTACGCGTTTTTGGGAAAATCCCGTAAGCCGCTTAGAATGTGGTGGCCAGAGACGGGATCGAACCGCCGACGCCGGCCTTTTCAGGGCTGCCTAGCAATGCAGCTAAGCCGTGTGGAATCAGCGGAAGTGATTGATGCTATTGCCCCTTGCGAGCAAGTAGTTTTGGGATGGCTTAGGACGATTTGGGCTGTTTTCGACCGTACGATGGTCGTGTATTGGTCGCGTCGCCTCAACGATGAATTGTCGGAAACAAGAGGGATCACCCTTTTGCCCGCTCCTGCGATTAGGGAGAAGAAAACGTAGCGGAGGGCAAATTCGGATGGTTGCAGAGGCCTGCAACCATCCGAACTTGCTATCGCTGCCCTTTGCTTTGAATATGATACAACCAGCAGCGTAGCGGTTTTAGTGGGTGCTACCGTGGCAGGATTCTCAGTGTTCGTTATTGTTCAGTAGGCACGGAACTCAGTAGAGATTTTGTTTAGCCAGGAAAGCGATATCCAAAACCCGATCCTCGGATGCAAGCCAATGAGCCCCTTCGCTGAGAAGCAACATCGGAGCAAGCTTCGATTCCAGATCGGTTCCGTCGGTAAGTGGTTTTACGAGTTGCGGCGGCAAACGTCCCAATGTGGCCAGAGCCCAATTGCTGTTCTTCCGGGCAGCCTCGATCAGCAATCGGACTGATACTTCACTCGCACTCAAGCGTAGAGCCTCAGAGGCCGCTGCAGCATGGCGAGGATCACCTTTGAGCAGTTCCTCGACTAGGAGGCTCAGTACGTTCTCCGGTGTGTCGTGGCCGAACGACACAATTGCGTGCATCGCAACATTCTCATTCGGATCTGCGATTAGAGGGACAATTTCCGCATAAGCCTTCTGGCCTGCTTTCCCAAGCCCCCATATCGCTGCCTGCCGTCGTTCATCTCCCTGGAGCTGTTTGTTGGTAGCCAGTTCTACCATTTGCTGCCTCGCGAAAGGACTTTTTAACTCGGTCAGGATGAAGACGGCCTCCATCGGAAGGAACGGTAGGCTGCCACCAGCGATGGCTTGGACAATTCGCTCTTCGCCCATTGCGGAACCCAACTTTGCGGCTGAACCCGCCGCTTCTAGCGCCACCCTGGGCTCCGCTTCGGTCTGCAAAAGGGCCTCCAATGCAGGTATCGCTTTACTTTTGAGCTCCGCTCTATATGGGATCGCCTTCACTGCCGCATATCGATCTAGAGCGTTCGTTTCTTGAAGTCCGGCCAGTGGATCGTATTCACGATTCCTGAAAGCCAAGATATTTGCGAGCTTTGCGGGCGTGCCTGCAATGATGGAAGCGTCGCCTTTGAAAGTATCGCCCGGCTTTACATACGGATGCTTGCCACCCTTCAAGGAGAAAGTTTGCTTGCGGGTAGAGCCATCATCGCCGACCATTTCAGCCACAATTCGCTCGGCGTCCACAAGCAGAACCGTCCCATCTTTCTTGGGTACGCAGGCTGGCCAAGTGCGGTCCTTTTCTGCGCCTTCCGACGCGGATTTGGCGGGGCCGAGTTTCGAGGTTACTACAGAGTCCCGTAGATCCTTCGTATCGAAGAAAACTGCCTCATCCGCGGCCTGCGGCGTTCCATCTGTGTCTGTTATGGCTATGTAAGCGATGACGTCGTCATCCCGTAAACCAACATCCCACCGCCGGTCAGCATTGTTTTCGGCATCGCTCATCTTGATTGTGAGTGCCGACTTGGCCCTAATTTCAAGTCGCAGACCCGTCCGTACACAAAGCACATCGGGAACTCGGAGGCGTTTTACCTTGGTCGCCCAAATCTTATTGGAACCGCAGTACCGTTCGAGCTCTATGGGCTCGAATCCTGCTGTTCGAAGTTGCTGCATGGTCTGCCGAACACCTACCGCGCCCATGCTCAAGAACCGTAAGAAACTTGTGTCAGCCTTGAATCCCACTACTCGGTACCCCCTTTGGGCAGTGCGGGGGAGATAGATTCCGGCGGTTCTTCCGTCAGGAGGTCGCTGACTTTTACGCTCAAAGCTGCCGCGAGCTTGGCGATGTTGTCTATCGACACGTTGCGCTCGCTGCGCTCGATCGAGCCGACGTAGGTCCGATGAAGGCCAGCCTGGTCAGCCAATTCCTCCTGAGAAATGCTTCGTTCGGCTCTAAGCCGCCTGATATTCAGGGCTAACGTATTACGAGGCTTAGAGATCGCAGTTTTTCTCAGCACTTTACGAGGGTCAGATAGAAGATGACTTTACGTCTACAGACTTAACGTAGCTTTTTGCTCGCAGAGGCTTTATAGTAGTCCCATGAGAGAGCGCATCCTCGACGAATCGACCGTTCCCGCGTATACAACTGCATGCGGTGACGCGTATTGCGGGGATTCATTGGAATTGCTCGCCAAACTTCCCACGGGCAGCGTGAATTTGGTGATGACGTCTCCACCTTTCGCCTTGCAGCGACAGAAGGCATACGGAAATAAAGACCAAACGGAATACCTCGACTGGCTTGTTGAGTTTGGTCGTGAGGTTCATCGCGTGCTGAAGGATGATGGCAGCTTTGTCTTGGATCTTGGAGGTTCATACGAAAAGGGCGTCCCGGCCCGAAGTCTGTATAACTTCCGAGTCCTTATAAAATTCTGCGACGATCTGGGTTTTTTTCTCGCTGAGGATTTCTATTGGTTCAATCCTTCCAAGTTGCCGAGTCCCATCGAATGGGTCAACAAGCGCAAGATGCGGGCGAAGGACTCGGTGAACACGGTCTGGTGGTTCAGCAAGACGGAATGGCCTAAATCCGATATCCGGAAGGTTCTGTCTCCTTACAGCGAACGCATGAAGAAGCTTTTAGAGAATCCATCTGCCTTCTACACACCCAAGGTTCGCCCCTCAGGCCACGATATAGGTGAGGGTTTCGGCAAAGACAATGGCGGAGCGATTCCTTCGAACCTACTGCAAATCGCAAACACCGAATCGAACGGTCAATATTTAGGTGGCTGCAAAGCTGTCGGTGAGAAGCAGCATCCAGCTCGCTTCCCGGCCAAATTGCCAGAGTTCTTCATAAAAATGCTCACCGATCCAGGTGACATTGTTCTGGATATTTTTGCTGGTTCGAATACCACCGGGCAAGTCGCGGAATCACTGAAGAGAAGATGGCTTTCATTTGAATTGGCTCGAGAGTATGTGAGCGCATCCGCGTTTAGATTTCTGTCGAACCAGAACACAACCACTGAGATGCGTAAAGTCTTCGATTTGATAACAAACGGTCAGTGTGTCGATTTGACCAAGTTTGCCGCACAAGGGAATTTAACTTCGACAGCTTCTGAGCAGTCAGTGACAGGCGACTCAGAAGAACTGCAATCCTCCCTGTTACTGACCTCGTAGGCATTCCTGACGAGAATTCGGCTTTTCGTCGTGAAGCAGCCTCGGCGGTTCGACCCTATCTCTGGCCACCACCACCATTACACACCCCTCTATATCCCCATCATGGGACTCACGCTACAGCTCGCAACCTGATCCATCAGTAAGAGGGCGCCCCGACTTTCTGTCTCCGCGCAGTCGAAATTTGTACCCTTCCAGATTTGACAGATGATTTCACATCGCTTCGTGAAGGTAGAAGGCTATTCACTAGAGTCAGAGAATGATGCCATTTTCAAACTCCGCACGGAGACGTTAGCTAACCTTGAGCCGGGCTTCAACGATCTTCCTGACCTCGGTTCTGAGGTGCTCGTTCTCTTTGAGAGTCTTCATTTGCACCTGACTCCAAGCACCCGTGTCACGGTACTCCACCCATTGGGCTGCGCCGCAGGATGCACGTCGTACGCGAGAGTCGAAATCGAACTGGCGGAGGCAGAGCGGAATATCACTCAGGTAAGGATCAACGATCATGATTCGCAGCTTCGGGTTGAGCAACATCGCGTTCGAGAGACGGAAGTTAATGTGCTCATCCCCAAACCCGTATCCGATGATTGTGAGCTCATCGAGTCCGCTCAACGCTCCATCCAAAATCTGTAGTTTCTCTTCGCCCTCTTTGACTTTGGAGGTGCCGCTATATTTCCGTCCGCCCGTGAGCATCGACTTTGAGATGATGTCAAATTTGCCGCTGAGGTCGCTGATCGCGCGATCCTGCCCCATGAGGACCGGCTCGCCGTTCTCGTAGAAAGCCATACGTCGATAGAGGAGAAGGTTCTGCGCC
>Ga0208193_1000012_pt1 | contig 121695 bp, 106 predicted proteins | sample June2015DPH_17_2_FD_184716 | JGI IMG/M metagenome (GOLD analysis project Ga0208193, IMG submission 184716) | Peatland microbial communities from SPRUCE experiment site at the Marcell Experimental Forest, Minnesota, USA - June2015DPH_17_10... | ecosystem: Environmental > Terrestrial > Soil >...
CTCCCGGCAGTGCGCCTTCGCCGGGACCGCAGGTTGTCCCCGCCGATCAACTCCGCAGCAAGCTTGGGCTGTCCACGGTCACAGTCATGCAGGGCAACAAGCCGCTCGCCATCATCGACAAGACGCTGGCGGGTTAAGTGAGGACGTCCATGTATACGTTAGCAAGCCAACTTCGCTCGGCCATGGCGCGATTTACTCCCGGTCGCGCTGTAGCTGTCGCGATGCTCCTGGGTCCCGTGGCCGGTGCGTTAATGGCGTATGGCGCTCTCGCTGCGCAGGAGCCAAACGAAGTGGTCATCGACAACTTCACCTTTGGCCCCCAAGAGCTGACCGTTGCGGTCGGGACGACGGTGAAGTGGGTCAATCACGACGACATTCCGCACAATGTGGTCAACAAGGACAAGGCCTTCCGGTCAAAGGCGCTCGACACTGACGACTCGTATTCCTTTACGTTCGCCAGCGCCGGTAGCTTCGATTACTTCTGCGGGCTGCATCCGCACATGCAGGGAAAGATCATCGTGAAGTAAAGCGTCATGAGAGTTCTGGTGAGCGAAACATGACGATAACTCTATCGGTACACCGGACAGGTTTCCGGTGTACCGAACCTGAAAATGACATGCTAAAAGACCGGCTGGAAGGCTCTGATCGAGCGTCGAGCCAGCGGCAAATGTCGGTCTCCGTAGTGCAAGACAAGGACGAAAAAAACGCGTTTGATGAGGTCTTTCTGCCGCATTTGCCGGAGGCTTACCGTCTTGCGCAGTGGTTGGCCGGCAATGCATCGGATGCGGAAGACATCGTGCAGGAAGCCGCGATACGGGCGTTTCGGGGTATCAAGGGTTTCGGCGCCGTCAACCCCCGCGCGTGGTCCCTGACCATCGTACGTAACACGGCCCTGAGCTGGCTGACAAAAAACAGATCAAGAAGGGTCACTTACTTCGACGACCTCAATGCGGCGGAGCAACAGGAACTTGAATATGAGGGACTGCACGGAACGAAAATAGAGACTCCGGAGGAGGCCGCGCTTCTCAAGGCTGACGCCGAAGAAGTCCAGAACGCCCTGGCGCAGTTGCCGACGCAGTTTCGTGAAGTGATCGTCTTGCGGGAAATCAATCAGATGAATTATCGCGATATTGCCGAGATCACCAATGTTCCCATCGGCACGGTCATGTCCCGACTGTCGCGCGGAAGGCAGCTCCTGATGGCGCTTCTCGGAGGTCGAAAGTAATCATGGCTGCGTCCTTGCGAGACAACGACGAATTGCTGCTGACCGCCTATTGCGACGGTGAACTCGAACCGGGCGCGGCGATCGAATTCGAGCGGCGGCTGGACGCCGATCAATCGTTGAAGGCCCGTTATTCGCAGCTGATGTCGCTGCGTCGGGCTGTTCGCTCGCTGCCGCTGGCCGAGGTGCCCTCGGACCTGCAAGCGCGCATTCAGGCAAGGCTCAATGTGGAGGCGTTGAAAGCGGAGACGCAGCGGCCGAATACGGACCGGCCGAGCAACGTCACGGTGTTGCGCCGCCGGAGCTGGTCGTTCCAGGCGCTTGCGGCCTCCGCGGTGTTTGGCGCCGTCATCTCAGGCTCCGTGCTGAAGACGATCGATCACTTTGGGCAGGAAGATACCATCGCAAGCGAGGTTGTTGCCGGTCATATCCGGGGTCTGCTGGCGCCGCAGCCGTTCGATATCGCGTCCTCCGATCGTCACACGGTCAAGCCGTGGTTCACGTCGCGGCTGCCTGAATCGCCGCAGGTGCCGGACCTCGCCGCGCAGGGCTTTGCGCTTCTGGGCGGCCGGGTCGATGTGATCGACAATCGTCCGGTGGCGACCATCGTCTACAAGCATGCGGCCCATACCGTCAGCCTCACGACGCTGCGGCCCGGCCAAACCGTTCCTGAGCAAACGATCGCCGGTTATAACGTCCGAAGCTGGAGTGACGGGAATTTCACCTATGTTGCGGTATGCGATTTGCCGAGCGCCGATCTCGCGGTATTTGAACGCGAATTTGCCGCGGCCGCACCGGCTCCAGAAATAAGGCAGTAGAATTAGAGGCCAATTCGCCGTCTTCTCTGCCTGGGACAGGAGCAATCCTGTCCTTTTTCGCCGACCGAAGGCGATTTCCGGTGCCCAAGGCAGCGTTCGAATTTGGACGCCATCCGCCAAGTTGTGCTAGCAATGTCCCCAAAGCAACAAGAGCTTGGGACGAATGTCGAAGCCGGGAATCATCGCGGGCATCGCCATAACGGCGGTGATAGGCGGGGCGGTCGCAGCCTTCGCTATCGCCTGGCGGCCGGCGATAGAGGCGATTGAGCCTCCCGCGCCGCAATCCTTTGAATCTGCGCTTGTCAAACGCGGCCGGGATCTGGCGGCCATCGGCAATTGCAGCGATTGCCATACGGTCCCGGGCGGCAAAGCCTTTGCCGGCGGCTTGCCGGTGCCAACGCCGTTCGGCACCATCTTTTCGTCGAATATCACGCCCGATCCCGACACCGGTATCGGCCGCTGGTCGGAAGCGGCTTTCCGGCGCGCCATGCGGTCTGGCGTCGATCGTGCCGGACAGCATCTTTATCCGACCTTTCCCTACGACCATTTTACCAATGTGACCGATGAGGACGATCGCGCGCTGTATGCGTTCCTGATGACGCGATCTGACGTTCGCGCACCCGATCGCGCCAACGATCTTTCTTTCCCGTTCAACCAGCGCTTCGTCATTGCCGGCTGGAAGCTGCTTTTTCTGAAGGGCGGGACATACAAGGCTGACAGCACGCAAAGTGCGGAGTGGAACAGAGGCGCCTATCTGGTCGAAGGTTTGGCTCACTGCGGCGCGTGCCATACCCCGCGCAATGCGCTTGGCGCGGAGAAGGCGAGTGCGTCATTTTCCGGCGGCGACGTCGACAACTGGCACGCCTACGCGATCAACGCGCAATCGCCTTCGCCATTGCCCTGGACTTCCGACGCGCTGTTTCACTATCTGCGTCAGGGCTGGGACCCCGATCACGGCGTGGCGCGCGGACCGATGGCAGAGGTCGCCGCCAATCTCTCGTCGGTGCCGGAGAATGACGTCCGTGCGATTGCTCTGTACATGGGAAGCGTGTTCGGACCTCCGACGCAGGCGCGCCTCGGTCAAGCCAACGTGACGCGTGCCGATATCAAATCGCCTTCCGTTCAGCCGGTACCGGCCGATACTCCCGGGGCGCCGATTTATCGCGCCGCCTGCGTGACCTGTCACGAATCCGATCGGCCGCTGCCTTATAGCGGCATCAACCTTCGCCTCAGCACGGCCCTCAGCGCGCCGGATCCGCGTAACGCCGCCAACATCATTTTGTCGGGCATTCGCCCCGTTGGCGGGGAACGCGGCCCTATCATGCCGGGTTTTGCCGACAGCATGACCAACGAACAGATCGCTGCCTTGCTGACTTATCTCCGCGGCCGCTTCAGTGCCGGGCCGGCATGGGCCGGTGTCGAACAGACCGTCCGGGACGCAAGGCACACGGAAAGCGTATCTCTTCAGACCCCGTTGGAGCCCCAGCGAGACAAGCCATGACAACATTGAAGGTCAACGGTCACGATCACGAGATCGATGCCGATCCCGACACGCCGCTGCTCTACGTGCTGCGCGACGAACTCAAGCTCAACGCTGCCAAATTCGGCTGCGGTCTCGGTCAATGCGGCGCGTGCACGGTGATCGTCGACGGCAAAGCCGTGTTGTCCTGCGTCACCCCGCTGCTCCTGCTGAAGGATAAAGAAGTGACGACGCTGGAAGGTCTGGGCACGATCGAAAAGCCCGCGCCGATCCAGCGCGCCTTCATGGAAGAACAGGCCGCGCAATGCGGCTACTGCATCGCCGGAATGATGATGCGGGCGCAGGCGCTGTTGCAGCGGAATCCGAAGCCGACCGACGCGCAGATTCGCAGCGAACTGCAAACCAACCTCTGCCGTTGCGGCACCCACATGCGCATTCTTCGCGCCGTGCATCGCGCCGCGCATCTGATGGATACCGCCGAACTGACGACAAGTGGTGAAGGGAGCGCGCAATGAACGGTCCCGTGACTCCCAATCGCCGCCAGGTCCTTGCCGGAGGCGGCGCCTTGATCGTCAGCTTCTCGTTGTCGGATGCGTTCGCGGAGGAAGGCGCACCTGCCGCGGCTCCGAAGCCACCCGGCAGTCTTGCTACCGCGCCCTATCTCGATGCCTGGATTCGCATCGATGCCAACGGCATCACCGCTTTCACCGGCAAGGCCGAACTCGGTCAGGGCTTCAAGACCGCGTTCCAGCAAATTGCCGCTGAGGAACTCGATATTCCCTTTGAGGCGATCAAAGTCGTGACCGCCGACACCGGCCGGACCGCCAACGAGGGCTACACGGCCGGCAGCCATTCGATGCAGGACAGTGGCACGGCGATCCTGCATGCGGCCGCGCAGGTGCGCGCCCTTCTGATCGCGGAAGCCGCGCGCCGGCTCGACCTGCCGGCGGAAAATCTCCGTACTGAAAACGGTTCGGTGGTCGCGCTCGATGGCCGACGCCTCGCTTACGGCGACCTGGTCGCCGGCGACATGCTGCATGTCGAGGCGCAGGTCAAATCGAACCTGAAGGACCCTGCGACCTACAAGGTGATGGGCCAACCGGTGCCGCGGGTCGATATTCCGGCCAAGGTGACCGGTGGCGCCGCTTACGTTCAGGACATGCGATTGCCTGATATGCTGCATGCGCGCGTGGTTCGGCCGCCGAGCTATGGCGCCCAACTGACGGAATGCGATACGGCCCTGATCGAGAAGCTTCCCGGTGTCGTCAAGATTGTTCGCAACGGCAATTTTCTGGCTGTGGTCGCGCAGAAGGAGTTTCAGGCGATCAAGGCGATGCGCGCTCTTTCGGCCTCCGCGAAATGGAACGAAAAGTCGGCCCTGCCGAACCAGAATGACCTGAGGCGCGTCATCACCGGATTGCCGTCGAAGGATTCAGTGATTTTCGAAGTCAGCACTCCCGGAGTCTCAGGTCAAAGAACGCTCGAAGCCACCTACACCAGACCTTATCAATCGCACGGCTCGATCGGGCCATCCTGCGCGGTGGCGCAACTCAATGGCGATGTGATGACGGTATGGACGCACACCCAGGGCGTTTATCCCGATCGTCAGGGCGTCGCCGAAATGCTGCGCGTTCCGCCGGCGAAAGTTCGCCTGATTCATGTCGAAGGCTCCGGATGCTACGGCCATAACGGCGCCGACGACGCGGCCGCCGATGCCGCCTTGATCGCGCGCGAGCTGCCTGGCATTCCCGTGCGCGTGCAGTGGATGCGCGAACAGGAACATGGCTGGGAGCCCTACGGCCCGGCGATGGTCACCAAACTGAAAGCATCGCTCGACGACAGCGGCGCCATCGCGTCATGGAATTTCGAAGTCTGGAGCAACACGCATTCGATGCGGCCGGGCGGCGGCGGTTGCATGCTGGCGGCGCAGCACATGGCCAATCCACTTCCCATACCGGAACCGAAGCCGCTTCCTTTGCCGGAAGGCGGCGGCGACCGTAACGCGATCCCGATTTACAAATTTCCCAATGCGCATGTCGTGCATCACTTCATCCCGTCGATGCCGGTGCGGATTTCGGCGATGCGCGCGCTCGGCGCCTACCACAACGTATTTTCAATCGAAAGCTTCATGACCGAGCTTGCCGAATTGGCCGGCGCCGATCCGGTCGAATTCCGCCTGAAGCACCTCGACGATCCACGCGCGCGCGATGTCGTCGAGAAGGCGGCGAAAGAATTCGGCTGGCAGAAAGGGCAAAAGGCGCCACGCGACCGCGGCTTTGGATTTGCCTTTGCACGCTACAAGAATCTCGCAGCCTACTGCGCCATTGCCACCGAGGTGGAAATCAACCGGGAGACCGGGCGCCCGCGTCTGGTGCGCGCGGTGGCTGCCGTCGATAGCGGGCAGGTCGTCAACCCCGACGGGATCATCAACCAGGTCGAGGGTGCCATCCTCCAGTCCGCGAGCTGGACGCTTTATGAAGCCGTCACCTTCGATGACACCAGGATCACCAGCATCGACTGGCAAACCTATCCGATCCTGCGTTTCGATGCCGTCCCCGAGAAAGTTGACGTGCACATCATCAACCGCCCGGGCCAGCCGTTCCTGGGCAGCGGCGAAACCGGGCAGGGGCCGGCCGCGGCATCGGTCGCCAACGCGATTGCCGACGCCACCGGAAAGCGGCTGCGCGATCTGCCGTTGACGCGGAAGAAAATCAGGGACGCGATCGACGCTTAACTTCTTTGAGGGTGCAGCCGCTATTGCAGCGGCAGCCCGGTCGCGGCTTCAAGTTCGGCGAGCGCTTGCTTGGCGTCGCGCACCTTGATCGTGGTCATGCCCATGTCGCGCGCCGGCTTCAGGTTGACGCCGAGATCGTCGAGATAGATGCAAGCCGCAGGATCGACCGCAAGCGCTTCCACCATCATGCGATAGATTTTCGGGTCGGGCTTCCTCAAGCCGATCTTGGCCGATTCAATCACGTGATCGAACAGCACCATCACCTCGGCAATGTAAAGTGTCCGCCCGCTGGCGCTGCCGATCGCGTTCGCTGGAAGGTTGTTGGTGATACAGCCGGTCTTGAATTTGGACTTGATGCTTCTCAGCGCCTCGACCATTTCAGGCCGCAGGTCGCCCGCCAGCAGCGGCAATACGTCCTTACCCCGGACCTCGGCCCCAAGGGCCAGCGATTCGGCCGCGAATAGTTTGTCGAAGGTTTCGATGTCCACCTCGGCCCGTTCGAATTTCGCCCAGGCATTTTCCAGGTGGTTGGCCGTGTTGGTGCGGCGGATGATGTCGGCGGGCAGGCCGCGCTCACGCTCGAAGCGAGCGAACGCCTCGAAGGGCGAAGACGTCAACACGCCGCCGAAATCCCAGATGACTGCTTCAAACATTGTTTGGTTCGTTGCCTGCGTAATAGTGGGAAAGCCGCTAACACGGCGGGTAGCTTGGCGCCAGTCCTCGGGCTATTCGGAAAGCGGCCAGCTTGCTGATTTCAGGAGTTCCGGCGTCCGGTGCTGGTGGCGATGGCCGCCGCGGCGGTGCGGTTTTCGACGCCAAGTTTGGCGTAGATCTGCTCGAGGTGCTTGTCCACGGTCCGCGGGCTCAGCCCCAGGATCTGGGCGATATCCCGATTGGTCTTGCCCTTGCTCAGCCAAGACAGGACTTCGCCTTCGCGGCTCGTCAGTCCAAGCTCGCTGGAAAATTCTGCCGGAGTGTCCGCACTGGAATCCTTGGCCAGGCGCAGCAGGAATTCGTTGGGGCCGAGTTTCCCCATATATTGCAGCTGAAGCTGCTCGTTTTCCGGAAAGGAAGCAGTCAGGGCTTTCGACTTGGCTTTTCCCTTCTGCATCTGCGCAAGCCATTGCAGCATCGGCTCGGACAGGGCGAACTCCTCGCCGCTATTGGATGGCAGATTTTCCGACAGCATCTTTTGCGCCTGCGGCGTCGCCCAAACGATTTTGCCCTGTCCGTTGACGGCGAGCAAATAGCGGCCGGACACGTCAAGGGCTGCGCGTGCGCTCTGCGTCATCCGGGCGTTGGCAAGATGCACGCGAATGCGCGCCAGCATTTCCTCGATCACGATCGGCTTGGTGACGTAGTCGACGCCGCCGGCTTCCAGACCGCCGACGATATGTTCGGTCTCGGCCAATCCCGTCATGAAGATGACCGGCACGTTGCTCAAGCCCGCATCACGTTTCAGCCGTCGGCACGTCTCGAAGCCGTCCATGCCGGGCATGATGGCGTCGAGCAGGATGATGTCGGGGGTGATTTGATCGACGATGCGCAGCGCGGCCGCACCGTCCATCGCCACCATGACCGTCATGCCCGCGCCGTCAAGCGCGTCCGTCAAAAGGCGCAACGTCTCCGGAGAGTCGTCAACGACGAGCGCGATGTCGCGTTTTTTGGATTCAGCGATCATGACTGTGAATCGTCTTCAGGGTTGCCATGTATCGATCCAGATCGAAGCGATCGACCATAGAGCGCATTTCCGATACGAAATCGCGATGTTCGGGATAGTCGGTTCCGATCTCGTCAAGTTTGACCTGGATCGCGCGGATATAGCCGAGCTGGCCCAGGCTGATGAGTTCTTCGACGTGAATGGCCGGCGGCCGCAAGCCGCGGCCCGGCTGCCACTTTGGAACGGCGATCTGCTTGTCGTCGTACTGCCATTCGATCTTGAGAAGCTGGCGGATCAATTCCAGCAGGCGGGGAATATCGATCGGCTTCATCAGGTAGCCGTCGTGGAACGGTTGTGCCAGTGGGGTGCCGTGCGCTTCCAGGGCGCTGGCCGAGACCATCAGGATACGGGCCTGGTGATGACCGCCGGCGCGCAGTGTTTCCGCCACCGTCCAGCCATCCATGCCCGCCATCGAAATATCCAGCAAGAAAAGTTCGGGACGGCAATGCTGGGCGAGCGCCAGACAGCCAGGACCATCGGGCGCGCTGAGCAGGATGAAGCCGAGCGGCGCCAGCACCTCGCGCAACAGATCGCGCTGGATCGGATCGTCGTCCGTAATCAGAATAGTCTTGCGCGCACCATGATAGCCGGACGGCGTCGCATCGACGGGCGCGATCTGCTTGGGATTTGCGACCTCCGACAGCAGCAACTTTACGCGAAATGTGCTGCCGGTACCGACCGTGCTCGCGACCTGGATATCTCCGCCCATGACACCGGCAAGCAGGCGGCTGATGGTCAAGCCAAGGCCGGTTCCGGTGTGGGGTTGCGAGACGCCGAGCGCTCCGCGTTCAAAAGGGGCGAAGATGCGTTCGAGGTCGGCCGATTGAATGCCGGGGCCGGTGTCGATTACCTCGAATTCGGCGACGGGACTGCGGTAGTGCACGACCAGCTGGACGCCGCCGGAGTGGGTGAACTTGATCGCGTTGGAGAGCAGGTTGATCAGAATTTGACGCAGCCGCTTTTCATCGGCGTAAACGACCGAGGGTAACGTCGGCGCGCGCCTGAATACGAATTCGATTCCCTTGGCGGCGGCCTGAAGGCGGAACATGCCGACGAGCTGATCCAGAAATTCGCCGATGCGAACCTCGTCGCGCGACAAATACAGCCGGCCGGCCTCGATTTTCGAAATATCGAGGATGCCATCGATCAATCCCGACAGATGGTCGGCGCTGCGGCGAACCACGCGCACCTGATCGCGCGGCTTGGTGTTGAGGCTTGCATCCTGCTCCAGCAATTGCGCATAGCCCGAGATCGCATTCAACGGCGAACGCAATTCATGACTGAGACCGACCACGTAGCGGCTCTTCGCAAGGTTGGCCGACTCCGCGACCTCCTTGGCGCGCTGGAGTTCGGCGTCCGTACGTTTGTGAGCGTCGATTTCCTGAATCAGAAGCGCGGTTTGCCGGCGGGTTTCTGCCTCCGCCGCGCGCCGGCTCTGCTGTGCCAGCACAAACAGCCATGCGACAACGCCAATGATGATCGAAAGTGCAAGAAAAACCTTCCAAAGCACGTCGGACAGAACGAGTTGATCGACATCGGCGGTCGCCGAGGTCTGAAGATAAATCAGGCAAAGCGTCAGCCCAACCAGCCCCGCGGAGACCGCAAATACGCCGAGGTAGTGTCCGACGTGCGAATTGATGCGGGCGTAGATCGGTTGCGGCAGCAGCTTGCCGAGAGTTTCAGAGACTTGCGTCTGGATGCGGGCGTGCGGCTTGCAGAGATCGTGACAGCGCGCATCAAGCGAACAGCACAGCGAGCAGATCGGTCCGGCATAGGCAGGGCATGAGGCCATGTCCTCCGGTTCGAACGTGTGTTCGCAGATACAGCACTGGATCGCCTCGAGGTTCTGCCAGCTCCGTTTCGGCTTGCGCGCGATGTAGTATTTGCCTCCGGTCGCATACGCGATCAGCGGTGCCGTAAGGAAAGCCACGGTGAGGGCGACGAACGGCGATAGCGCCTTGGCCGTCGGTCCGAACAGTCCATAGAACGCGCTGATCGACACGACGGTGGCGATCGACATGGCGCCGACGCCGACCGGGTTGATGTCGTAAAGGTGCGCACGCTTGAATTCCATGTGCTGCGGCCTCAGGCGCAGCGGTTTGTTGACGACGAGGTCGGAGACCAGCGCGCCGACCCAGGCGATGGCGACGTTCGAATAGAGCGCGAGCGTATGTTCCAGCGCCTTGTAGACCCCGATCTCCATCAAGAGCAGCGCGACCAGGACATTGAACACCAGCCAGACGACGCGGCCGGGATGGCTATGGGTCAATCGTGAGAAGAAATTCGACCATGCGATCGATCCGGCATAGGCATTGGTCACGTTGATCTTGAGCTGCGACAGGATCACGAACGTGCCGGTCAGCGCCAGTGCGAGATCGGGATCCGACAGCACGTAGCGAAATGCCTGAAGATACATTTGCGCGGGCTCGGCCGCGTGCTCGTAAGAAACGCCGTGGCTAATGGCAAAGAAAGCGAGAAACGATCCCGCGAGCAGTTTCAGCGAGCCGAGAATGATCCAGCCGGGTCCGGCGGTCAGAAGCGCGATCCACCAGGACTTTCTCGACGTGCGCCGGTCACGCGGCAGGAATCGCAGGAAGTCGACCTGTTCACCGATCTGCGCCACCAGCGAGAACACGACGGAAGCGGCGGTGCCGAACAGCAGAAGATCGAGGTGACCTGAAGCCGTGCCGTGTTCGCCGGTGAAGCGGGTCCACTCCGTAAAGGAATGCGGATTGGCATAGGCGATGGCGGCGAAGGGGAGGACGTGCAGAATAATCCACAGCGGTTGCGTCCAGAGTTGAAAACGGCTGATCAGCGTGATGCCGTAGGTCACAAGCGGGATGATGACGACGGCGCTGATCAGGTATCCGACCGGGCGCGGAATGCCGAGGCATATCTCGAGCGCGCTGGCGAGGATGACGGCTTCGATGGCAAAGAAGATGAAGGTGAAGGACGCGTAGATCAGCGATGTGATCGTCGAGCCGATATATCCGAAGCCGGCGCCGCGCGTCAGAAGGTCAATGTCGATGCCGCATTTGGCGGCATGATAGGCGATCGGAAGACCGCAGCAGAAGATAATGACACTGACGACGAGAATGGCAGCAGTGGCATTGGTAACGCCGTAGTTGAGCGTGATGGTTCCACCAATCGCCTCCAGGGCCAGGAAGGAAATGGCGCCGAGCGCGGTGTTGGCAACGCGGGCCGCAGACCAGCGCCGGGCGCTCTTGGCAGTGAAGCGAAGCGCATAATCCTCCAGCGTCTGGTTCGCAACCCATTGATTGTATTGGCGTCTGACGCGGTCGATCCGCTGCCGCCCTGCCACTTTGAACTCCTGATCCGTCAACCGCTCTGTTCAGATGCCGCCCTGTTCAAATGCCGCCCTGTTCAAATGCTCCGCTGCAACTCCAGTGCCAAAATCTACGTCGTTATTTTGCGGTGCAATATACGCGATCTTGCGTATCTGTGCACTGCACAATCCGCGCCATCCTTGTCGGGCAAGACCACGTCCTCGAACACGAATGGGGTACTCATGTCAGACGAAATCAAACGGGGCCTGAAGTCGCCGCTTCGGCGCAAACTGCTCGCAGGAATGGCTGCACTTCCTGCTATTTCCCTGCTTCCGCGGTCCTCATGGGCCGATACGCCTGCCACTTCCGCCGTCAACACCACGGGGCTGGCGGTTACCGATACCGAAGTCACGGTCGGCATTCTTCATTCCGCCACCGGCACGATGGCGATTTCGGAAACCGGGTCGATCGAAGCCGAAAAGCTCGCCATCGAGCAGATCAATGCCATGGGCGGTGTGCTCGGGCGCAAGATCAAGTTCATTCAGGAAGACGGCGCCAGCGACTGGCCGACCTTCGCCGAGAAAGCCAAGAAGCTTCTCGTCAACGACAAGGTTGCCTCGATCATGGGCTGCTGGACCTCGGCCTCGCGCAAGGCCGTGTTGCCGGTCGTCGAGCAATATAACGGCATGCTCTATTATCCGACCTTCTACGAAGGCCTCGAGCAATCCAAGAACGTCATCTACACCGGCCAGGAAGCCACCCAGCAGATTTTGGCCGGCCTGAACTGGATCGCCAAGGAGAAGGGCGCGAAGTCATTCTTCTTTGTCGGTTCGGATTACATCTGGCCGCGTACCTCGAACAAGATCGCCCGCAAACACGTCGAGAACGTGCTGAAGGGCAAGGTTGTCGGCGAGGAGTATTACCCGCTCGGCAACACCCAGTTCAATTCGGTCATTAACAAGATCAAGCTGACCAAGCCCGACGTGATTTTCACCGACGTCGTCGGCGGTTCGAACGTTGCGTTCTACAAGCAGCTCAAGGCGGCCGGCATCGATCTGTCCAAGCAGGCGCTGCTCACGATCTCGGTAACCGAAGACGAAATCGACGGTATCGGTGGTGAGAATATCGCCGGCGCCTATGCCTGCATGAAGTACTTCGAGTCCCTGGATAATCCGAACAACAAGGCCTTCGTCCCGGCATTCCAGAAGATGTGGGGAGCGAAAACCGTCATCGGTGACGTGACACAGGCCGCTTATCTCGGCCCGTGGCTGTGGAAGTTAACGGTAGAAAAGGCCGGCAGTTTCGACGTCGACAAGATCGCTGCCGCTTCGCCGGGTGTTGAATTCAAGGGTGCGCCCGAAGGCTATGTCCGCATCCACGAAAACCATCACCTCTGGTCGAAGACCCGGGTTGGCCGCGCCAAGCTCGATGGCCAGTTTGAACTGATCTATGAGACCGCCGATCTCGTCGAGCCGGATCCGTTCCCCAAAGGCTACCAGTAAGGGTGGTCGGTGGGCGGCGCTCCCTGACGCGATCGCTCCCACTTCAAGCCCTGCGGCGTGGACCTTCGGGTCCACGCCCTCCCCTGAACGCGCGCTTCCTCGCGAACCCTGTTCTTGGGTTTCTCGGGTTCAGAACCTCCGGCGACATAGGACGGGATTGATGTTGGGCGATTATTCGATTGGCGATCTGGGTTCGATCTTCGTGATGCAGGGCTTCGCGGGCCTGATCCTGTTTTCTGTCTACGTGCTGATGGCGCTCGGTCTTGCGATCATCTTCGGCCAGATGGGCGTCATCAACATGGCGCATGGCGAGTTCATGATCCTCGGTGCCTACGTCACCTGGATGACCTCAAACTTCTTTCAGTCGCACCTTCCAAGCCTGTTCAGCGGCTATTTCTTCCTCGCGATGATACTGGCCTTCGTCGCCTCCGGCGCGCTCGGCATGCTGGTGGAATGGGCGCTGATCCGCCATCTCTACAAGCGTCCGCTCGATACGCTGCTCGCCACCTGGGGCCTCAGCCTTATCCTGCAACAGGCGTATCGCTCGATTTTCGGTGCGCGAGAAGTCGGCGTCGAATTGCCGCAATGGATGCTCGGCTCGCTGCAGGTTACCGACAGCATTGAGGTGCCGATCAACGGCATCTTCGTGATGTGTCTGACCGTCCTGATTACGATCGCGGTCGCTTATGTCATGTACCTGTCGCGCTGGGGTCGTCAGGTTCGCGCCGTGGTGCAAAACCGCGTTATGGCCGGCGCGGTCGGCATCAACACCGAGAAGGTCGATCGTTACACCTTCGGGCTTGGTTGCGGCATTGCCGGGATCGCCGGAAGCGCTTTCACCATGATCGGCTCTACCGGGCCGACCTCCGGCCAGCTTTATATCGTTGATACGTTCCTGGTCGTCGTATTCGGCGGCGCCGCGAGCCTGCTCGGCACCATCGCGTCCGCATTCAGTATCTCACAAACGCAGTCGACCCTCGAATTCTTCATGTCCGGGTCGATGGCAAAAGTCCTGACGCTGCTTGCCGTTGTCGGAATCCTGATGCTGCGCCCGCAGGGCCTGTTCGCCCTCAAGGTTCGCAAATAACAATAAAGGCTGGAGCCATGACCGACAATCGCTACTTCAATCGATCGGAACTCATCGGAATTCTGGTGCTCGCGGTTTTCCTGGTGGTGGTCCTGCCACTTTGTCTCGATGTCTTCAGGCTCAATCTGGTCGCGAAATATCTCACTTACGCCTTCGTCGCCCTTGGCCTGGTGATTTGCTGGGGTTATGGCGGCATCTTGAGCCTAGGGCAGGGGGTGTTCTTCGGCCTCGGCGGCTATTGCATGGCGATGTTTCTCAAGCTCGAAGCATCGAGCGTCGAAAACACCAAGATCCAGTCGACACCCGGTATTCCAGATTTCATGGACTGGAATCAGATCACCTCGCTGCCGTTGTTCTGGAAGCCTTTCCACAGTCTCACCCTGACCATCGCCGCGGTCATTCTGGTGCCTGGCATTTTCGCCCTGATCATCGGCGCGGCGATGTTCAAACGCCGGGTCGGCGGCACCTATTTCGCCATCATCACCCAGGCCGTCGCCGCCATCCTGACGATTCTGATCGTCGGGCAGCAGGGCTACACCGGCGGCATCAACGGCATGACCGATCTACGAACCCTGTTGGGATGGGACATCCGGCCCGACCACGCCAAGGTCGTTCTCTATTTCTTCGAGGTGGGCTGTCTGTTCGTTTGCATCTTCATCGCCCAGTTCATTCGGCACTCGAAGCTCGGCCGAATCCTGGTCGCGATGCGCGACAAGGAAGATCGCGTCCGTTTCTCCGGCTATAGCGTCGCCAACTTCAAGATCTTCGCCTTCTGCGTCGCCGCCGTCTTCGCCGCCATCGGTGGCGCGATGTTCGCGCTCAATGTGGGATTCATGTCGCCGTCCTTTGTCGGCATCGTGCCGTCGATCGAAATGGTGATCTATACCGCGGTCGGCGGCCGGCTCTCGATCCTCGGTGCGATATACGGCACGTTGCTGGTCAATTTCGCCAAGACCAGCCTGTCGGAATCCTTTCCCGAATTGTGGCTGTTCGGGCTCGGCGGTTTGTTCATCGCGGTTGTGCTCGCATTCCCCAACGGCCTTGCCGGTATCTGGGGCGATTACGTGCAGCCACGCATCGATCGCCTGATCTCGTCGGGCAAATTGAAACCCGCTCACGGCTGGACCGACAGTTCGGTCGCCGACGGCGCACCGGCTGAGTGAGGAGGTAGATCATGTTGATAGGTCACCAACCCAAGGAGTTTCTGCTCGCGGTTGAGGCGCTCACGGTTTCTTTCGACGGGTTCAAGGCCGTCAATGACCTTTCCTTCTATGTCGAAGAGAACGAAATCCGCGTCATCATCGGCCCCAACGGGGCCGGCAAGACCACCGTGCTCGATCTGATCTGCGGAAAGACCAAGGCGACGGCCGGCTCCATCCAGTTTCGTGGCAAGGAGCTTACGACGATGAGAGAAAACGAGATCGTCAAAGCGGGCGTCGGCCGCAAGTTCCAGACTCCCTCGATCTATGATGACCTGACGGTGTTCGAGAACCTGGAAATCTCGTTTCCGCGCGGTCGCACGGTGTTCGGGGCGCTGACCTTCACGCGCGATGCGGTGGTGCGCGACCGCGTTCATGAAGTTTCCGAAATGATCTTCCTCAACGACCGGCTGAACGTGAAGGCCGAACTGCTCAGCCACGGCCAGAAGCAATGGCTGGAGATCGGCATGTTGCTGATCCAGGACCCTGAGCTCTTGATGCTCGACGAGCCGGTCGCCGGCATGAGCGTGAGCGAGCGGGCCAAGACCGCCGAACTGCTCAATCGCATCATCAAGGACCGCTCGGTGCTGGTGATCGAGCACGACATGAAATTCGTCGAGGATATCGCGCACAAGGTCACGGTTCTCCATCAGGGCCAGGTCCTGTCGGAAGGTTCGATGGACCACGTCAAGAACGATCCCAAGGTCATCGAAGTCTATCTCGGGCACTAAGCGGGCGAGGCAAGGAGCTTTTTGATGCTGGCAATTTCCAATCTTCACGTCGCCTACGGCCAGAGCGAAGTGTTGCACGGCCTCAACGTGTCGGTGGCGCCGAACGAGATCGTCGCGATCATGGGCCGTAACGGCATGGGCAAGACCACGCTGATGAAGTCGTTGATGGGGATCGTGCCGACCAAGAGCGGTTCGGTGACCATGGAAGGCGCCGAGCTGAGCAAGCTGCCGAGCTATGACCGTGTCGCCAAGGGTCTGGCTTACGTGCCGCAGGGCCGCATGATCTTCTCCACCATGACGGTGAAGGAAAACATCGAAACCGGCCTCGTTGTTTCGGGTGAGACGGAGGTGCCCGGCAGCATCTACGAACTGTTTCCCGTGTTGCTGGAAATGAAGGGCCGTCGCGGCGGCAATCTTTCCGGCGGTCAGCAGCAGCAATTGGCGATCGCGCGCGCGCTCGCCACCAAACCCAAAGTGCTGCTGCTGGATGAACCCACGGAAGGCATCCAGCCGTCGATCATCAAGGACATGGCGCGCACCTTGAAGCGGATCCGCGACGAGCGCGGCCTTTCGATCGTGGTCTCGGAGCAGGTGCTGAGCTTCGCGCTGGACGTGGCGGATCGCGTGCTCGTCATCGAGAACGGCGAGATCGTGCGCGATGAGGCCCGCGAGGGCGTCGATGCGGCGCAGATCTCCAAATATCTATCGGTTTGATTTGTATATGGCTCGTAAAACAGGGGAGCGTTGAAATGCCAGAGACATTGATCAAGGTCGATCTTTCCAAATCGGCGTATGAAAATGACAAGATTCACAATCGCTGGCATCCGGATATTCCGATCGTGGCATGGGTCAATCCGGGCGACGATTTCATCATCGAGACCTACGACTGGACCGGTGGCTTCATCAAGAACAACGATTCCGCCGACGACGTGCGCGACATCGATTTGTCGATTGTGCACTTTCTTTCGGGGCCGATCGGCGTCAAGGGCGCCGAGCCCGGCGACCTCCTGGTGGTCGATCTGCTCGACGTCGGACCGTTGAAAGAAAGCCTCTGGGGTTTTAACGGCTTCTTCTCCAAGAAGAACGGCGGCGGCTTCCTCACCGATCACTTCCCGCTGGCGCAGAAGTCGATCTGGGACATCAAGGGCCTTTACACCTCCTCGCGCCACATTCCCGGCGTGAACTTTGCCGGCCTCATCCATCCCGGTCTGATCGGCTGTTTGCCTGATCCGAAGCTGCTGGCGAAATGGAACGAGCGTGAGAACGCGTTGATCGCGACCAATCCGACGCGCGTGCCGGGTCTGGCCAACCCACCGTTCGCAGCGACCGCCCATGCCGGCCAGGCCAAGGGCGACGCCAAGGCCAAGGTCGGCGCCGAAGGCGCACGCACGGTCCCGCCGCGCGAGCATGGCGGCAACTGCGACATCAAGGACTTGTCGCGCGGCTCAAAAATCTACTTCCCGGTCTATGTGCCGGGTGGCGGGTTGTCGATGGGCGACCTCCACTTCAGCCAGGGCGACGGCGAAATTACTTTCTGCGGCGCGATCGAGATGGCAGGCTGGCTGCACCTGAAGGTCGATATCATCAAGGACGGCGTCGCCAAATACGGCATCAAGAATCCGGTGTTCAAGCCGTCACCGATCACGCCGAACTACAAGGACTATCTGATCTTCGAAGGTATCTCCGTCGACGAGCAGGGCAAGCAGCATTACCTCGACGTCCACATCGCCTATCGCCAGGCCTGCTTGAACGCGATCGAGTACCTGAAGAAATTCGGCTACTCCGGCGCGCAAGCCTATTCGATCCTCGGCACGGCGCCATGTCAGGGCCACATCTCCGGCGTGGTGGACGTACCGAATGCCTGCGCGACGCTCTGGCTGCCGACCGAAATCTTCGACTTCGATATCATGCCGTCGTCGGCCGGTCCGATCAAACACATCAAGGGCGACATCCAGATGCCGCTCTCACAGGATAAATGAGTCTCCCTGCGAAGGATGCGGGACGGTCATCTGGGGTCGACTGCCCCGCATCCACGACGGGCTTCGGGTTTTTCAACGCAGGGAATTGAAATGCCGGTCTATGATTATGTTTGCAACGATTGCGGTCCGTTCACGGACATGCGGCCGATGGCTGAATGCGACGCGCCGCAGGATTGCCCGAAGTGCGAAAGCGCCTCGCCGCGCGCGATTCTGAGGGCGCCGAATTTCTTTTGCATGCCGGCGGAACGGCGAAAGGCCCACGCGACCAACGAGCGCAGCTCCAATGCGCCCAAGACGCTCGGCGAGTACAAGGCCTCGCACGGAGCCGGCTGTGGCTGCTGTTCGACCAAGCCTTCTCGCCTTGTCAAGAAAACCAGAAGCGGCGCCAAGAGCTTTCCGACTGCGCGGCCATGGATGATCAGTCATTGATGCACGATCCTTTGCGATCGTCGAACCCAAAAACCAAAACAGAAGGCGGTCCCAATGCTTCACGGTGACATTTCCAGCAGCAACGACACGGTCGGCGTCGCGGTCGTCAACTACAAGATGCCGCGACTGCACACCAAGGCCGAGGTGCTCGACAACGCCCGCAAGATTGCCGAGATGCTGGTGGGCATGAAGGTTGGATTGCCGGGCATGGACCTGGTGATCTTCCCGGAATATTCCACCCAGGGCATCATGTACGACTCGAAGGAGATGTACGAGACCGCCTCGGCGATTCCGGGTCCCGAGACCGAGATTTTCGCGGAAGCCTGCCGCAAGGCCAAGGTGTGGGGTGTGTTCTCGCTCACCGGCGAACGCCACGAGCAGCATCCGAACAAGGCGCCGTACAACACCCTGATCCTGATGAACGACAAGGGCGAGATCGTTCAGAAATACCGCAAGATCATGCCATGGGTGCCGATCGAAGGCTGGTACCCCGGCAACTGTACCTATGTTTCCGAAGGCCCAAAAGGCATGAAGATCAGTCTGATCATTTGCGACGACGGCAACTTTCCGGAAATCTGGCGCGACTGTGCCATGAAGGGTGCCGAGTTGATCGTGCGCTGTCAGGGTTACATGTATCCAGCCAAGGAACAGCAGGTCCTCATCTCCAAGGCGATGGCCTGGGCCAACAATGTTTATGTCGCGGTCGCCAATGCGGCCGGTTTTGACGGCGTCTATTCCTACTTCGGTCACTCGGCGATCATCGGCTTTGACGGCCGCACCCTGGGCGAGACCGGCGAGGAGGAGTACGGCATCCAGTATGCTCAGCTCTCAAAGAGTCTGATCCGCGATGCGCGCCGCAACGGCCAGTCTCAGAACCACCTCTACAAGCTGGTTCATCGCGGCTATACCGGCATGATCAATTCGGGCGAAAGTCCGCGTGGTGTCGCGGCCTGTCCCTACGATTTCTACAAGAACTGGATTGCCGATCCGGAAGGTACGCGCGAAATGGTCGAGGCAATGACGCGCCCGACCGCGGGGACCGAAGAATGCCCGATCGAGGGCATTCCGAACAAGTTGCCCGCGAGCAATTACTAAACGTCGACCAGGGTCGTGGCGCCCGGAGTTTTCCGACCGCGCGTCGCTGGATGATCAGTCACTGACTGGCAATCTTCTGGATTTCGGCAGCTCGCTCTGTGACGGCAAAGGTCGCAGACTGCCGGTAATTGGTTTGCCGTGGCGTCGTGGGTTGCGTCAGCGGCACCGAGAGCCGGCAAATCAGACCTTGGGGGCACCAGTCGAACTCGGCCCGGCCTCCGAGTTGCGACTCGATACTGGCAATCACGCTTCGCGTTCCGAAGCCGCGCGACACCGGCTCCACCACGGCCGGACCATCCCGCTCTTCCCACAGTATTTTGAGAACGTCGGCTTCGACTTTCCAGTGAATCGCCAGCCGGCCCGTCAGCGTAGACAAGGCTCCGTACTTGGCCGAGTTCGTGACCAGCTCATGCAACGCCATGGCCAGCGTTTGCGCGGTCGCAGGCTGCAGCTGAACGTTTGTTCCGGTGAATACGATCTGATCGTTCATCAGATAGGGCGCAAGCTCCTCATCGACCAGCTTTGAGATCTCGGCGCCCTGCCAGCTCGACAAGGACAGGATGGTATGCACCCGCGCGAGTGCGCCGATGCGGCCCTCCACCGCCTGCATGTAGGATTTGGCGCTTTCGCCGCGCGTGAGGCGGACGATCGACTGGGCCAGCGCAAGCGCATTCTTGGCACGGTGATCGACCTCGCGGGTGAGCAGGTTTTGCCGTTCTTCGGCGCGTTTGCGTTCTGTTATATCGACCGTGACGCCGCTGACGCGGATCACTCGGCCAGTCTTGTCGGCGGTGGCGGCCGCGGTGCCGAACAGCCAGCGGATTTCGCCATCCGGGCGAACGATGCGGAATTCGGTCTCGTAGGATTTTATGCCCTTATCGAACTGGACCATCGCCTTGCGCAGTTCGCCCATGTCATCGGGATGCAGCAACGCGCGTACACTTTTCGGACTGACGGTGAAGTTTTGCGGATCAACCCCGAAGATCCGAAACTGTCCTTCGTCCCACATCCAGTCGCCGTTGACCCAGTCCAAGTCCCATGAACCCATTCTTCCGGCAGCGAGTGCAAGGCTGCGCCGCTGCTCGCTCTCGAGCAGCCGGGCGTTGGAATATTCCAATTCTCTGGTGCGGGAGCGAACCCGATCTTCAAGCTCGGCATTGAAGCGTTCGAGCTGCCGCGTCTTGCGATAAAGATCGACAAAGATTCGGATTTTCGCGCGCAACACTTCCGGGACCACCGGAACCGGCACGTAGTCGACCGCTCCCATCTCGTAGCCACGAAGGCGATCCAGATCGGAAACCTGGATGGCGGAGATGAAAATCATCGCCGTCTTCTGGAAGCGGGGATGTTCGCGGATCATCGCCGCCAGCTCGAAGCCGTCGAGCTCGGGCATGCAGACGTCCACCAGAATCACGGCGACTTCGTTCTTGAGGAGATATTCGAGGGCCTCCCGTCCGGAAGTCGCCACCACGAGATTTTCGCCAAGTTCCTTGAGAATGACTTCATAGGCCAGCAACTTGGCCGGCTGATCGTCAACCAGAAGAATATCTACCTGTTCCTGGTCCATCATCTCGTGCCCAATCAGCGATGAAGCCACATTCTGATAGCGAGCAGCAACTGCTCGGTGTTGACCGGCTTGGCGAGATAATCGGAGGCGCCGGCTTCAAGGCATTTCTCCCGGTCGCCCTTCATCGCCTTGGCCGTGAGTGCGATAATGGGGAGCCTCCGGAAGGCCGGATCTGCCCGGATCACGCCGATGGTTTGATAACCGTCCATCTGCGGCATCATGATGTCCATCAACACCACCGCGATCTCGGGGTTTGAGCCGACCAGCGTCACCGCTTCGCTGCCGGTCGTCGCCGTGAGCACCTTCATGCCCCGCCGTTCCAGAACGCTCGACAGCGCAAAGATGTTGCGGGCGTCGTCATCGACCAGGAGCGCGGTGCGGCCCACCAGGTCCTCATCGGAACTGTTGAGCTTTTCCAGCATCCGCTGCTTCTCGGTCGGCAGTTCCGTGATGACGCGATGCAGGAACAGCGACGTTTCGTCGAGCAGGCGCTCGGGTGACTCGACGCCCTTGACCACGATGCTGCGCGCCATGGTGTGGAGTTCGGCGTCCTCTTCGACCGATAGCTCGCGGCCGGTGAAGACCACTACCGGAACATCCGGCAGCGAATCGTCCTTGCGGATCTTGTCCAGAACCTCGAAGCCGCTCATGTCGGGCAGCCTGAGGTCGAGGACCACGCAGTCGCACGGATGATCGCGGAGCGTCGTGAGGGCGGCTGCTCCGGTATCGGCCGTGACGATCTCGATATCGTCATGGCCAAGCAGCTCCTTGATGCTCATCTGTTCGGCCGCATTGTCCTCGACGATCAGGAGCCGCTTGCGGCGAGGTTTGGCGTATTCCTTGATCTGGCTCAGTGCCGCGGCGACACCTTCTGTCGTCGTCGGCTTGTTGACAAAGGAGAATGCTCCGCGCGCCAGCGCGTGCTGACGGTCTTCGTCGAGCGTGATGATCTGGACCGGAATATGCCGGGTCAGCGGATTGTGCTTGAGCTGGCTCAGCACCGTCCAGCCCAGCATATCGGGCAGGAAGACGTCGAGCGAGATCGCGGTCGGTTGATATTGTTTGGCAAGATCCAGCGCTTCCGCGCCTCTTGCCGCGACCAGGACCTTGAAGCCCTTGTCGCGCGCAAGATCCACCAGCACCCGCGCATAATGCGGATCGTCCTCGACGATCAGCAGGATGGTGTCGCCGGGCTCGAGATTGAGCCGGTCGTCCTGCAGCTGCTCAGTGACCCGCTCCTGCGTGACGGTTGGCATCGCCTGGGCCGAACCAAACTGAGACGGTGGGCTGATGCGCGACGCGATCGTTGGGCCGGAATATTTCAGCGGCAGATAGAGCGTGAAAATGCTGCCTTTGCCGGGGGTGCTCTGCAAATGGATTTCGCCGCCGAGCAGGCTTGCCAGTTCGCGGCTGATCGCAAGGCCGAGGCCGGTGCCGCCGTATTTTCGGCTGGTGCCGGCGTCCGCCTGCTGGAAGGCTTCAAAAATCAGCTTTTGCTTTTCCTGGGGAATACCGATGCCGGTGTCCGATACTTCAAAGGCGACCACCGCCGGCGAATGACCGAGAACGGGATGTTCAGCGCTCCAGCCGCCAACCGCGGCCGAAACACTGAGGCGCACGCCACCCTCGGCGGTAAATTTGAAGGCGTTCGAGAGCAGGTTCTTCAGCACCTGCTGCAACCGCTTCGAGTCCGTATAGATGCTCCGGCCGAGATGGGGATCAATCGCGATGTCGAAGGTGAGTTGCCGATTTTCCGCTTCGTGTCGGAATGGCCGGCCGACGGTTTCAAGGAGGTTGGTGGTGAGAATTTCCTCAGCCTCCACGGTCACCGTGCCGGATTCGATCTTTGAGAGGTCGAGAATGTCGCTGATCAGGTTCAACAGGTCGGTGCCGGCGCCATGGATCGTGCGCGCGAATTCGACCTGCTTGAGCGTCAGGTTGCCATCGGGATTTTCGGTCAATTGCTGACCCAGAATCAGGATGCTGTTGAGCGGCGTCCTGAGCTCATGGGACATGTTGGCCAGGAACTCCGACTTGTACTTGGAGGTCAGCGAAAGCTCCGTGGCCTTTTCCTCAAGCGCACGGCGGGCCTGCTCGATTTCCTGGTTCTTGCGTTCCACCTCGACGTTGCGCTCGGCGAGCTGCTGGGCCTTCTGTTCCAGCTGTTCGTTGGTTTGTTGCAATTCCTTCTGCTGGGTCTGCAATTCGCCGGCGAGTTGCTGCGATTGCGTCAGCAGTCCTTCCGTCTGCATCGTGGCCTCAATGCTGTTCAGCACGATGCCGATCGAGTCCGTGAGCTGTTCGAGGAAGGCCATCTGCGACGTCGTGAAGGTCGAAACCGAGGCGAGCTCGATCACGGCCTTGACCTGGTTTTCGAACAACACCGGGAGGACCACAAGATTCTTTGGCGCCATACGCAACAGCGCCGAGTTGATCGGGACTGCATCGTCGGGAATATCGGTCACCAGCCGTTGCCGCTTATCCATGGCGCATTGCCCGATCAGGCCTTCGCCCACCTGAATCACTTGCGCGTGCGGATTGGCCGCGTCGCCGGCGTAGGCCGCCAGCAAACGCAATTGGGGACTGTCTTCGTTCTGAACCTGATAGATCACGCCCTTGTGCGCGTTGACCAGCGGCGTGAGTTCCGGGAGCAGCAGCCGGCCGACCGTGGCCAGGTCGCGCTGGCCCTGCAACATGTTGGTGAAGCGGGCAAGGTTGGTCTTCAGCCAGTCCTGCTCGGTATTGAGGTCGGTCGTGAGCCGGAGATTGGTGATCATCGTGTTGATGTTGTCTTTCAGCTCCGAGACTTCGCCTCGCGCATCGACCTGAATCGAACGCGTCAGGTCGCCCTTGGTCACGGCGGTCGCCACTTCCGCAATCGCGCGAACCTGCGAGGTCAAATTGGCCGCGAGCAGGTTGACGTTGCCGGTGAGGTCCTTCCAGGTGCCCGCTGCACCCGGCACGTTGGCCTGACCGCCGAGACGGCCCTCCACGCCCACCTCGCGCGCCACGCTCGTGACCTGATCGGCGAAGGTCGCCAGCGTCTCGGTCATGTTGTTGATGGTGTCGGCGAGGGCCGCGACCTCGCCCTTCGATTTCATCGTCAGGTTCTGCTTCAGGTCGCCGTTGGCGACCGCGGTCACGACCTTGACGATGCCGCGCACCTGCTCGGTCAGGTTGGCGGCCATGAAGTTCACGGTGTCGGTCAGGTCCTTCCAGGTACCGGCGACGCCCGGCACCTGCGCCTGTCCGCCGAGCTTGCCCTCGGTGCCGACTTCGCGCGCCACGCGCGTCACCTCGCCGGCAAACGCGTTGAGCTGGTCCACCATGGTGTTAATGGTGTTCTTCAGTTCGAGGATTTCGCCTTTCACGTCCACGGTGATCTTGCGCGAGAGATCGCCGCGCGCCACGGCGGTGGTGACTTCGGCGATGTTGCGGACTTGTGTGGTCAGGTTGGCGGCAAGCAGATTGACGTTGTCGGTCAAGTCCTTCCAGGTGCCACCGACGCCGGGCACCACGGCCTGACCGCCGAGCCTTCCTTCGGTGCCGACTTCGCGCGCCACGCGCGTCACTTCGGCCGCGAAAGAACGCAGCTGCTCCACCATGGTGTTGAGGGTGTCCTTGAGCAGCAGGATTTCGCCGCGCACGTCCACCGTGATCTTCTTGGACAAGTCGCCGCCGGCGATCGCGGTCGCGACCTCGGCGATGTTGCGGACTTGCGCTGTCAGGTTCGACGCCATGAAGTTGACGTTGTCGGTCAAATCCTTCCAGGTGCCGGCCACTTCAGGCACTTCGGCCTGGCCGCCGAGCTTGCCTTCGGTGCCGACTTCGCGTGCCACGCGCGTCACTTCGGAGGCGAAGGCGTTGAGCTGGTCCACCATCGTATTGATGGTGTTCTTCAGTTCGAGAATTTCGCCCTTCACGTCCACCGTGATCTTGCGCGACAAGTCGCCGCGCGCGACGGCAGTGGTGACTTCGGCAATGTTGCGGACCTGGGCCGTGAGGTTGCCCGCCATCGAGTTGACGCTGTCGGTGAGGTCTTTCCAGGTGCCGGCGACGCCCGGCACGTTGGCCTGACCGCCGAGCCGGCCTTCGGTGCCGACCTCGCGCGCCACGCGCGTCACCTCGCCCGCGAAGCGGTTGAGCTGGTCCACCATGGTGTTGAGAGTTTCTTTCAGCTGCAGGATCTCGCCGCGCACGTCGACCGTGATCTTGCGCGACAGGTCGCCGCCGGCGATCGCGGTTGCGACTTCGGCGATGTTACGAACCTGCGCCGTCAGGTTGCCTGCCATCGAGTTGACCGAGTCGGTGAGGTCCTTCCAGGTGCCGGCGACGCCGGTCACCTGGGCCTGACCGCCGAGCTTGCCGTCGGTGCCGACTTCGCGCGCCACGCGCGTGACTTCGCCGGCAAAGGCGTTGAGCTGGTCCACCATGGTGTTGAGCGTTTCCTTCAACTGAAGGATTTCGCCCGACACGTTCACAGTGATCTTTTTCGACAGGTCTCCCTTCGCCACGGCGGTGGCGACTTCGGCGATGTTGCGCACCTGTCCCGTCAGGTTGGAAGCCATCGAGTTGACGCTGTCGGTCAGGTCTTTCCAGGTACCGGCGACGCCGCGCACCTGGGCCTGACCGCCGAGCTTGCCTTCGGTGCCGACCTCGCGCGCCACGCGCGTCACTTCGCCGGCGAACGCATTGAGCTGGTCCACCATGGTATTGATGGTGTCTTTCAGCTCGAGAATTTCGCCGCGCACGTCCACCGTGATCTTCTTCGACAAGTCGCCATTGGCGACCGCCGTCGTCACTTCCGCGATGTTACGAACCTGCGCCGTCAGGTTGGAAGCCATCGAGTTGACGCTTTCGGTCAAATCCTTCCAGGTGCCGGCGACACCAAGCACGTTGGCCTGACCGCCCAAGCGGCCCTCGGTGCCGACCTCGCGTGCCACGCGCGTCACTTCGCCGGCAAAGGCATTGAGCTGGTCCACCATGGTGTTGAGCGTTTCCTTGAGCTGAAGGATTTCGCCCGACACGTTCACCGTGATTTTCTTGGAAAGGTCGCCGCCGGCAATCGCGGTGGCGACATCGGCGATGTTGCGGACTTGAGCTGTCAGGTTCGACGCCATGAAGTTGACGTTGTCGGTGAGGTCCTTCCAGGTTCCGGCGACGCCCGGCACCTGAGCCTGGCCGCCGAGCTTGCCGTCGGTGCCGACCTCGCGTGCGACGCGCGTGACTTCCGACGCGAATGAATTCAACTGGTCAACCATCGTGTTGATGGTGTCTTTCAACTCCAGAATTTCGCCACGCACGTCCACCGTGATCTTGCGCGACAAGTCACCGCGGGCGACCGCCGTGGTGACGTTGGCGATGTTGCGCACCTGTGCGGTCAGGTTGCCGCACATCGCGTTCACGGAGTCGGTCAAATCCTTCCAGGTGCCGGCGACGCCCGGCACGATTGCCTGTCCGCCGAGTTTGCCGTCGGTGCCGACTTCGCGCGCCACGCGCGTCACTTCCGACGCGAACGAGCGCAACTGATCCACCATGGTGTTGATGGCTTCTTTCAGCTGGAGGATTTCGCCGCGCACGTCGACCGTGATCTTCTTCGACAAGTCGCCGTTGGCGACCGCGATCGTGACCTCGGCGATGTTACGAACCTGGCCGGTCAAGTTGTTGGCCATCGAGTTGACGCTCTCGGTCAGGTCTTTCCACACGCCGGTCACTTCCGGCACCTGCGCCTGGCCACCCAGCTTGCCCTCGGTGCCGACCTCACGCGCCACGCGTGTCACTTCGGAAGTGAAAACGGAAAGCTGCTTGATCATCGTGTTGACGATCGTGGCCGACTGCAAAAATTCGCCGCCCAGCGGGCGGCCATCGACATCGAGCTTCACAGTTTGCAGCAGGTCGCCCTGCGCCACGGCGGCAACCGCACGCGTCACCTCGCGTGTCGGCCACAGCAAATCGTCGATCAGCGTGTTGACCGAACCTTCCATGTCGGCCCATGAACCGCTTGCAAGACCGAAGCGGACGCGCTGGCGCGTCTTTCCTTCGCGGCCGACGACCTGGCCGACACGTTCGAGCTGTTGCGCCATGCGCTGGTTGGCGGCCACGATCTCATTGAAGGCGTCGGCGATCTTGCCGTCGATGCCGAGATGATCGCCGGTCATCCGCACCGAAAAGTCGCCGCTGCGCATCGCCTGGAGGGCTTGCAGCAGTTCCTGCGACGGGTCCTGTTTTCCGTTGGTGTAGGGCGGTTTTGTTTTGGCGCGGCGACGCGTGGACGGATTGACCGAACCGAGTTCACTCATGAAAATCCCCTCAAGAGCCGGAAAAGGCCCCCTGAACCTGCGTGCATGCGAGTCGCTTGTCGCCCGATCAGATCGTGCGACCGGTCGCAAAGCAAGCGAAATACCTTAGATATTACAAAGCGATAGGCTTAAAATTCAAACCCGAAGAAAACAATTCGGCAGCCGAATAATGGTTCCCGGCAAATTCAAAAATTTTTCGAAAGCGGTTTAAATAGGCCTACCGGTGTTCCCTGGCCGGAACTCCCCCGGGGGGATGATGATCCTCCGCTAAGACTAATGCTGCGGGGCCTGTCGCCGCGGCGGGCGCGGGCCGACGGCTTGTGGGTCGAGTTTCAGCGTTACCTTGTTGGCGCCTTCGCTGACATCGAGGAGCGTCTGGCGTGCTTCATCCATCACGCTTGCGGACTTCTTGTCGAAGGCTTGCGCAAATTCGCGGATGGATTGCATCTTCTCGAATAATTCGTCTGCTTTTCCATCCGTAAAACCGGGCAGAAGGTTGTCGATACCAGCGATGGCTTTGTTGAAGCCTGCAAAGGCAGCATCGGCCTTGGCCAGCGCCTGGTCGATGACATCGCCGCGGCTCGCCAGCGAAGCCGTATAGGTCTCGAAACTCAGCAGTCCGTCCTTGATCGTCGATTGATTGCCGACGAGGAACTTATCGACATTGTGCAATGTGTCGCGGGTCGACTGGATCTCGCTCAGGTCCGCGATCAGGGTTGGAACGCCATCTCTATCGGAGGGCGGAGGCGGATCCGGCGACTCGCCGCCGACCATCGAAATGGCCGCAATGCCGGTGAGCCCCTGAAATTCCAATCCCACGACGGTGTCCTTGCGGATCGGCGCATTCTTGTCGACCCTGATATCGGCGACGACTTTGCGCGGATTGTCGAGCTTGAGCGAAAGGACCTCGCCGATTTGCACGCCGTCAAAATTCACGCTGCCGCCCCGGCGCAGGCCGCTGGCCGAGCCGCCTTCGAACACGACGCGCATCCGCGTCTCCTGCGAGATGGCACGGTATTTCCGCACGCCCAAAAGGCCAAACAATCCCGTCGCCAGGATCGCCAGCGTCACGGTTCCGATCATAAGGTTGGTGGCGCGCGTCTTCATCCATTCGCCTTTGCGCGCCAATTGTAAGGGCAAAGCGTATCAGGCGAAAGGCCGGATCCGCCGGCAATTGCCGCACCGCCCCCTACGGCGTCAGGGAAGACACGTAGGCCGCGAGCGAAATCAGGTCGTCATACGAAAGCTTTTCGACCACCGGCGCCATCAGCGCGCCCGCGCTTCCAGCTCGCGCGTGCTGCTGGAAGTCATAGAGCTGGCGGACGAGGTAGCTCGGTGAACGTCCGGCAATTCCGGGAATCGAAGCGACGCCTTTCAAATCCGGGCCATGGCAGATGGCGCACGGTGTGGTGACGCCCGCACCACCGGTTTTGGCCAAGGCTTCGCCTTTGGCGATGCTTCCTTTCGGCACGTAGGCGGTGAACTGCGAACGCGTATCGCGGTGTTCGAACTGCGCCGCATCTTCCGGCACCTCGACGATGCGCTGCCCGATCGGCTCCGTGCCGCCGTCTTTTACGAGCATGTAGAATACTCGCGCGATCTGGGTCACCGGGACAGTGTCGGTCTCAACTACCTTGATATTGGCCTTCGGCTTGAGCGAGGAGAAATAAGCCGCCGCCGCCTTGATCTCTTCCTCGTTACTCGCCTTGGCAATCGCCGTCATCACTACGCTTGGGCTGCGCTGGGGGCCGGCAAATTTCCGCGCGCCGCTTTTATAGTCCTGGATCTGTTGGACGATGTAGGCCGCGGGCAAGCCGGCGAGGCTGGCATTTTCCGGTCCGCCGGTGCCTTCCGCGCGATGACACGAGCCGCAGGCGCGTACGTCCGGCATCCGGCCATGCGCCACCACGTCCGGCATGGTCGGGTGATCGTCGGGGTGCCAATCCGGCACAAAGAACAGATCGCGCTCCTGGGTGATGGTGAAGCTCGCGGTGCTGTCGGGAACGTGCCGCGGCACACCGTCGTCGGGCGTAGCCTTGAAATCCGGGGCCCACGGATAAGCCCAGGCCGGGAACGACGCTGCTGATGTCGAAGCGGGGGTTGGAGATTGGCTCTGCGCGATTGAAGCGCCGTTTGCGGCCATGCCGATCATCGCCATCGCGGCGAATACAACTCGCATTGGTTTCCTCCCGGTTATTATCAGTGGCCGCTGGAATTTTTCGCAGCCTCATTATTGAGAACGATCAGGCCGTCGACGGCAACGCCGGTCCGGCTGTTGACCAGAAACGGATTGACATCGATCGAAGCGATCCGCTCTCCAGCGTCCGCCATGATATTGGACAAGCCGATGAGTGCCTTGACGACGGAAGCCTCGTGCAGCGCCGGCTTGCCACGATAGCCGCGAAGCTTGACACCGGCCTTGGTGCGGCCAATCAGCTTTTTCGCTTCCGTCGCATCAAGCGGTGCGCCGGCCAAAGCCACGTCCTTCATCAGCTCGATTTCGACGCCGCCAGTGCCGAACAACACGACTGGCCCCATCTCGGCATCAAGGGAGGTGCCGACCACCAGTTCGAGTTCAGCCTTGACCTGTTGGGCGATCAGGATGCCGTCGATCTTCGGTTTGTTCTTGAGCTTCTTCACCCGCGCGGTGATCTGGTCGAAGGCCTTTTTGACCTCGGCCGCGCTGTTGATGTTGAGAACGACGCCGCCTACGTCCGACTTGTGCAGGATCTCCGCGCTCACGACCTTGGCGACAACGGGAAAGCCGATTTTCTTCGCGATTTTTACAGCTTCGGACGAAGTCTGTGCGATCGCTTCTTTCGATACTGGGATGCCGTAGGCCTTCAGAAGCTTTTTGGAGGAAACTTCGTCAAGTGCGGCGCCCTCCGCGTTCTTGAGGGCGCGCTCCAGCGTTGCGCGTGCTGAGGCGGAGGAGCTCGATTTGATTTCCGGCACGTCCCTGGCGAGACCAGCGTAATCGATCAGCGCCTTGATTGCGCCCACGGCGCGGTCGAGGCCCTGCATGACAGCGATATGGGGCAGCGATTTTCGCAAGCCCTTGGTGAACTCGGTAAAGCCGATCGACATGGTCGAGATGTAGATCACGGGCTTGTTGGCGCTTGCCGCCATCCCGTCGACAAGCCGCAGGTTGCGTTCGCGCAATTCATGCGGCGCCTTCGGCAGTTCGGCGTCGATGATGACGATGTCAGTGTCGGGATCGTCGATCATGATCTTGATCGACTGGATGTATACGGATGGATCGACCACCGCGGCAAAGCCGGCATCGAGCGGATTGCCGACGATCGAGCCGGGACCGAGCATTTTTGCGAGCTTCTCGCTGGCCGCGGGCGCAAGGGGCGCGAAATTGAGACCGGCCGCGGAGAAAGCATCGAGCAACAGCCCACGCTTGCCGCCCGACAAGGTCACGGCAGCCAACCGCGAGCCTTTCGGCGACGCGGCGTGGACGAAGCATTCCGTGGTTTCGATGAGCTCGTCGAGGCCGTGGGCGCGGATGACGCCTTCGCGGGCGGAGATCGCGTCAAAACTCTCGATTGAACCGGCCAGCGCCCCGGTATGCGCCATCGCCGCGGCACGGCCGCCTTCGGAAGCGCCCAGCTTGATCGCGATCACCGGTTTGCCGGCGCTACGTGCGGCCTTGCAGGCTTCGCGGAAGGCTTTGGTGTTGCGCACGCCTTCAAGGTAGACGACGATGACGCGGATCGAGGGATCGATCGCGAAATAATTCATCAGGTCGGTCGTCTCCAGGCCCGCTTCGTTGCCTGTCGTGACCATGTAACCGACGCCGACGCCACGATCCTCCAGCGCCTGGCGGATCGCCATCACGATCGCGCCGGATTGGCCGGCGATCGCGACCGGCCCTGCCTCCATCGTCACGACACGGTCGTCGATATTGGTGAAGAGCTTTTCGCCCGCGCTCAAATTGCCGAGGCAATTCGGACCGGTGACGGCAAGCCCGGTTTCGCGGATCGCTTGTTGCAGTTCGACAGCCAGCCTCTGGCTTTCGTCGTCCTGCAGTTCACTGAAGCCGGAGGTCACAATCGTCGCTGAACGTGCGCCGGCTGCTGCGGCATCCCGGACCACCTGGACCGCAAACCGTGCCGGCACCAACACCAGCACATGGTCGGGCTTATCCGGCAGGCTGGCGAAATCCTTGTAGCAGGGCACTCCCCAGATGGTTTCCCGCTTGCTGTTGATCGGGTAGAGGCCGCCTTCGAACCCGTATTTGATCAGGTTGTTCCAGATCCGCTCGGCGTAGTTGCCCGGTTTATCGGTGGCGCCGACCAGCACGATATTACGCGGGTGCAGCATGGCGTGAATTTGCTGGACGACGCGGCTGGCGCTTGATGACGGCGACCACCTATGGGGCGCATTTTCTGAACGGGCTTCCATGATCCTTGATCGCACCCTCTGATGATTTTCCCCGAAACGGAATGTCAGCTTGAAGAAGCCCCGGGCAATGGAAGTCTTCTTATGGGTAGTCGGCGAGGGTGGCAACGTGCGTTGAGGGAAGACCTGCTCTACCAAGCGGGTCGCGGCCGGGAGGGCGAGACGATACCGGCCAGCAGGACCGCCAGAATGCCGGTCAGGAAGATGCCGTCGAAGGTCCCCGCGCCTCCGATGGAAGCAACCGGCGCGCCAAGGCCATTGATCTTGTCGAGGTTGGAAAGGTCTGCGCCAATCAACGTCCCCATCGAGCCGCCGATATAGGCAAGCGGGGCGGCGTATTCGCGGGACAGGATGAAGGCAAGGATCGCCGTGGCGATGACAGGCGCGAACACCGGCACCGCGATGCCGAGCCCATGCACCGGGGTTGCCATCGAATGGATGATGATGGCAATGGCGACGACAGCGATCGTCGCTCTGGTCCAAAGCTGGTACCGCAGCACGAGATAACTCGACATGAGTGTTGGGATCACGGCGCCGCCGACATTCACCGCAAGTACCGTGCCGGGCCAATCCTGGACCAGCGGCACGACATATTGCATGCCGAAGAAATCGACGACCTGTCCGGACCTCACCATTTGTCCCGGCAGGACCGTGACCGGAATGTTGAAATAGCTGCCGATCAGCGAACCGAACAAGAGAAGCAGCGCGGCTCCCGGGCCCACGCCAAGCTTCATATAGGCGTACCGGAGAATACGAAGCTGAACCAGGATGATCAGCCCGACGAACAGAAAGACCAGCACTGTAAACAACACTGGCGTGAGCGGCAGATAGTGAACCTGGGAGCTCATCGCAAATTCGGCCGTTCAGCATCGGTTGCCTGTCCCGCACAATTTGGGAGCCCGGTCGCGCAATCGCAAGGTTCGAATTTCGTTCTGTTGCAGTGATGATAAGGTCGATTTTGGCAGCGTCGGGCAACGGGGAGATTGGAGAGGTGATTACGCTTTATCACTGCATGGCGGCGCGTTCGTTTCGTCCGCTCTGGGCGCTGGAAGAACTGGGGCTTGCCTATGATCTCAAGATGCTGCCGTTTCCGCCGCGGGTATTAGCCAGGGAATATCTCGCCCTCAATCCGCTCGGCACCATTCCGCTCTTGATCGATGGCGATACACGCATGACGGAATCGGCGGCGATCGTTCAATATCTGGTCACGCGATATGGCACGACGCCGCTCGCAGTCGGTATCGATGAGCCTGACTTCGGAGCTTATCTCAACTGGCTGCATTTCGGCGAAGCGACACTCACGTTCCCGCAAACCCTCGTGCTGCGTTACTCGAAGCTTGAGCCGGAGGAGCGGCGCAACCCGCAAGTCACAGCCGACTATTCGAAGTGGTTCTTCGGCCGTTTGCGAGCGGTTGAGGCCGCGGTTGCCAGTAGCGAAACGCTGTGCGGCGGCAGGTTTACCGGTGCCGATATTTCCGTGGGCTATGCGCTGTTGCTGGCGGAGCGTATCGGTCTTGCCAAGGATTTCGGCCCGGCTGTCGCGGCCTATTGGCAGCGGTTACAGCAGCGCGACGGATTTTGCCGGGCGGTGAAAGCGGAAGCCACAGCCGGCGAGCTGCAAAACGCTGTGAGCATTTGGTGGTGATAGCCGTAGAGCTTCTCAACTTGCATCCAACAGTTTGTTCAGCCGCAACCGCGTGATGATGTAGACGTTCTGCAAGTCGTTGGCGAATTCGGTTTGCGTGTCGTTTTGCAGCCGCCGCTTGAATTCGAAGAAGATGCCTTCCTTGGTGTACATTCGCACCGCGATGATGAAGGGAAATCCGAATTTTGCCTTGTAAGCGGCGTTGAGGTTTGACAACTCCGCAAACTCTGGCGATGACAGGGTGTTAAGTCCGGCGCCTGCCTGCTCGGCGGCGGAGGAGGCGGTCATGGTACCGGCCCGAGCTTCCTTGCCGGCCAGATCGGGATGGGCCTGCAACAGGGCTAACTGCCGGGCCGCCGGGGCCATTTTGGTTACGGCAATCATCGCGGCGTGCATGTCGTCCAGGTTGGCAAATGGTCGCCTCTCCCAGGCTTCCTCAGCAACCCATGGCGATTTTTCGAAGATAGCGCCAAACTTCACCACAAAGGCCGCGCGATCCATCGCATTGATCGGCACCATGTCGACGGGGCCGGCGACCGCGTTCACGGCGAGTACCGGCCCGAACAGCAGAGCGAAAACGAGGAACGCAAGCGGCCGGAAACGATCAATCATTTTCAGCCTCCTTGCGCCTCTACTGACTTTAGCTGCCGCGGTAGGTCGTGTAGCTCCAGGGCGACACCAGGATCGGCACGTGATAGTGGGCGGTGGCATCGGCCATGCCGAACTGGATGACGGCCTTTTCCAGGAAGGGTGGGTTGGGCACCACCGTTCCCTGCTTGGCGAAGTATTCGCCGACGTAGAATACGAGCTGGTATTTGCCGGCTTTCATGTTCTCCGGCGTCAGCAGCGGCTGTGCGTTACGGCCGTCCGCATTGGTGGTGACCGTCGCGAGCAGCTTGTAGGCCTCGCCGTCGAGCACACTGAACTCGATCTTCACGCCCTCGCCGGGTTTGCCGCTTGCGGTATCGAGCACATGGGTGGTCAACCCCGGCGATCCCGCCGCCAAAGCGGTCTTGTTGGCAAATGCCGCGAGCGCCAGCATGGCCGAGCCCGTTCCCAGCAGACCTCTTCGGTTGATCAATGTCATCGTCCTGCTCCGTTAGGTTTGCCCCAAAGGATGATCGGGGCAATCCAATTTAACGCTGCAAAAAACGCGCCAGGCAAGCGCTTTTTCTTCCGCCAGCGAATGCGAAGACCAATCTGCGATCAGCGCTTGAGCGGCCGATTGTCGCGGGCCTTTACGGCCTGCTCGGTTGCGGCACGGGCCTTCGCCATCATGGCGTTGCAATATTCGTCGCGATCGCGATGGAAAGCCTGTTGGCGGGCTCGAAAGGCCGCGACTCTCCGGCCGATCTCGTCGCGGAAATCACCGTGGCTGATCGGAGAGAGACGGGCGACCGGCAGGAGGTCGGCAGGACGTTCCGGCGCGGAAGGCTTAGCCGGTGATTCCGATGGAATGCGGGTTTCAGGCCGGAGGTCAGCATCCGCCGTTTTTCCTGCGACCGACTGCACGAACGCCATGGTTTGCGAGATCAGAAGGTCGCGTTCTTGTTTCCACGTCATGCCGCACCTCAGCCCGAAAGACACTCCAGCAAAAAGCCGATCGTCGATCAAGCGATGGTGCGTGAAGTTCGCCGGGAAAGACGCGTCATCCACTGAAACGTTGCGCCGGTCAAATTCAGCGGTGCTCTGGTCTTCTCACACGATCCGCGAGGTCTTGTTACCCCAGTAGCGATCACGCAGGAGCCGCTTGTAGAGTTTGCCGGTGGGAAGCCGCGGCAATTGCTCCTCGAAATCGATCGAGCGCGGCACCTTCTGGCGGGACAGCGATTGGCTACAGAAGCCAATCAGCTCTTCGGCCAGTTCAGGACACGGCTGAACCCCGGGCATCGGCTGCACCACCGCTTTGACTTCCTCTCCGAGATCGGGATTGGGCACGCCGAAGACGGCGGCGTCGGCAATCTTGGGGTGGGTGATCAGAAGGTTTTCGCATTCCTGCGGATAGATGTTCACACCTCCCGAGATGATCATGAAGGTTGCGCGGTCGGTGAGGTAGAGAAAGCCGTCGTTGTCGACATAGCCGACATCGCCCACGGTGCTCATGCTGCCGTCCGCTGATCGGGCCTCGCGTGTCTTGTTGGGGTCGTTGAAATACTCGAACGCGGTTGCGGTCTTGAACCAGACCGTGCCCGGTGTCCCGGCCGGACAAGGTTTCATGTCCTCGTCGAGAATGCTGAGGTCGCCGAGCAGAACCCGTCCCACCGTGCCGCGATGGGCCAGCCATTCCGCGCTGTTGCAGGCCGTAAAGCCGAGACCTTCGGTGGCGCCGTAATATTCGTGAATGATCGGCCCCAACCATTTGATCATGTCGTCCTTGACGGCGGCCGGGCAGGGAGCGGCGGCATGAACGGCGGTTTCGAGTGAGGACAGATCGTAGCGGGAGCGCACGTCCTCAGGCAATTTCAGCATGCGTGAAAACATCGTCGGAACCAGCTGGCTGTGGGTGACGCCCCATTTTTCGACCAGTTCGAGGTAACGCTGCGGATCGAAACTTTCCATGATGATGACGGTGCCGCCCGTCCGGATCGTAAGATTGACCGCGGCCTGTGGCGCCGAGTGATAGAGCGGCGCGGGCGACAGATAGATCATGCCTTCGCGGTATTGCCAGAGCTTCTGCAGGAACTCGAACAACGGCATTTGATGCGAAGGTGGCTGCTCCGGCAATGGGCGCAAAATGCCTTTGGGCCTTCCCGTCGTGCCCGACGAATAAAGCATCGCCGTACCGATGCAGGCGTCCTCGATCGGTGTTTTGGGAAGGCCGGCCGTGACGTCGTCCAACCCAACGATGCGTTCGCTTTCGCTGACGCCGTCGGCCACGATGCAGAGCTCGACCTTCGGGCACTGCTTGAGCGCTTCGCGGGCAATGTCGAGTTTGGCGACGGAGGTGATGAGAATGCGGGATTCGCTGTTGTTGACGATATAGGCGAGTTCGTCCGCGGTAAGGTAGGAATTGACGCAGGTATAATAAAGGCCCGATTTCTCGCCCGCACCGCAGGCCTCCAGGTAGCGGCTGTTGTTCTCCATGTAGATCGCATAGTGATCCAGGCGCCTCATACCGCGGTTGCGAAACAGGTGGGCGAGGCGGTTCGTGCGTGCCTCCAGTTCAGCATAGCTCACGGACTCGCCGGAGTTCGCCATGATGAAAGCGGGCTGAAGCGGGCGGAGATTAGCGTGCTTGCCGGTATACATCGTATCTAGCGACTCCCCTCGTACGACCGGCGGATCGCGGACGATTTATCCGCACTACCGGTGGCGGCCCCGCGGGCATGGCTATGGCGCTGAAGACGACATGGCCCCGGTGCACGCGCTTGTCCTCCCGGACAATTTTATTAAGTACTTTTGGGACGATGTTAGCGGAGCAACGGGGCGGCGTCACCACCGTACGATCCCATGCACGCCACAGATTTCGCTTGATCCCGGTTGTCGCATGAACAGACTATCGAGGGTCCCTATCTTGGTCCCGTCGCATATCTGGGATTACCTCGACGGATCGCAGCCGTAATTGAGAGGAGGGAGCCTTGAGCGCGACTGAGCAATCGACGCGTTTGGCGCGAACGGCCGATACCCGTTCGTTCTATCGTCTTTCTCCGATCCTCATTGTGCTCGCCGGGCTTCTGGCGGGCTGCGGGGACAAGCAGGCGCCGCAGGCCGCAGCCGCGCCACCGCCCGTTACCGTTGCCCAGCCCGTCAAGCGAACTGTCACGGATTGGGACGAATTCACGGGACGGTTTGATGCCGTCGAAAGTGTGCAGGTTCGCCCCCGTGTCGGCGGCTTCATTACGGCGGTCGAATTCCGTGATGGCGCCTTCGTCAAGGCGGGCGACCTCCTTTACCTGATTGATGCGCGCCCATTCGAGGCGGTCGCGACACAAGCCGACGGTCAGCTTTCGGATGCGCGCGCCAAGGTGGAACTCGGCAGGCGGGAACTGGACCGCGCGCTCACCCTGCAACAGTCGCAGAATGTCGCAGACAATATCGTCGATCAGCGGCGTCAGGCGCTTCAGGCGGCGAGAGCGGCCGAGACCCAGGCCGAAGGCGCGTTGAAGGCTGCCCAGCTCAATGTCGAATTCACCCATGTCACGGCCCCGATCGGCGGCCGGGTGAGCCGGCATCTCGTCAGTGTCGGCAATCTCGTGCAGGGCAGTGAAGGCGTTGCGACACTGCTGACCTCGATCGTTTCGCTCGACCCGATCTACATCTATTTCGACATCGATGAGGCCACCTACCTCAAGTACAACCGGCTCTGGTCCGAAGGTAAACGTCCGAGTTCGCGCGACACGCCGAACCCGGTCGAGGTAACGCTGACGGGCGAGATCAAGCCTTCCCACAACGGCACGATCAATTTCCTCGACAACCAGCTGGATGTCTCCACCGGCACGCTACGCGGACGCGCCGTGATCCCGAATACGGATCTGTCGATCCTGCCGGGGCAGTTTGGTCGGGTCCGCTTGATCGCGAGCGCACCCTATGAGGCGCTGCTCGTGCCCGATGGCGCCATCGCGACCGATCAAGCCCGCAAGATCGTCTTTGTGGTCAAGGACGACAACACGGTTGAGGCGAGACCCGTCGTTCTCGGACCGATCGATGAGGGCCTGCGCGTCGTCCGTGAAGGCCTCAAGCCCGAAGACCACGTCATCGTCGACGGACTGCAACGCGCGCGTGTCGGTGCCAAAGTGACCCCGAACGATGCCAAGCCCGCGCCCGCCGGTGGCAAGCCATGAATCTCGGGGCGCTTTCCGTCAACCGGCCGATCCTGGCGATGGTGCTGTCCATCGTGCTGCTGATCGTCGGTGCGATCGCCTATACGACGTTGCCGGTCGCAGAATATCCGCAAGTCGTGCCGCCCACCGTGGTGGTCACCACGCAATATCCGGGCGCCTCGGCGCAGACGGTATCTGACACCGTCGCCGCTCCGATCGAGCAGCAGATCGATGGCGTCGAGGACATGCTTTACCTCTACAGCCAGGCGACCTCGAACGGGCAGCTCACGATCACCGTGACATTCAAGCTCGGCACCGATCTCGACAAGGCGCAGGTGCTGGTCCAGAACCGGGTTGCGATTGCGACGCCGCAACTGCCGGACGAGGTTCAGCGCAACGGTGTGGTGACGCGCAAGAACAGCCCCGACATTTTGATGGTCGTGTTCATGTTGTCGCCCGACGACACCTTCGACCAGCTCTACATCAGCAACTACGCGCTGCTTCAGGTTCGCGACCAGCTGCTTCGGCTTGACGGCATCGGCGACATCCAGATTTTCGGTGCGCGCGATTACTCCATGCGGCTGTGGTTGGATCCCGACAAGATCGCCAATCTTGGCCTGACGGCCGGCGACGTCGTGGCCGCCATTCGCGCCCAAAACTTGCAGATCGCCGGAGGCCAGCTCGCGGGGCCGCCGATTGCGGACCGGGCTTTTCAGCCGAATCTGACCTTCACCGGGCGTCTGAAAGATATCCAGCAATTCGAGGACATTCTCGTCAAGGCCGGCTCCGACGGCCGTACCGTGCGGCTACGTGACGTGGCGCGGATCGAACTCGGCGCGCTCGACTACACCACCAACAGCTTCCTCTTGCGCAAGACCGCAGTGGCAATGCTGGTGACCCAGCGGCCCGGCTCGAACGCATTGGCAACGGCGAAGAATATTTCCGACGCGATGATGAAGTTGAAGGCCAGCTTCCCGAAGGGGCTTGACTACAATATCGGCTACAACCCGACCGAGTTTATCGCGCAATCCGTCAGCGAATTGATCAAGACCATCTACGAGGCGATGGTCCTGGTTGTCATCGTGGTGCTGGTTTTCCTGCAAGGATGGCGTCCGGCGATCATCCCGATCGTGGCGATTCCGGTGTCGCTGGTAGGGACTTTCGCCGCGATGGCCGCGCTCGGTTTTGCCATCAACAATCTGACCCTGTTTGGCCTCGTGCTTGCGGTCGGCATCGTGGTCGATGATGCGATCGTGGTGGTGGAAAATGTCGAGCGGCATCTTCGCGACGGTCTGAGCAGGCGCGACGCAGCGCTGCGCACCATGGAGGAAGTCGGCGGCGCGCTGGTGTCGATCGCGCTGGTATTGTGTGCGGTGTTTGTGCCCACCGCGTTCCTCGGCGGCATTTCCGGGCAGTTCTTTCAGCAATTCGCCATCACGATCGCGGTGGCGACCGCAATTTCCTGCTTCTGTTCACTGACGCTGTCGCCGGCGCTCGCGTCGCAAATCCTGGTGGCGCATGAAGAGAGGCGGGAGCCCGCGCGCTGGAACATCCTCGCGCGCGGCTGGGGCGCCTTTACCGGCGTCTTCAATCGCGGCTTTGACTGGTTGTCCCACGGTTACGGCAGCGCCGCGGGCTTCGTCATCCGGCATTCATCCGTCATGCTGTTGATCTATCTGGTGCTGATCGGCAGCGCGGGTTGGCTGCTGGCGACAACGCCGCAAGGATTCATCCCTGCCCAGGACCGCGGCTACATCATCGTCTCCGCGCAATTGCCGGGCGCAGCCTCGCTGGCACGCACCACCGAAATCGTCCGTGAAATCGAGAGGATATCGCTGGACACGCCCGGCATCGTTCGTGTGGCGGCGTTTGCCGGCCTTTCCGGCGCGACGCGGACGCAGGCTGGCAATGCCGCCGCGCTATTTCCGGTGTTCGACGAACCGGAAGTGCGCCTGAAGAAAGGCCTGACGGCGGACAAGATCACGGCCGATCTGCGCAAGCGGCTTTCGGTGATCGAGGGCGCCTTCATCATTGTGATTCCCCCGCCGTCGATTCCGGGTATCGGCACCGGGGGCGGTTTCACCATGCGCATCGAGGATCGGCAAGGCCGCGGGCCCGAACTTTTGGCGGCGGCGACCGATGAGTTGGTTGCGGCCGCGCGCCGGACTCCAGGACTGACCTCTGTGTTCTCGCCTTATTCGGCCAATACGCCGCAGGTGTTCGTCGATATCGACCGTGTCAAGGCACAGAAACTCGGCGTGCCGATCCAGGGCGTGACGGATGCCGTCGAGACCTACTTCGGTTCGACCTATGTCAACGACTTCAACATCCTCGGCCGGACCTATCACGTCACCGCACAGGCCGACTTGCCGTTCCGCAAGGAAGCCGCGGACCTCGCGCGCCTGCGCACCCGCAACGCTTCCGGCGACATGGTCATGCTGGGCAGCGTGGTCGATTTCCGCGACGTCGCCGGTCCCGACCGGGTCGCTCGCTACAATCTATACTCGTCTTCGGAACTTCAGGGAGAGCCGACGCCGGGTACGAGTTCGACAACGGCGATCAACCTCATGCAGCGTCTGGCGAATGAGACCTTGCCGAGCGGCTTCTCCTACGACTGGACTGACCTGTCTTATCAACAGGTCAACGGCGCGAGCTCGGGTCTCTACGTCTTTCCGATCTGCGTGTTGTTCGTGTTTCTGGTGCTGGCGGCGCAGTACGGCAGCTGGAGCTTGCCGTTCGCGGTGATCCTGATCGTGCCGATGTGCCTGCTGGCCGCGACGCTCGGGGTGCGGATCATGGGACAGGACGTCAATATCCTGACCCAGATCGGTTTTGTGGTGCTGGTGGGTCTTGCCGCGAAAAACGCCATCCTGATCGTCGAGTTCGCGCGCGACATCGAGCTTGAGGGCCGTCCCCGCCTGGAGGCGGTGATCGAGGCTTGCCGTCTCCGTCTGCGCCCGATCCTGATGACATCGTTCGCCTTCATCCTCGGCGTGCTGCCGCTGGTCGTCTCGACCGGATCGGGATCAGAGATGCGTCAGGCGGTCGGGGTCGCCGTGTTCTTCGGCATGCTCGGCGTCACGCTGTTCGGGCTGGTGTTCACGCCGATCTTCTACATGGTGGTGCGCAATCTTGCGGATGGATCGCAGCCGAAAACGCAGGCCAAGCCCGGCTGAAACGCGATTGCCGAAATTCGAGCGCCGTTGCCACAGAGCGCGTAGCTTCGCGACCCTACTTTTGGCTCATTCCAGGCGGGTGGGCAGGGCGATGGTTATAAAATATGCTGTACTCAACAAAGCAAAATCGGGAGAGGCCCACATGAGAGCGAAACTATTGCCGGCTGCTGTTGCGGCTTGCGGCCTGATGCTGGCGGCGCCAGCGTCGGCGCAAGGCGTCAAGATCGGTATCCTGAACGACCAGTCCGGTGTCTACGCCGATTACGGTGGAAAGTATTCCTTCGAAGCCGCCAAGATGGCGATCGAGGAATTCGGCGGCGAGGTACTCGGCCAGAAGATCGAGATCATCTCGGGCGACCATCAGAACAAGCCGGACCTTGCCACCAGCATCGCGCGGCGCTGGTATGAGGTTGAGAACGTCGACATGATCACCGAGCTCACGACGTCGTCGGTCGCGCTCGCAGTGCAGGACCTCTCAAAGGACAAGAAGAAGATCGATATCGTCGTGGGCGCCGCGACCTCGCGCATCACGGGCGACGCCTGCACGCCCTATGGCTTTCATTGGGCTTTCGATACCCATGCGCTGGCGGTCGGCACCGGCGGCGCGCTGGTCAAAGCTGGCGGTGATACCTGGTTCTTCATGACCGCCGACTATGCGTTCGGCTACTCGCTGGAAAAAGACACCGGCGATGTCGTCCAGGAAAACGGTGGCAAGGTGCTCGGCGCAGTCCGCATACCGCTGAACTCGTCGGACTTCTCGTCGTTCCTGCTACAGGCGCAAAGTTCCAAGGCCAAGATCATCGGGCTCGCCAATGCCGGTCTCGACACCACCAACTCGATCAAGCAGGCGGCGGAATTCGGTATCGTGAAAAGTGGCCAGAAGCTCGCAGCGCTCCTGATGACGCTCGCCGAAGTTCACGGGCTCGGACTTGAGGCCGCGCAGGGCCTGGTGCTGACGGAAGGCTTTTACTGGGATCAGAACGACAAGACCCGTGAGTTCTCCGAACGCTTCTTCAAGCGAACCGGGCGCATGCCCAGCATGATCCATGCCGGCACCTATTCGGCCACGCTGCAATATCTCAAGGCCGTCAAGGCAGCCGGCACCAAGGACTCCGACGCGGTCGCCAAGACGCTGAAATCACTTCCGGTCGACGACGTGTTCGCCCAAGGCGGCAAGGTGCTCGAGAACGGCCGCATGGTGCACGACCTTTATCTGTTCGAGGTCAAGAAGCCTTCCGAATCCAAGAAGCCCTGGGACTATTACAAGCAGCTCGCGGTTGTTCCCGGCGACAAGGCGTTCCCGGCTGCGAAGGACAGCGGCTGCCCACTGACGAAGTGATCGGCGGAGCTGTTATTACGGCCATGTGAATTGCTGACATGTGACGCGGCGCCATTTTGGCGCCGCGTTCGTTCGTGACATTGCAAAGCACGCCAATCTTCAAAGGGTATCTGGAGGTGTCTTGGTGTTGCAATCGGGACACGTAGCGTGGATTAAATCGCCATTTTAGCCCGTCTTTTTGTTGCAGATGCAAGCAGGGCGAGGCTACGTTCCGGCCTCAAAATTCTTCCGAGGGAAGCAATGACGTTATCCGGAGGTCCCACGCAATTTTTCAACCGCTTGTCCGGCCGATGGTGGTTGCGGTCATTGCAAGCTGCGGCCGTGGCGTTGCTGCTGCTCGTTCTTCCGGTTGCGACGACCGAGAGCCAAGCAGTGCCGACACTGGGCGTCAACGGCGCGCATGTCTATCTCTTGCGCGGCGTGCTCAACATTTTCTCACTCGGTCTCGATGACATCGCAGCCAAACTGGAAGCGCAGGGTATCCCGGTCACGGTGATCAATTATCTCGGCTGGGCGTCGCTCGCCGACCAAGCGGCTGCGGACTACCGCAGCGGCCGGGTGAAGACGATCATTCTGGTAGGGCATTCTTCGGGCGCGACGGTACTGCCCGATATGGTAGCGCGTCTTAGTCAACAGGGCGCCCCAGTGAAGCTTGCGATCGGTCTGGATTCGGTATTTCGAACCAGCCTGTCCGGTCACGTCGGCCGCTACATCAATTACTACGTCGGCAATGGCAACGGAGAGCCGGTCGCGCCGACCAGGCAATTGCAGGGCTCGCTCGAGAACGTGAATGTGGCGAATGTTCCCGGTGTAGCGCATCTCACGATCGATAAGAGCGAGATCATGCAGCGGCGGGTGATCAGCGACATCGATGCCGTGGTTTTCGGTAGCCGTCCCAGGGAAATATCCGCAGCGCCGCTCCTTGGGCGATAAGATCGCGCCGGAGGGCTATGGCCATGCCCGCAGGGCGCGATCGCCCATGGCCCTGAAGGACGCCACAATTCCACCAATTCGGCTGCCCAAAAGGGCGGTCGCGTATAAAGTCTGCCTTTCCTGTCCGTTGACGTGCGCCGATACCGGCTGCGGATAACAGGGCTTCAAGCGTTGGGATGGTTCGTGGAACGCAGGATCAATCCGACGCGAGTGGCAGTGGTCATTTTCGGGGCGCTGCTTTGGACCTCGCTGTGTCATGGCGGCGTCAATCCGGCGAAAGCAGACCCCGTCACCGCCTCGACCGAAGCGCCGATATCACCGTCTCCTCCATCGACGACCGGGCCGCGCGCGCGGGCCTATCTGTTTCGCGGCGCCTTGGGTCCATTCTTCTCGCGCGGGATGGATCGTCTCACCGACAGGCTTAAAGAGGCTGGTATCACCGCCAATGTCTACGAATTCACCATTTGCCGCCTGATCGCGGCGCAAGCGATCGAGGAATACCGCGAAAGCCCGGCACCGATCATCCTGATCGGACATTCGATGGGCGGGCTCTGTGCCGTGATCTTTGCGGAGGTTCTGGAAAGCGAAGGCATCCGGGCGGATCTGGTCGTCGCCATCGATCCCGCTCATGCGACGAACGACGTCCCGCTGAACGTCGATCGCTTCATCAACATCTTCCTGTCGAAGAGTGTGCTCGGCGGCGGTGACGTCAAGCCGAAGCCCGGATTCCGGGGCCATTATGCGAGCTTCGATCTTTCCCAGCACGACGAAGTTTCGCACATCAATATCGAGAAGCTGGACACGGTGCAGCAGCAGCTCGTGACCAAGGTCCTTCAGATAGCGACAGCAAAGACCGAGGGTGACACGGTTCCGATTCGCTGCGTCATTCCCGCGAAGGCGGACATCGATCTCTGGGACAGCGGAATGGCGGTCTTCGCGCGCCCGGGGGACAGCTTGCAGTCGATTGCGACCGCCTATCACGTTCCGCTTTGGTCGATCATGCAGGTCAACAAGGGCGCGGAACGTACGCCGCTGGTTCCGGGTGAGCGCGTTGTCGTTCCGCGTCATCTCCAGCCGTTGGTCGAGGCATCAGCGCCGGAGCCGCCGAAACATTGATCGGCGGCCGGAACCCCTCACGGCTCGAGCCGTAAACTTCAGCCTTGAGGCAGAAACGGCACCAGCATCGGAACGCGGCGGCAGTAAGGGCCGTAGGCATCGGCGCCGAGTTCAGCCGTAAGAAAGCCTTCCTCCATACGCGCTTTTTGCCAGAGGCCAAAGGCGATCAAGACAACGCCGAGTAGCGCGGTTGCGGTTCCGACCGCAACGCCGGTCGCAATCATGGCGCCGATCAGCCCGGTATAGATTGGATGACGAACCAATCCGTAAGGTCCGGTGTCGATGACGCGGTGGCCCTCCTTGCGGGTGATGGCATTCGACCAGAAACGCCCGAGATGAATGCGCGCCCACCAGGTGAACAGGCAACCGGCGGCGGTCAGTGCAGCCAGGATGTAGGTGCCGGTGGTGCCGACATGCCAGAGCGATTTCTCGCCAAGGACTCTCGAAGTCCATGGTGTCAGCAGGATGGCGCCGACGAGAATGGGAATGCGGTAAGCCCGCGAGTCCCAGGTCCTGACGTGTTTTTCGGTCCGGCCGGAAAAGAACGAACCTATCAGCCAGCTCAAGAGCCAGGCCGCCCAGATCAATGCCAATAAGGCGGTCGGCCAGGTTGCGGTCCATCCGCTCCAGACAAAAGCGATAATCGGGTTTGGTTCGTTCATCATGCGTGGCCTTATGAGATTCTCTATTGGAGAGTACTGGCAAAGGCCAAAAAGGCCACAGTAATCAGTAATCGAATGGCCTATCGACTCAAGTCACTTCGGGACTGCTGAGCAAATAAGTAATGGTATCCCGCAACGCCGGTTCGATCGGCCGCGGCGCATAGCCCAGTTCTTTTGCCGCTTTCTCGATCGACAACTTGGTCGCCCGCAATGCGATCCGAACACCCTCAACCGTGCCGGATGGCGGCCGGTGTGTGATGTGATCCGAGATGAATTCCAGCATGCCTGCGGCTGCCTCCGCGATCTTGCCGGGGACCGGAATGGCGAGCGTGCGGCGCCCGCTAATGGCCGCCATCAGCTTCAAGATATTCTTCAACGAAATGCTCTCTCCCCCGAGGATGTAGCGGTGGCCAATTTGTCCCCGCTCCATCGTCAGGATCAGGCCGGTGGCGACGTCGCGGACATCGACCATATTCACGATGAAATCGAGATACATCTGAACGCGCCCATGCAGAAATTGCCGGAGCATTGCGGTGGGAGGCGTCAGGTTGTGATCGTGCGGTCCGATCGGCATCGTCGGCGTGCCGATGACGAGCGGAAATCCTGCCGCGGCTGCCTGCGCGGCTGCCTGCTCGGCCAGCATCTTCGAGCGGGTGTAGACGCCCGGCATTTGCTGTGGCGGCAACAGGCTGCGCTCGCCGCTGTCGTCCTGCAATGAGGGCGGCCGGAACAGGATGGATTCGGTCGAGCAATGGAGGAAGCGTCCGATGCCGCGCCTGCGTGCCGCGGCAATAACGACTTCCGTGCCCTGGAAATTCACCGCATGGAAATCGCTTTTCTTGGGTAGCCACATGCCCGGAAGGCCGGCGAGATGATAAACCTCATCGGCATCGCGCAGGGTTTCATCCACCAGTCCCGAATCCAGCACCGAACCCGACACATATTCGACGCCGGGAATGGCGCAGACTGGAGGCCGCCGGTCGAGAACCCGGACCTTGTGATCGCGCGCGACCAGCGCCGACACAAGGTGCTGGCCGATGAAGCCGGTGCCGCCGGTAACAAGTGCCGTGGTCATGAACGTGGCAGCGGTTCGACCTGAAGTTCCTCGGTAAAGGATGAAGGGCCGCGCTGTGTCTGCGGCTGGCCGGTCTGGATAATGGCCGCCAGATCGCGCCGGAATCCAAGGGCGATAAACAGTTTCGCTATCACAAACATCGGTCCGAGCAGAAGATGAGACGGGTTATCGACCAATGCCGGCTGGCGGCGTTCGAAAACCCGATGTCCGATAACCTGGAAGCCGACGCCTGCCACGATCAACGTCAATGTTACGGAACACAAGACGGTGATGCTGGCATGGCTCGCGACGAATGCAGCAGCCGAGAGCAGCGCGACCGCCGCGCCGACAATAGCCGCCCCGACGGCGGTATCGAGCACCAACCAGTACACAAGTACTGGCAAGACCATGATCGGTGCCAGTGTCGTATGCACCCCAAGCGCCGGAATCGGAACGAGGCTGAGCGGAAGAATGGCGGCAAAGAACAATGCGATAATGCCAAAAACATGCATCGCGCAATTTAGGGGATCACGATGATATTCGACGTAATCGGCAAGCTGACGCTTGAAAAAGGCATTCATGCAGGGAGCTCGCTACAGCCTTCGTGCGGAACACTCAGGCGCTGATGTAAATCAAAATGAGGCGATGCGACGTGTTGATATAAGGACTACTTAAACGCGGGATATGTCCGAAGTCAAATAATGGTCGAGCCTTCAACTAACTGAATTCTTTTGACTAATTACAAGCTGAGAAACCTCGTGCGCAACGTTTCACCTCACGCATGGATGAGGCGCCAAAGGATGCCGACAACAGCGCCAAGCCAGAGGATGGCCGCAGCTCCGCCCTGGATCGCAAAGCCCGGTCCGCGTTTGTTGGCGGCCTTGGCGTAGCCGACCATGTAAAGAACTCGCCCGATAATCCAGACAACGCCAAGTGCCGCCGCGATCGCATCGCCGACATAAATCGCAAACAGCCAGAGCGCGGGCAGGAAGACTGGCATCCACTCCAGTGTATTCATTTGCACGCGATAGATCCGCTCGAAGTCCGGATTGCCCGATACTGCAGGCGCCCTGATGCCGTAGGTTTGGCGCGCCTTGCCGACCTGAAAACTCATCAGGAAATAAGCAAGCAGCGCAAGGCAGGTGACGAGGGCCGTCAGATGAAACATGGAGAGCTTCCTTTCGATGTCTTCGGTCTGGTCTTCAGTAGCCGGTCATCTCGAGATATCCAACCCCGTTGTGGCTGCCGGAAAAGCGGATCGGTCCTTCCCAATAGGGAAAGCGCGTCCCCATCCAGCATTTTGCATTCAGCGGCGCGCATGAAATCTTCAGCGCCAACGGCGGGATTGCAACGTCCCAAGCGGTCGGAATGTTGCGTCCCGCAATATCCGTCGAAGCCTTCGGCGTCATGACGATTTCGGAAGATACAAGCACCCGGCTATTTCCGTCGGGCGAAAACCACTTTCCGGAAATAAAGTGATGGCCATCGGCCCGGCGCAGCCGAAACAGCACAAGCTTCTGGCCCTCACTGAAATGCAGCGACAGCCAATCCCACCCGGTCTGGTCGGAGGCAAGCGGCTGACTGCTCCATTCGCGATCCATCCAGGCAAGGCCTGTGACGTCGACCGGTTTGTCGTCGATAGTGATGCTGCCGGTCGCCCTGAAAAAAGGCTGGCTGTAGTAATAGGAAGCCTGTCCCTGTTCTGACTTTACGCTGTAGCCGGCGTCACCCTGCAAAACCAGAGCGTGGTCCGATTCGAGCTGCAGGGCGTAGACAAAATCCGCGCCAGCCGCGTTTAATTCGAGCGGCGAAAGGGTATTGCTGTTCATCCCCACGCGCCCACGCATTTGCCAGGCATCGATCCAGGCATCAAAGGGCGAGGCCTCGGCGCCCGCTTGTCCTACGCCGCCGCGCGCGAAGGTTTCACTGAGGCGATGGGTGTCGGCGCGGGTGACCGCTGCGTGTCCCATCCATATCTGCTGATTGGCCCAGCCTTCCTGCTGTATGCCGGCGCGCATGGCCTGGCGAAACAAGGTCCATTGCGCGCCGTAAGCCGCTCCGCTTGCGTCCGCGAGGTTTGCCGTCACGTACCACCACTCGATGCGAAAGTCCGGATGCGGGCCGTGATCGTCCGGAAACACCAGCTTCTTGTCCGGAACGACGGCTGCAAATCCATCGCCGCTCATGCCGAGACCGGCAAATCCCTGCGCCCATGCAGCCTTCTGCGCCAGCGGAAAAGACATCGCGCCGCCGGCAAAAGCGCGGCGTGACAATTTGAAGTCACCGCTCATCGGCGAAAACCTTGATCAAGGCTGCCGGCTGCAACCGCGCCAGTTTGAGGACCGGAATGGCCGCAGCAACCAGCGAGGCCGTCATCGCCACAGTGAGAAGCTCGGCCAGTTGCGCCGGGAATACATGAAACGGCAGGCGCCAGCCAAACGCCTTCACGTTCACGACCGCGATCAGGCACCAGGCGACCAGAAGACCGAGCGGCAGCGCAAGCAGGGCAGTAATCAGCGCGACCGACATCGTCTTGAGGAGTTCGATCATTGCAAGTTGCCGTCGCGTGATTCCGATGGCCCACAACGGCGCAAGCTGAGGCAGCCGCGAATTGCCGAGCGTGAGCAGGCTCGTCAATAGCGCGATGCCGGCGACGCCAAGCGTGAAGGCATTCAACGCGGCCGTCACCGCGAAGGTTCGGTTGAAGATACGTTTCGATTCCGCCTTCAATGCCGCCTGGTCAATCAGATTGTGCTCATCCAGTCCGAATTTTTCGTGCAAGGCGGACATCAGCGCGGGGACGGCGGTTCGGTTCGCGAGCAAGCCGATCCGCGTCAGCGGGATGTTGGGGAAGTGGCGGGTCAGCGCCTCAAAATTGACTGCGATCTGTCCCTTGGGATTGCCGTAGTCGGCATAGATGCCGATCAGGCGGATCTTCCAATCGCCATTCGGTGTCGGCACCTCAATGGCGTCGCCGATGCCGAGTTTCAAGCGTAGCGCGAGTTGTTCGCTCATGAAAGCGGCATCGCCCGATCGCAGCCGCCCCCAGGCATTGTCGGCAGACCGCAGCAGAGGCCAGCGATCGCGGTAAGTTGGGTTGTCGGGAAGGCCGAAAATTTCCAGCGGCGCCTCTGCAAGCTGCGTTTCGGTCCGGCCGCCGGGAAGGATGGCGGTGACATCGCCTCGATCTCGCAACCATGCGGTGATGGCCTTGGCCTGTGCGTCGTCTGACGCATTGATGTAGACATCTGCGGCCAGCCGGCCGTCGAGCCAGCTGACGAACGTCCGGCTGAAGCTTTCGACCATCGTGCCGACGCCGACATTCACCGAGAGCGCGAGCAATAGCGCCATCAAGGCCAGTGACAAACCCGAAAGCTGCTGGCGGCTGTCGGCCCAGAACCATGCGGCGAGCGCGCCACGCGCCTGCCGTTGGCCGCCCGCCAGCACCAGTTCCAGAATCAAAGGCAGTCCGAGCGCGGCGCCAAGCAGCGTCATTGCCAGCACGGCAAAACCCGCCAGAAGCGAATCGCCGAACCGGAGAAAGCCTAGCGCGGCGGCGAACACAGTCAGCGCAGCAATCCCTTGCAGAAGAACCCATCGGCGCTGCGCCTGACGCCAGGCTTGAGGCTGCGCTGCCGCGAGCACCGACAGGCGGCTCGCTTTCAACAGGCTCGCCGCTGCGGCCAGCAGGGCGCCCAATACGCTGATGAGGAGCCCGGCAATCCACCATTGCGGCCGGAGCGAGAGCTGTCCGGGAATCTGCGCGCCGTAAAGTCCGCGCAAGGATGCGGCGACATCGGGGAGCAGCGCTGCCGCAATCAGATAGCCGCCGACCATCCCGACCAGTCCGGCGACGAGCGCGAAAAAAACCAGCTCAAACACCAATACCGTATTGAGCTGGCGCGCGGACACGCCGCAGGCCCGCAAGGTTCGCAACATCGGCAGCCGCTGCTCGAACGCCAATCCGACCGCCGAGTTGACGATGAACAGGCCCACGAAAAACGACAACAGGCCGAACGCAGTGAGGTTCAAGTGAAAGCTGTCGGTAAGGCGTTCGAGATCGCTCTCGGCATCTGGTTCGATCAGCCGCAGCCGGTCGCCCGCAATGGATTCGAGCGTGGCACGCGGCCCCTCGGTCTTGCCGATCAGAAGACGCGAAACCTGATCGGGCATTTTCAGTAGCCGCTGGGCGATGCCGATATCGACCACCATCACCCCCGGCGTCAGTTGGGCCGCGAGGTGAAACGGCGGCAGGCTCATATCGTTGCTGGCTTGCAGAGAAGCGCCTTCGTGAGAATCCAACTCGGCCAGGGTTTCCGGCGCGACCCGTGTCTCTCCCGGCGGCGCGACGAAAGCCTGCAAATCTCCGCCGATGGCCGGCGTATCACCGACTTCTGTCGGCAGCGTCACCGGTTCGATGCCGAGCAGGCGGAATGAGCGTCCGTCGATCTGAATACGGCCTTCGAGAACCGGCGATACCGGCCAACCGGCGCGGCGAAGCTCGACGAACAGCTGCTGCGGGAAGGCTCCTCCGTTGCGGGCGACCAGCGCCGCGGTTCGAACGCCGCCGAATGCGGCAGCCGCGCGATCATAGCTATATCTTGCCTGCTGATTCAGGGCCTGGACGCCGCTCCACAGCGCGATCGCCGAGACGAGGCCGATCATCAGGGTCGCGAACTGCATCGGATGCCGCCGCCAGTGGCTGAGCAGGACCGCCAGAATCCAAAGCGTACGCGTCACGCGATCAATCCCGCGCTGAGGTTGATGTGGCGGTCCAGCGTCGCAGCGAGACGAATCGAATGGGTCACCATCAGAAGACCGCAGCCGGTCTGCGCGACGAGATCGCGGGTGAGGGTCAGCACGTCATCGGCGGTCGCCTCATCGAGGTTGCCGGTAGGTTCGTCCGCGAGCAGAAGCGATGGTTTCACCGCCAGCGCCCGGCCGATTGCGACCCGTTGCTGCTGACCGCCGGACAACTGCTCGGGATAGCGGTCGAGACAACCGCCAAGCCCCAGACGTTCCGCAAGCTCGGCCTGCCAGGCGGTATCGTGGCGTCCGGCAATGCGGGATTGAAACGCCAGGTTATCGCGAACACTGAGGCTCGGGATCAGGTTGAATTGTTGAAAGACGAGACCCAGCCGGTCACGCCGCAACGCCGCGAGGCCAGCTTCATTGAGATCGGCGATCGACGTCCCGGCAACGTCGATCGTCCCACCGTCTGCGCGATCGAGCCCCGCGATCAGGTGCAACAGCGTGCTTTTGCCGCTGCCGGATTCCCCCGTCAGCGCGACCCGCTCGCCGGCCGCGACGGTCAGGCTTACTCCGCGAAGCACGACGACCTGCTCTCCGGCCGCGGAATAAGCCTTGGTCAAATTGCGAACGCTCAGCACGATCTTCCTATCCGATGTCATGCGAAGCGACGCATCCTGGTGTCCGGTTTTGATCAAAGGCCTTTGAGCATAGCGAAACCACGGCCGCAGATCACGCCCTCTGAATGTCGCGCGACGCGATCGTGATCGGTCCCATCACGGCCAGAAAGCGCGTTCCTGCTGAACGATCGGTTGCATTTTGCGTTGCGCCCCGGATAGCCTGACACCAAGCCGGTCTAACGGCAAAAAACGACCACGAGGGGACGACCATGACCGCCCAGCCGACCCCCAAGGGAGCCTGGAGAATCGCGTTTCTCCTGTTCCTGTTCATGCTGCTGAACTTCGCGGACAAGATCGTGGTCGGCCTCGCGGGGGTTCCGATCATGGCCGATTTGAAACTTGAACCGGAGCAGTTCGGCTTTCTGGGCTCTTCCTTCTTCTTCCTGTTTTCCATTTCAGCGGTCGCTATCGGCTTCCTCGCCAATCGCACCGCGACGCGTTGGGTATTGTTGGCGCTCGCGCTGATCTGGGCGCTGGCCCAGTTTCCGATGACTGGCGACGTCAGTTTCACGACGCTTCTGATCTGCCGTATCATTCTCGGCGCGGGCGAGGGGCCGGCGGCTGCGGTCGCTGTGCATGCCATCTACAAATGGTTTCCTGATGAAAGACGGACCTTGCCTACCGCCGTGTTGTCGCAGGGATCGGCCTTCGGGATTATCCTGGCGGTGCCCGCGCTGAACTGGCTCATCGTCCACTATAACTGGCACTATGCTTTCGGGGCGCTCGGTGTTGCCGGGCTCATATGGGCTGTGGCGTGGCTGCTCCTGGGCGAGGAAGGCCCGCTCGTTCCGACCTCCGTCGCGGCTGCGGAGGAGATTCGTATCCCCTATTTCCGGCTTCTCACCTCGCGTACTTTCATCGGCTGTTGCGCCGCGACCTTTGGCGCGTACTGGGCGCTTTCGCTGGGCCTCACCTGGTTCACGCCCTTCATCGTGCAGTGGCTCGGCTTTTCGCAGCAACAGGCCGGTTTGATTTCGATACTCCCCTGGATATTCGGGTCCGTCGTTGTGCTGATAACCGGGTGGCTTTCGCAGGTGCTGGTGGCGCGCGGCTTTTCAACGCGCGTTGCGCGCGGGGTTTTAGGCACAGTCCCGCTGATTTTCGGAGGGATCGTTCTGGCCTTTGTTCCCTATGTTGATGGCGCGGGACCGCAGGTTGCGTTGCTGGTGGTGGGATCGGGACTTTGCGGATCGATCTATGTGGTGTGCGCGCCCATGATCAGCGAATTCACGCCCGTGTCCCAGCGCAGCGCCGTAATCTCGATCTATGGCGCGATCTATACCCTGGCGGGCATTCTGGCACCTTGGGTGGAAGGCAATGTGATCCAGCGCGCCTCAAGTGTTGTTGAAGGCTACATGACCGGCTTCACCATCAACGCGGTTATTCTTGTTGTGGCTGGCCTGCTGGGCTTGCTGCTGCTTTGGCCCAACACCGAACGCGAACGTTTAACGGCAGCCACGCGGCAACCGAAATTCGCCTGACGGGGGCGGCGGCGTGCCCGGAATCAGGCGCGTGCCGGTTTGCTTCCATCGGGGTTACGCTCGGTAGCGAGCGCGAGCAGCACGGTCGCCACCATAAACACGACCGAGATGCCGAACACCCAATGCGGCAGGTTCTGGTCCATGATCCAGCCAAACAGCAGTGGGCTGATGATGCCGCCGATGTTGAAACCGGTGGAGACGATGCCGAACGCCCGGCCCGCCGCGCCCGGAGGGGCAGCATTACGGACCATCATGTCGCGCGAGGGGGCAATCACGCCGCTGAGGAAACCGGCCAATCCCATGACGCCGATCAAGAGCATCTGAGGCAAATTCACCGCCGCAACGACCAGCAGGATGGCGGCATTCACCGCGAAGCACGCCGCCGCCACCTGTCCATGACGTTCGGTATGGTCGGCCAGAAATCCTCCGGCGAGAACGCCGACGGCGCTGGCGCCAAGATAGGCCGTCAGCGCCAGGTTGGCGGCGGAGAATGTGGCGCCATATCCGCTCATCAGCGCCACGACGCCGAAATTACTAATTCCCGCGTTGGACAGGCTGAGCAGCAGGAAGAAGATCGTCAGCACGACAAGCGCAGGCGTGATGAGGTTCTGCCGCTGCGTGCCGGGGCTGCTTGTCTTGCGGTCCGATGCGCTCGCATCGGGAATGCCGATGCAAAGAACGAGAAGCGCGACCAGCGGACCGACTGCGCCGGCTGCGATCAGCGCGCCGTGGCCGCCGATCGTGGCCACTAACCCGGCTATGATGGCGGGCGCCATCGCGCCGCCAAGAAATCCGGCAAAGGTGTGAATCGAAAACGCGCGGCCCATGCGCGCCTCGTTCATATGCGCCGAAAGGATGGCATAATTAGCGGGGTGATAGACGCTGTTGGCCAGCCCCAACAAAGCGGCGCTCACGATCAGCGAGGGGTAGCTGAGATGCACGCCGAGGGCGATCAATGCACCACCGCCGAGACAAAGACCCGCGAGCAGAATCTTTCGTGCGCCAAGATGATCGGCAAGATAACCGATCGGCGCCTGGGTCAGGCCGGAACTGACGGCGAAGACGGTCAACGCAAAGCCGAGTTCGACATAGCCCACATTGAGAGCCTGTTTCAGGAAGGGAAACAGCATCGGCAATGCGAAAATATGGAAATGGCTTACCCAGTGGGCGACGGATATCGCGCCCAGTGTACGGAACTGTTCGTCTTTAACGGCCTGTCGGGATACGGCTTGTTGTGGCGCGGCCAGAATATCGGCCATTCGGGGGCTTCCTCGCTTTTAGAGGCGAAAATATCGGCCCTTTCGGTTACTTGTCCATGAATATGGCTGCATGGCAGCCCTCAAATCGCCGCCGCCGGCCGCGGCGGGGTGAAATTGATTCATCGATCAATATCGATCCGTCGGCCGAATCGTGATCGCGGGCCCCGGCTTACGAGACCATATGGCCGCGCTTGAAAGGATTGATCAGCCGGACAATCTCGCACACGGCGACGAGCCCGATCAGCCACGCGACATTAGCAACTCCGACGCGTCCAACGATGGCAGCCGTAAAGCTGTCGGCGCCGCCTAGAAATGGCGTGGCTGCCAGCAGCGCAACTTCATAGGCGCCGTAGCCGCCAATCAAAGCGAGAGCCAGGACAAGCGGGGTGCTACGCCGCGGTAGCCAACTCAGAATGGCCGCGGACATCACCGTCGCCGCAAGGGCGGCAATGCCGATCACGAGACCCCAGAGCATCGTATTGCCGTCGATGGGGTAATGCAGCGCACCGAAACCGATGCCTTGGTTGACCAGCCAGGCGCCGGTGACGACCAGAAGCGCCGGGCGCAGCGGCAGCATCGCCGCGGCAATCACCGCAAAGGCTGCAAACGGCGTCGCGCAGGCGAGCGCAAAGCTCGCGAGCGCGCAAGCTACCGTCAGCAACGCGAAACAAAATAGCGGCGCATGACGCGGCTCGACCGGCCCAAGCCGGGAACCGTTGGCCGAACGCGATAGCAGGATGGGGGACATGGTCATTCTCCTTGGTTTGGAATTCTAAACTATTTCCTTGAGCTGGCAACAGATCGATCGGCCGGTCAGTGCAGGGCTTCCATCGGATCTTGATCGTCAGGCATCGAGGTCCTGTCGTAATAGGCAAGCCATTCGGAGAGCGTGGGCGACGCTTGTGTCATGGCCTGCAACTGGCGAAGCGTTACCCGCACGGCCGCGCGCGCGAAGCGATCGTCCGGGAGGTCCAGCGTGGAAGGCCGATGTCCCGCCATGACGGCATCGATGACCTCTTGCTTGAGGGCAACGCGTTCCTTTGTGCCGTAACGATCGAGCACGGTCTGAAAGGCGTCATGATAGTCGCGCCGGAACGGCCGCTTTGCGCCGAACTGATCGCGAAGCGGATGGGGCGGATAGACGTGTGCGCATGGCACCCAGCCTTCGGGGAGCGGTTCGGTCGCAGCATGAGTCCTGCCGTGAGCCAGAAGCTTTGGCAAAAGATGGGTATGCGGACCGTTCGGGCTTTGGCCGCCCGGCGGCGGTATCGGTTGAAACACCTCGGCCCGGCCGATCCGGCTGATGAAGACGCGATGCGGATTGGCGGCCAGGATGATGCGCATGACGTCGTTGCCTGGCGCAAAAATGGATTTTCCGGCGCGCCCGCGCAGGGCCGTGGTGACTTGCGGATCGGCGCTGCGGACGCAGACATCGACTTGCAGGGTATTGAGACCGAGATCGAACAAGACGCCGCTTCGATCTTGGTCGCGCAACGCATCGGTGTCGGCGCCGAGTTCCGTCAGTTCGGTGCGACGGTTCATGGCGCAAAGCGGCAGCGGGAGGCACAGGGCAACACGATGGTTCCATGCCTCGGTCGTCGGCGATTCTGAGGCGATCGGCCGCAACTCGGCGCACGGGACGAGGCGCACGCCGCCACGTTCCGTGACGACACTGAGGCTGTTATCGCCTTGAACGAACGACGCCGGCTCGCTGCGATCGCGTGTGAATTCGGCGATCGCGCCAAAGGTGCCGAGGCTGAAGCCCGCCTCCACGTCGGCCAGCTGTCCGGCCAGAAACGCGATCAATTGATTAATCGTCGCCATGGTTCCTCTCGCTGCCGCTGTGCCTATTTCACCGCGTAGCTCGCGAAACGGACACCGGCAAACACCCCGAGACCCGGAGCGAGGAATCCGTTCGGGGTCTCGTAGTGGACGTTGGCGACGTTATCGATCCGGCCGAACACCTTGAACTGGTCGTTGATCTTGTAGTCGGCGGCGAGGTTGACGACGGTGTAGCCGGGCTGAACAAGGGGAATAAAGGCTTCGCGGTCGATGTCCTCCCAATTGCTGACGTGAAGCACGGTGGCCGAGAGCGTGAGCGGATCGATCGGATTGTAGATCGCAGTAATGCCGAATTTTTCCTTCGGCCGGCGTTCCAGTTGCAAGCCGGTGTCAGTATCGACCGCGCGTGTGACCGTATAATCGGCACGTATTTTGACGCGATCAATGATATTGAGGGCGATGAAAGTTTCGGTCCCTTCCGTGATGGCGTGGTCGATATTGATGTCCTGGGTGAAGGTGGCGTTGGCGTTGATCAGGTCGGTGACGTTGTTCTTGAAGTAGGTCGATCCGAACCGGATGCGATCATTGAACAAGGGTTGTTCGAAGCCAATATCAGCGCCGACGCTTTGTTCGGGCTTCAGGTTCGGGTTGGCAAAAAAGTTGAATGCGGGAAAACTCTGGAATAACTCGCTGAGCGTCGGCGCCTTGAAGCCGGTGCCATAGCTCGCCTTGATGGTGGTGTCGGTGAACGGCAGGATCACCGCCGGCGCGATCCGATAGGTCATGTGATCGCCCCAGGTGTCGTTGTCGTCCTCGCGAATATTGGCGGTCAGGAAGAAGTGCTTGGCGTAGGAGGTCTGTAGCTCCAGATAGCCGGCATTATTGGTGTTCTGTGCCGTAAGGCCGGCGGTGTCTATGCTGTCGGTCTGCTGTTCCAGCCCGACAATGAAATTATTGCCGGGCGCAATCTCGGTCACCGCGCGCCAATCATATTTGACGCGAGTGCCGAGGGTCACATCCGAAGTCTGCTCACCCGGCGAAATATCGGACGTCCAGTTGCTCGTGTAGTTGACGCCGAAATAGTTTTTGACGCGGCCGTCGAACACCGACCAGACCGCTTCTTCGCGCCCGAAGAACTGGTGCACGGTTTGCCGGCTCTGTTGCGGATCCGGGAAACCCGGATTGACGTTGCCGTCGCCGGTGAAGAGCAATGTCGATTCGCTGTAGCGCAGCACCGAATTCCAGGTGAGGTACTCGCTGAGGTCGAGGCCGGTTTTGGCCGAATAGGTCATGTTATCGTAATTGTTCGGGTTTGCCTGTTGCCCGGGTGACAGAATCTGCAACGGGGTCACGGGTACGTCGGTCGCTTGGTAGTGCGCGACGCTGAACGCGTAGTTGAAATGGTCCTGTGACCCGCTGACGCCGATGTGTTCGTTGACCGTACCGAACGATCCGCCTTCGTCTGTGGCGGTCCAACGGGCGGGCCCGTCGCCCTTCTGGGTGATGATCGAAATGACGCCGCCGATGGCATCGGAGCCATAGAGGCCGCTTTGCGGGCCGCGCAGCACTTCCACCTGCTGGACGTCGTACGTCAGGAAATGCGCAAAGTCGAAAGCGTCGTTCGGTGTTGAGGGATCGCTGACGTCGATGCCGTCGACCAGCACTTTCACGTGGTTTGAATTGGTCCCGCGCAGAAAAACCGACGTAAGCCCGCCCGGTCCACCGGTTTGAACCACGTTTAAACCAGGCACGGTGTTCAAGACATCGGGCATGGTGCGGTATTGCAGGGTCGCGATATCCTGGGCAGTAATGGCCGTGATCGAGCTTGCGACTTGGTTGGTCGGGGTCACGATCCCCGTCGGGCTGACCACCGTGGGTGAGGTGTTCGAAGTGCCCGGCTGCGGCGTGGCCGGCTTTTCCGGCGGCTTCTGCTGGTTCGGCTTGGCTGCGGCCTGTCGCGATTTTGGCTTCGGCTCGGCCGCAGGCTTGGCGGTGTCCGGCTTCTTGGGCGGGTTGATCTCGACCGGCGGCAACAGATCGGGCGAAGCCGATTGTTGGGCGTGCGCGGCAGCAATGAGGAAGGGAAGGATCGACAGAATAGTTGATGCGAAAAGTCCGCGGCGCTTGGCGCCGCGCTGGAACGTGCAGGACATGGTTAGACCTCGGTATGACGTCAGTGGCACGTCACAGCGAACGAAGTCTCACCCCCTGCTTTCGCAAGTTGATGAAGCTAATGCCTGTACTCCCCGACCGGCACTTCCGCGTGTGACCACGATTGACGGCAGGTCTCCTGGCTCGCGGGTCGTTACCTTGCGTCGCCTTCCCGGGACCGAGATACCCAGTGGCACGTGACGCAAGATTCACCGCTTACAGTTGCGGGGGCAGCCGCGGCATTGGAGAATTTTCTCCGCACCGCATTCCCTTTTGATCCTCGTGAGAGGAACCGTCGCGGCCATCTAGAAGTTCGTCGGACGGAGAGTCAATACCGCACCTCGCGGCTCGCGCGGTTCGCGGTGCGGCATTTTGTTAGATGAGCGGCGGAAAGTGCCGTCAGCCCGTCAGCACGGGGCCGCCGGCCTTCTTCCAGGCGTCAATGCCGCCGGCGATATGGGCCGGATTGGCCAGCCCGGATTCCTTCGCGGCGTTGACCGCCATCGCCGAGCGCTCGCCGTAGGCGCAGAAGAACACGATGCGCCGTCCGGTGGCGGTCGCGACTTCACGCAGCATCCCGCCGGGTTTGAGGCTCTCGCCGATTCCGGGATAGGGCGCATGCAGCGCGCCGGGAAGCGTGCCGTGCTTCGCGCGCTCATTGGTTTCGCGCAAGTCGACTAAAAGAATATCGGGCCGGCCGAGACTCTCGATTGCCTCAGTCGCGGTGAATGCCAGTCCTTGCCTCGTCAATTCGTCCTGATGCAGGCCGACACGCAGGTTGGCGGGCATCACGACATCCATCATTTTGGGATTGGGCAGCTTCAGATTGTTCATGAGCTCGATATATTCGTCGATCGAGCGCACCTGGAGCCGTGGGTTGTGGCGCTTCTCCTCGCCAATGGTGGAGACGGTATCGCCTTTATAATCATGGGCGGGAAACACCATGGTTTCATCCGGCAGCTTCAATAGCCGGTTGAAAATCGAGTCGTATTGCGCCCGCGCGCTGCCGTTCTGGAAATCGGTACGGCCGGTGCCGCGGATCAGAAGCGTATCGCCAGTGAAAACGCGATCGCCCATCGAATAGCTGTAGGAATCGTCGGTATGGCCGGGCGTGTACATCACATCCAGCGTGAGGCCCTCGATCGTCACCTTGTCGCCATCGGCGACTCGCATCGCCACGACATCGGCCTTGGTCTGCTCGCCCATGATGGTGACGCAGTGAGTGCGGTCGCGAAGTTCGCCAAGGCCCGTGACATGGTCGGCATGCAGATGCGTATCGACCGCCTTGACAAGCTTGAGGTCGAGTTCGCGCAGCAACTGGCAATAGCGATCGACCCTGTCGAGCACGGGGTCGAGGATCATGGCCTCGCCGCCCGCGCGGCTTGCCAGGAGATAGCTGTAGGTGCCGGATACGCTATCGAACAGCTGACGAAAGATCATGGTCATGAAATCCGTGAACCGATTCCCAATCATATCACAGGAGCGCAGTGCGGTCGGCTCCATCCGCGCTATAAAATGCCAGGATTACCGGTGACGCCCCGCAGCGCAACAATGTTGGCAGGCAGGTCGAGCGGCTTGCCTGACCCAAGATATTTGGCAAGAACGTCCCACACCGGTTTTCCCTGCTGCGGGTTGACGGCAGCCCAGCCGGCGACGGTGTAGCGTTTGTTGGGCTCGATCGCGCGGCCGTTGCCGAGTTTGAGGTCGGAAATCCGGCGTCCGATCGCTTCCGACGGCGTGCAGCCATAGGTCAGCCCGCCGATGCGGACCATGTCGCCGCCCTGCTGGTAATAGGGATCGGGATTGAAGAGATTGTCGCAGACGTCTTCAAGCGTGTTCTTGATCTCGCTCCCGGTCAGCCTCGAGACATAGGTTTCCGGATAGGTGATGGCGGTCTCGGCGAGCACATCTTCCATCGTGAAGGGCTGGTTCGGCAGAAAAGTCGCGCCCCAGCGAAAGCCCGGCGACAGCGCGATTTCGGCATCGAGCTCGCGGCGCAGCGCGGCGCAAATCAATTGATCGATGGTGCCCGTGAAATTGTCGCGGCGATAGAGCAGACGGTCGGTGGTGGCGATTTTACCGCTCCATGCCGCCACCTGTGGCGCGCGAACTTTCTCGGTCAGCGCGGCCATTTCCGCATCCGGCTTCAGCAATTCCGAAAACACCGGCAACAGGCGATACCTCACATCCTTCACGCGGCCTTTGATGAGGTCGAGGTCGAGCACGCCGACAAACTTGCCGTTGCAGCCGGCATTGGTAACGAGCGTGGTGCCTCCGGCATTGGTCACTGCGACGGGTTGCGGGAGGGCGTCGTGGGTGTGGCCGCCGAGAATGATGTCGAGGCCGCGCACGCGGCTCGCTAATTTGAGATCGACATCCATGCCGTTATGCGACAACAGCAGCACCGCGTCGGCCTTGTCCGTAGACCGGAGGCTATCAATCAGGGCCTGCAATTCCTGCTCGCGAATGCCGAAGGTCCAGTCCGGCGTAAAGCGTTTCGGATGTGCGATCGGAACATAGGGAAAGGCCTGGCCGATCACGGCCACACGATAACCGCCGACTTCCTTGATCGTCGCGGGCTTGAACACCCGGCCGGAGGCCGGGTCGAATGCCTTGGCTCCATTGAAGGCAGCCTCTTCGGTCAGGAAAACATTCTGCGCCAGGAACTCGCCTTTGAAGCGCGTGAGGTTATCGCGCAGTACGTCTTCGCCGTAAGTGAATTCCCAGTGCCCGGTCATGGCTTCGATGCCGAGCAGGTTGGCGGCCTCAATCATGTCGGCGCCGCGTAGCGCATTGGCGAGGCCTGTGCCTTGCCAGGCGTCGCCGCCATCAAGCAGCAGGGAGCGTTGCGGGCCGGCCTCGTTGCGCAAACGGTCGATCAGGGTTTTCAGATGCGCAAAGCCGCCGAGCTTGCCAAAGCGCGCCGCCGATTTTTCGAAATCAAGCGAGGTGAATGCGTAGGCGTCGGCGCTTTCCGCTTTGATGCCGAACCGATCCAGAAAGGCGCGGCCGACCAGATGCGGCGGCTGTCCAGCCATTGCGCCGATCCCGAGATTGACGCTCGGCTCGCGAAAATATCCAGGCAGGAGCTGCGCGTGGGTGTCGGTGATGTGCAGGATGCGCGCATTGCCAAAGCGCTCAAGATCGAAGACGCCGCCATCCGCGCTACGCGCTGCGCGCGGCAAGCTGCCCGCGAGCGCAGCAGCGCCTGTTAGTTTAAGGATATCTCGGCGGCAGATGGTCATGGTCGTATTTCGAGATTTTTCCAGGCCGTTTTCTCGCTTGTCGCCTGAAAAATTGAAGCTTTGGCCAGCGCCTCGGCTTCGTTGGCGGCCGCAACCGCCTGATCGAAGTCGGCCTTCTCGGCAGCGGCCCTCGCCTCGGCGAGAGCCGCCTCGGTCGCGATCCATTGGTTGTGCAAGAGACCTGCTTCTCGTTCGGCGGCATCTGCCGCGGCATAGACAGTTTTGAAGTCAGCTTCGGAGCTTGCGGCAGAGGCCGTGCCACCAATCCACATGGTGGACGCGAGCAACCAGAATATTTTGAGCGGAGCTTTCGATACACGTCTCATGGCCGTGAGCCCGGTCCGGAAATGGGCAGGCCATTGCTGACATAGGACAGGAAATATTCGAGGTCGCGATATTCATCGCTTTGTGGTTCGAGCGGCACGCCGCGTACCTGACTGTTGCAGGTGATCAAGCGCCGGCTGACCGTGCCCATGCCGCCCCATTCGGAGCGGTAGATCGGCATCGCGTTGAGGATTCCGAGCGCGGGCGCAAGCACCTCCGCGCGCAGCCGTTCGCCGGGGTTCTGCACATGGCAGGTCGCGCAGGAAAAATTCAACTGTCCCCGCCGTGTGTAGAAATAGCGCTTGCCGTCTTCATAGGCCTCCCGTGCGCGGGGATCGTCGGGAATGCTGATGTTGAATGGTTTGCCGCGGGAGGTGAAGGCCATATAGGCGGTCAGTGCCGCCATATCGTCGCCGGTATAGGAGATGGCCTTCTCGCCGTTTGTCTCGCGGCACCGGTTGAGCGCCAGCTCAAGCGTGGTCACCTTGCCGCTTTTGTCGTCGAATTGAGGGTAGTTCTGCCGGATACCGATGCCCTGATCGGGAAAGCAATCGGCATAGTGCTTGCCATTCGTGAAAGGCTTGGCGAATAGCTCCTTGCCGGCTTCGAGGGAGAATTCATAGGGCGGAAATTGCTCCTTCTCTTCCCACTGCCGCCGCATGTCTTGATCCAGGGCATAGGGACCGTTGACGAAATCATCGGCCTTCACGTTGGGAAATTTCCGAAAGAAAAAATTCTGGAAAGCGCGCGCGTCAGCCGCCGGGTCAACGCCATCGGCGGCCGTCGCCGCATGCGCGACCGCGAGCAGCAGTATGGCGAGAGAGACCGATAGAAGGCGCACGCTCAATCGTCTCCCGGCTCTGTCAACAAAATGAGGACGGCCGCGATAAGCTCTCATTTCATTGGATCTTGAACGTGGCGGTGTCGGTCTCGCCCTTGTTGTCGACCCAGTTCACCTTCAGATCGTCGCCTTTGCTGGCACCCTTGAACGCAAATTTGACATAGGGATCCTTGGAGACCGCCGTTCCCCAATCGGCAATGAATACCGCCCGGCCGTTATGTTCAAAGGTCAGCACCTGGATGAAATGCGCCGGGATGAATTCGCCCTTGTCATCTTTGATGAATCCCGAATCCATCGGATGCTGGATCAGTGTCTGGACCTCGGTGGTGTCGCCATTTGCGATCGCGCGTACGCGGATGCTCGATGCCATGTTCAACCTCCGCAACCGCCAACGGTCACTTTGACTTCTTTGGTCGCGCTAAAGAGCTTGCCGCCGGCTTCCACGATCACAGTGACATTGCTGGTCTTGGCCATTTTGAGGCGATTGGCCACGCTGGGCATCGTGTCCTGCGGAATTTTGTAATACGCCGCCAGCACGTTCGGGTTTTCCGGCACCACGAAGGCGATCGACGTGACGTCCGCAAGGCTGGTGGAGACCGATATCGGGACGACCGCGCCATTCTCCGCGATCTCCGGTGCGTCGAGCTTGATCTTGTCGGAGGGCTCGATGGGGCGGCCATAGAGCAACTTGATCGCCTCCTTGTCGTTTTTCTGCTTGAAGGCATTTTCGGGATATTTGTCGTTGGCGGCCGCAAGGGCCGGCGTCGCGCCAAACGTAACAATGCCGAGGCCCGTGAGCACGATCGAGCCCGCGCCACTGAGGACGAGGCGCCGCGTAGCCTTGAAGCTCTCACCATGGGTCGTCATCGTTCATCTCCCAAATCTTGTCGCATGCCTGAGATTGCTTCTCATAGCGTTTGCAGGAAATCCACGATCGCGTTGATTTCCTGTTCGGTCAAAATGTGATTCCGGCCGAAGGGCGGCATCGCGGTCTGCGGATTTCGAAGCGTTTCGTCGTTAAGGATCGCAACGAGGTCGTTGCGGTCAGGATACTTGCTTTTGATGTCCTTGAGCACCGGTCCGATGGTGCCGGGAAGCTCGCCCCCCCTGATGTTGTGGCAGCTCAAACAGTTGCCCTTGGACCGGTCGAAAGCGAGTTTTTGGCCTTCGGCGGTGCTGGATTGGGCGCAGACCGGTGCGGCGGGGAGGATGATGGCGATCAAGATCGCCAACAAAAGCCTGGATGAGGGGCGATCGGCCAATATGCAGTTCCCGCTGGTGAGCAACCCAAATATAACCGTTCAAAGCATAAACGCTATCGCCAGACAATGTGGGTGGCGGCAATTCAGGAGGCGGATCGTGGCCGACTATGTCGTTGAATTTGGCAAGGATGGCGGCCGAAGGGAAGCGGACGGGCGGCTCGATGCACCTGCCTTTCACCGTAACCATCAGGCCATAAGCGGCGTTTTGACGCGATTTCTTGCCGGAAGATCCGGTGACGCCGTTGAGGCCGGCAGCGGCACCGGCCAGCACACGATCGAATTCGCTCGTCAATTTCCCGGCATCACGTGGTGGCCGAGCGATCTCAACGAAAATCACCTGACAAGCATCGAAGCGTGGCGGGCGCATTCGCAGCTGGTCAACATTCGCCCGCCGCGGCGACTAGACGTGTCCGATCCGGCGTGGGGTGATGCGATGCGAGACGACGGCGGGCCTGGCGAATTGCTCGCCGTTTTCTGCGCCAATGTCATCCACATCGCACCATGGCATGTCGCCGAGGGGCTTATCGCCGGTGCTGGCCACTACCTGCGGCAAGGCGGACTGCTTTTTCTGTATGGTCCGTTCAGGCGCGATGGCCGGCATACCGCCGATAGCAACGACGCCTTCGACAAGAGCCTGCGCGAGCGGGATCCCGCATGGGGCGTGCGCGATGTGGAGGCTGTGACGGGACTGGCGGACCGCGCCGATCTTTCGCTGGTCGAAATTGCTGAGATGCCGGCCAATAATCTCACGCTGGTGTTCGGCAGGATCTAGCCTCGGACCGCGGCCCCAAGTCGGCGCATGGCGCGCGCCCGTTTCCATCGGTTGATCGCGCGGATCGGACATTTCATAGTGCATGGAATTGAAGGACGATCCGACCTCGTCCTGCTTGTTCGGGGTGGAAACTACCAATGATCGATATGACCGCAGCCGCGGCAGATGCCGGGGATGCCCGCGTTCGTGCCAATGTGATGCGCCTGGCTGCGGCGCAGGCGCTGACGGGCGCGAACTCGGCGGTGATTTTTGCGACCGGCTCGATCGTCGGGGCAGCACTGGCGCCGAGCGTTTCGCTCGCCACCGTGCCGCTCTCGATGTACGTGCTTGGACTTGCCGCCGGCACGTTGCCGACGGGCATGATTTCCCGCGCCTATGGCCGCCGCATCGCCTTCATCATCGGCACGGCATGCGGCGCTTGCACCGGCCTGCTCGGTGCGTTCGCGATCCTGCGTGGCTCGTTCGGGCTGTTTTGCTGCGCGACATTCCTGGGCGGATTGTACGGTTCGGTATCGCAATCCTATCGTTTCGCGGCCGCGGACGGTGCGAGTGTCGCGTTTCGCCCGAAGGCGGTGTCATGGGTGATGGCCGGCGGCGTATTCGCCGGCGTGCTCGGCCCGCAGCTCGTGCAGTGGACGATGGATGTCTGGTCGCCCTATTTGTTCGCCTTCTCATTTATGGTGCAGGCGGCAGTGGCGCTGGTCGCAATGGCGATCCTGGCCAGCGTCGATGCGCCAAAGCCTGCGCCGGCGGATCTGCATCGGGGACGTCCGCTGTTTGAAATCGCGCGGCAGCCGCGCTTCATTGCTGCCGCACTCTGTGGCGTCATCGTTTATCCGACGATGAACCTTGTGATGACCTCGGCGCCGCTGGCGATGAAAATGTGCGGGCTCAGTCTGAGCGATTCCAATTTCGGCATTCAATGGCACATTGTTGCGATGTATGGGCCGAGTTTCATCACGGGGGCGCTGATCGCGCGTTTCGGCGCGCCGAGCGTGGTTGCGGCGGGGCTTCTGCTGGAAGCTTGTGGCGCCATCATCGGCCTTTCCGGCATCACGGCGATGCACTTCTGGGCGACGCTGATCGTGCTTGGTGTGGGGTGGAATTTCGGCTTTGTCGGCGCTTCCGCGCTAGTGCTGGAAACGCACCGGCCCGAGGAACGCAACAAGGTGCAGGCCTTCAACGACTTCCTGGTGTTCGGCATGATGGCGGTGGGATCGTTCTCGTCCGGTCAGTTGCTGGCGAATTACGGTTGGGTCGCGGTCAATTGGGTGGTTTTCCCGCCTGTCGCTTTGGGAGTGATGGTGCTTCTGTTTGCGTCGCTCGCAAGGCGGCGGGCGGCATTGCGCTAAAGTCGAGCAACACCTAAATCTGCGGGGGTTGCCGCCCGCTTTACGACCGACAGGAGAAGCCGATGCCTTCGCGAGCCCGTCTCGACGAGTTCATTGCCCTGGTCGAAGCCAATGATCACGTCGGCGCGATCGAGCGCTATTACACCGAAGATGCAACCATGCAGGAAAACGCCTCCCCGCCGCGGGTCGGCCGCGATGCGTTGGTTGCCCACGAACGCGCTGCGCTGGCGCGGATGTCCGAGGTCACTTCGAAATGCGTGTCGTCGGTGGTCGAAGGCGATAGCGTCGCCATCCACTGGAACTTTGTGCTTACCGAGAAATCCGGACCCGTGCGCCGCTTCGACGAGATCGCCTGGCAGGAATGGCGTGGCGATCGGATTTTCCGCGAACGCTTCTTCTACGATCCGACAAAAATCTCAACCTGACATCCGTGGAGATGGCGGTCACGCCACCCGCTGCCGCATCAGATCCTCGACATCGAGCCGGCGAGTGAACATTGCGAGTGAACCGTCGGCGGCGCGAGGCCACTCGGCTTGCGGCCGGTCCCAATAAAGCTCGACCCCGTTTTCGTCGGGGTCACGCAAATAAAGCGCCTGGCTCACGCCGTGGTCGCTGGCGCCGTCAAGCGGAATGCCGGCGCTGGTGACGCGATGTAACGCATCCGCCAGCGCCGCACGGGTCGGGTAAAGGATTGCGGTGTGAAACAGCCCGGTGGTTCCTGGCGCTGGCGGGTGGCCGCCCTTGCTCTCCCAGGTGTTCAGCCCGATGTGGTGATGGTAGCCGCCCGCCGAGATGAAGGCTGCCTCAGAGCCATAGCGCTGCATCAACTCGAAGCCGAGCACGCCGCAATAGAAGCCCAGCGCACGTTCGAGGTCAGCGACCTTGAGATGAACATGGCCTATTCTGGTGCCGGCGACGATGGGCGGATTTTGCGACATGACTGCTTCCCTCCATAACAGTTAGCATTTAGGGAGCGGCCAAAGCTCACGCAAGCTCGGACACTTGCCCGTCGGGCAGGCCGAATTCAAAGGTGTTCAGCGTCATCGAGACCATGGTGTAGTAACCGCAAAGGCCGATGACCTCGACGACCCCGCGCTCGGAGAGAACATTGACAGCTTCGTCATAGAGCGCTTGCGTCAACCCGTGGCCTTCGTGCAGCGACTTCGCGACGTCGTAAATCATCTTCGCCTTGGGATCGTCGAACTGCGGCGTGCGGCGATCGCGGATGTCGTCGATGATCTTCGGCTCCATGCCGCCCTGGAGCGCAAGCTTCTTGTGGGCGAACCATTCGTAATGCGAGGTCCAGTGCCGCGCCGTGACGAGGATCGCGATCTCGGACAATTTGGCCGGGAATATCGTGTTGAAGCGCATCACCTCGCCAAGGCGCGTGGCATGACGCGCCATCTCCGGGCTGTTGAGCCAGGCCATCATCGGCGCCGGCGGCCGGCCGCGCTTGCCGGCGATCGCTTCGTCATACGTCGCTTTTTGCTCGGCGCTCATTTCCTCAGGCGATAGCAGTTTCAGCCGCATCTTTGTTTCCTTTTGTTTTAGCGTTGGCGCCGCAAGATAATCCGTCATCGCGAGCGGAGCGAAGTGATCCCGCGGCGCAGTCAAGATTCTGGATTGCTTCGGAGCTAGCGCTCCTCGCAATGACGGCGAGTTACCGGATCGGCGGCGCGTATTGAATGCCGCCGGCGCTCCAGAGCTGGTTAAGCCCGCGCGGGATCTTCAGCTTGGATTCCGAGCCGATATTGCGTTCGTAGACTTCGCCGTAATTGCCGACGTGCCGGATGATGCGAACCGCCCAATCCTTTGTCAGACCGAGTTCCTCGCCGTAGTTGCCTTCGGTTCCGACCAGCCGCATCACGTCGGGCTTTTTGGACTTCAGCGCCTCGTCGATGTTCTTGGAAGTCACGCCGAGTTCCTCGGCATTGATCATGGCATAGAGCGTCCACTTCACGATCAGCATCCAGTCGTCATCGCGCAGCCGCACCACAGGCGCCAACGGCTCCTTCGAGATCACGTCGGGCAGGATCGCATGCTCGCCCGGCTTGGCGAAGTTGAGCCGCAGCGCATAAAGCTGGGATACGTCGGCGGTCAGCGTATCGCATTGGCCGGATTCATAGGCTTTGACGACGTCTTCCAGTCTACCGAACTTCTTTTCTTCGTACTTCATGTTGTTGGCGCGGAAGTAGTCGGCGAGGTTGAGTACGGTCGTGGTGCCGTCCTGCACGCAAACCTTGCTGCCGTTGAGGTCGAGCGCGGAATCGATGTTGCGCGCCCGGGGCAGCATGAAACCCTGGCCGTCGTAATAGGCGACTCCAGGGAAATAGAGGTCATAGGACGTCTCGCGCGACATGCTCCAGGTCGAGTTGCGTGAGAGAATGTCGACTTTGCGATTTTGCAATTCCCGGAAGCGCTCATTGGCGTCGAGAGGAACGAATTTCGTCTTCTTCGGGTCGTCGAAGATGGCGGCGGCGACCGCGCGGCAGAAATCGACGTCGAACCCGGTCCAGTTGCCCTGGTCGTCGGGAATCGAGAAGCCGGGCAGCCCTTTGTTGACGCCGCACAGAACTTCGCCGCGGCGAACCGTCCGCTTCAAAGTGCGGGTGTCATAGAGTTCGTAGGTGACGGCAACAGCCGCGACCGCGACGGCGACCAATAGCCCAATCAGCAAGCCGCCCCGGAATGTCCGCATGATCTATCCCTCGCCCCAGTCGGGAAATTGAAATGGATTTTTGGAAAGGAAATAGGCTGCCGTCACAGTTCCGGCTTCTGCCGGACCACGACCTTGGTGCCCACCGGGACCCGGTCATAGAGATCGGCGACGTCGGAATTGACCAGGCGGAAACAGCCGGACGATATCTTGGTGCCGATCGTATCCGGGCGGTTGGTGCCGTGAATGCGATACACCGTGCCCCCAAGATACATCGCGCGGGCGCCAAGCGGATTGCCCGGCCCGCCGGCCATGAAGCGGGGCAAATAAGGCTGGCGCTCGATCATTTCCGGCGGCGGTACCCAATCCGGCCACTCCGCCTTGCGGGTGATGTTCAACAGGCCCTGCCACTGAAATCCGTCACGGCCGACACCGATGCCATAGCGCAGCGCACGGCCGCCCGGCTGCACCAGATAAAGATGCCGTTCGGTGGTTGAGATGATGATCGTGCCCGGCGGCTCGGTGGTGCGGTAATACACCATCTGTTTCTGCCACTCCGGATCAAGCTCGTATGAATCGTCCGCAATCAGGCCGGGTTGGTCGCCGGTGTCCGGCTGCTGTGCGTAGCTCTGGGGTGTCGAAAACATCAAGCCGGTCATCGCAATTGCAGCGCAGATCATGTCACGAAGCTTTGTCATTCAAGCTCTCCCCACCGCTCGGCCGCTAGCGTCACCAGGTGCCGGGTGCAATGATGCCTACCAGATTGGCATCCATCAAATCTTAGGGGCGGCACGATGGCAAGCGATGGATGGCCCGGGAAACACGATGTGAAATGACATTATGAATTGCCGCCGGCCAATTTCGGCGCCTGCGGGACGACGCAATTTAGCCATCGGCACGCAAGCGCACCGGAATCGTTGCCGGGGGTCGCGTGATGGCCTTTGTTGCCGCCGTTCAGGCCGCCAGACTTTCCACGCCGGCGCCTTTGAGCAGATCGGCGAGCTGCTTGCGGGCATAGAACATCCGGGTCTTCACCGTGCTCTGGGGAATGCCGATGATGAGGCCCGCTTCCTCGACCGACTTCTCATGATAGTAGACAAGGTTGACGATCTCGCGATGTGCCGGCGAAAGTTTTGCCACGCAGGCGCGCAGGATCGCGCTCGTGGTAGAGCGGTCGAGACACGCTTCCGGCGTTTCGGCCTCGTCGGCAATCTCGAGCATTTCGTCCTGATCAATGTCCTCGTGCCGGCGCTGCCGCAGGGCGGTGAGCGCCTTGAAACGCGCGATCGACAGGAGCCAGGTTGAGACCTGGGAGCGACCCTGGAATTGGCTTGCGGTCCGCCACACGTCAAGGAAAACCTGGCTGGTCAGATCCTCGGCTGTCGTGGTGTCTCGCACCATCCGCAGAATGAAGCGATAGACCCGCACACGGTGGCGCGAATAAAGGGTGTGCATCGCGGTGCGGCCACCTTCGGCAATGCTTTCAAGCAGCGCTTCGTCTGATGTCGCCTGAGCGGCGATGAGGCCCTGCTGCGCTGCGGCATTGATGGCTACGACTTTCGGCATGACAGTCTCCCGGTGTCGCCCTGTGGCGGCGCTTCGTTGACCTATTGGTAGTCAGCGAAGGTTTCGGGACGTCTGCACGAAAAGGAAAAAATGGTTTCATCGCTGGGAAAATTGTTTCGTCGCGGCGCTCGCGACGAAACAATTCACGGAAAAAAGCCAGCAAATTTAAGAAGATAAATTTTAGCCTGCCGTGACGGCAGCAACATCGGTCTAGAGGGAACAAAGGCGAGAACGAGCATATCGCTACGACAAGTTTGACGGAGGCAGTTGCCCGTCCTGGAACCGCGCGTCTCTGAAGCGATGCCGTTCAGGCCTTGTCGCCGGCGGGCGAGAACAGGTATCCGCCGCCGCGAATCGTCCTGATGACGGACGGCTTGGTGGGATCGATCTCGATCTTGCGGCGAATTCGCATGATACGAAGGTCGACGGCGCGATCGAACGCTTCGCTGTCGCGGGCGTTGGCGAGTTCCAGGAGCCGCTCGCGCGATAGCACGCGCTTCGGATTGGCCGCGAATACCTTGAGCAGCCCGAACTCGGAGGCCGTCAGCGGATGCTCGTTGCCTTCATCGTCACGCAGCGCCTGCGCCTGAAGATCGAGCCACTTGGTGCCGAACCGCACCAGCAGATCCTTGGCCGCCTTCGCTCCGCTTGCTTCGGCTGCGGCTCGGGCCGGCGTGCTTCGCCGCAAGACGGAGCGGATACGCGCCATGAGTTCGCGCAATTCGCAGGGCTTGGCGACATAGTCGTCGGCGCCAAGTTCCAGCCCAACGACGCGATCGATCGGGCTTGCGGTCGCCGTCAGCATGATCACGGGTACGTTGGTACGGCTTTTCAAATCACGAATGATGGAAAGCCCGTCTTCTTCCGGCATGTTCAGGTCGAGCACCACCAAATCCGGCACGTTGTTTTCGGTTGCCGCGCGCAGGCTCTTGCCGCCGTCGCACAGCGTCACGGTGAAGCCGTGCATCTTCAGATAGTCGCCGACCATTTCACGGGCCGGTGCCTCGTCATCGACAATGATGATGTGCGGACTTTGACTCATGGGATCACGCCTCTGCCGGCAAGGTGATGGTGAATGTCGAGCCCTGTCCGGGTCCGTCGCTGTTGGCCGTGACCTCACCGCCATGCATGTCGACAATGCGTTTGACGATCGACAGGCCGAGGCCCGTCGAGCTTTCGCCCCCGGTTGGTTTAGCGGACAACCGCTGGAAACGCCCGAACAGCCGGCCGATATCCTCCGGCGAAAGACCGGCGCCTTCGTCGACGACGCGAATCAGGGTCTTGTTCGATTCCCGTCCGACCAGCACCGAAATCTTGCCGCCGACGGGGCTGTATTTGATGGCGTTGCTGATGAGGTTGTCGATGGCCTCGCGAATCCGGTCCGCGTCGCACGCAGTGATCAGGTTGGGCACAGCCGAAACCATAATCGATTGCTGCTTGTTGACGGCAAGCGGCTGGTTGGCGTCGGTCACTTCGCCGACCAAAGCGGCGATATCGACCGGCTCGCGGCGGATCGTGATGTCGAACGCGTCCGCCATCGCATCCGAGATCAGGTGATCGACCATCGACGTCAGGCGCTTGGTGGCGTCGCGGATATGCTCGACCTGGGAGGTGACATTGTCGCGGGAGGAGCCGGCGGCGATCAGTTCGGTCAGCATTTCGGTGCGGCCGAGAATAACGCTCAGCGGGTTCTTCAGGTCGTGAGCCACGGTGCCGAGAATTTCGTTCTTGAAACCGTTGGCGCGTTGCAGCCGCAGCCATTGCGCGGACAGCCTGCGATTGGCTTGCATCAGCGCGCGGGTGCGCTGCGCAACCCGATCCTCGAGCTGGGTATTGGCTTCCTGTAGCTGCTGGTAAAGGATCACATTGTCGAAAGCGATCGAGAGCCGGCTGCCGAAAATCTCGACCAGCGAGCGATCGGTCTCCGACAATTGCCGCTCCGCCTGCAGCAACACCACGACTTCGCGCCCGCTGCCGGTGCGAATATAAAGCACGGTGCGCTGATCGACGAATTCGTGCTTGCGCCGGCGGAAGGCGTGCTCGACCATCGACCGCAAATCGGCATCGAGCGTTTGTACGCCCGATGTGCCGATGAAGCGGCTGTAGCAGCCCGAGCCGGCCAGCACGGAAAAATCGCCGCTGACATCGCCGCCGTCGCGCAGCACCAGAATGCCGGCGCAATCGACATTGAGCAGGGAAGCGATCTGCGTCAACACCCCTTCGGCGAGGCGCTGCATCGATTTGAAATCGTAGAGCGTCGAGGCGGCATCGATGATGATTTCAAGCCCGCGCCGGGTCTGAACCATGCGCTCAAGCTGCTGATAGCTGCGCAACGCCGCCGTGAGCGAGGTAAACAGCTTGTCGGCCGTCAGCTCCGTCTTTGCCTTGTAGTCGTTGATGTCGTACTGGACGATGACGCGCCGTTCCGGCGCTTGTCCGGGCTGTCCGGTGCGCAGGATAATGCGGACCGTCTCGTTGCGGAGTTCGTTGCGGATATATTCGACGAGATCGAGGCCGGCGGCGTCGGTTTCCATGATGACGTCGAGCAGCACGGCGGCGATGTCGGGATGCGCGCGCATCAGTGTTCGCCCCTCATTGCCCGAATAGGCCGAAAGGATCTCGAGACCTTGCCCGTTGAGGCTGTAGTCGCTCAGCGCAAAGCGCGTGCCCTCATGCACGGCTTGATCGTCGTCGATGACCGCGATCTTCCATTTGCGCGCGCCCGGAGCTTCCGGTTCGACGCCGGAATCGTCGATCAGGTGGAGGACATCGTCCTGTTCGGCCATGAAGAAGTCCTGTCGCGATCCTGAGGTTCAGCCGGCTGACCGCCCTTGGCGGCCCTATTGGCGGTCTTGGGCATGATAATGCGAAATGTGGCGCCTTGTCCCGGCCTTGAATCCAGCATCATCCGGCCGCCCAGCTGCTGTGTGACGAGATTGTAAACGATGTGCAGGCCAAGCCCGGTGCCGCCCTCGTTGCGGCGTGTGGTGAAAAAGGGGTCAAAAGCCTGACGCTGCACGTCCGGCGTCATGCCGGCGCCGTTGTCGGCAAAGATGATTTCGACATCGTCGTTGCCACGGGGCTTAGCCGAGATCGTGATGGTCCCGGAGCGTCCGTCGGGGAAGGCGTGGTTGGCGGCGTTAAGGAACAAATTGGTCAGAATCTGGCCATAGGAGCCGGGATAGCCGTCGATGACCAGGTTTTCAGGCACTTCGACCGACAGCGCGATCGACGCCTTCTTCAGCGCGGGCCGCAGGCTCGCGATGATCTGGTCGGTCGCCTCGTTCAGGTTGAAGGTGCGCCGCTCGGCATGGGAGCGATCCACCGCCACCTGCTTGAAGGACTGAATGAGTTCGCCGGCGCGATGCAGGTTACCGACCAGTTGCTGGGCGGCGTCGCGCGAGGTCCTGACGAATTCGTCGAGCTGCGAGCGTCGCAGCCCGCTACCGGTCTTTAGCTCGGCCTCGAAGGCTTCAGTGCGGCGTGCGAAGCTCGATGCGACCGTCAGGCTGATGCCGATCGGATTGTTCACCTCGTGGGCAACGCCCGCGACCAGGCCGCCGAGCGCCGCTAGGCGTTCCGCGTCGATCAGGTTTTGCTGGGCAGCGTTGAGTTCGTGCAGCGCGTTTTCCGCCTTCTCCTTGGAAGCACGAAGTTCGTCTTCGGTCGTTCGTTTGGCAATGGCGTTCTCACGGAACACTTCGACCGCGCGCGCCATCTCGCCGACCTCATCCCTGGCGCCGGTGCCATGGACCTTGCGGTTATAATCGCCGGACGTGATCGCGTGCATCGCCGCCAGGATCTGCTGCAAGGGCAGCCGGATCGACAGCGCGATCAGGACGCCGGCGGTGATGATGATGCCCAGGAAGATCACGGCGATCGAGAGCACTTTTCGGGAAATATCGGCGAGTGTCTGGTCGAATGTCTCCTGCGCCTTCTGTTCGCGCTGCCGCATTTTGACGGACAGCTCGTCGATGACGCCGGACGCCTCGGCCTGGCTGGCGTCGATCGCATCACGCAGCAATTCGGTGCGGCTGGTGAGTTGTGCCGACAATTTGGCGAGCCCCTCATTGAGTGCCTTGGCTCGCATATCCAGACGCTGCAACGCCATCCGTTGCAGATCGTTGTCGGCAAGGTCGCTCATCACGGGAATGGTCTGCTGGATGGTTTCGGTATTGCGGCTGGCCTCTTCGGCCGAGGCTGACGCCAGCGACAGGTAATAGGCATTGGCGGCCACCAGCATCGCCGTAAAAGCCTCGCGGGATTTCCCAAGCGACGGCCAGATCAACGCATCGCGGTGGCCGGTGGCGCCTTCGATGATCGAATAAAGCCCGGCCATGTCGCGGGCGGGGGTGAGGACTTCCTCCTCATAGGTTTTCGTGATCGTCGCCTGTACCGCGCGCAATTCGCTGAAGCCGTTGAGGAAGCGCTCGGTGACACGCTCGAGCCGCGCGACCGAACCGGCAAGCATCGGATCGGTTGCGGCTCGCGTCGTCAGCGTGCCGAGAACCGTCTCGCGCGAACGCGAGATCTCTCCGAACATTTCGGGGCCTGGCTGGTTGATATAGCGATGGATCAGGTTTTGCAGATGGCCGGTTTCGCTTTCCAGCGTGGCCAGGATCTTGTCGGATTCCCGTACCTGCCGCACATCGTCCCAGGCCGACCCCAGCACCTGCACGCCGTTCCAGATCAGCGCGACCAGCACCACGACGACGGCCGAGTTCAACGCTGCGATCGACAGAATACGCCAGCGGATCGGTACCGCGCGGACGAGAGCGACCAGCCGCGAATGGCCGCGCCCCGCGAATGTCGCGGGCGCCTCACCGGTTTCGCGCTGGCCGTTTTTCCGATCCAATTCAATTGACCTTGCGAATTCGTTCGATCAGCGCCGCCGCCGCCGGATCGCGCCGGGCCTTGGCATAGATATCAGCCATCGCCGCTTCGAACGGCTTGTGGTCGAAGTCGCTTACGATCGTCACGCCGGTCGCTTCCGCCTGCCGGCGTGATTGCTCCTCGAGGTCTTTCCATCGTTCGCGCATGAAGTGGCTGGATTGCCGGGCCGCCTCGCGAAACAGCGCCCGGTCCTCCGCCGACAGGCTGCTCCAGGCCTTGAGCGACATCACCAGCACCTCGGGGCTCATCGTATGTTCGGTCAGCGTATAGAAGCCGGCATATTTGTAGTGGTCGGTGGTGACAAAGGATGGCCAGTTATTTTCCGCGCCATCGATCAGCTTGGTGGCAAGGCCAGTTCGTACCTGCCCATAGGGCAGCTCTATCGGTTCGGCGCCAAGCGCCCTGATCATGTCGGACATCAACTCCGATTGCTGCACGCGAAGCCTCAAACCCTTCATGTCGGCGATCGTGCGGACCGGCCTGACGCTGTTGTAGATCGACCTCGCGCCGGAATCGTAGAAGGCGAGGCCGACGAAGCCGAAGGGCTCGAAGCTGCCGAGGATTTCGTCGCCGATCGGGCCATCCAGCACTTTCTGCAGATGCTCGATGGAGCGGAACAGAAACGGCATCGCCAGCACGTTCATGGCCGGTACAAAAGTTCCGATCAGCGCCACGTTGGTTCGATTGAGATCAATGGCGCCGGCGCGGGTCTGCTCGATCGTCTCCTTCTCTTCGCCGAGCTGGCGCGAATGAAAGACGCGGATTTGCAACCGCCCTGCGGTTTTCTCCTCGATCAGCCGGCCCATGAAACGAAGCGCCTGGACGGTCGGATAATCCGCGCTCTGAGTGTCGGCGGCGCGAAATTCGCGGGCCGGAGCGTTCGTCGTGACGGCCGTCAAAAGCAATGCAGCGAACATGGCGACGGTCCGCGAAAGGCGGGCGCGGGTGCATACGAGCAACTTGTCCCCCTGTAATAAAGTCCGTGACGAGAACAAAAGGTTCAACGCGATCTCGCGGCGGATTTTTAAAGCATAAATCCGAGCCAGCCGCGCTGTTTGCGTGTGACGGCGCGCGGCTTCCTCCCGAACCGGCCATCGCCAGCCGACTGAGCGAGGCCACGAACGGGCTGACATCTTGCCCATTTATTCAGCAAGTTTATCCCGCTGTATGCAATCAGTTTTTGCGTCCCGAGCCATTGCCGTGAGCGCGGTTGGTTCATGATCCTCCAGCCAAATCAGAGATTTAACACCAGGTTAACGAAACACTAAGCCTTGGCACGAACCTTGCGAAGCTTGTTCCAAAACTGACCTCGTGTGGTGGAGCATCCGATGAAGCGCCGCGATTTTCTCAAGTCCGTCTCCGGCGTCGCCATCGGCGCCGCGGTGCCGGCACCCGCGATCTGGTCGCCGGCCAAGGCCGATGCGCGATCGGAAACCTTGCTGGTGGTGACCGAAGGCGGGCCCAACAATCTCGACATTCATGGCGTCGGCACCAATCGTCCGGGCTACGAGGTGTCCTGGAATTGCTACGACCGGCTCATCAGCCATGAAACCAGGACGCTGCCTGACGGCACCCAGGCTTACGATCGCGACAAGTTCAAACCGGAACTGGCCGAGGACATGAACCTCGGTGATATGTCGGTGACGTTCAAACTGAAGAAGAACGCCAAATTCCATGACGGCGCGCCGGTCACGGCGAAGGACGTCAAATGGTCGCTCGATCGGGCGGTCACGGTCGGCGGCTTTCCCACGGTGCAGATGAAGGCCGGCTCCCTCTCGGACAAAGAGCAATTCGTCATTGTCGACGACAGCACCGTTCGCATCGATTTTGCGAAGAAGGACCGGCTCACGGTCCCCGACCTCGCGGTGATCGTGCCGAGCGTCTTCAATTCCGAACTCTTGAAAAAGAAAGCCACGGAAAAAGACCCGTGGGCGATGGACTATACCAAGAGCAACACCGCCGGTAGCGGCGCCTACAAAGTCGCGAGCTGGAAGCCGGGTGTCGAAACCGTCTACGAGCGCAACGACGACTGGGTCGGCGGCAAGCTGCCACAGCTCAAGAGGGTGATCTGGCGCACGGTTCCGTCGCAAGGCAATCGCCGCGCCTTGATGGAACGCGGCGATGCCGACATTTCTTTCGATCTGTCCAGCAAGGACACCTCCGAGATGAAGAAGGACGGCAAGCTCGTCATCCTTTCGCATCCGATCGGCAACGGCATGTATTCGGTCGACCTGAACGTGAAGAATCCGCCGTTTGATAATCCGAAGGTTCGTCAGGCGGTGGCTTATGCGCTGCCTTATCAGAAGATCATGGATGCGGCGATGTTCGGCCTCGCCAATCCCCTGTTCGGCGGATCCTCCAATGCCGTCACCGACATCGCCTGGCCGGCCAAGACCGGCTACGCCAATGACATGGCGAAAGCCAAGGCGCTGATGGCCGAAAGCGGCGTCACCGACATCGAAACCACGATTTCCTATGACCTCGGCACCGGCGACATTTGCGAGCCGATCTCCGTGCTGGTGCAGGAGAGCCTTGGCCAGATCGGCATCAAGACCTCGATCAACAAGGTGCCCGGCGCCAATTGGCGCAGCGAGATGTCCAAGAAGACCATGCCGCTGATGATCAACTTCTTCTCCGGCTGGCTCGACTATCCCGAGTACTTCTTCTTCTGGTGCTATTCCGGCCAGAACGCGATCTTCAACACATCGAGTTATGTGAATCCGGACATGGATACGTTGATCGACGGCGCGCGCGCGGCCGCGGCCATCGGCGACAGGGACAAGTACGCCAAGGACGTCGAGGGCTTCATCGCCAAGGCCTACGACGAAGCCCCTCGAATTCCGCTGTTTCAGCCGTTCCTCAACGTCGCCACGCAGAAGAACATCTCCGGCTACACCTACTGGTTCCACCGTCAGCTCGATTACCGCTCAATCGTAAAGGGTTAGCCGCCATACGATGCAAGGACACGGCCCGGACCATTCTGGAGCTTGGACGTCATGATGATCCTCAAGCGGCTCGCAACCATCATCCCGACCCTGATCGGCGTGATCATCGTGACGTTTTTGCTCACGCGGGTCTTGCCGGGTGATCCGGCGGTCTATTTCGCAGGACCCGCGGCAACGCCGCAATCGATCGCCGAGATTCGAAAATCGCTCGGGCTCGACCGGCCATTGCCGGATCAGTTTCTGCGTTACGTGAACGATCTGGCGCACGGCAATTTCGGCAATTCGCTGTCGACCGGCCGTCCCGTCGCCGCTGAAATCTCAAGCCGCCTGCCGGCGTCGGCCGAACTCACGCTGATGGGATTGTTTCTGGCGATTGCGATTGCGGTACCGCTCGGTATCTTTGCCGCGGTCAAGCAGGGCTCGTGGATTGATCATCTATGCCGCGTGATCGCGACGGCCGGCGTCTCGCTGCCGGTGTTCTTCACCGGGCTTCTATTGGTCTACGTGTTCTACTTCCGCTTGGGCTGGTCGCCCGCGCCGCTCGGCCGGCTCGATGCCTTTGCGACATCGCCGCCCGATATCACCGGCTTCTATCTGATCGACAGCCTGATCACCGGCAACTTCGAGACCTTCCGCGCCGCACTCGCTCAACTGATCCTGCCGGCGGTGACGCTGGCGGTGTTTTCGCTGGCGCCGATCACGCGCATGACCCGCGCCTCGATGCTGGCCGTGCTGGCGTCCGAGTTCATCCGAACCGCGCGCGCCAGCGGCCTTAGCGGCCGCACCGTGATCCTGACCTACGCGTTCCGCAACGCGATGCTGCCGGTCGTGACCACGCTTGGCATGGTGTTCTCGTTTTTGCTCGGGGCGAACGTGTTGGTGGAAAAGGTCTTCGCGTGGCCCGGTATCGGCTCCTACGCAGTCGAGGCGCTGCTGCAATCGGATTTCGCGCCGGTGCAGGGCTTCGTGCTGACGATGGCGGTGCTTTACGTCGCGCTCAATCTGATCATCGACATGCTTTACGGCGTGATCGATCCGCGCGTGAGGGTCGAGGCATGACCGAAGCCAGTCTGACCACGGCCCCCGCCGCAAACCTTGCCGCGAAGCCGCCGAACAACTCGCTGTTCCGCCATGCCATCTACGTCGTGGCGGACAATCCCGTCACCGGATTGTCGTTCGGCCTTTTCGTTCTGATCGCACTGTGCGCTTTGGTCGGTCCTTATGTCGTTCCTTACGATCCGCTCGCCAGCGACACTTCGGCGACGTTGCAGTCGCCATCGCTGCACCATTGGTTCGGAACCGATCTGGTCGGGCGTGATATTTTCAGCCGCGTCGTGGTTGCAACGCGCCTCGATTTTGTGATCGCGATTGCCTCCGTCGTTTTGGTGCTCGCCATCGGCGGGCTCGCCGGAATCGCCGCCGGCTTCTTCGGCGGATGGGCCGACCGCATCATCGGGCGCATTTCCGATACCATCATGGCGTTCCCGCTATTCGTGCTGGCGATGGGCATTGTCGCGGCGCTGGGCAATACCGTGACCAATATCGTGATCGCGACCGCGATCATCAATTTCCCGCTTTACGTTCGCGTTGCGCGTGCCGAAGCCAACGTGCGGCGCGAGGCTGGCTTTGTGCAGGCCGCGCGGCTTTCCGGCAATAGCGACATGCGGATTTTGCTCACGCATATCCTGCCCAACATCATGCCGATCATGATGGTGCAGGTCTCACTGACCATGGGCTACGCCATCCTCAATGCCGCCGGCCTGTCGTTCATCGGGCTTGGCGTCAAGCCGCCAACCCCGGAATGGGGGATCATGGTGGCGGAGGGCGCCACCAACATCATCTCCGGCGAATGGTGGGTGGCTTTCTTCCCCGGCGGGGCGCTTATGATTGCGGTGTTCTGCTTCAACCTGCTCGGCGATGGGTTGCGCGATCTGGTCGATCCGCAGCGGAGGACTTGAACCGATGACCGCGCTGCCGCTGCTCGACGTCAACGATCTCACGGTGGAATTTTCCACTCGCCGCGGCATCGTCAAGGCCGTGCAGCATGTCAACATCTCCGTGGCCAAGGGCGAAACGCTCGGCATCGTCGGCGAATCCGGCTCCGGCAAGTCGGTGACGTCCTACGCGGTGATGCGGATTCTCGATCGTGCCGGCAAGATCGCGGAAGGCTCGGTTCAATTCTCGGGCGTCGATGTCCGGGCGGCGACCGAAGATCAGATGCGCGACATGCGCGGCCGCGAAATGTCGATGATCTTCCAGAGCCCGCGGCTGGCGCTTAACCCGATACGCAAGATCGGCCAGCAGATCGAGGATGTGCTGCTGCAACACGTCCAGGTCGACCGCTCGCAGGTCACCGATCGCGCAATCGCCGCCCTCGAGCAGGTCAAGATCGCGCGCCCGCGCGAGCGCTATCATGCCTATCCGTTCGAATTGTCAGGCGGCATGTGCCAGCGCGTGGTGATCGCGCTCGCGCTGGCCTGCGGTCCGCGCCTTCTGATCGCCGACGAGCCGACCACCGGTCTCGATGTCACAACCCAAAAAGCGGTGATGGACCTCGTCGTCGAACTGACCAAGGCGCGAAGCATGTCGACGATCCTGATCACGCACGATCTGGGACTGGCGGCGGCCTATTGCGATCGTGTCGTGGTGATGGAGAAGGGGCGCGTGGTCGAAACCGCGCTTTCGGCCAATATCTTTGCCAAGCCGGAACATCCCTATACGCGCAAATTGATGCGCGCGACGCCGCGGCTCGGCGTTTCCTTGCGCGATCTGTTGCCGGAGGAGGAGGCGGCCTCGCTGCCAGCGCCACCCGTGGCCACCGTCGTTTCCACAAACGGGAAGGGCGCGGAAGGCGCAAATGCTTCCGCCAAACCCCTTCTCCTCGTCGAAAAGCTGGTGAAGGAATATCCGCGCCAGGGCGCGCCGGCGATGCTGGCCAAACTGTTCGCGCGCAAGCCGCCGGCAGAGCCCGAGATCTTTCGCGCGGTCGACGGCATCAGTTTTACGGTTGGCCGTGGCGAGAGTGTTGGTCTCGTCGGCGAGTCCGGCTGCGGCAAATCCACCACGTCGATGATGGTGATGCGGCTGTTGGACCAGACGTCCGGCCGCATCATGTTCGACGGCGAGGAAATCGGCGGCATCCTGCCGAATGCCTTTGCGCGATTGCCTCAGCGCAAGAGCATCCAGATGGTGTTCCAGGATCCGACCGACAGCCTCAACCCGCGCTTTACCGCCGTGCGGGCGATTGCCGATCCGATTCTAAGGCTTGGCGGCATCAAGGGGCGCAACGCCTTGCGTGCCCGTTGCGAGGAATTGGCAATGTTGGTCGGTTTGCCGCTCAACCTGCTCGATCGTTTTCCACATCAGATGTCGGGCGGCCAGAAGGCCCGTGTCGGCATCGCGCGCGCGATCGCGCTCAACCCGAAGCTTGTCATCCTCGACGAGCCCACCGCAGCGCTCGATGTTTCGGTGCAAGCGGTCGTCCTGAACCTGCTCCAGGACCTCAAGCGGTCGCTCGGCATGAGCTATTTGTTCGTCTCGCACGATCTGAACGTGGTGCGGCTGTTGTGCGATCGTGTCATTGTGATGCGGACAGGACAAATCGTTGAACAGGGTACGTCTGACCAGGTCTTGGGCGACCCGCAAAATGCCTATACAAAGGAGCTGCTGACGGCTATTCCCCACCCACCGCTTCCGGCGGCCTGATGGAAGAATGAAACGATTAAAGGCTGAAATGGCTGAAGATTCGCTGGACGACTATATCGACGCTACCTCGAAGGTTCTACGGCTTCCGGTCAAGGAAGCCTGGAAGCCCGCGGTGCGGGCCAATCTCGAAGTGTCCATGAGGTTGGCGCGGCTGGTGGATGAGTTTGCGTTATCTGACGAAGCTGAGCCGGCCAGTGTCTTCACAGCCTGATACCATGGCAGGTGCCGGAGACGGGATGTCTGCGCTCGGCATCGCGCAGGCCGTCAGGGACAAGAAATTCTCGGCGCTCGGCGCCATCGACGCAGCGCTGGCGCGGATTGCGCATCGCGATTCTGTCTTGAATTCCTTCACCGACGTCACCGCGGAACGTGCGCGAACCAAAGCCCGTGAGGTCGATGCCGCGATCGCGGCGGGCAGGAATCCCGGACCGCTTGCCGGCGTGCCGTTTGCCGTGAAGAACCTGTTCGACGTGAAGGGTCTGCCGACCCGTGCCGGATCGAAGATCAACCGCGATCGTCCCATCGCGTCACGCGATGCCACGCTGGTCGAGCGGCTGGAAGCCGCCGGCGCCGTGCTGGTTGGCGCGCTCAACATGGGCGAATACGCCTACGACTTCACCGGCGAAAATATTCACGATGGCCCCTCGCGTAATCCCCATGACGTAACGCGGATGACCGGCGGTTCCTCCGGCGGCTCCGGCAGTGCGGTCGGCGGCGCGCTGGTGCCGCTGGCGCTTGGTTCCGACACCAACGGCTCGATCCGGGTGCCGTCGTCGTTTTGCGGCATCTTCGGATTGAAGCCGACGTACGGCCGGCTCTCCCGCGCGCGCTCGTTTCCGTTCGTCTTCTCCTTCGATCATGTCGGTCCGCTGGCGCGCTCCGTCGGCGATCTCGCGCTTGCCTATGACGCAATGCAGGGGCCGGACGCAGGCGATGCGGCTTGCACGACGCGGCCGGCGGAGCCGGCATTGCCGTCTCTCAATCAAGACATCGGAAATTTGCGGATTGCGGTTGCCGGCGGTTATTTCCAGAAGAACGTCTTCCCTGAAGCCACCGAAGCGGTCGGGCGTATTGCCAAGGCGCTCGGCGTGAGCCGTACGGTCGAAATTCCGGAAGCCGCCCGCGCCCGCGCGGCGGCCTATGTCATCTCGACTTGCGAGGGCGCGTCGCTTCATCTCGATCGGCTGCGCACGCGGCCCGAAGATTTCGATCCCGCGGTGCGCGATCGCCTGATCGCGGGCGCGATGATCCCGGCGCCGATGGTCGATCGCGCGCAAAAATTCCGCCGCTGGTACCGTGCGCAGGTCCTTGAGCTGTTCAAATCGGTCGACGTCATCCTGGCGCCGGCGACGCCTTGCGTCGCGCCGAAACTCGGACAAGTGAATTTCACGCTCGATGGCGTCGAATTGCCGGTGCGCGCCAATATCGGCATCCACACCCAGCCGATCTCTTTTATTGGGCTGCCGGTGGTCGCGGTTCCAGTGCCGCTGGAGCCGATGCCGATCGGCGTGCAGATCATCGCCGCGCCCTGGCGTGAAGATATCGCGCTCCGTGTTGCAGCCGCGCTGGAGCGCGAAGGGGTCGCGTCCGCGCCGCGGCCGGGGGGCGTCTGAACATGCAGGTCGATCTCCCCGAAGTGCTCGCTGAAGTGACCGCGGAATTTGCACGTTACGAAAAGGCGCTGGTGAATAACGACGTTGCGGTGTTGGATGAGCTGTTCCGCGACGACCCGCGCACGCTGCGCTATGGCGGCGGCGAAAACCTCTACGGCTATCGGGAGATCATGGCGTTTCGCGCCGGCCGCTCGCCGACCGGCTTGATGCGCCGGACCGATCGCACCGTGATCACGGCCTACGGACGCGACATGGCGGTCGCCTCGACATTGTTTTATCGCGACACCGCGCCGGGCAAGGTTGGACGACAGATGCAGACATGGGTGCGGTTTGCGCAGGGGTGGAAAATCGTGGCCGCGCATGTCAGCGTGATCGATGAACCCAAGATCGGCCAGGTTGGGGATCAAAAGGCATGAGCCTTGAAGATATCCCACATCTCGCTTTGCTTCGCTCCGTTGCGGAAGACAAAACGATCGTTCGCCCCGGCGGCCGGGCTGTACGCACCGACAAGCTGACACGTGCCGAGGAGTTACGCCTGCAACTGGCCGATGAGATCGTGCGCGGCACGCTGGCGCCGGGCGCGGCGCTCGACGAGACCGACATCGCGCGGCGCTTCAGCGTATCGCGCACCCCGGTGCGCGAAGCGTTGCGGCAGCTCGCGGCCTCAGGGCTGGTAGAGGCGCGCGCCCATCGCGGCGCGGTCGTGGCGCAGCCCTCGATCGAGCGCCTGGGTGGAATGTTCGAGGCGATGGCGGAGCTCGAAGCTCTGTGTGCGGGCCTTGCCGCGGAACGCATGACGCCGGCCGAGCGCCACCGGCTGGAAGCGATTCACGAGGAACTGCGGGTGCTGAGCCACGCCGGCGACCCCGATCGCTTTCATGCGGTCAATGAGCAGTTTCACAGTTTCATCTACGCCGGCTCGCAGAACGGGCACATCGCCGAGATCACACTGGCGACGCGCAAACGGGTGCAGCCGTTCCGCCGCGCTCAGTTCCGTAATCTCGGGCGGCTCGCCCAATCGCATGCGGAGCATGATCGCGTGGTGGTGGCCATTCTGCGTGGCGACCGCAACGGCGCGGCAGGTGCGATGCGTGCGCATATCGAACGGGTACACGGCGAATACGAGATTTACGCCGTTTCGGTGTGAGCCTTAACCCGCCACGGCTTTCGCCACAAAGCCGCGCCAGCCGCCGAATGCGGAAATATCCCGTGCGCTGCCGACGTCGGCGGCTTCCACGATAAAGCCCTTCACGCCACGGCCGTCGTTCAGGCGCACCGTGCCGATCGATAGCGGCGGCGGGATCGCGGCGACGAATTTCGCAAAGGCAACCGCAGGCAGCGCCCAGAGCTCGAGTTCGATCGATGTGCCCGCTCCGGCTTCGACGCGCAGCATGCCCGGCTTCGGCGGTGTGGTGGAGAGCGCATAGAGTTTGTAGTCCGGCGCGGTGGAGGTCGCTTCCAGCAGCCGGCCACCCAGCGCCTTTAATTCATCGTTGAGCGCCATCCCCGAAAGATGCGCGCCGACCACCGCGATCGGGATTTCGTCGCCGGTCAAAGTGAGATTGAGGTCGGCGAGCGGCGGTAGCGCCACGCCCTTGGCGCCAAGCGTCAGTTTTGTTTGCGCCTGAAACACCCGGCCGATGCTCGCGAGCAGCGCGTCCTGGCCGGCGGGCGCGAGCAGCGTGATACCGAACGGGATTTCGTCAGGCCGGATCGCCGACGGCAATGCAAGGCCGCAGAGATCGAGCAGGTTGACGAAGTTGGTATAGGTTCCGAGTCTTGAGTTGAGCTCGATCGGATTGGCCAGCACCTGCGTCGTCGAATAGGCGGTCGGCGCGGTCGGTAACACCAGCGCGTCGACGTCGGCGAAGGCGTGCTCGGCCGTGCGCCGCAGCCCTTGCAAACGATAAAGGGCGGCGAAGGTGTCGGCGGCCGAAAGCCGGTTGCCTGCGATGGTGATCTCGCGGGTCACCGGATGGATCGCATCGGGCGACGATGCCAGCATGTTACGGATGACGAGATAGCGCTCGGCCACCCACGGCCCCTCATAGAGCAGCCGCGCGGTTTCATAGAACGGCTCGAGATCAAAGCTGACCGTTGTGGCGCCGAGCGCGCGCCATCGTTCCAGCGCCGCCGCGTAGGCTGCCTCCTGTGCCTTGTCGCCGAAAAAGATGAGTTGGCCGTCGCGAGGCACGCCCAGCCGCAAGCCGGTGGGAAACGGACTCAGTCGCGATAGGGTCCGGTTGCGCGAAAACGGATCCGAGCTGTCGGGGCCCGCCATGGCGGAAAGCGCCAACACGGCGTCGTCGACGGTGAGCGAAAACACCGACACGCAATCGAGCGTTCGGCAGGCGGGCACGACGCCCGCGGTCGGAATGAGGCCGAGACTGGGCTTCAATCCGACGATGTTGTTGAACATCGCCGGAACGCGGCCGCTTCCCGCCGTATCGGTGCCCAGTGAAAGCGGCACCAGCCCCACGGAGACGGCAACCGCCGATCCCGAGCTTGATCCGCCCGGGATGAGATCGGCGCGCATCGGATTGGTCGGAATGCCGTAAGGTGAGCGCACGCCGACGAGGCCGGTGGCGAACTGGTCGAGGTTGGTCTTGCCGATGATGATGGCGCCGGCCTGGCGCAGCCGCGCGACCGAGGTAGCATCGCGCGTCGGCAGGTAGGAATAGGCCGGACACGCGGCCGTGGTTGGCAACCCCGCCACATCGATATTGTCCTTCACCGCGACCGGAACGCCGTAGAGCGGAAGTTCGCTCGCGCCTTTGGCGGCAAGCGCTTCGGCTTCCGCAATCGCGTCTTTCTCATCGCGCAAGGAAATGAAAATGGCGGGATCGTTGTGCTCGCGGATGCGCTTGAAACTGCGTGCGACGGTTTGTGCCGGCGACCGGCTCCCGGCGCGATGCGCAGCAACGATGGCAGCAACGGTCTCGGTCACGCGCCACCTCGATCCGAAGGGATCGCGTGGGTCGATGGAGTTCTGGAGGGTGAGGGCGCCATACCCGACTGTGCTCTCGAGGTGTAGGAAGTTTTCATTTTTCGAAGCAATTGGTGTGCCATTGTGTACATTGGTTGGGCGGGCCCATCTCATGAATATCAAAGTAATGTCAAGTGCTTGAGGCAGCGTCGTGCCGTCGGAAGCCTGGCTTTCGCATGGCGCGGTGCCGATTTTGCGGGCAGCGCGGTCATCCGTCTTCTTTAGCGCGTTACCTTGCTGGAGCCTTGGGTAATCAGCCGCGCCGCGCGCTGGTTGCGGGCATGAACCCAGAGCCAGCTGAGGACGACGCTGAGGCGGTTGCGCAGGCCGATCAGGAAATAGATGTGGGCGATGCCCCAGATCCACCACGCCAGCGTGCCGCGCAGCTTGATCGCGCCGAAGTCGATGACCGCCTTGCGCTTGCCGATCTGGGCAAGACTGCCGGCATGGCTGTAACGAAACGGCTTGGGCGTCTTGCCTGAAAGCCGCGCCTTGATCGATGCGGCGACATGACGCCCCTGCTGCTTGGCGGCGGGTGCGATGCCCGGCACAGGCTTTCCGCGGCCGTCCGCGATTGTGACGGTGTCGCCGACCGCGAAAATATCGGGATGATCAGGCACGGTCAGGTCAGGCATGACCTGCAGCCGCTCGGCACGGTCGGCCGCCGCATGCAGCCATTCAGCGGCGGGGGAGGCGCGTACGCCGGCCGCCCAGATCAAGGTCCGCGCTTGCAGGCGCTGTCCGCCATGGACGACGCCGTCGGCGGAGCACTCGGTAACGGCTTGTCCCAGCACGACTTCGACGCCGATGCCCTCCAGCGAGCGTTGCGCGTAGGCCGAGAGATCGTCGGCAAAGCCTGCGAGCACGCGTGGGCCCGCCTCGATCAGCACCACGCGCGCCTTTTGGGTGTCGATGTTGCGAAAATCAGGAGGCAGCGTATCGCGCGCGAGTTCGGCGATGGTGCCGGCGAGTTCCACGCCGGTCGGACCGGCGCCGACGATGACAAAGGTCAGAAGGGCGGCGCGCTTCTCGGGGTCGCTTTCGCGCTCGGCGCGCTCAAAGGCGACCAGGATTCGCCGCCGCAAGGTGGTCGCGTCTTCGAGTGTTTTCAGGCCCGGCGCGAACGGCTCCCATTCGTCATGGCCAAAATAAGCGTGACGCACGCCGGTCGCGAGCACCAGCGTGTCGTAAGGCAATGTATCGCCGTCCTCGAGCAGCACGCGCTTGTTATCGGCGTCGACGCCGCTGACGGTCGCGAACAGCGTCGTGACTTCGCTCCTGTCGCGCATCAGATGACGGATCGGCCAGGCGATTTCGGAGGTCGCAAGCGAAGCGGTCGCCACCTGGTATAACAGCGGCTGAAACAGATGGTGGTTGCGGCGATCCACCAGCGTAATCGCGACGGGGGCACCTTTGAGCCCCAGCGCGCATTCCAGCCCGCCGAAGCCGGCACCCACGATCACCACGCGATGAGCATTGTTCGGATGGAGTGCTTCTGCTGTCATCGCCGGCCTCTACTTCGAAACGGCTCCATCTCTTGGTGTAAGCGTTCGGCCGTCGCGCTCAAGGCCGGATTTTCGATGGGCCGATAGTGAAAGCCGATTATCCTCAGCGTAGTGGCCAAGTCCGTATCGTAGCAATCGGCACTATAATTCTTGCCATCCGCGCCTCCCGCGAATTATGGTGCATGTTGCCAAGGGCGTGGTCCGAAGGTTCAACGAGGGAGCCGTCGGTTCATGCTTGCTGGGGTCCTGCTATCTCGCGCACAAAACAAGGCGTTCAAAGGCCTGAAGCGCTGGTTCGAAACAGCGCGAGCCGATTGGCAGGAAGAAAAAGGATTTGAGGAGGGACACTTTATGAGAACGGCATTTTGGCTCGCAGGCGCAATGGCTTTTGCCCTGGCTCAGCCCGCGGCGGCAGGGGACACGATCAAAATCGGCTTCGTCTCCACCTTCAGCGGGCCAACGGCGGTGATCGGCAACGACATGCGCAATTCCTTCGAGCTTGCGCTCGATCATCTCGGCCGCAAGATGGGCGGCAAGCCGGTCGAGGTGATCTATGAGGACGACCAGCAGAAGCCGGATGTCGGCAAGCAGAAGACCGAAAAGCTCGTGCAGTCGGACAAGGTGGACTTCATCGTCGGCTATATCTGGTCGAACGTGCTGCTCGCTTCGCTCAAGACGGCGGTGGATTCGCAGACCTTCCTGATCTCCGCCAACGCCGGGCCGTCGCAACTCGCCGGCGACTTGTGCTCGCCTTACGTATTCTCGACCTCCTGGCAGAACGACCAGACGCCGGCGGCGATGGGTCTTTACATGAACCAGAAGGGCGTCAAGTCGGTATTCCTGATCGGTCCGAACTATGCGGCGGGCAAGGACATGCTGGCCGGCGTCAAGAGCACGTTCAAGGGCGAGGTGCTGGGCGAGGAATATACGGTGTGGCCGAGCCAGCTCGACTTCTCGGCCGAACTGACCAAGGCGCGCAACTCGAAGGCGGAATCGATCTTCGTGTTTTATCCGGGCGCGGCCGGCGTCCAATTCCTCAACCAATATGCGCAGGCCGGTATCAAGCAGCAGATGCCGCTCTATACGGCATTCACGATCGATGAATTGTCGCTGCCGCTGCAGAAGGAAAATGCGCTCGGCGTTCCCGGCGCGCAGGAGTGGGTCAACGACCTGCCGAACGATCGGAACAAGAAGTACGTCGAGGATTACCGCAAGAAATATGCGCCCGCGCGTCCCACCTATTATGGCGCGCAGGCCTATGACGCGGCCCAGTTGATCAACAGCGCCGTGGTCGCGGTCAACGGCGATACCAGCAAGAAGGACGCGATGAAGGCCGAGATGGAGAAAGCCGATTTCAAGTCGTTGCGCGGCTCCTTCAAATACGGCAACAATCACATCCCGGTGCAGAATTTCTATCTGCAGGACGTGGTCAAGGATGCGGACGGCTCGCTGTCGCTCAAAACGGTCGCTACCATCGTCAAGGACAATCAGGATAACTTCCACGACAAGTGCTCGATGAAGTGATTGCGGGCACCTCTCAGCTTGGCGGTGGCGCTCGCGCCGCCGCTTTTTCCTGTCGGCACGTGTTTTGCACACGTGTTTTATTTTGCACACGTGTTTTGCAATTGTGTGGGATGAATTATGAGCCGGGACTTCATCCTTCGAGACGCATCGCTTGCGCGATGCTCCTCGGGATGAGGTCTAGATTTCCTCATGGTGAGGAGCGCAGGCGTAGCCTGCGCGTCTCGAACCATGAGGCCCGGATATAGGGTTATGCACTAAACTAGAGATATCGAACGCATTCATGCTGCTTGTCGTCGAACAATTTCTGAACGGGCTGCAGTTCGGCCTGCTGCTGTTTTTGCTGGCGGCTGGGTTGACGCTCGTGTTCGGCATCATGGACCTCGTCAACCTTGCCCATGGTTCGCTCTACATGATGGGCGCCTATTTCGCGGCGACGTTCGTGGCCTGGACCGGAAACTTCATTCTCGGCATCGTGCTGGCGCTCGGCGCAACGCTGTTGCTCGGCATCGTGCTTGAATTTGTGGCGCTGCGGCACCTGTACGGCCGCGACCATCTCGACCATGTGCTGGCGACCTTCGGGCTGATCCTGTTTTTCAACGATCTGGTGCGGCTGGTCTGGGGGCCGGCCGGTCTGGCGTTGCCGCTGCCGGCCTGGCTCACCGTACCGGTGCAGATCATCCCCGGCGTGTTCTATCCGGCGTTTCGGCTCGCCATCATCGTGGTCGCGCTGGTGGTCGCGCTGCTGCTCTATCTCGTTGTGATGCGCACCCGCGTCGGCATGTTGATCCGAGCCGGCGCGTCGAACCGCGAAATGATCGGCGCGCTCGGCATCAACATCAAGCTGCTCTACACGCTGGTGTTCGGCCTGGGTGCGGCGCTTGCCGGTCTTGCCGGGATGATGCAGGCGCCGATCCTCACCGTGCAGATCGGGATGGGAGAGAACATTCTCATCCTGGCCTTTGTCATTATTGTCATCGGGGGCATCGGCTCGATCCGCGGCGCGTTTGTCGCCTCGATCCTGGTCGGGATGATCGATACGCTCGGCCGCGCCTTCTTGCCCGACTTCCTGCGGCATATCCTTAGTTCAGCGGCGGCCTCGACGGCGGCGCCCGCGCTCTCCTCGATGCTGATCTATATCCTGATGGCGACCGTGCTGGTGGCAAGGCCGGAGGGGCTGTTCCCAGCCAACCGTCGATGATCGCCGCTTTCAATTCCCGTAACGTGGCGGCAGTGGCCGTCGTCGCTGGTCTTTTATTGTTGCCGCTGTTTTCGCAAGCAACCGGCAACGTCTTTTTGCTGACGCTGTTTACGCGCATCGTCATCTTCGCACTCGCCGCCGTCAGCCTCAATCTCATCATGGGCTATGGCGGGATGATGAGTTTCGGTCATGCCGCCTATCTCGGCATCGGCGGCTATGCGGTTGGCATTCTCGCCGCCGAGGGTTTTGGCTCCGGCTTCGCACAATGGCCGGTCGCGCTTCTGGCTTCCGCGCTGTTTGCACTTGTGATCGGCGCGCTCTCTTTGCGTACGCGCGGCGTCTATTTCATCATGATCACGCTGGCCTTTGCGCAGATGGCCTATTACGTCGCATCGGGGCTTTCGCGCTATGGCGGCGACGACGGACTGACGATCTACAAGCGCAGCACGTTCGGTGGCCTGATCAATTTGTCCAATCGCGTCCAGTTCTACTACCTCTGCCTGTTCTGCCTGTTTGGTGGAATTTTTCTGGTCTGGCGTATCGTGAACTCGCGCTTCGGTCTTGTCCTGCAGGGCTTGCGCTCCAACGAACAGCGGATGCAGGCGATTGGCTTCCCGGCGACGCGTTACCGGCTGGTGTGCTTTGTCATCGCGGGCACGATGTGCGGCCTGGCCGGTGCGCTGCTGGCGAACAACACCGATTTCATCAGCCCGGCCGTGATGTACTGGACTCGCTCCGGCGATCTCATGGTCATGGTGATTCTCGGCGGCATGGGATCGCTGTTCGGCCCCGTAGTCGGCGCCATCGTCTACCTCGTATTGGAAGAATTTCTGTCGCAGGTCACCGAATATTGGGCAATGATCATGGGGCCGCTCTTGCTCCTGATCGTGCTGTTCGGGCGCGGCGGCATTATGGGTCTGATCGGGAGGTTTTCCCGTGGCTGAACCCTTGCTCCGCGTCGAGAATCTGGTCAAGCGGTTCGGCGGTATTGTTGCCACCGACCATCTCTCGCTTGATATCGCGCCCGGCGAACTGCACGCGATCATCGGGCCGAACGGCGCCGGCAAGACCACGCTGATCAGCCAATTGATCGGACAATTAAGCCCGAGCTCAGGCAATATCCGCTTTGCCGGCAAAGACATTACTCAACTGCCGGCGTGGAAGCGCAGCCGGCTCGGGCTGGCGCGTTCGTTCCAGATCACCTCGCTGCTGCCGGATTTCACCGCGGCCGACAACGTCGCGCTTGCGGCTCAGGCCAAAGACGGCCATTCGTTCCGCTTCTTCGCCAACGCGCGGAAAGAAAAGCCGCTCCGCGAGGCCGCACTTGCGGCGCTGAAGCGGGTCGGGCTTGGCGATCGTGCCGACGTCGTGGTCTCAAGGCTGAGCCATGGTGAACAGCGCGAACTTGAACTGGCGGTTGCTCTCGCAACAAAGCCGCAATTGCTGTTGCTGGATGAGCCGATGGCAGGCTTGGGGGCCACCGAATCGGCGCGCATGGTCAAGCTGCTCGCTGACCTCCGTCAGGAAGTGACGATCGTCCTGGTCGAGCACGACATGAACGCGGTGTTTGCACTCGCCGACCGCATCACTGTGCTGGTCTACGGACGCGTGATCGCCTCCGACGTGCCGGCGGCGATCCGCACAAATGAGGAGGTCAAGCGCGCCTATCTCGGCGACCAGCATGTGGTGACCCGCCATGACTGAGGGAACGTCGGCTGATACCGCGCCGCTGCTCGAAGTCGAGGGTCTGGAGACCTGTTATGGGCTCAGTCAGGTGCTGTTCGGCCTGTCGCTGTCGATCAATAGCGGCGAGATGGTTGCCCTGATGGGCCGCAACGGCATGGGCAAGACCACGACCATCCGCTCGATCATGGGATTGACGCCGCCGCGTGCGGGAGTTGTCTCTTTCAGTGGCAAGCCTATTCGGGGCCTTCCAGCCTTTCGCATCGCGCAACTCGGCATCGGTCTGGTTCCCGAAGGCCGCCAGATTTTTCCCAACCTGACGGTGCGCGAAAATCTCGTTGCCGCTTCCGCCAACCGTCTCGGCGCCGACGCCCCCTGGACGCTGGACAAAATCCACGCGCTCTTCCCGCGTCTGGCCGAACGCGGCGGCAACATGGGCAATCAGCTATCCGGCGGCGAACAGCAGATGCTGGCGATCGGGCGCGCGCTAATGACCAACCCGCGGTTGTTGATTCTCGATGAGGCGACGGAAGGGTTGGCGCCGTTGATCCGCGAAGAAATCTGGAATTGCCTCTCGATGCTGAAGGCGCGCGGCCAATCGGTGCTTGTGATCGACAAGAATGTCGAGAATCTTGCCCGCATCGCCGACCGCCATTACATCATCGAGCGCGGCCGCGCGGTGTGGAGCGGTACGTCGGAACAACTGATCGCGGAGCCTGATCTGCAGCACCGCTATCTCGGCATTTGAACGGCGTAAGTCGGAAAGGAGGTGGCCAAAGACCGGTCACCACCCCAACCGCTTCTCCCACGCGGGCGTAACGTTACGCGTTGCCGCGGTCCTCGCGGAACAGATCGAGCTTCTGCTGCACCGGGCGATCGGAGAAGGAGAACAGCACCGCGTCCGCGTCCGCCTCGTGGGTGACCCACTGCCAGCTCGGTACCACGAACAGGTCGCGCGGTCCCCATTCGAAGGTCTGATCGCCGACCCGCGTGCGGCCCTTGCCTTCGATCGCCGCGAACACGGTCGCATCCGTCGAGCGATAGCGCGCGGTCTTGAAGCCCTTCGGCAGCAGCTGGATGAAAGTGCCGATGGTCGGCATCGCGAAATCGCCGGTTTCCGGGTTGGAGAATTTCAGCTTCAAGCCGTGGCAGGCATCCCACTCGCCACGTTGCTTGGCGGTCTCCAGCGCCTCGCGCGTATAGGAATAGGGATAGTTGAAGATCGGCGAGGTCTTCGATTTGCGCTTCTCGTCGACTGGCAAGAGGTTATGGCCGTAGCGCGCAAAGCTGTCGCCCGCGGGGCGGGTGATCTTCTGCTGGTCTTCCTTCAGGCCTTCGGCGAACGACGCGTCGAAGAACTTCACCATCGGAATATCGAGGCCATCGAGCCAGAACACCGGCTCGGAGGTTTCGTTGGAATGATCGTGCCACGTCCAGGCCGGCGTGATGACGAAGTCGCCCGGTGACATCGTGGTGCGCTCGCCATCGACCGAGGTGAACCCGCCCTCGCCTTCGAGGATGAAGCGCAACGCCGACTGGCTGTGTCGATGGGCCGGCGCGACATCGCCCGGAACCACCATCTGCACGCCGGCAAACAGCGAGGTCGTGACCTTCGACTGACCGCGCAATCCCGGATTTTCCAAAACCAGCACACGCCGCTCGGCTTCCTTGGCGGTGATGAGCTTGCCGGCTTCGGTCATGTAGTCGCGGATCGCGTCGAACTTCCACAGATGCGGTTGGCATGCGCTCTTCGGTTCCGGCGTGATCAGATCGCCAAGCACGTTCCACAGCGCGGAAAGATTTTCTCCGTCGATCTTTTTGTAGAACGCTTCGCGTTCCGGAGTCTTCGCTACGGCTTCCATGGCCAACCTCCTCCTATGTGTTCTTATGTCGTTTCCTGATTGACAGTATACTGCCAATATGGCTAGCGTCAATGACGGCCTGTAAGGGCCGGCTGAGAAAAATAACATGGGAGGTCAGCGATGAAGCTGCACGGCTATTTCCGCAGCAGCGCGTCCTATCGGGTCAGAATTGCATTGAACCTGAAGGGGTTAAGTGCGGAACACCTGAGCCATCATTTGCGCAAGGGCGAGCAGCGTGCTCCCGAATATCTCGCGATCAACCCGCAAGGCCTTGTTCCCACCTTGCAGGGTGACGGTGGCGCCATCCTTACTCAGTCACTCGCCATCGTCGAGTGGCTGGATGAAACCCATCCCATCCCGCCGCTGTTGCCGAAGGAGCCGCTGCGCCGCGCCCAGGTGCGCGCCTTTGCACAAGCGCTCGCTTGCGACACCCACCCGATCCAGAACCTGAAAATCCTGGGCCGCCTGCGTGAGCTCGGTCTTCCCGAAGAGAAAGTGACAGACTGGGCGGCGTGGGCCAACCGCGAAGGCCTCAGCGCATGCGAGAAGCTGATCGCAGCCGAGGCCGGTCCGTTCTGCTTTGGCGATGCGCCGACCATCGCCGATTTATGTCTGGTGCCGCAACTCGCCAATGCGCGCCGTTTCGGGGTCGATGTCGCCGTCTTCCCCCGGCTGCTCAAGGCGGAAGCGGTCGCGAAAGCACTCAAGGCGTTTGCTGATGCCGCACCGGAGCGACAGGCCGATGCCGAATAAGCCCGACACCGTGACCATGGACGCGGTCTACACCGCGCCCGGCTACCTGTTTCGCCGGATGCAGCAGATCGCGGTCGCCATCTTCATCGAGGAGTGCAAGGCCTTCGACCTGACACCGGTGCAATACGCCGCGCTGATTGCGATCCGTACCCATCCCGGCATCGACGCGACGCGGCTCTCCGCGGTGATTGCGTTCGACCGTTCAACGCTTGGCAGCGTGATCGAGCGGCTGGAGGCCAAGGACTATGTCGAACGCAAGCCTGCGCCGGAGGACAAGCGCGTCAAGCTTTTGTATTTGACGAAGGCCGGCGCGAACTTGTTGCGCGAGATCATGCCGTCGGTCGACCGCGTTCAGGCGCGGATTTTGCAGCCGCTCAAGCCCGCCGATCGCAAGACGCTGCTGACGCTGCTCGAGCAGCTCGTCGATCTCAACAACGAGGCCTCGCGCGTGCCGCTCCGCGCCGAAGACGCGCTAGAGCATTTAGGGAAAGCGAGCTGATGGCGGGCGCGGGCGCACCGGTCCTGATCGCGGGTGGCGGCATCGGCGGCCTCGCCGTCGCGCTGGGGCTTGCGCAAAAAGGCATCCGCTCCATCCTGCTGGAGAAAGCTTCCGCCCTGGGCGAAATCGGCGCCGGCATTCAGCTCGCGCCGAACGCGTTCCATGCCTTCGACTATCTCGGCGTCGGCGAGGCCGCGCGCAACATGGCGGTCTACGTCGATCAACAGCGACTGATGGACGCGATGACAGCGCAGGAAATCTGCCATGTCAATCTCGGCGAGGCTTTTCGTGAGCGTTTCGGCAATCCCTATGCGGTGGTGCATCGCGGCGATCTGCACGGCGTTTTCCTCAAAGCGTGCCGTGACAGCGATCTGATCGATCTGCGGGTCAGCTCCGAAGTTTTGGGCTACGATCAGGATGGATCGTCAGTCACCGCGAAGCTTGCCTCGGGCGATCGCGTTACCGGCTCGCTTCTGATCGGCGCCGACGGGCTATGGTCCAACATCCGCAAGCAAGTCGTTGGCGACGGCAAGCCGCGCGTCTCCGGCCACACGACCTACCGCTCGGTGATTCCGACCGAACAGATGCCGGAAGATTTGCGCTGGAATGCGGCGACGCTCTGGGCCGGTCCGAAATGCCATCTCGTGCACTACCCGCTCTCGGGCTGGAAGGTGTTCAACCTCGTCGTCACCTGTCACAATGATGCGCCGGAGCCGGTCGCCGGCAAGCCGGTGCCCGAAGAAGAGGTGATGCGGGGGTTTGCGCACATCCATGAGCGGGCTTTGGACATCATCCGCCATGGCACCAACTGGAAACTCTGGGTGCTGTGCGACCGTGACCCGACCGAACGCTGGATCGACGGCCGCGTTGTGTTGCTCGGCGATGCCGCCCATCCGATGCTGCAATATTTCGCGCAAGGCGCCTGCCAGGCGATGGAGGACGCGGTTTGCCTGTCGCATATGCTCGGTAGCCACGCTGGCGATCACGCTGGCGCGCTGGAAAAATACCGCGAGTTGCGATTTCCGCGTACGGCGCGCGTGCAGACGCTCTCTCGCGCCATCGGCGAACACATCTATCACCCCTCGGGCGAACATGCGCGATTGCGTAACGCCATCATGAGCGCGAAGTCGCAAGAGGAGTGGTACGGCGATCTGGCCTGGCTCTATGGCGGGACGGGGTTAAAGGCTTAACGAGGCGACGCGCTCCGCTGTCATGCTCCGCGAAAGCGGGGCATCCAGTATTCCAGAGGTAGTTGTACTAAATTGAGAGGCCGCGGCGTACCGGATCGCCCGCCGGAGCCTGTCGTCGGGCGGCGCTTTGCGTCGGCCTGTTGGCGGGCGATGACAGCGTAAAGCTATTCACATCCGCATCACGGCCTGACGGTCGATCTTGCCGGTGCCGGTCTTGGGCAATTCGTCGGTGAACTTGATCTCGCGCGGATATTTGTAAGGCAGGAGTTTCGCCTTGACGAAATCCTGCAGCAGCTTCGTCGTTTCGCTCACATCCGCCGCGGCCTTGTTCATGACAACGACGGCCTTGAGCGTCATCCGGCGATCCGGCAGCTCGGCGGCGAACACGGCGCATTCGCGCACGTCAGGATGTTCAGCGAGGCACAGCTCGACTTCGAGCGGATAAACCCATTGGCCGGAAATCTTGATCAGGTCGTCGGCGCGGCCGCGGAAAAAATAGAAACCGTCCGCATCCCGCACGAAACGGTCGCCGGTGTAGATCCAGCCGCCCTCGCGGATCGTCTCGGCGGATTTGTCGGGTCGGTTCCAGTAGAGCGGCGTATTGGAATCGCCGCGCACCCATAAAATGCCCTCTTCAGCGTCGCCGACGCCCCGCCCGTCGCTGTCTCTCAGGGCGATCTCATAACCGGGAACGCGAATGCCGGCGGCGCCGAGCTTTTTATCCTCCGCCCGGTTGGAGAGATAGATGTGCAGCACTTCGGTCGACCCGAGACCCTCCATGATCTCAAGACCGGTCAGCTTCTTCCAGCCATTGAAGACTTCCGCCGACAGCACCTCGGCGGCCGACACCGCCAGTCGCAGCGAGGTGAAATCGGCCCGGTCGGCGCCGTCGGCTTTGGTCAGCGATGTGTAGAGCGTCGGCAGGCCGAAGAAGACCGTCGGTCGATAGCGTGCGATCGCCTCGAAAATGGTTTGCGGCCTCGGTTGGCCGGGCAGCAACAGGGTCGCCGCGCCCACCGAGAACGGAAAGGTGACCGAATTGCCGAAGCCATAGGCGAAGAACATTTTCGGCACCGAGAAGCAGATGTCGTCGGGCGTGAGCTTGAGAAAATTCTGCGCGTACGCTTGCTCGCTATAGGCCATATCGTGTTGCAGATGGACGATGCCTTTCGGCCTGCCTGTCGAGCCGGACGAATACATCCAGAACGCCATCTCGTTGCGATGGGTGTCAGCCGCGGCTAGCTCGGCGGAAAAGCCCGGCAGCCAGTCCTTGACGGTCACCGTCTTCGAAACGGCGGGGGCGCTCGCCTCGCCATTGACTGCGATCAGGGTATGCAGCGCCGTGTCCTTGCAGGCGACCTCGTCGAAGCGCGTGCAAAACTCGGCGTCGGCGACGGCGACCGTGGCGGCGGAATCCGACAGATAAAATTGCAGCAGATCGGGCGGCGTCAGCGTGTTGATCAACAGCGGCACAAAGCCGGCGCGTACGGCACCGAAGAACGCCGCGGGGTAAGCGGGTGTATCGTCCAGAAACATCAACACGCGATCGCCGCGCTTGAGCCCGAGCGAGATCAATCCGTTACCCCAGCGTGAGGCCTCAGTGCACAGTTCCGCATAGGTCAGGGTGCCAAGTGGGCCGGTGAGTGCGAGGCGATCGCCATTTCCCTTGTCGAGATTGTCGAAGAGAATGCAGCTCGCATTGTAGACAGCGGGAATCGAAAAGCCGATCTCGCGTGCACCGGAGCTGTCTGCGGGCACCTGATCGGAAATCTCCAACCTGGTGGACGGCGTCATGGCTTGCCTCCGTCAACCGAGCGCGGCCGCGACGCCTCGTAGCGCGCCATGAAAGCAGGTGCCATCGCGCGCAGCCGCGCATCGTCGATCCGCCCCGAACGGGTGATGTAGCTATAGGCGAAGTCCATTAGATCGAGCTTCATATGCTCGGCGAATTTCGCGTACCAGTCGGCGCTGGTGCGCGCGGCCGTCACGAGCTTCTTCACGATCGGCTGGCGCTCACTTTGGTAGCGTGCCAACGCATCACCGATGTTGCGCCCTGCCTCGATCGCCTTGGTGAGCGCAATCGCGTCCTCGATCGCAAGCCGCGTGCCCGAGCCGATCGAGAAATGCGCCGAGTGCAGGGCATCGCCTATCAGCACCATGTTCCCGAAGAACCAGCGTTCATTCCAGATCCACGGAAAATTGCGCCACACCGATTTGTTCGAAATCAACCCATGGCCATCGAGTGTTTTCGCAAACACCTGTTCGCAGATCGCCTTGGATTCATCGACGCTGCTGTCGGCGAAACCGTAAGCCTGCCAGGTCGCCGAATCGCACTCGACCAGGAAGGTACTCATGTCAGGCGCGTAGCGATAGTGATGCGCGTTAAAGCTGCCGAGGTCGGTCGCCACGAAGGTCTGCGACAGCGTCCCGAAACGTTTGGTGGTGCCGTACCAGGCGAATTTGTTGGCGGAATAGGACAGCGAGGTGCCGAAGTCACCCTCGAAGGCACGGCGCACCAGCGAGTTGAGGCCGTCAGCAGCGACGATCAGGTCGTAACCCCTCAACTGATCGAGCGAGGCCGGCGTATCGAAGTGCAAGGTGACGCCCACGGATGCCGCGCGCGCCTGCAAGATTTTGAGTAGATCAAGCCGGCCGATCGAGGAAAAGCCGACGCCGTCGATTTCGACGCTTTCGCCGCGCAGATCGAGCGTGATGTTTGTCCAGCTTTCCATTCTCGGCGCGATCGCGTCCACCGTGTCGGGATCATCAGTGCGCAGGAACTCAAGCGCCTGTTCGGAGAACACCACCCCGAAACCCCAGGTCGCTCCGGCCGGGTTTTGCTCGAACAGGTCGATGCGCGCGTCCGGATGGCGCTTTTTCCAGAGGTAGCTGAAATAGAGGCCGCCAGGGCCTCCGCCGATGACGGCGACGCGCACACTTTCCTCCCTGGATCGACAGTATACTGTTGATTAGAGCGATCCTATCCTTGGCTGGCTTTTGGTGCCATCAAAAAATCCGCGGAAGAAATCGCGTCAAGACAAGACAGTCAGACAACGGATCTGACGCGCTCGCAAATTATTGAGCCGCGAATTCGGACAATACGCTGCGGCAATCCGGGGATAGCGACGCAGATTGCGCTGCCAGACACTGCATAAGCCGCCCGCCGCCGGGAGCGACATCGCCGCAAAGCGCGCGGACGTCGATGCCGCATGCCGACCGCAACACGAACAGTTCTTCGCGCGGTCGCATCGGCCGAAGCACCAGTACAGCCGCAGGGGGCGCGTCGGCGGGGCTGGCCGTAGCTTCCGCGGCGCCGGTCGTCGGCGGCGCGGCATTCCCGTTCACAGCGGCGACGGCCTTCCGGCAAGCTTGGGAGACCCTCGACTTGTTCTGTTCTAGGCATTGCAGTGCCGGGGCACCGCCGGTCGGCACGCCGGCGCAGACCCTCGAATAGTCGCTTCGGCATGCGCTGCGGATCGCGGCAACCTTCGCATCGCTTGGCTTGCTGGTTGTCCCCATGGCTGGCTTGGGGGTGACCGCAGCCGCGCCCTCGGCGGCCGGTCGGGGAGAAGCCACGGTAGATTCTTCCTTGGGTGCTACCGCTGGCTCGGATTCTGTTTTCGCGGGGGCAGGCGGTTCGGCCTTGGATTCAGACGGGGCCCCCACGGCGCGTACGGCGCTTTGACAGCCCGAGGAGAGGCTCGACATGTTCTTCTGCAAGCATTGCAGCGACGCCATTCCACCTGGAGGAATGCTGGCGCAATGGGCTTGATAGTCCGTGCGGCACTCGGCCCGGATCGCGCTTCGTTGAGCATCGGTCGGGGCTTGCGAATAAGCAGGCGTTGCAATTGCAAGGCCGGCGGTCGCCAGAGATATCCAAAGCGCAGTCTCACGTCTCAACGTGTCGATCATTGGCGTCACTCCTTATCGTTTTCATCGGAAGCGGCCGCGTTAATCGGCGTGAAAAGCTAAATGCATTGCTCGTGAAAATATTGGTGATCGATCATTTTCGCTTTTTTGCCGCCACTGCAAGTCGATTGTCCGACGAATGGATGGCGGCACGCCGACGCATTATGTCACACCCTGATCATCCGCTTGCCGCGGTTCTCGCCGGCAAGCAATCCGATCAGGGCTTTCGGCGTGTTCTCGAGACCATTGATCACGTCTTCCTGCACCTTGAGCGTGCCTGCGGCGACCCACGATTGCAGGTCACGCAGCGCCTCGTTGCGGCGGTCCATGTAATCCGTCACGATGAAGCCCTGCATGGTGAGGCGCTTGACGACGATCAGGCCGGGCACACCGCGTGGTCCGGTGGCCGATGGCGTGCCGTCATATTGCGAGATGGCACCGCAGCAGGCGATGCGCCCGCGGTTGTTCATCTGTGCCAGGCACGCTTCGAGAATATCGCCGCCGACGTTATCGAAATAAACATCGATGCCGTTCGGCGCCGCGGCCCTCAGCGCCTTGAACACCGCGCCGTCCTTGTAGTCGACCGCGGCATCGAAGCCGAGCTCGGAGGTAAGCCAGTGGCATTTGTCCTTGCCGCCGGCAATGCCGATGACACGGCAGCCTTTGATTCTGGCGATCTGGCCGACGATCGAACCGACCGAGCCCGCGGCCGCCGAAACAACCACGGTCTCGCCGACCTTGGGCTTGCCGACGTCGAGCAGCCCGAAATAGGCGGTGAGGCCCGCAATGCCGTAGACGCTGAGCAAGTAAGTCATCGGCTCGATCTTCGGCATCTTGGTGAGATGCTTTGCCGGTACGGCTGCGTAGTCCTGCCAGCCGGTATCGCCGAACACGATGTCGCCGGCGGCCAGTTCCGGCGCCCTGGATGAGACGACTTCGGCGATGCCGCCACCGGCCATCACCGTGTTCGCTTCGACGGCCGCGCGATAGGTCGCCCCGTGCATCCATGCGCGGTTGGCCGCGTCGAGCGAGATGTAGCGAACCCGCAGCAGTGCTTCGCCGTCACGCGGCTCGGGGACGGTTCCCTCCCGCATTTTGAAGTGCTCGCCGCCGAGTTTTCCAGTCGGCTTCTCGACCAGCAGGATTTGGCGATTGACGCTATCGTTCATGGCGTTCTCCCTTTGACTGTTCTTCGTGCAGCCGCCGCGCAAGAAATGCGCAAAGCAGGCTGCATTGTGCGTTGCATAAGAGGCTAGTCGTATTGGCCGCGATCCACAACGGTAACATCGTGGTCGTTGATGCGTGTTGCGTCAGCCTCGAAATCTGCCACACTCAGCGGTGCTGGGAACTTACGGGGGGTAAGACATGTCCAACAGGTTTACGCAATACATCCTGGTCGCGATGGTGCTCGGCATCGTGATGGGAACGCTGATCTTCAACTTTCTGCCGGATAGCCGCGCCGATATCGCGGCGGACGTAAACCTGATCGCCATGCTGTTTCTGCGCCTGATCAAGATGATCATCGCGCCACTGGTTTTTGCGACCCTAGTCGGTGGCATCGCCCATATGGGCTCTGGCGCCAAACTGGGACGAATCTTCGCCAAGACCATGGGATGGTTCGTCAGCGCTTCCTTCGTGTCGCTGCTGCTGGGCCTTGTGATGGTCAATCTGTTGCAGCCCGGAGCGAATTTCCCCGGTACGCTACCAGACAAGGCGCAGTCGACCGGATTGCCGGTGTCGGCCTTCTCGATCGAGAAGTTCCTGACCCATTTGATCCCGACCTCGATCGCGGACGCGATGGCGCAGAACGAGATCCTTCAGATCGTGGTGTTCGCGGTGTTCTTTTCGGTCGCGCTCGGCGCGATGCCGGAACGCTCCAAGCGCATGCTGGAGCTCATCGATGACCTTGGCCACATCATGCTCAAGGTCACCGGCTACGTCATGCTGTTCGCCCCGATTGCGGTGTGGGCGGCGATCACAGCCACCGTGGCCAAGAACGGCCTTTTGGTGTTGTGGAAACTCGTCGTGTTCATGGGCGGGTTCTATTTCTCGCTCCTGCTTTTGTGGGGCATCCTAGTCATCGTCGGCTTCATCGTCATCGGGCCAAGATACAGCCATTTGCTGCGGCTGATCCGCGAACCGCTGATGATCGCCTTCTCGACGGCGTCGTCAGAGGCCGCCTATCCGAAGACGCTGGAAGGCCTCAACCGCTTCGGCGCCTCGTCGCGGATTTCGGCATTCGTGCTGCCGCTCGGTTACTCCTTCAATCTCGACGGCACGATGATGTACTGCACCTTTGCCAGTATCTTCATCGCGCAGACCTACCAAATCCCCATGACGCTCGGTACGCAGTTCGCGATGCTGGCAACGCTGATGATCACCTCGAAGGGCGTCGCCGGCGTTCCCCGCGCCTCGCTCGTGGTGATCGCCTCGACGCTCAGCCAGTTCGGCATCCCCGAGGCTGGTCTATTGATGATCATGGGCATCGATACCTTCCTCGACATGGGACGCAGCGCCACCAACGTGATCGGCAACTCGCTCGCGACCTCAGTGGTGGCGAAATGGGAGGGCGAGCTGAAGGCCGAGCATGAACTCGGACCCGATGACGCCGTGCCCGCGGACACCGTTCCTGGCGACGCCGTGCCGGCGCATTGAGGGGAGGGTGCGATGCGTCAAATGGCAGGGAGATCGATCGGGGCCTGCGGGCTATGGCTCGCGGGTTGCCTGCTGACCACGGCCGCGTATGCCCAAAGCGACGGCGAGGGACTGAGCCCCACGCTCGCCGCCATCAAGAGCCGGTACACGGTGCATCTCGGCTATCGGGAAAGCTCGCCGCCGTTCTCCTTCCTGGATCAGTCCAACCGGCCGATCGGCTATAGCCTTGAGCTATGCCAGGCAATCGTCGACGAGATCGGCGTCGAGATCGACGACCCCGGTCTCAAGATCGACTATGTGAAGGTTACGTCCGACGACCGCATTGCCGCCGTCGTGCAGGGCAAGGTCGATCTGGAATGCGGCTCGACAACGGCCAATGCCGAGCGCGCGAAACAGGTGGCGTTCTCGCCGTTGATGTTCGTCGCCGGAACCAAGCTGATGGTGCCGAAGGACTCCACCATCTCCGCGCCAAAGGACCTGCAAGGCAAGACCATCGTCGTCACCAAGGGCACGACCAACGAGCAGGCGATGCACGCCCTGGACAAGAAGTTCAGTCTGGGCTTGAACATCGTGGTGGCGTCTGACCACGAGCAGTCCTATCAGATGCTGGTGGACGGCAAGGCCGATGCCTTCGCGACCGACGACATCCTGCTCTACGGCCTGATCGCGCGACACAAGTCGCAGGACAAGTTTCGCGTCACCGGCGACTATCTGTCCTATGATCCCTACGGTGTGATGTTCCGCAAGGGAGAGCCGCAACTGGCGGCGGTCGTTGAGCGCGCGTTCCGCAAGCTCGGCACGAACCACGATCTTGTTCCGCTCTATAACAAGTGGTTCGTTTCCCGCTTGCCCACCGGTGAGCGTATGAACGTCGCGATCTCGCCGCAGCTTGAGGACGCCTTCAAGGCGCTCGACGACGGCGATGGCGTCAGCAATTAAAGGCTTTCGTCAGGCCCGTCCGACGACCTATTTGATGTGAAGCAGCGACTTGGTCGCGTTAATCGCGTTGTTGACGGTCGCCTTGGTTTGCCCCGCGAGCGTTTGCGTGTCGTAGGTCGCGCCGGCGGAAAAACCGGTCTGTGACTTCAGCCCCATCGCGACCTCCGTCTTGCGGAGGAGATTGCCGAACAGCGACGACGATGCGGCCGGGGCCCTGCTCAGGTTGTTCGTCGCGTTGCTGACAATGGGCGGCGCTGAAGATGAGATGGATGATGTGCTGCCCATGAGGATCTCCCGGGTTGTCTCACCATCGGCCTGACATGGTTAATGAATCGTTACCGGCTGAAAACCTTCAGAAAAAGGACAGTCCCTTTGCATCCATCCCGCGCGCGACTGCGGCGAATTCGACCGCGGTAAACAATCCGCCGGCCACATAGATTCTCCGCTTGAGTGAGGCGGCAAGCGTCTGGCTCAGGCTAAAAGCCTGCTCGATCGTGGCGGCGATCTCGACGCAGGCAGCTGGATTCAGATGGCGGATGGTGCGCGCGAGTGCGGCAGCGTCACCGCCCTTGTGATGCGCCGATGTGCAGACGATAGCGTCGAACGAAGGCGCCAGCGCGCCAGCGATTTCGTCGGCCTTCTTGTCGAAGGAAACTCCAACGACCAGAATCCAGTCCCGCATCCCATAAATCTGCTTGAGCGCGGCGAGCGATTGCCTGATCCCGTCAGGCGTGTGGCCGACGTCAATGATTGTCAGTGGATCCTGGGCGATGGTCTCGAGGCGGCCGGGCCACCGCGTCTCGCGCAGTCCCGCTCGTACGGCGGCCTCGATGCGGGAAACATCATCGTCGGGCCGCGTGCGCGCCAGCCAGTGCACGAACAAGGCCGTCGCAATCGCGGCGTTGTTAATCTGGAAGCCGCCCGGCAAGGCCACGTCCAGGCTGCGGAAATGATGATCGTGGAATGTGAAGTCGAAGCTTTGGCCCGTGGCCGCGATGGATCGTCCGCCGATCCTGACTTCATCGCGAATGAACAAACTTTCGACGTCCCGGCTACGGTTATGTTCGATGATGTGCGGCCGCAAGTGGCGGCAGTTTTCGCCGTAGACGATGGTGCCGCCGGAGGCGCAGGCGTCGCTTTTGTCGGAAACGATCTGCTCCAGGGAATGGCCGAGCAGTTCGACGTGTTCGTAATCGACCGAAGTGACGGTGGTGATGCGACTATCCAGCAAACGAACCGGGTCATAGCGACCGCCAATACCGGCCTCAAACACCAACAATTCGCAATCGCTCTCCTGGAAATAGAGACACGCCAGCGCGAACATGGCCTCAAAGGCGCCGAACTGTTCGCCGCGTTTCTCGGAAACGGTGTCGATCGCCGTCTTGATGCGCCGCGCGAGTTCTCGCAACGGCTCATCGGCGATCGGCGCGTCGTCGATCTGAAAGCGCTCATTGACGCGGAACAAATGCGGTGAGGTGAACAGGGCGGTGCTCAAGCCATAGGCCCGGCCGATTGAGGCGCAAAACGCGGCCGTCGAGCCCTTGCCGTTCGAGCCGGTGATCGCGATCGACCTTTCCCGCAAGCGGACGCGGTCGATCGCGAGCGCTTCGAGCAGTTCGGCCATCCGCGCGAGGCAAATGCCTTCGCCGTATTTCGGCAAGTTAAACATCCAGCAATCCCACCGCGGAAAACGCGTGACGCCAGATTCTCAGAATCAAATCCGGCCGCTGCAACTCTTCCAACAGACGGATCGAGGGATTGGAATTGACCTCGATAATCGCCGTGCTTGACGGATTTCCGCCGATATCCGCAAACAGGTCGACGGCGGCCGCGCGCAAGCCAAGCGCGCGGACGGCCTCCCGCGCCATCGTCAGCACGGTCGCGTTGGGCGAGGCAAACGCCATACCGCCACCCGCGCTCAGGTTCATCCGGCCTGGAATTTCCCAGTGTTCGCCGGTGGGCAGGACGACGTCGAGTTCGGCGTCGGGAAATGCCGAGGAATCGATCGCCGAAAGACCACGGCTTCTCAGCGAGGCGTTGTGGGCAACAAGGAGATCGCGCACGCGGCGCCTGCCGTCGCCTTCGAGAGATGGCGGGAATTTGCGCGCGGAATAAACGACCTCATCGTCGAGTAGAAAGACCCGGTATTCAATGCCGCTGACGATTGGCTGCATCAAGACCGCGTCGTAGTGCGGTGCGACGGTGTCGAGATATCGGCCGAGCATGGCCTCGTTGCCGACCGCTTGCGCAAAATCGCCGCGCGATCCCGTCAGTGGTTTGACGAACGCGCTTCCGTTCAGCTTCCTGAAATAATCGAAAGCGTCCGCGCGCTCGTGCCCGGCGGGGCGGAGCGCGCGATGTCGTGGGCTCAAAAAGAAATAGTTGCCGCCGAGAGTCGGGACGCCGGCATCTTCGAGAATGCGATTGGCAAAATATTTGTCGGAGGCGAGCGTCGCCGCAGTCGCATTGTTTTGCGGATACCAGGAAGAGCGCCCTGCGCCGAAGTAAGCCGCGTTGGTTTGCGAGGCGACGCGAAAGGCGAGCCCGGTGCCGCCGTCGATGTCATCAAAGCTCAGCCCGAATTCGGCGCAAGCATAGGCGGCATAGACCGTCTGATCCGGATAGGAGGCGGGCTTTCCCGTACGAAATTCCCTTAAGTTCCGCATGCAATATCAGGCGATCTGGCATTCCGGCATTTTCAAAGAATATCCTCTAACGAATTTCTCTCGCATCCGGCGGCAATTAATCACCCAAACTGCATGCCTTCTCAGCACGTTAATTGCGCGGCGAGCCCCAAACAGAGAAGTTTTAGGTCGGAGCCGTCTTGGCCCGGCCGGTCTGCAATTTCCGGGTACTTATCTTGCGCTGCAACATATTGACTATTGGCGAAATTGGGTTAGTTCAACGCCTGTAATTCCTCAATTGCCACAGGGGCTTCCCGCGGTTTGGAGCGGACAAGCCAGGTCGGCCTCATGACAAAAACCGGATCGGAAAAGCAGGCCCATGAGCGCGTTTCATCGAGAGAAGGTTCTTTCCGTCCGGCACTGGACCGATACGCTTTTCAGCTTCCGGGCCACCCGCAACACCGGCTTCCGGTTTCAGAACGGCCAGTTCGCGATGATCGGGCTTGAGGTCGATGGCCGCCCCCTGATGCGCGCCTATTCGATGGCGAGCGCCAATCACGAAGAAGAGCTCGAATTCTTTTCGATCAAGGTTTCCGACGGCCCGCTCACGTCCCGCCTGCAGAAGATCAGGGAGGGTGACACCATCCTGGTCGGTCGCAAGGCCACCGGTACGCTGATTGCCGACAATCTGTTTCCCGGCAAACGATTGCTTTTGCTGTCGACCGGCACGGGGCTCGCTCCTTTCGCAAGCCTGATCAAGGACCCGGACGTCTACGACAAGTTCGAGCAGATCGTCCTCGTGCATGGCTGCCGCCAGGTGTCGGAGCTCGCCTATGGCGAGGAACTGGTGGCGAACCTGCAGAGCGATGAATTGTTCGGGCCGCTGCTTGCCGAGAAGCTTGTCTACTATCCAACGGTCACCCGCGAGCCGTTCCGCAACCGCGGTCGCATCACCGACCTGATCACCTCCGAGCAGTTGTTCAACGATATCGGCCAGCAGCCGCTGAATATCGAAGGCGACCGCATCATGATGTGCGGCAGCCCGGCGATGCTGGAAGAGCTGCGCCAGATGTTCGACGCGCGCAGCTTTGTCGAGGGCAACCACAGCGAGCCCGGTCACTTCGTGATCGAAAAGGCGTTCGTGGAGCGCTAACGGCTCGCCACGGCGATCCCTCGGTCGTTCAATCGACGATAAAAAGTCTCACGCCGGTCTTGGTCGACGAGCGATGCGCGGCATCGCCAAAATCCGACACCTGATAGCTCATGCCGGCGTGCAGCGTGAAGCTGCGGCCGTCGCGTAGTTCGGTGATGAGTTCGCCCTCCAGCACGTAAAGCACGTGGCCGCGGTCACACCAGTGATCGGCGAGATATCCGGGTGTGTACTCGACCATCCGCACCCGTACGTCGCCGATTTCAAAGGTGCGCCAGAAAGCCTGTCCGCTTTCGCCGGGATGGGTAGTGGCCGCCACCTGGCCCCAATCGGTCACGGTGAAAGGAAGCTCTGGAATCTTCATTCGGCAACATCCTGAAATCTTGTGTTCGCGCCAGACGATACCGGTTGGCACGCGAATGTCACGGCTTTCTCCTTGCGTGATCGTGCGGCCTTCGCAAACACCCAGTCTTGATGGTGCGGTTCGCGAAACCCTTTGCTATAAGCTTTCGGAAAAGACGCTGGCCGTAAGGGGCGATGCGTCACGGCAGGGGGGAAGACGAGTTGTCCGTGCTTACTCCGGACGATAAGGCGAAAACGGCATTCGTCTTCGCAGGCGGCGGTAGTTTCGGCGCTATTCAGGTGGGCATGATGCATGCGCTCGCCGCCAACGGCGTTTCTGCCGATATGGTGGTCGGCTCGAGCGTCGGCGCCATCAACGGTGCGTACTATGCCGGTGCCCCTACGCTGAAAGGCGTTCTTGAACTCGAAACCATTTGGCGCGGGCTAACGCGCCACGACGTTTTCCCCATCACCTGGCGGACCGTGCTGGGATTCATCTGGCGCCGGGATTTCCTGATTTCGCATGATGGCATACGCAAGCTGCTCGAAGACCATCTGCCCTATCGTAATTTGCAGGATGCGCAACTTCCGGTCCATATCGTCACCACCGACATCGTTACGGGCGAAAGCGTTGTGCTTTCCGAAGGGTCGGCCGTGGAGGCGATCGTGGCTTCCACTTCTATCCCAGGCGCATTCGCGCCCGTGCCATACAGGGGCCGCTACCTCGTGGATGGCGCGATCTCAGCCAACACGCCGATCAAGGTCGCGGTTGAGAAGGGTGCACGCCGCCTCATTATCCTGCCGACGGGTTATGCCTGCGCCACCGACGCGCCGCCAGTGGGGGCAGTCGACTGTGCGCTCCACGCTTTGACGCTTTTGATCGCCCGCCAAGTGGTGGATGATCTGGAAAACCTCCCGCCTGACATCGACTACTTTGTCGTTCCGCCTTTATGTCCGCTGAAGGGATCGCCTTACGATTTCTCGCTCGCGTCAGAGCATATCGAGCGATCGATTCAAAGCACGGAAGAATGGCTCGCCAAACAGGGCCTGGAGAAACAGCACATACCGGGTGAATTACGCACGCACGACCACTGAGGCGCCCGGCCTTTCCTTTGGCCCGCCGCTCGTCTTCGAAAGCGCCACGCTGCAGTGCGAAAATGGGGCACTTCCGATTAACCCGGCTTAGGCGGCGGATTGATCATCCCTTGGATGATTAGGTAGCCTTGCGGAAGCCAAATCACCTGCCGCCAATTGTCATATCTGTGACTGTTGCTGCCGGTATTGTGTATGGTCAATTCGCAAGGCTGTGCGACAAAACCGGCTGATAAAAACACCCGAGGGACCCCATGGAAACGCTGATGCTGCCGTTCTCGCCACGCTTCATCGTTCTGACGATATGCTCGGTGGTGACGGCGCTGCTTCTCGGCATCGGTATCGTCGATCACAAGGCGTTCGACCTGATCCTCATTCCACTGGTGATTTTTGGCGCGCTCACGCTGCTCGGCATTCGCGATCTGACGCAGAAGGGCCACGCCGTGCTGCGCAATTATCCGATCTCGGCGCACTTGCGGTTTTTGCTCGAAGAGATCAGGCCGGAGATGCGGCAATATTTCTTCGAGAGCGAGAAGGACGGCATGCCGTTCTCCCGAGATACCCGCGCGGTGATCTATCAGCGGGCCAAGATGGTGCTCGACAAGCGGCCATTTGGTACGCAGGAGGACGTCTATCGCGAAGGCTACGAGTGGATTCACCATTCGGTGGCGCCGAAGGTCCGCGCCGAGGACAAGTTTCGCATCACCATTGGCGGCCCGGACTGCAAGAGGCCTTATTCCGCATCGGTGTTCAACATCTCGGCGATGAGTTTCGGCGCGTTGAGCCCCAATGCGGTGCGCGCGCTCAATGCCGGCGCGAAGAAGGGCGACTTCGCCCATGACACCGGCGAAGGTGGCGTTAGCCCCTATCATCGCGAAAACGGCGGAGACATCATCTGGGAAATCGGTTCCGGCTATTTCGGCTGCCGCAACCTCGACGGCACTTTCAACCCCGACGAGTTCGCGCGCGTCGCTTCCGACGAGCAGATCAAGATGGTCGAACTCAAGGTCAGCCAGGGGGCCAAGCCGGGACATGGCGGGGTGCTTCCGGCGGCCAAGGTATCGGAGGAGATTTCGAAGATCAGGGGTGTTTCGATGGGCGAGGACTGCATCTCGCCGGCCTTTCATCGGGCGTTCTCGACGCCACTGCAGATGATGGCCTTTATCGGCGAGATGCGTCGCCTGTCCGGCGGCAAGCCGGCCGGCTTCAAGCTCTGCATCGGTCACCCCTGGGAATTTCTGGCGATCTGCAAGGCGATGCTGGAGACCGGCATCTATCCCGATTTCATCGTGGTCGATGGCAATGAAGGCGGCACCGGCGCGGCCCCGCTCGAATTCATGGATCACATGGGCATGCCGATGCGTGAGGGTGTCAATTTCGTCCACAACGCGCTGGTTGGCATCAACGCCCGTGGCCGGATCCGCGTCGGCGCAGCGGGAAAGATCGCGACCGCCTTCGACATGGCGCGCGCGATGGCGATCGGCGCCGACTGGTGCAATTCGGCAAGAGGTTTCATGTTTGCGCTCGGCTGCATCCAGTCGCTGAGCTGTCATACTGACCGCTGCCCGACCGGGGTGACCACGCAGGATCCCTCACGCAACCGCGCCTTGGTGGTGCCGCACAAGCTCGAGCGAGTCTATAACTACCACCACGCCACGCTGCATGCGCTGGCGGAGCTGCTGGCCGCCGCGGGCCTCGAACATCCGCAGGACCTGCGGCCGATCCACTTCTCGCAGCGGTCGTCCACGACCGATGTCCAGACCTTTGCAAAGCTCTATCCGGCGCTTCGCCCAGGCGAACTGATCGACGGCACCAGCGATCCGCGTTTCCGCGAAGCCTGGGCGATGGCGCGGGTGGATAGTTTTGCGCCGGCGGGCTAGGCTAGATCATGGCTTTCACTAGCCGTCGTGCCCCGCGAAAGCGGGGCATCCAGTACGCCGCGACGACTTAGATATTCTCAGGTGCCTCTGGAATACTGGGTCGCCCGGTCAAGCCGGGCGGCGACAGGCAGCAAGCTAGTGCGGATTCTCCAGGCTGAAAGTTTCCGACTGTTCGTCATAGGCGAACAGCTCGGCGTAACGTCCCCAGGATATGATCGTCTTGAGCGTTTCGTCCGCCGCGCCCTCACTCATATAGTCCTCGAGCTCGTTGCGGAAGCGCGCCTCGGGCGCGGTGTGCGAGGGCCGCTCATCCAGCACGCGGCGGATCAGGCCGATGACCGGCACGTAGTTGGTCATGTGCTCGGCGAACAGCCGTTTGCGCGCGTCGGTTTCCAGATTGGCAAAACGCTTTCCGGCATCAGTCAGCATCAAATCGCCTTCGCTCAACTGGGCGAAACGTAGCAGTTGCAGGGATTCGCCAAGGTGGAAGATCTCATCCGCCTCGAGTTGCAGGTGGCCGGCCAGAACCGGCAAGTCGGCGTGCCCATTATAGGGCGGTGCGGCGAGCGTCTCGATCAGGCCCGACAGCACGTTCGATGAGACGTGGTTGAGGATCATGCCGACGCCGGTGCCTTGAATGCCTTCGATCGCTGGCGCCCTGGGCTCCGCCCGCTGGGTCATGCGCGCATAGATGCTGTCGACCAGTTGGCGGAAGGCCGGGTCGAGGCGGTTGCGCGGATGCGGCAGATCGACCTTGATCTCGGCGGCAACTCGGCCGGGATTCGACGAAAACACCAGGATGCGGTCGCACATCAGCACCGCCTCCTCGATATTGTGCGTCACCATCAATACCGATTTGATCGGTAGCCGGCCTTCGATCCACAGATCGATCAGGTCGGTGCGGAGCGTTTCGGCGGTCAGCACGTCGAGCGCCGAAAACGGTTCGTCCATCAAGAGCAGATCCGGATGCACGACCAGCGCCCGTGCAAAGCCGACGCGCTGGCGCATGCCGCCCGACAATTCCTTGGGGTAAGCAGATTCAAATCCGTCGAGGCCGATCAGGTCGATCGCCGCCAGCGCCCGCTTGCGGCGCTCGGCGCTTTCCACGCCCAAGGCTTCAAGGCCGAGTTCGACGTTTTGCAACACCGTCAGCCACGGAAACAGGGCGAACGACTGAAACACCATGGAGACGCCGTTCGGCGGTCCCTGAATGGTTTCGCCGCGGCATTTGGCGTCGCCCGAGGAGGGCGTGATCAGGCCTGCGATGATGCGCAACAGCGTCGATTTGCCGGATCCCGAGCGGCCGAGCAGGCCCACGATCTCGCCTGATTGGATCGTGAGATCGACCTTTTCAAGAACCAGCAGCTCCTCGCCGCTGCCTTTCGGAAACGAACGGCAGACGCCGCGGATATCGAGCAGGGTGGTTTGTTTGGAAACATCGAGCATGGATTTTCCCTTCTATCCGAGGCGAAGACGGCGTTCTCCGAAAGCGTAGAGCGGCCTCCAGAGCAGGCGGTTGAACAGCGTCACAAGGATGCACATCACGACAATGCCGAGCACGACCCGTTGAAAGTCTCCGGCTTCCGTCGCATTGGCTATATAGGCGCCGAGGCCCTTGGCCATCAGGTGTTTATCGCCCCAACTCGCGACTTCTGCCACGATGGAGGCGTTCCATGACCCGCCCGAGGCGGTGATGGCGCCGGTGATGTAATAGGGGAATATTCCCGGCAGGACGACCTTCACCCACCACCGCCATCCTTTCAAATGGAAACTGCCGGCGGCCTCGCGCAGATCGGTGGGGAAGGCGCTCGCACCCGCGATCACGTTGAACAGGATGTACCATTGGGTGCCCAGGATCATCAGCGGGCTCAGCCAGATATTGGGGTTGAGGCCATAACGCACGATGATGACCACGAATACCGGAAAGGCGAGGTTTGCCGGAAACGCGGCCAGAAACTGCGCCAGCGGCTGCACGCGCTCGGCCAGTTTCGGCCGAAGCCCGATCCACACCCCGATCGGCACCCATATCAGGGTCGCCAGCGCGATCAGTACGATGACGCGGGTGAGCGTGATGAAACCATCGCCTACAGCCGTCAAGACGTCCGAGAGACCCAGGGTCGCCGACATGAATTGATAGGCGCGCCAGCCGGCGTAAAAGGTGGCGACGGTGATCACGGCGAGCCAGAGTGCATCGACGACGCGCGAGGACCCTTCCAGCTTGAAGGAGACGCGCAGGCGCACCGGAATCCGCACCTGGAGATTGGAAAAAATCTTGTTCGTGGCGGCGAAAGGCAAAGTCAGTGCACGCAAGGCCCGCGTGCGGCGGAACAGGTCGAGCATCCAGGAGGTTGGAGCCGCACCCGAAGCCGTCTGTTCGAAACGGAACTTGTCGGCCCAGGCCACCACGGGACGGAACAGCAGCTGGTCGTAGGCAATGATGACCAGCAGCATGGTCAGGATGGCATAGCCGATCGCCGGCAAATCCTGCTTTTCGATGCCGAGCGCGACATAGGAGCCGATGCCGGGCAAGGTGACCGTCGTGTTGCCGACGGTGATCGCCTCCGACGCGACGACGAAGAACCAGCCGCCGGACATCGACATCATCGTGTTCCAGATCAGGCCGGGCATCGCGAAGGGGACGTCCAGCCGCCAGAAACGCTGCCACCCGGACAGGTGAAAGCTCTGCGAAGCTTCGTCGAGATCCTTCGGCACGTTGCGGATCGACTGGTACATGCTGAAAGTCATGTTCCAGGCCTGGCTGGTGAAGATCGCGAACACGCAGGCGAGTTCGGCGCCGAACACCTGGCCGGGAAACAGGTTCAGGAAGAAAGCTACCGTGAAGGTCAGGAAGCCGAGGATCGGCACGGATTGCAGGATATCGAGCAGCGGGATCAGCACCATCTCCGCCCGCCGGCTTTTGGCGGCAAGCGTCGCATAGCAAAGCGTGAAGATGATCGAGCACACGATGGCCAGCAGCATGCGCATCGTCGTTCGCAGCGCGTAGAGCGGCAGATTGGACGGATCGAGCGAAACTGGTGCGGCATCGAGCGCCGACAGCGGCAGTGTGGTCTGTTCACCGCCATAGACGATCAGCACCATCGCGCCGGTCACCAGGATCAGCGCTACGGCGTCCCAGACGTTCGGCCGCAGCGCCTGCCCCAGTCTAGGCGTCAGAATGTCGTTCAGCGTCATGCGTGCCGCCTTGTCATGAATGCCGGGCTGCCGGCTCCGAGAAGAGTGAACCGAGGGGTGATAAACCGGGTTTTTGATGAGCTTATAGTTGAGCGGAAGGCCTGAAAGAGCATTGGATTTTCGTAATTGCAAGTCTCCACTATTCCAGAACGGGTGCCACGCTCCAGCTTGCCGCCGAAACGGTTTGCTCCAGGCTGAGACGGCCGACAACCTGTTCGAGCACCGCGTCGTTTTTGCTGACGGAGGTGAGGAGCGCGTTGACCTCGACACGTCCGCTTTCCTCCAAATCGGTGCTGTCGAGTTGCCGCAGGCTGAGGTGGCCGTTGCCGGTGCTCTGCAACAGCAGCGCCCGGACATGGGCTTCCTCGGGGCTTCGGCAGACGACGCGAACGCTGTAGTGAAAATCGGTCTCGGCCTGCGCGATCGGTTGCCGGTTGATCAGCCGGACCAGCGGCCGCAAGGTCAGATTGACGAGCACGACAAACGTGGTCGCGGCCGCCGCATGCAGCGGGTGACCGCTGCCCGCCAACAGTCCCACGGCCGCCGAACACCACAGGGTCGCGGCGGTGTTGAGACCGGTTACCTGAAGTCCCTCGCGGAAAATGATGCCGGCGCCGAGGAAGCCGATCCCCGAGACAACTTGCGCCGCGACCCGCGTCGGACTTGCTTCGTCAGGGAACAGGCTTTCGAACACGACAAAGCTCGCCGCGCCGATCGCGACCAGCGTATTGGTTCTTAGTCCCGCCATGCGCTGGCGCCATTGGCGCTCGAAGCCGATGCAGGCGCCGAGCAGCGTCGCCACGCCGAGATTGAACGCGGTCTGGTCAATCGACGTGATCATGACCCATTTCCCGTTTGATCTTGCGGGTTGCGGGCAGGGCGAAAGCCCGCGCAAAACGGGCAGGCCGCAAGAAATCTTTGGCGAAATTCTTGGCTGTTCTTGTCGAACATCGCTCGCCTCCACGTCCGCGATCAGCGCGGCAGGCCGGTGAGCGGACGGTCCGCCTAGGCGGAACCGCCAATCCTCACGTGGCGGTGGCCAGCGCGATCGATTCTGAATGTTGCCGGCCCCGTGAGCCCGGTCATTGCCGGGTTGACGTTGCCGAAGGTGGTACTGCCCATGGCTTGTTGTATGGCTCTTCTGTCAGGATTGAAGGATTTATTTGACACTAATGTTACAAGACACGGGCGCAACTACGCCCGTGCCCGGTGGCTGTCAACCACGGATCTACGCGATGTGTTGAACCTCGACGGTGACGTGCGACAGATCCTCGAAATCCGCCAGCCGCTGCCGATAGTGCGCGGGCTCCCGCTTTGCCGACGTCGCGATCGAAACGATGGCGCCGAGATGTCCCGGCCCCAACCGCCACAGGTGCAGGTCGGTGACCCGGTCGCCTTCGCTTTCGATGGTTGCCCTTACTTTCTCGGCCATGCCGGGGTCCGGCATGCGATCGAGCAGGATGGCGCCGGTATCGCGTATCAGCGCAGCCGACCAGCTTCCGATCACGAGCGCGCCGATGAAACCGGCGAGGGGGTCCATCCAGAGCCAGCCGAACGTGCGCGCGAGCAGCAGGCCGACGATGACCAGGACGGAGACAGCGGCATCCGCCATGACGTGAACGACGGCGGCACGCATGTTGTTGTCGCGATGATGCGCGCTGTCGCCGTGATCGTGGCCGTGTGAATGGTCGTGATCATGTGAATGGCCGTGGTCATGTGCATGACCGTGGTGATGACCACCGGCGAGCAGCCAGGCGCTGGCGATATTGACTGCGAGACCCAGCACCGCGATCGGGATTGCTTCATCGAAGGCGATCGGAACCGGATCGAGGAAACGAAGCACGGCTTCATAACCGATCAGAAGCGCAATCATCGCCAGCACGATGGCGCTGGAATATCCCGCGAGATCGCCGAACTTGCCGGTTCCGAACGTGAAATTCGGATCGGCCGCATATCTGCGGGCAAAGGTATAGGCTAGCGCGGCGAGCAACAGCGCGCCGGCATGCGTCGACATGTGCAAACCGTCGGCGATCAGGGCCAACGAGCCGAACAGGGCCCCTCCGACGATTTCGGCGATCATCATGGCGGTGCAAAGGATGATGACGGCCCATGTCCGCCGCTCCGCCCGCGAATGGTCAGGGCCGAGGAATACGTGGCTGTGCGGTGACGTCGGGAAGGCCGAGCCTTGGTTCGTCATGTTCGCCTCACTTCAGATAGGTATGAACCACATCGATCAGTTGATCAGCCGCGTCGGCATCGAGGACGCCAGGGTTTTTCTCGGGGTCGACGAGATGGGTTCGAATGTGATCTTCGACCACTTCCGCCATCAGTCCGGCCACGCTGCCGCGAATGCCCGCGATCATGTGCATGATGCGCTCGCATCCGGCCTCCTCAGCCAGCGCTCGCTCGATGGCTTCGACCTGGCCGCGGATGCGGCCGACGCGCGCCATCAGCTTCTTTTTCTCTTTGATGGTATGGGACATCGTTGGCCAAATATAGGGTACCCCCCTATGCTATGTCAACGCTGCGCATAAATGCTTCTCGCCGAAGACGGGCCGCCCGGATGAGGAAATCAGGCTTTCGGGCGGTTGGACAACAGCCGCATGTCGAACCGGTCGACCTCGTCGAGCAATTCGCAGAAGGCTTTGGCGCCGTGATCGATCAGGCGTTCGCCTTGCTCGGCGGAGGCTTGCGTCGCATCGCCTACCGCGCCGCTTGGATGAAGGTCCTGGGCCTGCCAGGCGAACGGAGCCGGCCGTTGTGCAGAGAGCCAGCGAAAATCCTTCTTCATCGCAATGGTCGAGGGACGGAAGTTAGCGATCTTCTCACGGCGTACCTGTCCGCTATATCGCGCGAGCATGATCGACGTCTCAATGGCGCCGCCGTGAATTCCGTGTTCGACTTCCTCCGATGGAAACAGCGTATCGGGTGCCGAGAGCCGGCCCCAGGCGGTCGTGACGACCAGCATGTGATGGCGGGCGCGCAGCTCCTGTGCAATCAGGCTCATCGCGGCACTGTTGCCGCCGTGGCTTGTGACGATCACAAGCTTTTTGAGACCAGCCTGCGCGACGCTTTCGCCGATTGCCATCCAGCTCTTCAAGGCAATTTCCGGCGACAACGTCAGCGTGCCCGGAAAGTCGGTGTGTTCGGTCGAAATACCAACTGCCTCAACCGGAAGAAATGTGACGGGCACGGTTTCGGAGAGCCATTCACGTACCCGCGCGAGATAGGCCTGCGCGATCAGGATATCTGTCTCGAGGGGCAAATGCGGCCCGTGCTGCTCCGTTGCGGCCAGTGGCAGCACCGCAATCCAGCGCGCGCGATCGGCGCCAGCCAATTCAGGCCAGCGAATGTCAGTCCAGTCGCGGGGAGGGAGGGTTGAAGTCATCGCGCAAAGATAGTTTGTATGGGGCACCAGTCGTCCCCATCATGAGGCCAAATGACCTACGGAGTCCAATCATGAAGTTCACGCTTTCACGAGCGTTAACGGCTCTCTTGCTGGTCATAGCGGCAGCCATATCGCAGGCGCACGCCCAGACCAAGCTCGACAAGGTCTCCTTTGGCACCAACTGGGTTGCCGAGGCCGAGCATGGTGGTTTTTTCCAGGCGGCCGCTGACGGTACTTACGAAAAATATGGCCTCGACGTCACGATCGTGCCCGGCGGGCCGAACGAGAACAACCGCATGCTGCTGATTGTCGGGAGGCTCGACTTCTTCATGGCCGCCAACACGCTGATGTCGTTCGATGCGGTCGCCAATAATGTGCCCGTCGTCACGGTGGCGGCGATCTTCCAGAAGGATCCGCAGGTGCTGCTGACGCATCCGGAATCCAAGGCCACCAAGCTGGAGGAACTTAAACCCCTGACGCTGTTCGTCTCAAAGGAGGGCATGTCGAGCTATTTCCAGTGGCTGAAGTCAGAATATGGATTTAGCGAAGACAGGGTGAAACCCTACACCTTCAATCCCCAGCCGTTCCTGGCTGACAAGCACAGCGCGATGCAGGGCTATGTCACGTCGGAGCCCTTTGCCTTCGAGAAGGTGGCCGGATTCAAACCCGGGATCATCCTGCTCGCCGATTACGGTTTCAACACCTATTCGACCCTGATCGAGACGCGCCGTGACCTGATCGACAAGAAGCCGGACCTGGTGCAACGCTTTGTCAGCGCGTCGCTGATCGGCTGGTACAACTACCTCTACGGCAACAATGCCGCCGCGAACGCGATGATCAAGAAGCTCAACCCGGAAATGACCGATGAGTTGATCGCCTATTCCATCGCCAGGATGAAAGAATATGGCATCGTCGATTCCGGCGATGCGTTGGCCGACGGCATCGGCGCCATGAGCGATGCACGGATGGCAAGCTTCTTCGACAAGATGGTGCGTGCCCGTGTCGTCCGCCCCGATATCGACTACCGCAAATCCTACACGCTTCGTTTCATCAACAAGGGTGTCGGCCTCGATCTGCGGCCTAAGAACTGAGGCGTCGGACAAATGGCTGCTTCCGTTGCGTTGGCTGGGGTAGGTGCTGATCCGCCGGAATATGCGGTCCGGCTGCGCGACGTGACCAAGGCCTACGACAACGGTGTGATGGCGCTTGGGCCGATCGATATCGATGTTCGTCGCGGCGAGTTCGTGTCGCTGCTTGGGCCGTCCGGTTGCGGCAAATCCACGGCACTTCGGCTGATTGCAGGACTGAGTGCACCGACCTCCGGAACGGTCCACGTCGCACGGCCGGCGGTAGCGGCGAATGGCGGCCATCCGATTGGCTTTGTGTTTCAGGAGCCAACCTTGATGCCGTGGGCGACGGCGCGCGAGAACGTTCGCCTGCCGCTGAAGCTCGCGCATATGCCGCTTTCGGCCGCGAAAACGCGCGTCGATGAGGCGCTTGCGCAGGTCGGACTTTCCGAATTCGCAGACAGCTACCCCCGCGAACTATCCGGCGGCATGAAGATGCGCGTCTCGCTCGCCCGCGCGCTGGTCACCGATCCGGATATTCTTTTGATGGATGAACCCTTCGCAGCACTGGACGAAATCACCCGATTCCGCCTCAACAACGATCTGCTGATGTTGTGGCGCTCCTTACGCAAGACCGTCATTTTCGTCACCCATTCTGTCTTCGAGTCGGTCTATCTGTCGCAGCGTGTGCTGGTGATGACGTCGCGACCCGGGCGCATTGCGACAGAAATCAGGATCGAGACATCGGAGCCGCGTGGTGAAGAATTTCGTACTTCGGCCGACTATGTCGGCTACTGCCGGAAAGTGTCTGACGCGCTGGCCCCCTCCTATACGGGGCGGCTCGCATGAACCCGTCCCGCCTCGTTCGCTTCACGATGCCCATCGTCATGCTCGCGGCGGGGCTCGGTCTGTGGGAACTCGCGGTGCGGGTTTTTGACATCCAGCCGGTCGTGCTGCCGGCGCCGTCGGCGATCCTTGTGACGCTGATCCGCGATTGGGGTGTGCTCTCCCAGTCGCTTCTGACCACGCTGTTGACGACGTTCGAAGGCTTTGCGGCAGCGGCCGTTGGCGGGGTCGCGCTGGCGCTGTTGTTCAACCTCTCGAAGTGGCTGGAATATTCGCTGTTCCCCTATGCAGTGGTGTTGCAGGTCACGCCGGTGATCGCGATTGCGCCACTATTGCTGATTTATCTGTCACAGCCTGCGGCGGTCGTCGTTTGCGCCTGGATCGTCGCCTTCTTTCCGGTGCTGTCCAATACGACGCTTGGTCTGAATTCGGTGGATCGCAACCTCGCCGGCCTGTTTCAGCTTTATGGCGCGTCGCGGCTGCAAACCCTGTGCTTCCTGAAATTACCGGCCGCACTGCCATTCGTGCTGGGCGGGCTCCGCATTGCGGGCGGCCTGTCGCTGATCGGCGCGGTCGTGGCCGAAATCGCCGCCGGTTCGGCCGGCGCGGGATCGGGCCTTGCCTATCGAATTGCGGAATCCGGCTATCGGCTCAACATTCCCCGGATGTTCGCAGCCTTGCTGTTGCTCTCGGCCGCCGGAATTGTCATTTATGGGCTGCTGGCGCTGGCCTCGCACTTGGTGCTACGGCGTTGGCATGAGAGCGCGCTTGGAAAGGAAAACTAAAAAATGAGCGGAAATATCTCATCGGAGAAGATCGATCTTCTGATCTACGGGCCGAATAAACCGATCATCGACAAAGGCTTTTCCGATCAGTTCGTGCTCCATCCCTTTGAAACCCGCGCCGATCTTGATCGCGTCAGCCCGGCCGTGGCTGCGAAAATTCGCGGCGCCGCCGTCACCTACAGCACGGTCCGTTGCGACGGTGGTGTGATGGCGATGTTCCCGAAGCTCGAAATCGCGGCGTCTTTCGGCGTTGGCTACGACCATGTCGACGCCAATTATGCGAGCGAGCATAACATTGTCGTGACCAACACGCCGGACGTCCTCACCGAAGAGGTCGCCGATATCGCGATGGGACTTTTGATCTCGACGTTACGTGAATTCATCAAGGCTGACCGCTATCTGCGTTCCGGACTCTGGACGACGCAGCAATATCCCCTGAGCGTCGGCTCGCTTCGGGACCGCAAGGTCGGAATCGTCGGCATGGGCCGGATCGGTCAGGCGATCGGCCGCCGGCTGGAAGCCTCGCTGGTGCCGGTGGTCTATCATTCGCGCAATCCGGTCACGAGCGTCAGCTACAAGCACTATCCCGATCTGATCGAGATGGCGAAAGCGGTCGACACGCTGGTGGTGATTGTGCCCGGCGGTCCCTCGACCGCGAAAATGATCAACGCCGACGTTCTCAAGGCGCTCGGCCCCCGCGGTGTTGTCATCAACGTGGCGCGTGGCTCGGTGATCGATGAAGAGGCGCTGATCGCGGCGTTGAAATCGGGAGCCATTCTGGCGGCGGGTCTCGATGTGTTTGCCAAGGAACCGGCGGTGCCGGACGAATTGAAGGCGATGCAGAATGTGGTGTTGCTGCCGCATATCGGTTCGGCGTCGGTCGTCACCCGCAATGCGATGGATCAACTCGTGGTCGACAACCTGAAAGCCTGGTTCGCCGGCAAGCCGCCGTTGACCCCGATTGCCGAAACCCCGGTGAAAGTCCGCTGATGCGAAGCCTGCCGCGCCTGGCGGTTGCGGCGCTCTCGGTGCCGCTTGTCTGCGGACATCCCGCCGCTGCTCAGGATGCCACGACCTTGAAAAAGGACATGATCGGCCAGTGGGAGCTC
>Ga0208193_1000013_pt1 | contig 119161 bp, 103 predicted proteins | sample June2015DPH_17_2_FD_184716 | JGI IMG/M metagenome (GOLD analysis project Ga0208193, IMG submission 184716) | Peatland microbial communities from SPRUCE experiment site at the Marcell Experimental Forest, Minnesota, USA - June2015DPH_17_10... | ecosystem: Environmental > Terrestrial > Soil >...
ATCTGCATTTTGCTCAATTCTCCGGAGCTAAGTGTAGAGCGCGTGAGGCTTCGCGTAGGGAAGGGTGGCCATCATGTCCCGACCACCAAGATTCGCCAGCGCAGGGAGCGCTCGCTCCGGCAACTGCCATGGTTTCTCAGGAATTCCGACCTTGCATGGATATTTGACAATTCGGGTGCCAAGCCTGCACAGATCGCCAGGAAAATCGGGAATACAATTATCGTTGACCCAGCGGCTCTTCCCGAAATCAAGGAAGCGGTTCGTTTGGTCAAAAGTGCGAAGTAACACGAGCGTCCAAATCCTATGATCATCGCCATCGATGGGCCTGCCGCCTCCGGTAAGGGCACGCTCGCCAAGCGGCTTGCGGCCCATTATAGGCTTCGCCACCTCGATACCGGCGCCATCTATCGGGCCGTCGCCTATGCCTTGATCAGGCAAGGCGTGGACCTGAAGGACGAGGCGGCCGCGGTCAGGGCCGCACAAGGGCTCGATCCCGGAACCTTCGACAACCCGGCGCTGAAATCGCATCAAGTTGGCTCGGCCGCCTCCGTGGTCTCCGCAATCCCTGAGGTGCGGACGGCGCTGGTCGAGTTCCAGCGCCAATTCGCAGGCACCCCGCCGGGCGCCGTTCTCGACGGTCGGGATATCGGCACCGTGATTTGCCCGAACGCGGATGTGAAGATTTTCGTGGTCGCCGACCCCAGGGTTCGGGCTCATCGCCGGACGCTTGAGGCCCGCGCCCGTGGGGAGGAGGCCCATGAGGCCACCATCCTGGCCGATATCCTGGCCCGCGATGAACGCGACCAGAACCGGGCTGTCGCGCCTTTAAAGCCGGCCGAAGATGCTTACTTGCTCGATAACTCCCATTTGGATATAGAAGGCGGCGTCCGGGCTGCCATCGACATTATCGAGGCCGTCCGAGCGGGCCGGTACGAGGTTTGAGCCTCTGCCGTCATTGGAGGAAAGCCCGCTCCTGGTTTTGGAATTCGATATCTCGAACAGAATATTCGAGACCATTCGTCTCCGGACATAACTCAACGTATCGAACATGCAGGCCAGCAGCCGGCCCGCTCTCGCAATTGTTGCGAGGCGGTCGTCAGTCGTTTTGCGGAACCCTGACCCTGTGCGTCCGATGCGCCCCTTAACCCGAGTGGCCGGCAATTTCCCGCATCTGGAGAACAAATGGCTTCGACTGCTAGTTCCTATAATCCCACCCGCGACGATTTCGCCGCGATGCTCGATGAGTCCTTTGCGGGCGGCAACCTTCAGGAAAGCTCTGTCATCAAGGGCAAGGTTGTTGCGATCGAGAAAGACATGGCCGTCATCGACGTCGGCCTGAAGACCGAAGGCCGCGTGGCGCTGCGCGAATTCGCCGGGCCCGGCCGTGAAAGCGACCTCAAGGTCGGCGACGAAGTCGACGTGTTCCTCGACCGCATCGAGAACGCGCTCGGCGAAGCCGTGCTGTCGCGCGACAAGGCGCGCCGCGAGGAAAGCTGGGGCAAGCTCGAGAAGGCCTTCAACAACAACGAGAAGGTCCACGGCGTCATCTTCAACCAGGTCAAGGGCGGTTTCACCGTCGACCTCGACGGCGCTGTCGCCTTTCTGCCGCGCTCGCAGGTCGATATCCGTCCGATCCGCGACGTCGCGCCGCTGATGAACAATTCGCAGCCGTTCCAGATCCTCAAGATGGATCGCCGCCGCGGCAACATCGTGGTGTCGCGCCGCACGGTTCTGGAAGAGACCCGCGCCGAACAGCGCCAGGAACTGGTGCAGAACCTCGAAGAGGGTCAGGTGATCGACGGTGTCGTCAAGAACATCACCGATTACGGTGCGTTCGTCGACCTCGGCGGCATCGACGGCCTGCTGCACGTCACCGATATTGCGTGGCGCCGTGTCAACCATCCGACCGAGGTGTTGACCATCGGCCAGACGGTGAAGGTCAAGATCATCAAGATCAACCACGAGACCCACCGTATCTCGCTCGGCATGAAGCAACTGCTCGACGATCCGTGGCAGGGCATCGAGGCGAAATATCCGCTCAATGCGCGCTTCCATGGCCGCGTCACCAACATCACCGACTACGGCGCGTTCGTTGAACTCGAGCCGGGCATCGAAGGCTTGATCCACGTCTCGGAGATGTCGTGGACCAAGAAGAACATGCATCCCGGCAAGATCGTCTCCACCTCGCAGGAAGTCGAGGTGCAGGTGCTCGAGGTCGATTCCGTCAAGCGCCGCATTTCGCTCGGTCTCAAGCAGACCATGCGCAATCCCTGGGAAGTGTTCGTCGAGAAATTCCCGGTCGGCTCCACGGTCGAAGGCGAAGTCAAGAACAAGACCGAGTTCGGCCTGTTCCTTGGGCTCGAGGGCGATGTCGACGGCATGGTCCATCTGTCCGACCTCGACTGGAAGCAGCCGGGCGAGCAGGTGATCGACAACTTCAAGAAGGGCGACATGGTCAAGGCCGTGGTGCTCGATGTCGATGTCGAAAAGGAGCGCATCTCGCTCGGCGTCAAGCAGCTCGAAGGCGATCCCTTCGCCGAGCCGGGCGACGTCAAGAAGGGTGCGGTCGTGACCTGCGAAGTGCTCGACGTGAAGGAAGGCGGCATCGACGTGAAGATCGTCGGCACCGACTTCGCCACCTTCATCAAGCGGTCTGAGCTCGCCCGTGACCGCAACGATCAGCGCTCCGAGCGTTTCGCCGTCGGCGAAAAGGTCGATGCGCGGGTGATCCAGTTCGACAAGAAGGCCCGCAAGGTGCAGGTTTCGATCAAGGCGCTCGAAGTCGCCGAAGAAAAGGAAGCCATCGCGCAGTATGGCTCGTCCGATTCGGGTGCGACGCTCGGCGACATTCTCGGCACCGCGCTCAAGCAGCGCACCGACAAGTAAGTTTTTCGGCTTTTCGGCCGGAAACGACAGGCCCCGGTTTCGACCGGGGCCTTTTTGTTTGCTTCTTTCCCTCTCCCCTTGTGGGAGAGGGAAGCCTTGTTTTCTTCAAATTGCGCCGCAATTGATGTAATCAGGGCACGGAAATCTTAAGGGTATGCAGCAAAGACGGCATATCCTGTTCGAGGCATGCTTTCCGGGAGAATTTCGAATGTCGCTTGACTCAGATGTCATCGTCGATCGCCGCAGGATCCGGCGCAAGCTGACGTTCTGGCGTATCGCTGCGGCGTTGATTGCGATTGCGGCCATCGTCACCGTTGCTCTGGTCGCAGCGCCCGGCGGCCGAGGCGGATTGACCGCGGCAGGCTCGATTGCCCGCATCAATATCGAAGGCCTGATCCGCAGCGACCAGGAACGGGTCGAGGCGCTGGAGCAGCTTGAGAAGTCGCAAGCTGCGGCCGTCATTGTGCACATCAATTCCCCCGGCGGTACTACGGCCGGTTCAGAGCAGCTCTATGACGCGCTGACGCGGCTGAAGGCCAAGAAGCCGCTGGTCGTGGTGGTTGAGGGGCTGGCTGCTTCGGGCGGCTACATCACCGCGATCGCCTCCGATCATATCATCGCCCAGCAGAGCTCGCTGGTGGGGTCGATTGGCGTGCTGTTCCAATTTCCGAATTTCTCGGAGCTTTTGAAGACCGTCGGCGTCAAGGTCGAAGAGGTGAAGTCTTCCCCGCTCAAGGCCGCGCCGAACGGCTTTGAACCGACCAGTCCGGAGGCGCGCGATGCGCTGGATGCGCTGGTGAAGGATTCCTACGCCTGGTTTCGTGCCCTCGTGAAGGAACGGCGCGGCATGGATGACGCGTTGCTCGAAAAGGTTTCCGACGGGCGCGTGTTCACCGGCCGCCAGGCAGTCGAACTCAAACTGATCGATCAGTTGGGCGACGAGAAAACCGCGGTGGCCTGGCTGGTCGCGCAAAAAGGCGTCAAGGCGGACCTGCCGGTGCGCGACTACAAGCTCTCGCCGCGTTTTAGTGACCTGACATTCCTGCGGACGGCGGCCGCATTCACGTTCGATGCGTTGGGTTTGAGCGCCGTGGCACGGAAAATTGAGCAAACCGGGGTAGCGCAGGCCGCCGATCGTCTCGGTCTCGACGGCATGCTCGCTCTGTGGCACCCGGCAGGGGCGAATTGAATCAAATGGAGCGTTTCCGCACTGCCGTTCTGGGGTGCGGGGGCTGTCACATTACTGCATCGGGGCGATTGTCACGTGATTTCGCGAGGGCCAAATCTCATTTAGCGTCTTGACAGTTCAACATATTTTCACGGAAATGCGGAACCGAATGTTCCCGGATCCCCGTCTCGATGATCAAATCCGAACTCGTTCAGCGCATCGCCGAGCACAACCCGCACCTCTACCAGCGGGATGTCGAGAACATTGTGAACGCCATTCTCGATGAGATCGTCGCGGCCCTGGCGCGTGGCGACCGGGTCGAGTTGCGCGGCTTCGGCGCATTCTCGGTCAAGCATCGTCCGGCGCGCGCGGGGCGCAATCCGCGCACGGGCGCGCATGTGCCGGTCGACCAGAAGAGCGTGCCGTTTTTCAAGACCGGCAAGGAAATGCGCGAACGGCTGAACCGCGATGGCGAAGGAACGGACGCCGGCGCCTAGAATCCGGCCGTGTTCGCTTCAAAGACCATGACGGGAGAAGGTCATGCGCAAGTTTCTCAGAACTGTGTTGCTGGTTCTGCTGGCCGTGATCATTGTCGACTTTTCACTCGCCAACCGGCATTTCGTAACGGTGTCGTTTGATCCTTTCGCCTCTGGCGATTCGGCCTTTGATCTTCCGCCGCAGCGGCTATTTGTGGTTATCATCGCCGCACTGATCCTGGGCGTGCTGGTGGGCGGTTCGGCCACATGGTTCCGGCAGGGCCGCTGGCGCCGCGCGGCGCGCCAGCATGAGGCGGATGCGCGCGAGATGCGCACCCAACTGGCCGATTGGCGCGCCCGTGCCGCCATGTCCCAGCGGCAGGATCAGACGTCGCCAGCCATGGTCCCGCAGGTCGGATATCGGCGAGACAAGCAGGGCGCGACGTTGTAGAAGGCGCGCCAAGCGCGCTTCCCCTGCAGGCACCTTGCGGTCCCTTTAACCATTGTCTTTGGAACATGTCCTTGATCGTCAAAATTTGCGGCCTGTCCACGCGCGAGACGCTCGACGTCGCGCTGGATGCGGCTGCGGACATGGTTGGGTTTGTGTTCTTTCCGCCGTCGCCGCGCCACCTCAGTCTCGAGGTCGCGCGTGACCTCGGCCAGGCGGTGAAACGTCGTGCGGCCAAGGTCGCGCTCACGGTCGACGCGGATGATGCGACGCTTGCCGGCATCATCGAGGCTCTGCAGCCCGACCTTTTGCAGCTTCATGGCCGCGAGAGCCCGGCGCGGCTGCGTGACATCAAGCGGAAATTTGCGCTGCCGGTGATGAAGGCGCTTGCTGTCGAAACCTCGTCCGATCTGGCGGACTTGCCCGGCTATGCCGACGTGGCCGATCGAATCCTGTTTGACGCGCGCGCACCGAAAGAGGCGACGCGCCCCGGCGGTCTGGGCGCGGCGTTCGACTGGCATGTGCTGGAAAATCTCGATCTCGCTTTACCGTTCATGGTCTCCGGCGGTCTTCACGCCGGCAATGTCGGGGACGCCGTCCGCGTGACGCGCGCCGGTGGCGTGGACGTTTCCTCCGGCGTCGAGCGCACACCTGGCATCAAGGATCCCGACATGATCCGCGCCTTTATTCGCGCCGCGCGCGCAACCGAAGAGCTGATGGTTCGATGAACAAGCCGATCCCCAATTCCTTCCGCAGCGGTCCCGACGAGCACGGGCATTTCGGCATTTTCGGCGGCCGGTTTGTCGCCGAAACCCTGATGCCGCTGATCCTCGATCTGGAAAAAGCCTACGCCGCCGCCAAGGCCGATCCGGCCTTCCACGCGGAAATGAACGGTTACCTGAAGGATTATGTCGGCCGCCCGTCGCCGCTCTATTTCGCCGAGCGGCTGACCGGGCATCTTGGCGGCGCCAAGATCTATTTCAAGCGTGAGGAGCTCAATCACACCGGCTCCCACAAGGTCAACAATGTGCTCGGCCAGATCATGGTGGCGCGGCGCATGGGCAAGAAGCGCATCATCGCCGAAACCGGCGCCGGCCAGCACGGCGTTGCGACTGCAACTTTGTGCGCGCGCTTCGGGCTTGAATGTTTCGTCTATATGGGCGCGGTGGACGTTGAACGGCAGCAGCCCAATGTCATCCGCATGGAGATGCTGGGGGCCAAGGTGATCCCGGTGCAATCGGGCTCGCGCACGCTGAAGGACGCGATGAACGAGGCGCTGCGCGACTGGGTCACCAATGTGCATAACACCTTTTACTGCATCGGCACGGTAGCCGGTCCGCATCCCTATCCGGCCATGGTCCGCGATTTTCAGTCGGTGATCGGCGAGGAAACCCGCAAGCAGATGCAGGAAGCGGAAGGCCGCTTGCCGGATTCATTGATCGCCTGCATCGGCGGTGGCTCCAATGCGATGGGTCTGTTTCATCCGTTCCTCGACGATCCCTCCGTCGAAATCTTCGGCGTGGAAGCCGCCGGACATGGCCTGACGCAATTGCACGCGGCGTCGATCGCCGGCGGCCGCCCGGGTGTGCTGCATGGCAACCGGACGTATCTCCTGATGGACGACGACGGACAGATCCAGGACGCGCATTCGATCTCGGCCGGGCTGGACTATCCCGGCATCGGGCCGGAGCATTCCTGGCTGCATGAGATCGGCCGGGTGAAATATCTCTCGGCCACCGACGAGGAAGCGCTCGCCGCGTTTCAGCTGTTGTCGCGGCTGGAGGGCATCATTCCGGCGCTTGAGCCCGCGCACGCAATCGCCAAGGTCATGGAGCTCGCGCCCGAGCTGCCGAAAGATCATCTGATGGTGGTCAACCTGTCCGGCCGTGGCGACAAGGACGTGCCGCAAGTCGGCGATATCCTGCGGGGGAAGAAGAAGTGACCACCCGTATCGACGCGCGCTCTGTTCAAGGGGAAAAGTGGGGCCGCTCTTCTCTTCACCTCTCCCCGTTGGGGAGAGGTCGGCTGCGTAGCAGCCGGGTGAGGGGTCTTTCTGCTCAATCGAATCGAAGGGATGATTCGATCAATTCGAGGACCCCCTCGAGATTGTCATACACATCGATATTCGATACGCGGACGATATGGAAGCCGCAGGCCTCAAGCACAGCCGAACGCGCTTCGTCTCGTCTGACTTCCGACGGCCGGGAATGCGTGACTCCGTCGACCTCGACGATCAGTTTTCCATCTAGCGTGACAAAGTCGACGACAAATCGGTCGACTGGATGTTGGCGGCGGAACTTCCAGTGTGCGAGCTTGCGATTGCGTAGCGCCTGCCAAAGTCTGGCTTCGGCGCTGGTTTGCGAACTGCGCAGGGCTCGTGCTCTCGCCCTGAATTTATCCATCCCCCTCACCCGGCTGCTACGCAGCCGACCTCTCCCCGGCGGGGAGAGGTATAGCACAGCGTACGCCTGAACATGACCACCCGCATCGATGCGCGGTTTGCGCAACTGAAGAAAGAAAGTCGTTCGGCCTTTGTCACCTTCCTGATGGCGGGCGATCCCGATCCTGCGACCTCGCTTGCGATCATCAAGGCGCTGCCGAAGGCGGGCGCTGACGTCATTGAAATTGGCATGCCCTTTACGGATCCGATGGCGGATGGTCCATCGATCCAGGCGGCCGGATTGCGCGCGCTTCATGCGGGCATGACTCTGAAAAAGACGTTGGCCCTGGTACGCGAGTTTCGCAAAGGCGACGACGTGACACCGCTGGTGCTGATGGGTTACTACAACCCGATCTATATTTATGGCGTCGACCAATTCCTGAACGACGCCAAATCCGCCGGCGTCGACGGCCTGATTGTCGTCGATCTGCCGCCGGAAGAAGACTCGGAACTGTGCGTGCCGGCGATGAAGGCGGGATTGAACTTCATCCGGCTTGCGACGCCCACCACTGACGACAAACGCCTGCCGGCCGTGCTCGCCAATACGTCCGGTTTTGTCTACTACGTCTCGGTCACCGGCATCACCGGCAGCGCCAGTGCCGATTCCAGCGCGGTTGGCGCGGCCGTTGCCCGCATCAAGCGTCACACGGCGTTGCCGGTTTGTGTCGGCTTCGGCATCCGTACGCCGGAAGCAGCATCCGCGATTGCAGCCAATGCCGACGGCGCCGTGGTCGGCACGGCGCTGGTCGATGTCTTGCGCGGGAGTCTTGATTCGGAAGGCAAAGCCACGGCCAAGACCGTCGCCGCCGTGGCCGAATTGGCTACCGCGCTGGCGGCCGGCGTTCGCAGCGCGAAATAGGCCGCGATTTCGGGAAATGGTGTGGTACACGGCGGCCTTGCCGGGCAGTCCCGGGAACGCCATATATTTCAGACGAATGAAGGCAATTCGGAGCGCAATATGAATTGGCTCACCAACGTTGTCCGGCCGAAGATTCGCAATATCCTTCGCCGCGAGACGCCGGAGAATTTGTGGATCAAGTGCCCCGATTCAGGGCAGCTCGTGTTCTACAAGGACGTCGAAGCCAATCAGTTCGTCATTCCCGGATCGAACTATCATATGCGGATGGGCGCGGTGGCGCGCCTCAAGTCGATCTTTGACAACGAGACCTGGTTCGATGTGGCGCTGCCCGAAGTGCAGGCCGATCCGCTTCGATTTCGCGACGAGCGCAAATATGCCGATCGCATCAAGGATGCGCGCACCCGCACCGGACTCAACGATGCCGTCAAGGTCGGTTACGGCAAACTCGAGGGCGCGGCTACCGTCGTCGCTGTGCAGGATTTCGATTTCATGGGCGGTTCGCTCGGCATGGCGGCTGGCGAGGCGATCGTGCGCGGGCTTGAACTCGCGCTCGAAAAGAAATCGCCCTTCATCGTGTTCGCCGCTTCCGGCGGCGCCCGGATGCAGGAAGGCATTCTGTCGCTGATGCAGATGCCGCGAACCACGGTCGCGATCCAGATGCTGCGCGAGGCGAAGCTGCCTTATATTGTCGTGCTGACCAATCCCACCACCGGCGGCGTCACGGCGTCCTATGCGATGCTGGGCGATGTGCAGATTGCCGAGCCCGGCGCCTTGATCGGCTTTGCCGGTGCGCGGGTGATCGAACAAACCATTCGCGAAAAATTGCCGGAAGGTTTCCAGCGCGCCGAATATCTCAAGGACCACGGCATGGTCGATATGGTGGTGCACCGTCACGAGTTGCGCCCGACGCTGGCGCGGCTCTGCCGTCTCTTTACCAAATCGCCGGCGCTGGAGATCGCAGCGAAATCCGCCGCGCCGGTTACCACGCCGGCCACGATCCCGTCGGCCGCGGAGATGGCGCCGGCCGCGCCCTCCGCGTGAGCGATCTCTCCCCTGTGCCGCGCGACGATCTGATTGCGCGGTTGTCCAACCTGCATCCGGCGCGCATCGATCTCGGCATCGAGCGGATGCAACGCCTGCTGCAACGGCTCGATCATCCTGAACGCAAATTGCCGCCGGTCATTCACGTTGCCGGCACCAACGGCAAAGGCTCAACCGTTGCCTATTTGCGCGCGATCCTGGAGGCGGCCGGTTATCGGGTCCACGCTTTCACCTCGCCTTACCTGGTGAGGTTGAACGAATGCTATCGGCTCGGCCGCACCGGTGGCGGTGTTCTTGTCGATGATGAGGAATTGGTTGCCACGCTTGAGCGTTGCGAAAGCGCCAATGCCGGCGAGCCCATCACCCTCTTTGAAATCGAAACGGCCGCGGCGTTTGATCTGTTCGCGCGGCATCCAGCGGATGCGGTGCTGCTCGAAGTCGGCCTCGGCGGACGGCTGGATGCGACCAACGTGATCGATCGGCCTGCGGCCAGCGTCATTTCGCCGGTCAGCATCGATCACAGCGAATTTTTAGGCAATTCGCTGCCATCGATCGCGACCGAGAAGGCCGGGATCATCAAGCGCGGCGTACCGGTGATTTGCGCCGAGCAGGCGGGCGAGGCGATGGCCGTGATCGAAGCGCAGGCGCGGCGAATGCAGGCGCCGCTGCATGTCGCGGGCGAGGGCTGGCATGTCGGTATCGAGCACGGCCGGCTGGTCTATCAGGACGATCGCGGCTTGCTGGATCTGGCGGCACCGAGATTGTTTGGCCGCCATCAATTCGACAACGCGGGTCTTGCCGTGGCCACGTTGCGCGGGATCGACGCTTTCGAGATCGAGCCCTCTGCCTTCGAGGCAGGCGTCACGAATGCCGAATGGCCGGCGCGGATGCAGCGGCTGGGCCCCGGTCCCTTGGTCGATCAAGGGCCGGTGGGCGGGGAAATCTGGCTCGATGGCGGTCATAATGCCGAAGGCGGCCGTGTCGCGGCTGCGGGTCTGGGGGACCTTGAGGAGCGCGTGTCGCGCCCGCTGGTCGTGATCGTTGGCATGATGGCAAACAAGGATGCCGGCGGCTTTCTCGCCAATTTCGCCGGCCTGACCCGTCACATCATCGCAGTGCCGATTCCGGATCGCGAAGGGGCCATGCCGCTCGATCGCCTGACGCAGGCCGCGCGTGGCTTAGGCATGCGCGTGGAGAGCGCTGATAGCGTCGGGGCGGCCCTGAGGGCTGTCGCAAAGCTCGCTTATGAAATGCCGCCGCGGATCCTGATCACGGGATCGCTCTATCTCGCCGGCCATGTGCTTTCGGCCAATGGCACGCCGCCGACATAACCGTCACCGACGCAAACGGCCGGCGAATCGCCGGCCGCTTTTCAGAATTATTGGGACGAAAGATCAAACCGCGGCGGTGATCCACTGCTGCAACTTCGCCTTCGGTGCAGCGCCAACCTGACGGGAGGCCATCTCGCCACCCTTGAAGATCATCAGGGTCGGGATCGACATCACGCCATATTTCGACGCGGTCTTCGGACTTTCATCGACGTTCAGCTTGACGATCTTGACCTTGTCGCCCATGGCGCCGGCAATCTCATCCAGGGCAGGCGCGATCATGCGGCACGGGCCGCACCATTCTGCCCAGAAATCCACGACGACCGGGCCTTGTGCCTTGAGCACCTCGGCCTCGAAATCGGTATCAGAAACCTTGCCAACGGCCATTGTACTACCTCGTTCAGTTCGGGACGGATGCGGCAGAAAGAATCGCCGCCAGGATCATGGGTTGAAACTATGAACGCGTGGTTGCCGGGTCAAGCTTTGATCTCCCGTCCGTGATAGATGCCAGTTCGGCGTCCAGCGTGGGAGCCAAAATCTCCATCAATTCAGTCGCTTCGGTCCATAGCAACGCGGTCCGGATAGCGCGTAGGGGATAAAGTTTTTGCAGCATCGCACGATAAAGCGCCAACTGCCGCACATAGGCCTTGGGCGCTTCGCTCGCCAAAGCGGGCGGGCTCTGGTTTGTCTTGAAATCGACGATCAGCACTTGCGTGTCGGTCACCACCAGGCGGTCGATTTGTCCGGAGACGAACGCCGACACGCCGCCCGGGCCTTCGAGCCGGCCCACGATCGGCACCTCGGCGCGGCTACCGTCGCCAAATACGGCCGCAAATCTGACGTCACCGATCAAATCAAGCACCTTGGTCGCTAGCGCTTCGCGGTCGCGATCGGTCCAGTCGGGCGCATTGCGATGGAGAAAATTCAGCGCCGCGTCGCGCTGCCGCTCGGCCGCGACCTCGGGCAGGGATTGCAGCAAACGATGCACCAGCGTGCCGCGTCGCAAGGCTTGAGTGCGCTGCCCGACCGATTCACCCGATCTGATGCGCCGTGCATTGTCGCCGCTGGCGCCGGACGGACGCAGCAGGTCAGAGATGGCCGCCCTCGCCGGCAACGGCGTTCGCAGCCAGGCCGGCAATGCGTGTTGCGCGTTAGGTGTCTCCGCAACGCCGCCGCCTGCCTGAACGTTATCTTCCGGACGCATGTATCGTTTGATCTTGCCATCGTCCGTTTCGATGATCTCTTCACGCAGGCCGGACGCTGCCAGCCCCTTCTCCACCAGATCGTACCAGCAGAACTCGCGTATGGTTTTCGAATTCCCGGGCTTGATCCCCGCGACGATCAGCCGGTCGGCGGCACGCGTTATCGCCACATAAAGCAGCCGGCGGTACTCGTGCTCAGTATCTTCAAGCATGGCTTTTCTCGCCACCGCGACGGCCGAGGGATCGTCGGCCTTTTTGCCCGCCCAGACCGTGACCTCGCCGCCATTGCCACGGGGCAGGTGGATCAGCCGCAACCTTTGCGTATCCGAGGGAGAGGACGTGGTGTCGACCATGATCACGACGGAGGCTTCAAGGCCCTTGGCGCCGTGCACGGTCATGACGCGAACCTCGTCGCGCGAGATTTCCATGTCGCGCTTCACCTCGGTATCGGCCGAGCGCAGCCAGGCCATAAATCCCTGCAACGAGGCCGGCGCCTTGCGCTCGTAGTTCAGGGCGAGTTCAAGGAATTCGTCGAGTGCATCGTTGGCCTCATGGCCGAGCCGCCGCAAAATGCGTTGCCGGCCGCCGTCGCCGCCGAGCAGCCAGGCATAGAACGCAAACGGGGTCTCATGCGTGAAACGGCGTTCGCATTCTTCCAGCCGTCGCAACGCTTCCTGAAACGAAGCTTTTGTCCCGGCCTGCTCCGACAGCGCCTCACGCAAGGATCCCTTGCGGTCCCAAGCGAGTGCAAACAGGTTATCTTCGTTCAGCCCGAACAGCGGGCTTTTCAGCGCGACCGCGAGCGCAAGATCGTCCTGCGGCAAGAGCAAAGCGTCAGCGAGATTCATCAGGTCGATGATGGCAATGTGCTCGGTCAATTTAAGCCGGTCGGCACCGGCAACCGGGATGCTCGCATGTTTAAGGGCCTGAATGACCGCGTCGAAAATGTTGCCGCGGCGCCGGACCAGCACCAGCACGTCGCCATAGGTGAGCCGCCGCCGCGCGCTTTCGGGACCGGTCATGGTGCCGCTTGTGACGAGCCGCTTGATCTCGGCCTGAATGCGCCTTGAAAGTTTCACCTCAGGGCTTGTCACCGAAACGCCGTCGAACGGTGCACGCCAGCCTTCGATGTCATCGCGACTGTCGGCTTCTGCGAGCGGCCATAGTTCGATCAGGCTCGGGCCGGCGTCCTCGAGCGCCTCGTGCCGGGGCATGCCGTCGCGATCGGTGGTGATGCTCCGGTAGACGTCGGGTGACTTGAAGGCGCTTTCCACCGCGCGCAACACGCCCGCGCCAGATCGAAACGAGTAGGTGAAGGAGATCGACTCGAAGCCTAATCCGGCAGCTTTGAATCGCGAACTGAAGCTCTGCCGGCGTTCTGCGAACTCGAGCGGAGCTGCGCCCTGGAACGAAAAGATCGACTGCTTTTCGTCGCCGACCGCAAACATGGTGCGCGTGATGCCGTCGCGCGCGCCGTGACCTGCGGCGAATTCAGAAGTGATATGCTCGACAATATCCCATTGCCGCGGGCTGGTGTCCTGCGCCTCGTCGATCAGGACATGATCGACGCCGCGGTCGAGCTTGTAGTGCACCCAGCCGGCCGACACTTTGTTCAGCATCGCAAGCGTCTTGTCGATCAGGTCGTCGTAATCGAGCAGGCCTCGCTCTTGCTTTTCACGGCGGTAGTTTGCCGCTGCCGCCACTGCGATATGAAGCAAAGCCGCGGTGCGGTCGCGGGTAATCACGGCACGGCGTTTTTCGATCAAGGGAGCAAGACGTTGGATTTCGTTATCGAACAGGCGCGCGACCGACGGGTTGTCGCGGATAAGGGCCTTGGTCAGGACCGCCGCGCGCCGCTCTTTTTTATCGGTGAGAAAGACACAGAGATATTCGTCGACCTGTGCGCTGCCGGTGAAGCCCAAGGAAGCACGCAATTGTTCAGCTTGATTCTGATCTTGCTTGCTGCCGGCATCAAGCGCGTCCGCGATCTCCAGCCAGCGCCCGCGCGGAAGATAAGGTCCGTCGACGATCTCGTGCTCAATTTCTTCGATGCCGTCTGCCGGCGCCACGCCAAGCACGGCCGACATCTCTGCCGTTGCGGTCTCTGCGCCGCCGGCGGCGTCGGTCCAGGCCAGGAAATGGTCGCGGCTGAGGCAGGCTTCGCGAACGACGTCCTTGAAGGTGACGTCAGCAGCGTTCGCCATCGCGGTCTGAAGCGCGCGGCCCAGCACGCTATCGGGCGCGTTCGATGCTTCAAGGAACACCTTGAGGTTCGCGCGTTCCATCATATCGGCTTGGTCGCGATCGTCGAGCACCGTGAAGCGCGCGGGCACGTTGGCCTCGAACGGGAATTGTTGCAAAAGCCGCGTACACAGGGCGTGAATGGTCTGCACCTTCAGTCCGCCCGGCGTCTCCAGCGCCCGCGCAAACAGTTCGCGTGCAACCTTGCGCAGTTTTCGGTCGGGGTTGGCGACGCCTGCGTCGCGGATCGCGTCGTTGAGTGCATCGTCATCGAGCGTCACCCAGTGACCAAGCATGGTGAACACGCGCTCCGCCATGTTGGCTGCCGCCGCTTTGGTGAAGGTGATGCACAGGATTTTCTCCGGTGCGACACCAGTGAGCAGCAGCCGAACCACGCGCTGCACCAGCACATGGGTCTTGCCGGAGCCGGCGTTTGCCGAGACGAACGCCGACGAGCCGGGGTTCGAGGCGCTGGCCTGCCTGTTGCGGACCGCATCGGGGGTAGGGCGTATTGCCTTTACCATTCCGGGAGCCCCAAACCGCCGGCCGCCGACCACTCCTTGATCCGCGCGAGATCGTCATAACTGCCATAGCGGTTGGTCCACATCGGCAGGTTCAGCGACCGGTAAGGTTCGCTCTCGATCTCAAACTTGCGGATCAGCGCCTCAAGCTGCGCCCGCGCATAGTCGGCGGCTTCATCAGGCGGCTGCGGCGTCTCGTTTCTGATTTTCAGTTTCAGAGCGGTGTGCTCGCCCGGCGGATTGTTGCCGCTGATGCGCACATAGGCCAGTTCGCCGACGGATGAACCCGCATCGATGCCCTCGAAGCCGCCGGCGCGCAGGATCGCGGCCTCCAGCGTCAGTTGCGGCGACAATCCCATCCGAACCTGCTTTCCGGTCGGAGGCTGACCGGTCTTGTAGTCGAGGATGACGAAGCGGCCGTCGGCGCGGCGTTCGATGCGGTCGGCGCGCGCGGAGAGGTAGAACGTGCGTCCATTGTCGAGATGGATCGGGATTTCGCCACGGGTTTCGGCCTCGATCGCCGCGATGCCGCCGCGGCGCATCGTTTCCCAATCGGAAAACCACTGGACAATGCGCTGAAAGCGAGGCCACCACAGCGCACGCGCCTCCGGGCGCTCCATCAGCGGCGCAAAATGCTTTTGACCGATCTCGCGCAGCGCCCGGATGGGATCGGCCGGCAAGTCCCTGGCGAAACTCTTGGTGAAGTCGCCGAGTGCGTTGTGGATGGCCGAGCCGCGATCGGCAGCCGACAGCGGCATGTCGACGGGATCGAGCGCTTCCAGCTTGAGGATGTGCCGGGCGTAGACGGTATAGGGATCACGCAGCCAGTCCTCGATCGCGGTGACGGATAATCGGAGGGGTCGCGTGGCGAGAGGCGGCTTTGGCTCAGGCTGGCCAACCGGTTTCACCTCGTCGGATGCGTCGAGTGCCAATGCGAAGTGGACATATTGTTCGCCGGCCTCTTTGGCCGTTTCCCAACGCGCCTCGCCGGCGACGGCTTCCAGACGATGCAGAAAGCGTGAAGCGACCGCTGGCGCGCCGCCCGCCTTGGCGGAATGGCTAAGGATCACATCCTCGGCGCCGAGCAGCTGCGCAAAGTCATGCGCCGACAGACCGATGCGCCGCTCGGGAAGGTCGAGCCCGAGTTCGTGCCGCATCGGCCGGCTGAGCCAGGGATCGGTGCGTGGCGTCGGCGGCCATACCCCTTCGATCAATCCGCCGGCGATGACGCGGTCGGCCTGCATCAAGCGCGATTCCAGCGGGCCCAGGATGTGGAGCGTTGCGCCGGGTCTCTCCGGCCGTCGCACCGCGCGATCGCCGAACGTGGTCTGAAACACCTCGGGATAATCGGGCAGCGTCACCGCAAGGCCGCTTTGCCTCTGCTCTGCGAGCAGGTCGTCGAAGGCTGCGGCCAGCGCAAGGCCTTCCTGCCCTTCGAACGCAGACGCAACGCCGTCGCCGTCCGCCGACAGCGCGATGATGACCTCGCGATGCCGCGTGGCGATCTCCGTCAGATCGTAGGGCCGCGCCGGCGAGAGCGCTTCCATCGGCGCCAGCGCTGCCTGCAACGCCGTGATCAGCGTGTGAACGCGGTCGAGCTGTGAATCCTGCAGCCGCGCGCGCTTCTCCGATCCATGCAGCGAAGACGCTTCCTTCTTGCGATGCCTGGCGAGTTCGTTCCGGAATCGCGCGAAGTCCTGGGCCAAGCCCCTGGTGCCCGCTTGCGGGCGCGTCCCACGCAGCAGCGCCAATTCGAGCGCTTCGATTGCGGCAGTATGGGCGCCCGGTTCGCCGCCAAGCCGGCACAGCGGATGTTTGAGCAAGGCGAGCAACGTCGCTGGTTCCAGGCCGTTTGCGACGGCTTCTGCCACCAGGCGCGCGAAGATTCCGGTGGAAGTTTCGATCAGTACATCGCCGCCGGAATCATCGAAATCGAGATTCCAGCGCTGTAGCGCCGCCATCACGCGCCGGGCCAGCGCCCGGTCCGGCGTTACCAGCGCCGCCGACTTCTGCAAATCTGTGGCCTCACGCATGGCGATCGCGATCGCCAGCGCCTCCATTTCAGGATTGGGCGCTGCGATCACCGCGAGATTCTTCATGCCGTCGGCGACATGCGCGGCAATTTCCGGCCGGGCCAGGCGATCACGCCATTGCGCTGTCGCATTGGATGGACGCATCGCCTCCGACAGCAGCACGTCTCGGCCACCGGGCCTGGGGGGCTTGAGAATCTCGACATCGCCGCGCTTGAGGCCGAAGCGATCGAGCAGGGCGTGCATGGCGAATTGCGGATGGCTCGCCGCGGGATGCTCGATGAACCGGCCCTCGTCGTTGCGCTCGCCACCGATGCTTTGCCAGGCGCTTTCATCGAGATCGGTATCCAGTCCCGGCAGAACGACCGCGCCTTGCGGCAGCGACGCCACCACGTGCAGGAATTTTGCGGTCGCCGGCATCGATCCGGTCGAGCCCGCCGCGATCACCGGGCCGGCATGATGGGCGGCGAGGCGTCTGGCCTCGGCGTCGATCAGGCGGTCGCGTCGCTCAGCGGGCTCCATTTTTGCGACTTCCGCAAGATAGGCCGGCCAGGCCTCGCGCGCGATTTGCAAAAACTTGAGCGTGAGTTGCCAGTATTGATCGAAGGAATCTGGCACCAGCCCGTCAAGCGCTTTCCATCCGACGCCGCGCGTAACCATGTCGTCCATCAGCCGGGCGAGGTCGCCGGCAAGCGCGAGCGTCGACGCCGGACCGCCGACGACGAGCGAGGCGGAATCCGGACTCTTCGCCCATGCCGCTACGAGCTGCGCCAGTACCAGCCGACGCTCCAGTTCGCCGAGCTTCGGCGGAAGCTCCAGTGTGGCCGCGCCGCCATAGGAATCCTCGTCCTCGGCGAAGGCCAGTTCGTCTTCGTCGATGTCACCCAACGCGACGATGCGGGGCAGCAGCACAGCCTGGGTGCCGAGTTCTTCCAGAAATATTTCCCGCACCAGCCGCACCGAGCGCCGGGTGGGAAGATAGAGCGTAGCCTGTGTCAGCCTCTCCGGCTTTTTACGCGCCTCAAATCCCCTGACCAGCCGGCCATCGAGCAATGCTGCGACGACGGCGCGCAAGAATGGCACGGAAGAGGGAACGCTGAAGACGCGCATGGGCTGCCTGATTCGAGATCATGGCAATATAGGCGTTGTCATCACCCGCGAAAGCGGGTGATCCAGTATTCCAGAGACATCGAAGCTTATCGAGAGGCCGCGGCGTGCTGGATGCCCCGCCTGTGCGGGGCATGACGACGGATCAAGTCAATTGTTACGCCACGCTTTCGAGAAACGCCTCTTCGGCGGCGCCGATGGCGTCCGGTGTTCCGACATGCATCCAGGTGCCGTCGAGCCGCAAGCCGAACAGCCGCTCCTGCTCGTTGGCGGCGTCGAACATCCTGGTCAGCGAAAATTCGCCGTGGGGTGCGCCGGCGAACACAGTGGGGGAAATGATGGCAACCCCCGCATAGACGAACGGAACCACCTGATGCTCCTTGCGCCTGCGGAGCGCGCCGTCGGGCAGCATGGCGTAGTCGCCGTTACCCTCATATCCGATGCTGCCGGCGGTTGGCGCCATCAGCAACAGGATATCCATGCGCGCCGGATCAAAGGCTTCCGCAAGCCGCGACAGGTTCGGCCGCACGCCATCAATCCACAGCGTATCGGCGTTGAGGTGAAAGAATGGCGCCTCACCCAATAGCGGCAGCGCCTTGACAACGCCGCCACCGGTGCCGAGCACCTGGTCGCGCTCGTCCGAAATGATCACACGAGGCCGTTTGCGCGCCCTGACGTGATCGATGATCTGGTCGGGCAGGTAATGGACGTTGACGACGGCCTCGCTGACACCGGCGTCGCCGAGCTTGTCGAGTACGTGATCGAGCAGCGGACGGCCTGCCACGGACACCAGCGGTTTCGGCATCCGTTCTGTCAAAGGCCGCATCCGCAAGCCGAAACCGGCGGCGAGGACCATGGCTTTGTCGGGTTTGACGGGCATTCCAGACGGTTCTCGAACTCTCGTTTTCCGGCGGATTTCGCCAGCAACAACCCTCGAATCATACCACGGCGATTCGGGCCTTACAGTGTTGGCTGACCGCCATATTCGCCCGATATGACGGGGGTAAGACGGGCATAAGGTTGCATTTTGCCTTAGCTCTAGGCCTCGGCGGGACGGCGTGACTTTTTCTTCTTGTCGCCCATCTTGAGAAAATTGACGCCGATCTGGTCGCCATTCACCCAGGCGAGTTCGCACCGGCGATAGGCGAGGCCCGTCGAGGACAGCAGCAAAAAGAATTCCTTCAAATGTAGTCCTTCGACCGAGCCTTCGATCGTCAACTTGGCGCCAGTCTCGGAAACATCTTCCATGGTGCAATCGCGGCGCCACGTGCCGTCGATGCCCATCATCTGCGCGGCAAATCCCCGCTCGAACGTGACGCGTTCACCCCTGCGCCGCTCTGTCACCGACATACACTCCGCCCTTACCAGCCGCCCTTGCTCGCCGAATATCAACAAGGTCATGCCTGCGAGCAGGGCACCCGTCAGAATAGCTCAGAGATGGCTAACGTCCGGTAAATTGAGAACCAAATCGGATCAGGCTTGGGGCGGCGGGACGTGCGCGTCGTACCATCCGCGGATGCCTGATAGCACCGGATGCGCCAGCGAGCGCGTCAGATAAGTCCAGATTCGGGGCTGATGGCGCAAATATTGCGGTTTGCCGTCGCGCCGGTTGAGGCGGGCGAAGGTCCCGAGCAGGCGGGTATTCCGCTGCGCCGACATGATCGCATAGCTTTCGGCGAAACCGGCCGGATCGAACGTATTGTCGGTGGCGTGTCGGGCCTTGATGTACCGGGTCAGCAGTGTCAGTTCGAGCTGTTCGGGAACATCGATCCGCGCATCCTGCAAAAGCGAGACCAGGTCGTACGCGGCCGGCCCCAGCACCGCATCCTGGAAGTCGATCACGCCGACTCGCGAAATTCCCGATCGCTCTGCGAGCCAGATCAGGTTGGGAGAATGAAAATCCCGCAGCGCCCAGGTTTTGGGGAGCCCTGCCGTCTTGCCCAGGAGATCACGCCACTGCGCCACGAATTCATCGCGCGCGGCGGTCGGCGGCGCCGCGCCGCGATCCGGCAGATACCATTCGAGCATCAGCCCGATTTCGACCATCATCGCGTCGATATCGAAAGTGGGGATTGAATAGGTGATTTGCGGCGCCAGCGGCAGCGTTTCGGCAAGCGCTTCGCGATGCAATGCCGCGAGCGTATCGACGGCGGCCTCATAGCGTTCCGCGATCGGCAGCGGCGGCTCACCTTCGATAAAACCTTCGCGGCCGAAATCCTCGGTGATCAGGAAGCCGGCATCGAGGTCGGCATGATGAATGGCGGGCGCGGAAAGGCCACGCTCGCGCAGGCCATTGGCGATGGCGACGAACGGCTTGACGTCTTCGGCCAGGTGCACCGCCGCGCTATAGGATTTACCGTCGTAGATCGCAGGTCCGTCGGGCCGTCGGGGCGAGTTCATCAGGATGACAGCGTGATCGTCCCGCAACAGCCGCGCATAGGAGCGTGTCGAGGCATCACCAGCCATGCGCCGGCGTTTCGCGTCGACAAAGCCGGCGCCGGTGAGGAACTGCCGCAGCGCTTCTAACCGTGAGACCTGGGCGGCCGCCTTGCCATGGCCCGTGATCTCGGCGGCGCGTGCCGTCGATCCCAGAGCGGGGCGATGGCTGAACGCAATGTCGATCCGGTCTGCCGGCAGCGCGGAGGGCGCGCGCTCCGGCCATTCGATCAGCACCACCACGCCCTCCGGTAGAGGCGACAGGCCGATCTCTTCCAGCTCGCTGGCATCGTTGATGCGGTAGAGGTCGGCATGAATCAGCGGGAAGGGGGCGAGGTCGTAGCTTTGCGCCAGCGTGAAGGTCGGGCTTGGAACTTCGATTGCAGGGTCATCGGCGAGATAACGAATCAGCGCGCGGACAGCCGCTGTCTTGCCGGCGCCAAGGTCGCCCGAAAGCGTGATGACGTCGCCGGTGCCGATCAACAGCGCCAGATCGGCCATCAGGTTTGCGGTCGCGGTCTCATTCGCCAGCGCAACGGAGAATGTCGAAGGGCTGGTCATTCGGCGGCGCTACGATGCGCCGCCTGGTCGAAAGGGAAGTCGCAGGTGACGGTTGTTCCTTGCCCGATGACCGAATCGACGCGCACGCGGCCGCCGTGGAGCTCAACAAAGGACTTCACCAGCGGCAGGCCGAGTCCGGCGCCGCGGTGCCGCGATCCGTCGGAGTGGCTCTCGAACCAGTCGAACACCTTGTCCTTCACTTCCGGCGGGATGCCTGGGCCGCGGTCGGTCACCGCAAAAATCACATGATGGTCGGTGCGTTTGGCGCCCAGCGTGACCACGGAGTCCGGCGGCGAAAAATTAACGGCATTGGCGAGCAGATTATAGAGCACCTGCACCACGCGTCCGTCGTCGGCGACAAAGGTTCCGATATTCGGATCGACGTCGATCTTGAGCTCGATATGGTCGCGAGCCAGCCGATCCTGAATGCCCTCCGCGGCGTTGTCGATCGCTTTGCGGATATCGACCGGGCCGGTCTGGAGCTTCATCGCGCCGGCGTCGATGCTGGCGAGATCGAGAATGTTGTTGATCAGGGCGAACAGCGAATTGGTCGAGGTGGTGATGTAATTCAGGTACTCCGCCTGCTTGGGCACCAGCGGACCCGTCATCGGATCATTCAGCAGGTGCGCAAATCCGATGATGGTGGTCAGCGGCGAGCGCAGTTCGTAGGAGACGTGATGGACGAAGTCGACCTTGATCTGGTCGGCGGTCTCCAGTGCCTCGTTGCGCTCGCGCAATGCCCGCTCGACATTCTCGGTAGCGGTGATGTCCTGGAACGTCAGCATGGTGGCGCCGTCGGGTAGCGGCATGGTCATGCAGTCCAGCACGCTGCCGTCCTTCCGCTCCAGCTTGAGCGGTACCGCGACCCGGTTGCCGATCCGGGTCACCGCCTCGCGGATGATGCGCCAGGTCGCTATATCGTCGAACAGCGGCTTGCACCAGGTTTCCACGGCATCGATATGCGGTTGCTCGCCCAGCGCCTCCGCCGAGAGCTTCCACATGCTGGCAAAAGCCGGGTTGAACAGTTGTGCGCGGCCGTTGCTGCCGAACACGGCCACGGCCTCGGTGAGATTATCCAGCGTTTCGCGCTGCACGCGGATCAGGCCGTCGAATCGCCGCGCGAGGTCGAGGCTTTCGGTGACATCGTCGAACAGATAGGTGACGCCGCCTTCCGGATTGGGCGTGGTGACAACGCTCAAGGCCCGGCCGTCGGGCAAATACCAGGTGTCTTTTTCCGCATCGACAGCGCGGTAAGCCTCATGAAGTTTGGCCTTCCATGCCCGGAAATCCGGTTGCTCCGGCAGTTTGCGCGCGGCGCGAAGCCGGTCGAGCACGCTCGAATCGTCCGGATTGCTGTCGAGGAAGGTGCGATCGAGGTCCCATAGCCGGCGGTAGGAATCGTTATAGAACGCAAGCCGCCTTCTGCCATCGAAGACGGCAACGCCCGAGGACAGTTGATCGAGCGTGCGGCGATGGCCTTCGGCCATCCTTGCGAGCGCATCGCGCAGCGCGGTGGTTTCCGAGACGTCGATCGCCATGCCGACGCTGCCGCCGCCGACATTGAGCGCCTGAACGTCGTAAAAGCGACGCTCGCCGCCGACCACGATGGGCAGCCTCGCCGTGAACGCGGCCGTTTCGCTCAAGCCGCGTTCCATGTCGCTGCGATCGCCGCTGTCGAGCAGTTCGAGGTTGCGTTCGACGGCGTCCTGAATGTTGGCAGCGTCCGCCGCCCTGGCGTAGGCGCCATTGGCATATTGAAGGCTGCCGTCGGCGCGTTTGGCCCATATCGGCCAGGGCGCGGCTTGTGCGAAGCCGCCAAGCATTTCGGTCTCTTCCAGCAGCGCCTTGTGCTTCAGATGGGTCTCGGCCAGTTCCCGCCGCACGCCGGACAATTCGCGGATCCGGACAACCGCCTGGCCGCCGATGGCGCGGCCGAGGGCTTCGACCGCATGCCCGCTCGACGTTGTCAGATTCAGGAGAAACCCTTCGCCGCTTTCGCGCAAAGTATCGATCGCGCGATCCATTTGCAGCGCCGGCGCCGGCGGCAGCCAGGTCCCGAATGCCAAAATGCGCTGCGGCAATTCCTGGCCCGTGAGAGATGAGACGTCGCCACTGATTTGCGGACGGTCTTCGCCCGCGGGCCAGGCAATCAGAACCTGGGGCTCGGCGAATAGCAGCGAACGATAGCGGTCGGCCTCGCTTTGCAGGCGCTGGATGTCGCTGCGCAGCCCGGCCTCGTTCCGGGCCGCGCGCAGGCGCGTTCGCATCAACAGGATGGCGGAGACGACCGAAAAGCCGAGCAACGACAGCGCCGTCGTCAGTGCCGCGAACTCCTGATGGTTCATGCCGACGAGGGTATGAAGGAAAGACAGATCAGCCGCATGCGCTGGCCGAGCCAGGCCAAGCCCGGACGCGCCCACGAAAGCTCCCAGGATTGCCCGCCCGCCGCGTGCCAGTGAGGTGCACGACAGCAAGGTCCGGCGCAACGCCGCGATCACGCCCGACATGATTACCCCAATCCGCACGACATCAAGCCCGGCGAATCCCCCGCCGTGCGCGAATCAACCGACAATATCGCCAAGGGGACTCGGCGGGTAAGAGTCCATTTCGTGAACGTGAAACATGCCGCCAAAAAATGCGGGATTAATTAGCGCCCGGGTGATTTTTTTAAGAAAAGGCGGCCGGTCTTGTCCCGGTCTACCGGCCGGTTGAGCCAAAACCGCCGCTGCCGCGCTCGGTGGGGGAAAGCGTTGTGACCTGGACGAGTTCCGCCTGGACCACGGGCGCAATCACCATCTGGGCGATGCGCTCGCCGCGCCGGACCGTAAACGGCACGTCGCCGTGATTGATCAGCGGCACGCCGATTTCGCCGCGATAATCCGCATCCACCGTGCCCGGTGCGTTCAGCACGGTTACACCGTGCTTGGCTGCGAGGCCGGAGCGCGGCCGCACTTGCGCCTCGTAACCCGGCGGCAGCGCGATCGAGAGCCCCGTGGGAACCAGCGCATATTTTCCCGGCGCAAGCACAACAGGCGCGTCTTCGGCAACCGCCGCGAGCAGGTCGAGGCCGGCGGCCAATGCGCTTTGATAGGCTGGTAAAGCCAGGCCCTCGCCATTCGGCAGTTGCCGCACTTCGATTTTAACGGTGCTGCTCATGATGATTGGCCCAGGGTGGTGGTGGCTTTGACGACGTGCGCGATCAATTCGGTGGCGACCTCTTCCTTGGTCATGACCGGCCAGGAATCGACGTTGATGTCATCGCCATGGCGGGTCAGCAGATGAACGGTGTTGCGATCTCCGCCCATCACGCCGGTGGCCGGCGAGACATCGTTGGCGACGATCCAGTCGCAGCCCTTGCGAGCGAGTTTCGCTTTGGCGTTCTCGATCAGATGCTCGGTCTCGGCGGCAAACCCGATGACAAGCGGCGGCCGCCCGTCTTCGCGGTGTGAGATCGTCGCCAGGATATCCGGATTTTCGACAAGCTGGAGCGGCGGCATGCCGGTGGCCGTCTTTTTCAATTTTTGCTCTCCTTCTTGCGCAACGCGCCAGTCGGCAACCGCCGCGGCAAAAATCGCAATATCAACGGGAAGCGCGGCTTCGACCCGCTGAAGCATGTCGCGCGCCGATTCCACCGAAATCACCCTGACGCCGGGCGGATCATCGAGTTCGACCGGGCCCGAGATCAAGGTGACGTCGGCGCCGGCGGCTTGTGCGGCAGCCGCAATCGCAAAGCCTTGTTTGCCCGAGGAGCGGTTGGCGATGTAGCGCACGGGGTCGATCGGCTCATGCGTCGGACCCGCCGTGATCAGGATGCGCCTGCCGGCCAGCGGTTTGGGCTGTGGCGGGCGCAACAGGCGTTCAGCCGCGGCGGCAATTTCCAAAGGCTCCGCCATCCGGCCTACCCCAGCCTCGCCGGCTTCGGCCATTTCGCCGGCATTGGGTCCGATCATCAAAACGCCGTCACGCTGCAGCGTTGCGACATTGCGCCTGGTCGCGGCATTGTTCCACATCAGGGGATTCATTGCGGGCGCGATCAGGATAGGCGCGTGAGAGGCGAGCAAAATGGCGCTGGCGAGATCATCGGCCGTGCCGTGCGCCATCTTGGCCATCAGGTCAGCAGTAGCCGGTGCCACCACGATCAGGTCGGCCTCGCGCGACAGCCGGATATGGCCGGCGTCGAACTCGCTCTCCGGATCGAATAAATCGGTGTAGCAACGCTCGTTCGACAGCGCGCTCGCAGCGAGCGGCGTGACGAAGTGTTGCGCGGCCTTCGTCAGGACGCAGCGAACGTGAATGCGCCGCTCCTTCAGCCGACGGATCAGGTCGAGCGCCTTATAGGCCGCGATCCCGCCGCCGATGATCAGGGTCACGCGCGCAAGGCCGGTGTCCGCGCGAGATGACGATGCAACGTTTGGGGGCGATTCGCGTAAGGCGGCTTTGGGCGCCACGGAAGCGCCATCCTGCGCGGCCTCACGCAGGATCACCCGGACTTCATCCTCGACCGACCGGCCGCTGCGCGCGGCCCGCAGCCTCAGAGCGTCGCGGATCGCATCGTCGAGTTTTCGAATGGTCAGGTTCGCCATGACGGGCGTTCCAAATCAAGAATGATAGCAATGCTATCATAAAAGTGACTGCATTGCAATCAAAGCTGCCGGACGGCAAAAAGAATTCCGATGAAAGTGAGCGCAATGATCCAGAGCGCCAGCGCCCGCCAACGGCTCTTGCGGCCCTCGGTCCGTCCCATCGCTGCGATGGTCTCGGGGGACAGTGTCAGGCCCTCCCGCGTCATGGTCTCCAGCTGCTCCAGCACGGTCACCGCCCGGCTGGCCAGCGAGGGCAGGCTTGCGGCCACGCGCCCCAGTTCGCCGGCGCCTGACATGACGCCCTCGATGCGGCCGACCGGACCCAGGTTGCGCTCGATCCACTCCCGGACCACGGGATCGGCCACTTTCCAGATATCGAGTTTGGGATCAAAACCGCGCGCGACCCCCTCCACCACCACCATGGTCTTTTGCAGCAGGATCAATTCGGGGCGGGTGCGCATGTCGAACAGACCGGTGACCTCGAGCAACAAGGTCAGCAGTCTCGCCATCGAGATTTCTTCGGCCGTGCGGTTATGGATCGGCTCGCCGATGGCGCGGATGGCTTGCGCGAAATTGTCGACCGAATGATGCGACGGCACATAGCCGGCCTCGAAATGCACCTCGGCGACGCGACGGTAGTCGCGGGTGATGAAGCCCAGCAGGATTTCAGCCAGGAAGCGCCGCTCCTTCATTCCCAAGCGGCCCATGATGCCGAAGTCGACGGCGACAAGCCGGCCTTCACTGTCGAGGAACAGATTGCCGGGATGCATGTCGGCGTGGAAGAAACCGTCACGCAGCGCGTGGCGCAGAAAGCTCTGGATCACTTTGCGGCCCAGGTCTGCCAGGTCGACCTTCGATTGCTCGAGCCGTGTGTGATCGGACAGCGCGATGCCGTCGATCCACTCCATGGTCAGGACGTTATGGGTGGTGCGATCCCAGTCGACGGTGGGCACGCGAAAGTCCGGATCGTTGCGGGTGTTCTCCGCCATCTCCGACATCGCCGCGGCTTCGAGGCGCAGGTCCATTTCCATCGCGACCGAACGTGACATCGTGTTGATGACTTCAACCAGCCGCAGCCGCCGCGCTTCCGCCGAATAGATTTCGGCCTGATGCGCGACAAAGAAGAAATCGGTGAGGTCGCGGCGGAAACGCGCAGCCACATCGGGCCGCAGCACTTTCACCGCAACGGCGCGGCGGATGCCATCGTGCGCGATTTCGCCGCGATGCACCTGGGCGATCGAGGCGGCGGCAACTGCGGGACCCAGGCTCACAAACGCCTGTTTAATAGGGCGTTCGAGTGAGGTCGCGATCACGGCCTCGGCCTCATCTTGCGGAAATGGCGGCAGGCGGTCCTGCAAGCTTTCGAGGTCGCGTGCCAGCACCACACCGACCACGTCGGGCCGGGTGGCGAGGAATTGTCCAAGCTTGAGATAAGCAGGCCCCAATCGCGTCAGCGCGCGCGACAGCCGCGGACCGGATTTGGCACCGGGGCGTTCGAGGATCCGGGCCAGCCGCAACGCCAATTGTCCGGGCGGCGGCACCAAAGAGGGGTCGACGGCGCCGAAGACGCCCTCACGCGCAAACACCCACGCGGCGCGGACGATCCGCGCGATGTGAAACGTTGCTGAAATCACAGACGCCAGCCCGAATGCAAGGCCACGATCCCGCCCGAAAAGCTCTGCCAGGTCACACGGGAGAAACCGGCCTGGCCGATCATCTCGGCGAAGGCGCCCGGCTTTGGAAATTGGCGGATCGATTCCACGAGATATTGATAGGACTCGGCATCGCCGGTGACCGCGCGGCCAAGCGGCGGGATCACCTTGAACGAAAACAGATCGTAGATCCGGTCAAGCCCCGGCACGTCAACGGTCGAGAATTCAAGACACAGGAAACGGCTGCCCGGCCGCAGCACGCGATAAGCCTCATGCAGCGCGCGATCGATCCGCGGCACGTTGCGGATGCCGAAGGCGATGGTGTAGGCGTCGAAGGAGTTGTTTGCGAAAGCAAGCTCCTCGGCGTTGCCTTCGACAAACGACACCCGGTCGCCGAGGTGTCGCGCTGCGGCGCGTTCGCGCCCCACACCCAGCATCTCGGAATTGATGTCGCACACGGTCGCCTTGAAGTTGGGGCCGGCCGCTTCCGCCGAGCGGAAGGCAATATCACCGGTGCCCCCCGCGACATCGAGCAGCGCAAAGGGCGTCCCGGAGCGCGGCGGATTGAGCGCATTGATCATCAAATCCTTCCAGACGCGATGCAGCCCCGCCGACATCAGGTCGTTCATCAGGTCGTAGCGCCGCGCCACGCTGTGAAAGACGTCGTTGACCAGCGTCTGCTTCTCGCCCAGGGGGACATCCCTGAAGCCGAAATGCGTGGTTTCGTCCGGTTGGCCCATTTACTCCACTCCGCCAGCGCCGCTGACTAAAGCTCCCGCACCGCGTTCGGCAAACCATAGCGCGCTCGCCGCAATGGCGCTATCACGTCAACCTCTCAAGGTGAATACCGCCCTATGCCTGAATTACCTGAAGTCGAGACGGTGCGCCGCGGCCTGCAACCGGCCATGGAAGGTGCCAAAATCGTGAAGGCCGAGGTTCGGCGCAAGGATCTGCGGTTTCCGTTCCAGAAGGATTTTGTTGCACGTCTGGAGGCTCAAACCGTGACCGGCCTCGGCCGCCGCGCCAAATATCTGATGGCCGATCTTGCCTCCGGCGATGTGCTGCTGATGCATCTGGGCATGTCCGGATCTTTTCGCGTCGTGAACGACGACAACGGGCTTAGGCCGGGTCAGTTTCATCATCCCCGTAGCGAGGATCGCGCCCACGATCATGTGGTCTTTCACATGTCGTCGGGTGCTGCGGTCGTCTTCAACGATCCGCGCCGGTTCGGTTACATGAAGGTCATTGCGCGCGAGGCGATCGACGAGGAGCCGCTGCTGAAAGGTCTCGGCCCCGAGCCGCTCGGCAATGAATTCGATGCCGACATGCTGGCGCGCTCATGCGCCAACAAGAAGACCAGCCTGAAGGCCGCGCTGCTCGATCAGCGTGTGGTCGCGGGCCTCGGCAACATCTATGTCTGCGAAGCGCTGTTTCGCGCGCATCTGTCGCCGCGCCGGTTGGCCGCGACGCTCGCCACGAAAAAGGGTGAGACCACCGATCACGCGCGCCGTCTGGTGGAGGCGATCCACGCCGTGCTCAATCAGGCCATCAAGGCCGGCGGCTCGTCGCTGCGGGATCACCGGCAGACCTCGGGCGAGCTCGGTTATTTCCAGCACGCGTTTCAGGTCTACGACCGCGAAGGCGAAAAATGCCAGAGCAAAGGCTGCGGCGGAATCGTGCGCCGGTTCACCCAGAATGGACGCTCGACCTTCTGGTGCCCGAAGTGCCAGAAATGAAGAGAGTTATGGTCTCACGCCATTCGCTACAGGCCGCTCCAGGAAACCGGTGACGCGATATCCGCAGGCGCCTGCAAAAATATCGAAGGAGCGATATCCGACGGCGCAGGCCGGCCGCTCGCGGCCGGATGTTGGGCCGCGCCGGCGTTCAGCTTCGTCTCGACCCATTGCCAGAGGCTGCGGACTTCGTCCGCCGACTTGCTCTGCGGGGCATATTCGCTGACGGCGAGGCCCGCGCTCAGCGCGTCCTGGTGATCGTTGCGCATCACGATGAAGGGTTGAGCGAGAACGCCAATCAGATCGAGCGCCCCGCCGTTGCCAAGTGTGTTGGCGGCGTTGGCCATGCGTTGGCCCCGGATCGGCGTCTGGTTGAGGACGATGGCAAATGGCTTTTTCCAGGCGCGCGCGGCTTGCAAGGTCGATGAGGCCGCCTCGATATCGGCGACACTCGGGCGCGTCGGGATCAGGCACAGATCGGAGTGGCGAATGGCAGAGGCCGTTACGGCGCTGACGCCTCCTGCGGTATCGATGATCGTCAGGGTCACGCCGCTGTCGCCGAGCGATTGCAGCCGCCGCTCCAGATTGCCGGCGACAAAGATGGACTCGACCATCGGCTCGGCACCGGCGCGGCGGCGCTGCCAGTTCTGAAGGGTCCCTTGGGAATCGGTTTCGATCAAACGGACGGTGTGCCCGGCCTGTATGGCCGCCAGCGCCAGGCCAATCGCAAGCGTGCTCTTGCCGCTGCCACCCTTTTGGGTCGCGAGTACGATCGTATGCATTTGCAATCCTTTTGCTTCTTGCGGGATGTACGGGTACGCCTACCGAGGTACATCGCAACTCGCGACGTCGAGCCATTCTCGCTCAGGACGTGCCGGCCCGATCCAGTCGTTACAGGGATCGCGGCGGTCCGAATCAGCAATCTTTTCAACGATTGTTGATCTTAAGGTATCCCGCTATTCCGGATCAATACGGATGTGACGTTCGAGTGACAAAGGGTGACAGGTCACTTTCTGACGCAGATCACCCGGACCACGGAGGCCGCCGCATCGGACGACCCGCCCGCCGGGGTTACGCCGTTCGCTTTCAGGAAATCGCGCACCGTCTCGGCCGGCACCAGCACGGACTGAGCCGGAGCCGCTATGGCGGAGCCTGCGACAACCGCCGGCTTCAATAGAGCGAGCCCTGCAAATTTCCCGCCGTCATCGCGCGCGGCTGCACCGGAAAAGCCGATTGCCGGCGTCGGCGAAAGGGCGAGGTCGCTGCCGCCGGTGACCGGCGTAACCGTGGCCTTGACGGTGCTCGCCAGGCGACCGCCGCCCTGGTTTTGCGGGTCGGAGATGCCGGTTATCTCAACATTGGCCTTGTCGGCCGGACTGGAGGCAAGACTGAGTGGCTTCAATCCGCGCGTGCCGTAGATGTGCAAGAGCACCAGATCATGATCCTTGTCCTCGGCGAGGCGGTCGGCATTGCCGAACGGAGGAATTGTGATGGCGAGACAGCCATCGGTGACCTGGCGATCGGCGACGATCGCGCCATCCTCGGTCACCACCAGGCCGGTGCCGTAGTCGACTGTTTTGCGCGGCGCCGGCGCGGCATTGACCGGGAACGGATTGAACGCACTCGACATTGCGATCACCACGGGCTCGACCGTGTTCTCGGTCGCCTGATCGTAGAGGATGGTGAGGATGCGGACCTCATCGCCCTTGAAGGTGCCGCGCACGTAGAATTTTTTCAGGCCTTGCAGGCCCGACAGCACAAAGAACTCCGGCTTCACCACGGTGTAGTCGACGGCGCGCCCGGCGGGCTCCTTCTTTTCACGTTCGGCGAGCTTTGCGGTGGTCGGGCCAGCCTCCTTGCGACGCACGAGCAGCACCTGGATGGTCCCGGTCGGCGAACTCCATTTCGTGCCATTGGCGTCGGTGGTCTGCTGCGGGACCAGCTTGGTCGGGATGCCGAGTTGAACGCCGGTCGGCGCATCGGTCACGATTTTCCAGCCGGCATTCTCCCGCCGCCGCCGTCCGGTCTCGGCCAGCACACTGCGTTCCTTCGGATTGAGCACGCCGGTCGGCTTGCCGCCGTTGGTCTTCTGAAATTCCTTGATCGACTCCACCATCCGCTCGCTGACGTCGCCGGATATCGCGCCATTGTACTGGCCGACCCAGGCGAGGTCGGACTGGATGGAAAGGCGTTCGCCCTGGCCCATCCCGTTGGCGGTATCGGCAGGGGATTGCAACGCCGGGCGGGCCGGCGTGGTCGCGGCTTGTTTGGACTTGCCGCCGGCGGGCGTCGTCGTCTGGGCTATCGCGGAAGCCGTTGCCGCCGCGATTATCAATGTTGCGGTCAGCATCGATCTCATGACACTTCTCAAGTCCATTGACGCCACCCCAATTAAGCACATCTGTTGGGTCGATACCAACGACAAGCGGGTTCACCACAGCGTGCCTGAGAAGGTAAGTTTGCGACATGCTGAGTCCTGAAGAACTCGAACGTTATGCCCGCCATATCGTGCTGCGCGAGGTCGGCGGGCCAGGTCAGGCTGCCTTGAAGGAAGCATCGGTGCTCGTGATCGGCGCGGGCGGCCTCGGCGCGCCGGCGCTGATGTATCTGGCGGCTGCCGGCGTCGGCACGCTGGGTGTGGTCGACGATGACGTCGTGTCGCTCTCCAATCTTCAGCGCCAGATCATTCACGACACCTACGACATCGACAGGCCGAAGGTTGACAGCGCGGCTGAACGCATCAGCCGCCTCAACCCGCATGTCCAGTTCGCCGCGCATGCGACGCGATTGAATGCGGGCAACGCGATGGAACTGATCGGTGGCTACGATCTGTTGCTCGACGGGTCCGATAATTTCGAAACGCGCTACCTGGTTTCCGACGCCTGTTTCCTCGCCGCCAAACCATTGATCACGGCGGCGCTTGGCATGTTCGACGGCTCGCTGACCACGATCCGGGCGCATGAAAAGAACGCCGACGGCCAGTTCAACCCGACCTATCGATGTCTGTTTCCGGAAGCCCCGCCGCCCGGCACGGTACCGGCCTGCGCGGAGGCCGGTGTGATGGGCGCGCTCGCCGGTGTTCTCGGCTCGATGATGGCGCTGGAGGCGATCCGCGAAATCGTCGGCTTCGGGGAAGGACTGGTCGGACGGTTGTTGATGGTGGATGCCCGCGCGATGCGCTTTGAGACTTTGCGCTACCAGCGCGACCCGCTCAACCCGCTCAACGGCGATGCGCTTGTGATCACCGATTTGAGCGCGCACCGGTGATGCTCTTCTCCCTCTCCCCGCTTGCGGGGAGAGGTTTGGGGTGAGGGGCGTCTCGCCAGATAACGATCGCCGAAAAGGCTGTACCCCTCACCCGATCACGCTGTCGCCTGCTTCTCGCTGTCCATATGCGCGAGCTGCGCATCCGGATAGCGGTTGCCGGAAGCCACGCCATGTGGGAACGCTTTCGCAAGCGCTGCGAGATGGACCGGCGTCAGCTTCACGGCGAGCGCGCCGAGCGCCTCGGTCAGCCGCTCGCGCCGCCGCGCGCCGACCAGAGGCACGATGTCGTTGCCCTGCGCCGCCACCCAGGCGATCGCGACTTGCGCCGGCGATGCGCCGACTTCTTCGGCAATCGCGCGCAGGGTTTCGACCAGTGCAAGATTCTTGTCGAGATTTTCGCCTTGGAAGCGCGGACTGTTGCCGCGAAAATCCTTCGCGCCGATGCGATCCTTCGACCAGTGGCCGGAGATCAGGCCGCGCGACAGCACGCCATAGGCCGTGATGCCGATGCCGAGTTCGCGGCAGGTCTTCAGGATGTCGCTCTCGATTCCGCGCGACACCAGCGAATATTCGATCTGCAGGTCGGCGATCGGATGCACCGCGTGCGCCCGGCGGATGGTCTCGGACCCGACTTCCGACAAGCCGATATGCTTGATGTAACCCTTCTTCACCATCTCGGCCATCGCGCCGATGGTTTCTTCGATCGGCACGCCCGGATCGAGCCGCGCGGGCCGGTAGATGTCGATCGCTTCGACGCCGAGCCGTTGCAGCGAATAAGCGAGGAAGTTCTTCACCGCCGCAGGCCGGCTGTCATAGCCGTTCCAGTTCCTTTCGACTTCGCGCAGCGCGCCGAACTTGACCGAGATCTGCACATTGCCGCGGTTTTGCGAGGAAAGCGCTTCGCGGATCAGCATTTCATTGTGGCCCATGCCATAGAAATCGCCGGTGTCGAGCAGGGTGATGCCGGCATCGAGCGCGGCATGGATGGTGCTTATGCTCTCGCTGCGGTCGGCCGGGCCGTAAAAATCGGACATTCCCATGCAGCCGAGGCCGATGGCGGAAGTGGCGGGGCCGGATTTGCCGAGTTGGCGTTGTTCCATGGTGGTTCTCCCGAAGTGACGGCGGGACCATTCTGCGCCGTCGATTTCCCCGATATGACGCCTTCTCATTACAATGATAAGATAGACAATATTGAATATATTGTTCATTATAGCGAACAATGAGCGACCTTGATCTCCGCGATCTCGCGGCCTTTGCTGCGATTGCGCGCACGAAAAATTTCCGCCAGGCGGCGCTGGACCAGCGGGTCTCGGTTTCCAGCCTGAGCCAGCGGCTACGCGGCATGGAGGAGCGGCTCGGCGTGCGGCTTTTGAACCGCACCACCCGCAGCGTGGCGCTGACGGAGGCTGGTGAACTGCTGCTGTCACGTGTGGCGCCCGTTTTGTCAGATGTTCGCGACGCTCTCGATCGCGTGCGGGGCCTCGGCGATGTGCCGTCGGGGCGATTGCGGATCAACGCGCCGCCGCCCGCGGTCGATCTGGTGCTGGCGCCGATCGTCGCGCCATTCTTGCGCGCGTATCCGCAAGTCGACCTCGAGATCGCCGCCGAGAGTTGGTTCGTCGATATTGTCGCGCAAGGGTTCGACGCCGGCGTTCGTTACGGCGAGCATCTGGCGCTGGATATGATCGCGGTCCCGCTCAGTCCGCCGCAGCGATATGTGGTGGTGGCCTCGCCCGACTATGTCGCGCAGCATGGCAAGCCGAAGCATCCGAAGGACCTGCTCAATCATGGTTGCATTCGCGTCCGCTTCGGTCGCGGCACGATACCGGACTGGGAGTTCGAGAAAGCGGGACGGGAAATCAAGGTATCGCCGCCGACGAAATTGATCGTGAATTATCCCGGTCTCGCGCAACGCGCCGCCCGCGACGGGTTTGGCTTCTGGCTGACGTTTGAAGGCTATGCGCGCGAGGCCATTGCGTCCGGCGAACTGGTCAGCGTGCTTGACGATTGGTGCGCGCCGTTTCCCGGACCGTTCCTGTATTACCCGAGCCGGCGCCAGCTGCCGCCGGCGCTCGCCGCCTTCATTGCGTTTGTCGGCGAGTGGCGCAAGCAGGAGCGGAAAGGTGGCGTGGCATAGCTCGCCGCACCTCATCCTTCGAGACGCGCGCAAGGGCGCGCTCCTCAGGCTGAGGTCGACTCGCTCGACGCTAAACCCTCATGGTGAGGAGCGCGGCAGCGCCGTGCGTCTCGAACCACGAAGCCAGATTCGTGCTCGTCGTAGCCGGATATCCGACGGCCGACCTCACAGCATGCTGGGCAGCACGCGATCCGGCGGCTTGTGGTTGTCGAGGAACGTGCGGATATTGATGATCACCTTCTCGCCCATCTCGACGCGGCCTTCGATGGTGGCCGAGCCCATATGCGGCAACAGCGTCACCTTGCCGGCCCTTGCCAGCCGGACCAGTTTCGGACTGACCGCCGGCTCGTGCTCGAACACGTCGAGACCTGCACCGGCGATCTCGCCGCCCTCGATCAGCTTGGTCATCGTCTCCTCGTCGATCACCTCGCCGCGCGCGGTATTGACGATATAGGCGTCCTTGCGGATCAACTTCAGCCGCCGTGCCGACAACAGATGGAACGTCGCCGGGGTGTGCGGACAATTCACCGAAATGATGTCCATCCGCGCCAGCATCTGGTCGAGGCTTTCCCAATAGGTCGCGCCGAGCTCCTCGGCGATATGCGGGGCGACCGGCCGGCGGTTGTGATAGTGGATTTGCAGGCCGAAAGCGTGCGCTCGACGTGCGACAGCTTGTCCGATCCGGCCCATGCCGATGATGCCGAGCCGCTTTCCGCCGATGCGGTGGCCGAGCATCCAGGTCGGCGACCACCCCGCCCAATTCTTGCCTTCGGTGAGGATGGAAGCGCCTTCGATCAGCCGGCGCGGCACAGCCAGGATCAGCGCCATGGTCATGTCGGCGGTATCTTCGGTCAAAACTTTTGGCGTGTTGGTTACCGTGATCCCGCGCGCATGGGCCGCCGTGACGTCGATATTGTCGACGCCGTTGCCGAAATTCGCGATCAGCTTCAGCCGGGAATCCGGCTGGTTGAGCATGTCTTCGGTGATCTCGTCGGTGACGGTCGGAACCAGGATATCGGCTGACCGGACCGCGTCGATCAGCTGCTCCTGCGTCAGTGGCGTGTCGTCGAGATTCAGCCGCGCGTCGAACAGTTCGCGCATCCGGGTCTCGATCGAGTCCGGCAGCTTGCGCGTCACGACAACGAGAGGCTTTTTCTTAACAGACATGTCCTGCTCTCATGAGGTTGTTCAGACCTCATTAACCCGGGTGTTCGACACTGCCGATGCCACGTAGTCCGGGCGTTTCCTTAGCCTCCCGGCGGGCTTTCTGTATCTTGTCGTTCGGTCCTCTCTAGCAGAAGACCGGGGCAAAACAAGAACCCGCAAGGTGAAGCCGGAACTTAAGCCTGGGGCAAGCGGGTCGGCAGCGGGGTTTGGGGTCGGCGGCTTGAAAGAATTTGAGCCGGTGGGTGTCGGAGACGCGTTGATGGAGTTGGGGCGTTTTTGTTCGCAGGTAGCTGTCGTTTGCCTGCTCATGTCGGCCGCTTCGGCCAAGGATGCTACGCTGACCACCAGCGGATTGCCGGTGCCGCGTTATGTCAGCCTCAAATCCGACCACGTCAATGTCCGAGCCGGTCCTACCAAGGACAATGATGTGGCCTGGGTCTATACCCGTTCGGGCCTGCCGGTCGAAATCACGCAGGAGTTCGAGAACTGGCGCCGGGTTCGCGATTCGGAAGGAGCGGAAGGTTGGGTCTATCACTCGTTATTGTCAGGCCGCCGCACCGCGGTGATTACGATGAAGAACAAGGACGACCTCGCCTCGCTTTTCGAGAGCGCCGATAGGACCAGTTCCGTCAGTGCCCGCCTGCAAGCCGGTGTGGTCGCGCAGGTCAAGCGTTGCGCGTCCGGTTGGTGCCACGTCACGGGTAATGGTTTCGACGGCTGGATCGAGCAGCAGCGGCTCTGGGGCGTCTACGCCGACGAGAAGGTGGATTGATCTCTATAGTCGTCCCCGCGAACGCGGGGACCCATACGCCGTGACTTCTCGCTGAGGCAGTCGGGCAGACGCCTTCCTCGAACAACAATCATTTGTGGTTATGGGTCCCGGCGTTCGCCGGGACGACGAGGTTAGCGCTTCTTGCGCAAACGGACGACCATGTCGATCCGTGCGATCTCGTAGCCCTCGGGCACTTCCGGCATCTTCTGCAACATCAGATGCGGGTCCTCGATATCGACCAGTTCGTGGTTGTTCTCGAGATAGAAATGGTGATGCGCCGACACGTTGGTGTCGAAATAGGTCTTGGTGCCGTCGACGCTGACCTGGCGCAAGAGACCAGCGTCGGTCAACTGATTGAGGGTGTTGTAGACAGTCGCAAGCGACACGGGGACCTTCGCCAGCGTCGCTTCTTCGTAGAGCATTTCAGCGGTCAGATGGCGTGCGCCCTTGCCGAACAACAGCCAGCCCAGCGCCATTCGCTGACGGGTGGGCCGCAGGCCCGCAGCCTGCAACATCTCATTGACGTCATGCCACGGACAGCCGGTCAGCGTCGGTTCGTGCCCGGTCGCCCTGGGCTCGGAACCTGCCGATTCATCGTTAAAAATTGCGCCGTTGTCGCTCATCTCTACGTCAGACTCTGAAAACAACTGCCATATTCCGTCGACATATAAGGAGGATCGGCCGCAGATGCAAGTTTTTCGCAACTAGAACAGACCCAAGGTTAAGGGCTTTCCGGGGGGCGGCAAAGCGGCTATTTGCCTCGCCCCCGCGCTTTGCCGTCCGCCAGCCCTGTGATAGAGAGCGGCCGACTTCGGCTAACGCAAGATAGGCATCGGCAAGCACCCGCTGCCGCAGGGTTCCCGGCCTGTGGAGTACAGGGCCAATCCGCTCAACAGGCACCGATCCCCGTCTGAACGGGTTCGTTTCGCCCAACGGCTTGATCGGGATTTTAGCAAAGGCTGGCACCATGCTGGATCGGCGCGGCGGTTATGAATACGAGGATTTGCTGGCATGTGCCCGCGGCGAACTGTTCGGTCCTGGTAACGCCCAGTTGCCACTGCCGCCGATGCTGATGTTCGACCGCATCACCGAAATCACCGAAACCGGCGGAGAATTCGGCAGGGGCCTGATCCGCGCGGAACTCGATGTCAAATCTGACCTTTGGTTCTTCGGCTGTCATTTCAAGAACGATCCGGTCATGCCCGGCTGCCTTGGTCTCGATGCGATGTGGCAGATGGTCGGTTTCTATCTCGGCTGGATCGGCGGCGAAGGGCGCGGCCGCGCGCTAGGGCTCGGCGAACTGAAGCTCGCAGGCCAGGTGCTGCCGCATGTTCGCAAGGTTGTGTACAACATCGACATCAAGCGCGTGATGCGATCGAAGCTGGTTCTGGGCATCGCGGACGGCTGGCTTTCCATGGATGGCGAGATTATCTATCGCGCCAAGGATCTGAAGGTTGGGCTGTTCAAGCAGGGTACCCCGGTGCAGCCGGGAATGTGAGACAACTACTCCTGGAGGTTGAACCTTCGGATTGGCTTTTTGCACCACAGAACAAAGACAACGTTATAGGGTGAGGCGATTATGAGGCGGGTTGTCATCACGGGGATGGGCATCGTCTCATCCATCGGAAATAACACCCAGGAAGTGCTTTCGAGCCTGCACGAGGCGAGATCGGGAATTACCCGCGCGGAAAAATACGCCGAGATGGGATTCCGCTCGCAGGTGCAAGGAGCGCCGACGCTCGACCCGGTCGGCGTGATCGACCGGCGTGCGATGCGTTTTCTCGCGGAAGGCGCGGCATGGAATCATGTCGCGATGGAGCAGGCGATTCAGGACGCGGGCCTTGAGCCGTCCGAGGTCTCCAATGTCCGCACCGGCATCATCATGGGTTCGGGCGGCCCGTCGGCTCGGACGATCGTCGAGGCCGCCGATACCACGCGCAACAAGGGGCCGAAACGCGTTGGTCCGTTCGCGGTGCCAAAGGCAATGTCTTCCACGGCATCGGCGACGCTCGCCACCTGGTTCAAGATCAAAGGCGTAAACTATTCGATCTCGTCGGCTTGCGCGACCTCAAATCATTGCATCGGCAACGCCTACGAGACCATCCAGATCGGCAAGCAGGATATCATTTTTGCCGGCGGCTGCGAGGAGCTGGACTGGAGCCTGTCGGTGTTGTTCGACGCGATGGGCGCGATGTCGTCGAAATACAATGACACGCCCGCGACCGCCTCGCGGCCCTATGACATCAGCCGTGACGGTTTTGTGATTGCCGGCGGCGCCGGCGTCGTGGTGCTGGAAGAACTCGAGCACGCCAAGGCACGCGGCGCGAAAATCTACGGCGAAATCGTAGGCTACGGCGCCACATCGGACGGCTATGACATGGTGGCGCCGTCTGGCGAAGGCGCCGAGCGCTGCATGCGGATGGCGATGTCGACCGTCAACACCAGGATCGACTACATCAATCCCCACGCCACCTCGACACCGGCCGGCGATCCGCCGGAGATCGAAGCCATCCGCAAGGTGTTCGGGACCGGCGAGAAATGCCCGCCGATTTCCGCGACCAAGGCGCTCACCGGCCATTCGCTCGGCGCGACCGGGGTGCAGGAGGCGATCTATTCGCTGTTGATGATGAATAACGGCTTCATCTGCGAAAGCGCCCATATCAACGAGCTTGATCCGGTGTTCGCGGACATGCCGATCGTGCGCAAGCGCATCGACAACGTCAAGCTCGGCACGGTGTTGTCGAATTCCTTTGGCTTTGGCGGCACCAACGCAACGCTGGTATTCAAGCGGCTGGATGCTTGATATCGTTCCAACCTCTCGTTGATCGTAGCAAGAGGTCGACGGGCTCTCGTATGGCAATTTTGCGACGATCCGAAACGGAGTGGGCATGATTATCGAACCCCGCGTGCGAGGCTTCATCTGCACGACGGCGCATCCGGTCGGTTGCCTCCAGAATGTCCGCGACCAGATCGCTTATGTTCTCGGCAAGGGGGCCATTCCGGACTGTCCCAAGCGTGTCGCCGTGCTCGGATGTTCGACGGGTTATGGTCTCGCAAGCCGCATCGTTGCGACCTTCGCCGGCGGCGCGGAGACGATCGGCGTGTCGCTCGAGCGCGGGCCTACAGACAACCGAACGGCCAGCGCCGGCTGGTACAACAATCGCGCATTCGAGATCGAGGCTACGAAGGTCGGACGATCACCGCTCACGATGGAGGGCGATGCCTTCTCCGATGAGATGAAGAAGACCTTTATCGACCGTGTGCGCGAAAAATTCGGACAACTGGACATGCTGGTCTACAGCATGGCGGCTCCGGTCAGGACGGATCCGCAAACGGGGAAGACCTATCGTTCGGCGATCAAGCCGCTCGGGGCGCCAGTCGAAATCAAAACCCTCAACACTGAAACCGGCGAGGTGTTCGAGACGACCATTGCGCCCGCGAGTGAGGATGAAGCGACTGCCACGGTTGCGGTGATGGGCGGCGAGGACTGGAAACGCTGGATCGACCAGCTTGCGGACGCCGGAGTCCTGGCGCCCGGCTTCCGGACACTCAATTACACTTATATTGGCAGCGAACTGACCTGGCCGATCTATTGGAACGGCACGCTGGGTCGCGCCAAGGTCGACCTCGATCGCAAGGCGGACGAAATCCGCAAGCAGCTCGGCCAGGATGCGGCCCGCGTGGTCGCGCTGAAGGCCGTCGTCACGCAGGCGAGTTCGGCCATTCCGGTGGTTCCGCTTTATGGAACGGTGCTGTTCAAGGTCATGAAGCAATTCGGGCTCCATGAGGGATGCATCGAACAGATCGATCGGCTGTTCCGCACCCACCTTGGCAAGCATGCCGAAGTCGACGACGCGCAGCGCCTCAGGCTCGACGATTGGGAGCTGTCGCCCAAGGTGCAGGCCGAGGTGTTGCGGCGATGGCCGCTGCTCTCCACGGAAACCCTCGGCGAATTGGCCGACCTTGCCGAATACAAGAGCCAGTTCCTTCGCCTGTTCGGTTTCGGCATCGACGGCGTCGACTACGCGCGGGACATCAATCCGCGTGTCGTCACGGGTTAGATCACCGCCGGCTTCACCCCATCACCAGCGCACCGGCACGCTGGAACGCCGGCCGCGCCGCGCATCGATCGAGATAGCGGTCGAATGACGGCCGCGTCGGCACCATCTTGAACAGCCGGACCGAGAAATTCAGCCCCGACCCGATCACGATATCGGCGGCCGAAAAATTCTCACCGAGAATCCACGGTCCTTTTTCCAGGGCGGCGTCGAGCACGTCAAACACGCGTTGCGCATCGCCCCAACCGGCGGAGACCGGATTCATTTCGATCTTGGTGGCAACCTGCACCATCGCCGGCTCAACGCAGCCGGGCCCGAAGAACAGCCAGTAAAGATATTTCGCGCGCAGGGGATCGCCTGGCGGCGGCGCGAGCTTCGCTTCTGGATAACGCTCGGCGACATAGGCGCAGATCGCGGCAGCTTCGGCGAGCGTGGCCTCGCCGTCCTGTAGCGCCGGCACCTTGCCCATCGGATTGATCGCCAGAAATTCCAGCGTCTTTTGCGCGCCCTTGCTGATGTCGGTCAGCACACGCTGATAGGGCTCACCGGTTTCTTCCATCAGCCAAAGCGCGGAAAACGACCGCGATCGCGGCGACCAGTAGAGTTTCATCATGGTGGCCTGTCCTTCAATCACGTCGTTTGCCGAACCGGTCCGCAAAGCGGGTCAGTTATTGGGTGCCGTTACTATCATTAAGATACGCGGGTAATTCTTTGTCCAGCTTTCCGGCAATCATGGCGCGCGCGCCGTCCCGCAATCGGCTGCTGCCAGCTACCGCCTCCGGCGTCGCCGGAACTTCGAAGTCCGTGAGCGGCTCGAAAAACTCACTTCTCCCCAGATGCGAAAGATGTTCAGCGAGCCGCGCCCCGAAACCGACCGGGTCTTCACGTTTTGCGAAGGTCTTGCCGTCGAAAACGGCTATGCCGATAAAAACGAACAACTGAGCGTTTTTGAAAGTCCCGGACGCCCAATTGGTCAGGAGCCCGATGCCGTCTGCGCTCTGATTGGTTCCGGGTACCTGCCCGCCTGAACGGACGACGACCAGATAGCGTTCGCAGTTGGCGTTCGCCGCGACCTGCCGGACCACATTGACCAGATCGTTCCTCGCGTCGCGGAACAACTCTTTGGGAGGATGATAATAAGGATCGAACGCGCCTCTCGCATAGCTTATCCGCTTGACGGACTTGCCTGGGGCCGCGGCGCGAGCGTGCGCGACAACCAGATCGTCGAGCCCCCAAGGTTCGACCGGCGCATCCGTGAATTCGTTGCCGAATACGGTGAGGCCAATGTGCTCCAACACAAATTTGTCACCGATCGCGGGAATGACTCCGATCTGGCATGGCCCGCTGTCCGCGGCGGTGGCAGCCGGCTTTGCGGCCGCTTTGGCTTTCGGCGCGGGCTTTTTGGCAACGGGATTGCTGGGCGCGGGGGCGGTTGGCGTTGTCGAAGGCGATTGGCTCCATCCGGGAGCCGCAAAACACGAAAGAAGGATCGTGGTAACAACAAAACGACATAACATTAATGCCGGCGCTCCCTGCCTGGTTATTGGAGTAGGGCTGGTAGTGTCTTGTCGAGGCTTTCCGTTAGCAGCGCGCGCACGCCGTCGCGCAAGACGGGATTGCCGGCGACATGGGCCGGCCCGTCGGGGAATGCCGCGCTGTCCAGCGCACGATGGGGTCCACCGACCGGATTGAGATAGGCGCGTGCGATCACGGACTCGTCGGTGATCGAGGCGCGGCCTTCCTTGATCAATTCGAAGGTCCGCCCGTCATAGACTCGAATGTACATCATGGCGAAAAGATACGCGGGCTTGTCGGGCCCATAGCTCGAAATGCCAATACCGTATTCCCGTTTGCCACCGCCGTGCCTGTGCACGACAACGTATCTTTCGCAGTTAATTCTCGCTGCCACACGTTGAGCGAATGCTGTGACATCCGCGCTGCTAAAAAGCGAGCGCGGGAACTGCATGAGCTCTTCCCTGGTGAAAGGAATTCGCCGTACCGAACTGCCGGGCACTGCAGCGCGGACTCGCGAGACGACCAGGTCGTCAAGCGCCCATCCGTCGACCCCAACACGCTGATAAGAATCGTTAAATTTGAAAGGCCCAAATTTCTCTATGAGGAAGAGATTACCCGCAATCGGAATAACCCCAATTCGACAAGGCCCACTCTCGGCCGCTGCCAGCTTCGCCGAAACTTTCGTCTTCGGTGTCCCGGCGGGGATCGTCGCTGGCGAAGCAGATTGACCCCATCCGGGGATCGCTAGGCACGGCAGAAGAATGACGACGACAATGAGATGACGAAACATGATCGGGAAAATTAAAGTGGATGAGGCCGAGGCTAGAAGCTAGAGCGTGTGTGTGCCATTCGCAAGACGAGCGATGGATTTTATGGTGTCTTCCTCCATCGATAATATTTCATCATCCGGCGGATCATCGGCTCCGGCTCTTCACGCTCGAACACAAATCCCTCGCGCTCGTACCAGCGCCACGCCTTTTCGTTTTCGCGCACGCAACGCAACTCTATTTCGTCCGCTAATTGCGTTCGCGTGAAAGCCAGCAATCGGTGGCCGAGCGAACGTCCCTGGTATTCCGGCGCGACGAACAGCTGATCGAGATATTTTTTGGGTAAATGCAGCGCCAGCATGGCGGCGATGCAGCCGTCATCGTCGGCGACAAACAGGCTCCAGCCCTTCTCGACCTCCTGCGAAATGCGCGCGCGCAGGTTTGCCAGCAGGAAATCACTTGCCGTATCGAGCCCGGTCGATACCCAGCTCTCCATCCAGACACGCGCAATCTTGTCATATTCGTCACGGCGAGCAGAACGGATCACTGGACCGGACGTGGTCATGATGCTCGAGCCACGAGCGGGCGCAAGGTGGGCGCGCTTGCCTTCCGTCCGCGCTCCTTGCCGGCCGACAGACAGACCACATCGGAGATTTGCAGCAGTTGCCGCGCCAGGGGACTGGTCTTGCGCCAGACCATGCCGATGGTGCGCGACGGTTGCGGGTTTTTGAAGCGCGCGACCGACACCGACGCCGAACGCATCTCGACTGCGACCGCCATCTCCGGAATCAAGGTTACGCCGATGCCGGCGCCCACCATCTGAACCAGCGTCGACAGCGAGCTTGCGTCGAGCATTTCCCGTGGCGGCGACGTCTGCATATTGCAGAATGACAGCGCCTGATCGCGGAAACAGTGCCCCTCTTCCAGAAGCAGGAGTTTCATTTCCCGCAAGGTCTCGCGGCTCGGCACCGGCGTTCCCTCCTGCTCGCCCGGCCTTACAAGCAGGAAATTTTCCTTGAACAGGGCGATCTCGGTCAGGGAAGGCTCCGAAACCGGCAGCGCGACGATGGCCGTATCAAGCCGGCCTTCGATAACTTCCTTGATCAGCTTGGGCGTCAGCGTCTCACGGACATGGATATCGAGTTCCGGATGCAGGCGCGCGAGATTTTCGATGACTTTGGGCAACAGATAAGGCGCGATGGTCGGGATCATGCCGACCCGCAGCCGTCCCGCAAGCCGCTCGCGCGAGGCGCGCGCGAAGTCGCCGAGTTCGTCGACCGAACGCAGGATGTCCCGGACGCGTTGCAGAAGCTCTTCGCCGAACTTCGTCAGCGCCAGCTGTCGCGCGCCGCGCTCCAGCAGCGCGCCGCCGAGAGTCTTTTCCATTTCCTTGATCTGCATCGACAAAGCCGGTTGCGAGATCGCGCAGGCCTCTGCCGCGCGCCCGAAATGGCCATGGCGCGCCAGAGCGTCGAAATAGCGAAGTTGCCGCAGCGTGACGTTGATCATCAGATTATCCTATCGCTGCTATCATTAAACTCTACTTTACCTGATGAAAAGGGCTGCTTATAGGTTGCGTCGGCTGGCTCAGGGGCGGAACTCCCGAACCACAAGAGGAGACGATCATGGACGACAAAACGAAGTGCCCGTTTACGGGCGGGACACGCGGACACGGCAACCGCGACTGGTGGCCGGATGCGCTGGATATTTCCGTTCTTCACCGGAATTCGACCTTGTCCGATCCGATGGGCGAGGCGTTCGACTACGCCAAGGAATTCAAGTCTCTCGACCTCAATGCCGTGATCAAGGACCTGACTGCGTTGATGACGGAATCGCAGGACTGGTGGCCGGCCGACTTCGGTCACTATGGCGGTCTGTTGATCCGCATGGCCTGGCATAGCGCGGGCACCTATCGCATCACCGACGGCCGCGGTGGCGCCGGCGCCGGTCAGCAGCGTTTCGCGCCGCTGAACAGCTGGCCCGACAACGCCAACCTCGACAAGGCACGCCGGCTGTTGTGGCCGATCAAGCAGAAATACGGCCGCAAAATCTCCTGGGCCGACCTCATGATTCTCGCTGGCAACGTCGCGCTGGAATCGATGGGCTTCAAGACGTTTGGTTTTGCGGGTGGCCGCGCCGACGTCTGGGAGCCGGAAGAGCTCTACTGGGGTCCCGAGGGCACCTGGCTCGGCGACGAACGTTACAGCGGTGAACGCCAGCTTGCTGAACCGCTCGGCGCCGTGCAGATGGGCCTCATCTACGTCAATCCGGAAGGGCCGAACGGCAATCCGGACCCGCTCGCAGCCGCAAAGGACATCCGCGAAACCTTCTTCCGCATGGCGATGAACGATGAAGAGACCGTCGCGCTGATCGCCGGCGGCCACTCCTTCGGCAAGGCCCATGGCGCCGGCGATCCGTCGCTGGTGGGAGCGGCCCCGGAAGGTGGTGCGCTCGAAGATCAGGGCTTCGGCTGGAAGAGCACCCACGGCACGGGCATCGGCGCCCACGCCATCACCGGCGGTCCGGAAGTCACCTGGACCCAGACGCCGACCAAGTGGAGCAATGCCTTTTTCGACAACCTGTTCAAATACGAGTGGGAACTGACCAAGAGCCCGGCCGGCGCCAAGCAGTGGCAGGCCAAGGGTGCCGAAGCCACGATTCCCGACGCCTTCGACAAGTCGAAAAAGCATGTACCGACCATGCTGACCACCGACCTGTCGCTGCGCTTCGATCCGGCCTACGAGAAAATCTCGCGGCGTTTCCATGAGCATCCGGAGCAGTTCGCCGATGCCTTCGCGCGGGCTTGGTTCAAGCTCACCCACCGCGACATGGGTCCGGTCGTGCGTTACCTCGGCCCGCTGGTGCCAAAGGAAACGCTGATCTGGCAGGACCCGATTCCGGCGGTGGATCATCCGCTGATCGGCGAGGCCGATATCGCCGCGCTGAAGACGAAGATCCTCGCCTCCGGCCTGACGGTGTCCCAACTGGTCTCGACCGCCTGGGCATCGGCCTCGACGTTCCGCGGCTCCGACAAGCGCGGTGGCGCGAACGGCGCGCGGATTCGTCTTAGCCCCCAGAAGGATTGGGAGGTCAACCAGCCGGCTGAGCTCAAGACCGTTCTCGCGAAGCTTGAGGCGATCCAGAAGGAGTTCGGCAAGAAGGTTTCGCTGGCCGATCTGATCGTGCTCGGCGGCTCCGCGGCGGTCGAAAAAGCCGCCAAGGACGCCGGGATCGACGTGAAGGTTCCGTTCACGCCCGGCCGCGCCGATGCGTCGCAGGATCAGACCGACGTCGCCTCCTTTGCTCCGCTCGAGCCGCGCGCTGACGGTTTCCGCAACTACACAAACGCCAAGAAGCATCAGTTCATGGCAGCTGAAGAGGCGTTTGTGGACCGCGCGCAATTGCTCAAGCTGACGGGACCCGAGATGACGGTTCTCGTCGGCGGCCTGCGCGTGCTCGGCGCCAATGCCGGGGCGTCGAAGCACGGCGTCTTCACCCAAAGGCCGGGGACGCTCTCCAACGACTTCTTCGTCAACCTGCTCGACATGGCGACGGTCTGGCAGCCGGCGGCGGACGGCACCTACGTTGGCCACGACCGCAAGACCAAAGCGGCCAAGTGGACCGGCACACGCGTCGATCTGATTTTTGGGTCGCATGCGCAGCTCCGCGCCTTCGCGGAAATCTATGCGAGCACGGACGCGAAGGAGAAGTTTGCCAAGGACTTTGTTGCCGCCTGGACCAAGGTCATGAACGCCGATCGCTTCGACATCGCGGCCTGATCTTCTTTGTCATGCCCCGCACATGCGGGGCATCCAGTACGCCGAGGCCTGTCGTTCAAGCCTCGGCTTCTCTGGAATACTGGATCGCCCGGTCCCGTCTACGCCAAGGCTTCGACGGGGCGAGCGAGTCCAGGGCGCGCCGTAGCTTTAGCGGAGGCGGCAAGCCGGGCGACGACAGAAAGGGCCAAAACAAAAGGGCGGCTGAAAAGCCGCCCTTTTTCATTGCGTTATATTTCGGATTTACTCGCCGGCGGCTTGCGCGGGCACCGGCTCGTTTTTCTGCTTGGCCTCGAGGTCCTCGCCGGTCGTTTGATCAACCGCCTTCATCGACAGCCGGGTCTTGCCGCGGTCGTCGAAGCCGAGCAGCTTGACCTTGACCTTGTCGCCTTCCTTGACGACGTCGGAGGTCTTCTGCACACGGTTGGAGGCGAGCTGGCTGATGTGGACGAGACCGTCCTTGGCGCCGAAGAAGTTCACGAACGCGCCGAACTCCATCACCTTGACCACGGTGCCGTCGTAGATCTGGCCGATTTCCGGATCGGAAGCGATCGACTTGATCCACTTGATCGCAGCCTTCATCGCCTCGCCGTCGTTGGAGGCGACCTTCACGGTGCCGTCGTCCTCGATATTGACCTTGGCGCCGGTCTTCTCGACGATCTCGCGGATCACCTTGCCGCCGGTGCCGATCACTTCGCGGATCTTGTCGGTGGCGATCTTGAAGGTCTCGATGCGCGGCGCGTATTCGCCGAGCTCGGCGCGCGCAGCGGTAAGCGCCTTCGACATCTCACCCAGGATATGGATGCGACCGTCCTTGGCCTGGCCAAGCGCGACCTTCATGATCTCTTCGGTGATACCCTCGATCTTGATGTCCATCTGGAGCGAGGTGATACCCTGCTCGGTGCCGGCGACCTTGAAGTCCATGTCGCCGAGATGGTCCTCGTCGCCGAGGATATCCGACAGAACCGCGAAGCGCTTGTCTTCGAGGATCAGGCCCATCGCGATGCCCGCGGTCGGCCGCTTCAGGGGAACGCCGGCATCCATCAGCGCGAGCGAAGCGCCGCAGACCGAAGCCATCGACGACGATCCGTTCGATTCGGTGATCTCCGAGACCACGCGCACCGTGTAGGGGAACTCATGGTGCGGCGGCAGGATGGGATGGATCGCGCGCCAGGCGAGCTTGCCGTGGCCGATCTCACGCCGCTTGGTGCCGCCGAGGCGGCCGGTCTCGCCGACCGAGTAGGGAGGGAAGTTGTAGTGCAGCAGGAACGTCTCTTTGTACGTTCCCGACAGCGCGTCGATGTATTGCTCGTCTTCGCCGGTGCCGAGCGTGGTGACGACCATCGCCTGGGTTTCACCGCGGGTGAACAGCGCAGACCCGTGGGCGCGCGGCAGCACGCCGACTTCGGCTATGATGTTACGAACGGTCTTGACGTCGCGGCCGTCGATACGCTTGCCGGTGTCGAGAATGTTCCAGCGGACGATCTTGGCTTCGAGTTCCTTGAACACGCCGGCGACGCGGAGCTTGTCGTATTTCGGCTCCTGGCCTTCGGGGAAGAAATGCGCCATCGCCTTTTCCTTGACGGCGCCGACCGCGGCATAACGCTCCTGCTTGATGGCAATGGCGTAGGCCTTGCGCAGGTCCTGTTCGACCAGGCCGAGCATTTCCTTCTCGATGGCGGCATTGTCGATCACGGTGACTTCGCGCGGCTCCTTTGCCGCCTTCTCCGCGAGCTCGATGATCGCCTTGATCACGGGCTGGAAGTGGCGGTGGCCGAACATCACGGCCCCAAGCATCACGTCCTCGTTGAGCTCCTTGGCTTCCGACTCGACCATCAGAACGGCGTCGGCGGTGCCCGCGACGACGAGGTCGAGCTGGGTCTCGGCCATCTCGTCGAGCGTCGGATTGAGGATGAATTCGTCGTTGGCGAAGCCGACGCGCGCAGCCCCGATCGGGCCCTTGAAGGGCGCGCCCGACAGCGTCAGCGCGGCGGATGACGCCACCAGCGCCACGATATCGGGATCGTTCTCCATGTCATGCGACAGCACGGTCACGATCACCTGGGTCTCGTTGCGCCAGCCGTCGACGAACAGCGGACGGATCGGGCGGTCGATCAGGCGGGAGACCAGCGTCTCCTTTTCAGTCGGCCGGCCCTCGCGCTTGAAGTAGCCGCCCGGAATGCGGCCCGCGGCATAGGTCTTTTCCTGATAGTCGACGGTCAAAGGGAGGAAATCGACGCCTTCGCGGGGCGACTTGGCGGCGACGACGGTGGCCAGAACGATGGTCTCGCCGTAGGTGGCGACAACAGCGCCGTCGGCCTGCCGCGCGACTTTCCCGGTTTCGAGTTTGAGGGGACGCCCACCCCAGTCGATCTCGACGGAATGCTTATTGAACATGGTGGTCTTCTTTCATGAGTTTACGAAAGAAGGGGCGCCAAAAAACAAAAAACCATGCGCAAGATGGCGGGATGCTGGGCGCGTTACCGCGTCAAGCATCCGGCGATCCTGCCATGGTTTCTGGTTTTAGGATGGCGTCCATCCTTTCGTTTAGGTCACGGGCACCTTGCCCGTTTTGTCCAGCGAGCCGGATTGCTGCTGGACGTTCTTGTCGAGGTTCGATCCCTTCGGGAAACCATTTCCCGCTTTTTTGGGATCAACCCTCAAGGACATGACAGCTTCTGCCTTATGCCCTTCGCGCATCGCCGGGTTCGACGAGCCGAACAAAACTGGCCCACGAATCGATCATGCAAAAACGCGCGCCAAACGGCGCGCGCGTACTTCACTAAAAGCTCAACGACGAATGTTGTGCTTTTCGAGCAGCGCCAGGTAACGCGCCTCGTCCTTACGCTTGATATAGTCGAGGAGCGAGCGGCGCGTGGCGACCATTTTCAACAAGCCGCGGCGTGAATGGTTATCCTTCACGTGGCTCTTGAAATGCCCGGTGAGGTTATTGATGCGTTCCGACAGGATCGCAACCTGCACCTCAGGCGAGCCGGTGTCGCCGGCCTTGTTGGCATTCGTCTTGATGACTTCCGCTTTGCGTTCTGCGGTAATCGACATCGTCAAACACTTCCATTGTTGCGAGCCGAACTGGCAGTCAGTCCGGTCAGGTTGAACACGCGCTTGGGGATGAGTTCGCCATTGCCAATTTCAGCAAGCGCGAGAAGCCGGCCTGCCACCGTGACATAGACTGTGCCGCTACAATTGGGCGCATCCCGTCCGCGCAACAAAACGGCTTGACCCCTGTGGAGCCTTGCCGCATCCGCCCGAGTGACGGCCAGTGCCGGGATGTCGTCCAGCGCGGTCTCAACGGGCAAAAGCGCGTCGGCGAGGCTTCCCTCGCCGGACGCGGCTCTATCGCATAAAGCCTCCAACTGTTCCAGTGGAATCATGTCGTTTTCGTCAAACGGGCCGACCAGCGTCCGCCGCAGCGCGCTGATATGGCCGAAACAGCCAAGAATCCGGCCCAAATCGCGGGCCAAGGCCCGTACATAGGTGCCCTTGCCACACTCCGCCTCGAACACGGAGTTGCTACTATCTGTTTGTTCTACAAGGGTTAATTGGTGAATCTCAACGGGGCGGGGCTTCAGTTCGACCGTCTCGCCATCGCGCGCCAGGTCATAGGCCCGCTCGCCCTGTACCTTGATGGCGGAATATTGCGGCGGGATCTGCTCGATCAGGCCGGTAAATTGCGGCAGAAGCTCCCTGATGGCCTCGGGCGAGGGCCTCAGATCGCTGGTTCTGGTGACACGGCCTTCGGTGTCGTCGGTGTCGCGTTCCTCGCCCCAGGTCACAGTGAAGCGATAGCGCTTGCGGCCATCCATCACGAAGGGGACCGTCTTGGTGGCTTCTCCGATCGCGATCGGCAACCCGCCCGAGGCGAGCGGGTCGAGCGTGCCCGCATGGCCGGCGCGCTTGGCCGAAAACAGCCGTTTCACAACGGCAACCGCGTGCGTCGACGTCATGCCGATCGGCTTGTCGAGCACGACCCAGCCGTGGACGTCGCGCTTGTCGCGGCGCGGCTGGTTACCCTGCTTTTGATGCTTCTGGCGCGGATCGTTGTTGGCGCGCCTGACGTCATCGTGCCGCTCGGAAAAAATATTTTTATCAGCCGCAGGTGAATCGCCGTTTGGCGGTTCGAACCCGGGATTTGCCGTCGTCACATTCATTCGTCATCGTCCGAATCGGGTGCGAGATCGCGCTGCACCTCAGGTGTTCGCAGTAATTTCTCGATACGTTCCGCTTCTTCGAATCGGTCGTCGATGCGGAAGCGAAGGTCAGGAGCAAATTTCAGGTTAACGCGATGGGCGACCTCGCCGCGCAGGAATTTCTTGTTGCGGGCAAGCGCGGCAATCACCTTGTCGGTGTCGCGGCCGCCGAGCGGCATCACATAGACGGTCGCAAGCTTGAGGTCCGGCGACATCTTCACTTCCGGCACGGTGATGATGTGGCCTTCAAGATCGGGGTCGTGAACGTTGCCGTGCGCCAGAATCTCGGCGACCGCATGGCGCACGGTCTCGCCGACGCGCAACTGGCGCTGCGAGCCGCTGCCGGCGGAGCTCTTTTGATGATGGCGGGGCATTATTGAAATCCTGATGGTCGTCATCACCCGCGTAAGCGGGTGATCCAGTAATCCGGGTTCAAAGCTATTCGGTGACTACTGGACGCCCCGCCTGCGCGGGGCATGACTGCTTGGTTCTGGATTCCAGCGCCGCTGCAAGACTTGAACTTACAGGCTGCGCTGGATCGACTCGACACGGTAGCATTCGATGACATCGCCGACCCGCATGTCGCCGTAATTCTCGAACGCCATGCCGCATTCCTGGCCGGCCTGCACTTCCTTCACCTCGTCCTTGAAGCGCTTCAATGTCGACAGCTTGCCTTCATGCACGACGACGTTGTCGCGAATCAGGCGGACATTGGCGCCGCGCTCCACGGTGCCGTCGGTGACGCGGCAGCCGGCGACCTTGCCGACCTTGGAAATGTTGAACACTTCCAGGATCTGGGCATTGCCGAGCATGGTTTCGCGCAAGGTCGGCGCGAGCAGGCCGCTCATGGCCTTCTTCACGTCATCCACGAGATCGTAGATGATGTTGTAGTAGCGGATCTCGATGCCGTTGCGCTTGGCGGCGGACGCCGCTTCCTTGTTGGCGCGGACCGAGAAGCCGATGATCGCGGCGTTGAAGCCTTCCGCCAGCGTGACGTCGGATTCCGAAATACCGCCGACGCCCGCATGCAGGATGCGGGCGGCAACTTCGTCGGTGCCGAGCTTTTCGAGCGAGCCGAGGATCGCTTCCAGCGACCCTTGCACGTCGGCCTTGATGATCAGCGGGAATTCCTTTCGGCCGGAGGTCTTGAGCTGCGACATCATCTGTTCGAGCGAGCCGCGCATGCCGGAAATCGAGGCAGCCGCATTCTCGCGCTTCTGGTGCGCGCGATAGCTCGTGATCTGCCGCGCACGGGCTTCGTTCTCGACCACGGCAAGGCGGTCGCCGGCTTCCGGCGGGCCGTTGAAGCCGAGCACTTCGACCGGCACCGAGGGACCTGCTTCCTCGACGGTGTCGCCCTGATCCGAAATCAGCGCGCGCACGCGGCCCATCTCGGCGCCGGCAACGACGATATCGCCGACCTTCAAAGTGCCGCGCTGCACCAGCACGGTGGCCACCGGGCCGCGGCCGCGATCGAGCTTGGCCTCGATCACGGTGCCTTCGGCAGGACGCGTCGAATTGGTCTTGAGGTCGAGGATTTCGGCCTGCAACGCGATCATCTCGAGCAGCCTGTCGAGATTGGTCTTGTTCTTGGCGGAAACTTCCACATCGACCACGTCACCGCCGAGCGATTCGACCTGAACCTCGTGCTGCAACAATTCGGTGCGTACACGCTCGGGCTTGGCATCGGACTTGTCGATCTTGTTGATGGCGACGATCATCGGCACCTTCGCCGCCTTGGCGTGATTGATCGCTTCCACCGTCTGCGGCATCACGCCGTCATCGGCGGCGACTACCAGCACCACGATGTCGGTGACCTTGGCGCCGCGGGCGCGCATCGCGGTGAACGCGGCGTGGCCGGGCGTATCGATGAAGGTGATCTTCTTGCCGCTTTCCGGCGAGGTCACCTGATAGGCGCCGATATGCTGGGTGATGCCGCCGGCTTCGCCGGAAACCACATTGGCGTGGCGCAGCGCATCCAGCAGCGACGTCTTGCCGTGGTCGACGTGACCCATCACGGTCACCACGGGCGAGCGCGGCTCGGTATCGGTCGAATTATCGACGATGTCGAACAGGCCTTCCTCGACGTCGGAGGCGGCCACGCGCTTGACGGAGTGGCCCAATTCCTCGGCGATCAGCTGCGCGGTGTCGGCATCGATCACGTCCGTGATCTTGTGCATCGCGCCCTGCTTCATCAGCAGCCGGATGACGTCGACCGCGCGTTCCGACATGCGGTTGGCGAGTTCCTGGATGTTGATCGCTTCCGGAATGATGACCTCGCGAATGAGCTTTTCCTTCGGCTCGTTCGACTGGTGGCCCTTCAGGCGCTGGGTGCGGCGGCGGAACGAGGCGATCGAGCGCTCGCGGACGTCATCGGCGTTGAGCGCGGTGACCAGGGTCAAGCGGCCGCGTTGTTTCTGCGGCGCCGGCTTCGCGGTCGGTTTGGGGGCTACCGCGGGACGCATGGCGCCGCCGGGGCCACGGCGCATCGGGCGCGGGCCTTCATCTTCATCCGAGATGTCGGCGGCGATGCCAGGCGCGCGCGCGACCGGCACCGCGGGACGGGCGGCGGCTGGCGCCGCGGCAGGCGTGCGGGTTTCGGTCTCGCCAAAACGTTTCTTGGCTTCAAGTTCTGCCTTGCGCTTGGCTTCTTCGTCCTGACGGTGACGCTCTTCCTCGGCCTTGCGGCGAGCTTCGGCCGCTTCGCGTTCGGCCTGCTCGATGCCTTCCCGGCTCGATCGGCGCTTGGCCTCTTCTTCGGCAATGCGCCGTTCTTCGACGTCGCGTAGTTTGGAGTCGGCCAAAGCGCTGGCGCGCGCCGAACGCTCGTCCTCGGTGAGGGTGCGCAAGACCACGCCGGAATTGTTGCGCGTGGGCGCAGGCGCCGTACGCGCTGCCGGTGCCGGCGTCGCCGGCTTGGCGGCGGGCTTGGCCACCACTGATTCGGGCGCATGTGTCTCGGCGGGACCATCTCCGCCGACCCGGCGCTTGCCGCGCTTTTCCACCACGACCTGCTTGGTCCGGCCGTGGCTGAAGCTCTGGCGCACGGTTCCGGTTTCGACCCGCGGCTTGAGCGACAAGGTCTTGGTCGGCACACTGAGCGTCTTGTCGCCAGGCGTTTTGGTATCAACCATTCAGCAGTCCTAATCCTGTCTAGTCGTGCGTGACCGCACGGGTCTGTATTGGCGAATTCTTGTCCAAGTTCTTGGCCGCAGTTCTGTCGTCGTCCGCCATCCGGTATTGGACCAGCAACTGGCTACGTGACAGGAACGTGTCGCTCGCCGGGCCCGCGAGCAGGGCAGCATGTATCACATTTGACCGCCCTAGTGCCAAATCCAATTGCTCGGAAGTCAGCATATTAACTATGGCGATTTCGGCCGATTTGCCGTCGTTCCGGCGATTTTGCCCGATCAGGGCGTCCAATTTGCGGATTCCGTCGGCGGCCCCGTCGCTGGCGTGGATCAACGCCCTGACCGGGGCACTGGCATGGCCTTGGACCTGCCGCTGGAGGGCATCGGCAACCTTGGTGAAACCGGAGATGACCTGTCCCGCTTTGGCAGCTACCGCAAGCGCCTCGACGGCAAACCGCGCCAGCAAGGCCTCGGTATCCGCGGCAAGCGTCGCCGCCACACGGACGTCGCGCTTGAAGCCCTTGCTGAAATGGTGACGCCGCACCGCTTCCGCAACAGCGGAACGGAAGGCGGAAATCCAGAGGCCGCGGCCGGGAAGCTTGCGCTTGAGGTCCGGGATGACCTCGCCGGACGGGGCGACGACAAAACGGATCAGTTCGTCGATCGGCCGTACGTCCCGGCTGACCGCGCACATCCGCATGGTCGCGGACCTGTCGGTCCGCGGTCCATGGTCGAGTTCGGGGTCGGCAACAGCGAGCATACGGGCGACATGGCTCCGGTCGTCAGGCGGGTTGATCTTCGGGGCTTGCGGCCTCTTCGGTCTTCTTGTCGAGATCGGCCTGCGTGATCCAGCCGGCGAGCACGCGCGCTTGCATGATCATGGCTTCGGCATCATCGCGCGAGATGTCGTTGCCGTCGAGGATGCCCGCATGCTTGGTCGGCTCGCCGCCTTCCTTGCGCTCGGTCCAGCCGACCAGGTCGTCGGTGGCGCACCCGGCGAGGTCTTCGATGGTCTTGATTTCGTTCTCGCCGAACTTCACCAGCATCTTCGAGGTCACCCCCGGCACCGTCTTCAGAGCGTCATCCACGCCGAGTTCCTTTCGCTTGTCTTCGAGTTCGGTTTCGAGCTGATCCAGATATTCCTTGGCGCGATTTTGCAACTCGGTCGCCGTCTCGTCGTCAAAGCCTTCGATGCCGGCCAGTTCCCGGACATCGACCATCGCCAGTTCCTCCACCGAGGTGAAGCCTTCGGAGGCAAGCAACTGGCCGACGACTTCGTCGACATTGAGGGCCTCCATGAACACGCGGGTGGAATTTTCGAAGTCGGCCTGACGGCGTTCGGATTCTTCCTGCTCGGTGAGAATGTCGATGTCCCAGCCGGTCAGTTGCGAGGCGAGGCGCACGTTCTGGCCGCGCCGGCCGATCGCGAGCGACAGCTGGTTGTTGGTGTCGGGCACCACGACCTCGATCCGCTCGCGGTCTTCGTCGATCACGACCTTGGAGACTTCGGCCGGAGCGAGCGCATTGACCACGAAGGTTGCGATATCGGGCGACCAGGGAATGATGTCGATCTTCTCGCCCTGCAATTCGTTGACCACGGCCTGCACGCGCGATCCGCGCATGCCGACGCAGGCGCCGACCGGATCGACCGACGAATCGCGGGAAATCACGCCGATTTTCGCGCGCGATCCGGGATCGCGGGCCACCGCCTTGATCTCGACAATGCCGTCATAGATTTCCGGCACTTCCTGCGCGAACAGCTTCGCCATGAATTGCGGATGGGTGCGGGAGAGGAAAATCTGCGGCCCGCGGGTTTCGCGGCGGACGTCGAAAATATAGGCGCGGACGCGGTCGCCGTTGCGGAACACTTCGCGCGGCAGCATCTCGTCACGCCGCACGATAGCTTCGCCACGGCCGAGATCGACGATCACGCTGCCATATTCGACGCGCTTGACGATGCCGTTGACGATATCGCCGATGCGGTCCTTGAATTCCTGATATTGCCGGTCGCGCTCGGCCTCGCGCACCTTTTGCACGATCACCTGCTTGGCCGATTGCGCCGCGATGCGGCCATATTCCAAAGGCGGCAGCGTGTCGGCGATGGTGTCGCCGATCTGTGCGCCGGGGTTGGCGCGGCGGGCATCCTCCAGCGAAATCTGGTTCGACGAGTTTTCGACCTGCTCGACCACCAGCATGTGGCGGGACAGTCGCAGCTCGCCTTTTTTGGCGTCGATCTCGGCGTGGACGTCGGTCTCGGAGCCGTAACGGGCGCGCGCCGCCTTGGCGATCGCGTCTTCCATCGCCGAGATGACGATGCCGCGGTCGATCGACTTTTCGCGCGCAACCGCGTCTGCGATTTGCAGCAATTCGAGCTTATTGGCGCTGACGGCCATGGCTAGTCTCCTCTATCGGGATCGAAATCGCCCTGGCGCGCTCTTGTCGCGGCGAGGCGGTGTTGCTTGGTGTTCTTCGGAGCCGGCTTCTTCGCCGGTTTCGGCTTGTGACGTTCAGCGTGCGGAGCCGGTGGCGGCTCCAGCCCGAGGCTGCGCTTCAATTCGCGCTCGGCTTTCTTGCCGCGCCGCATCGATTCCGCGATCAATTCGTCGGTGAGGACAAGCCGTGCCTCAGCGATATCTTCCATCGTAAGCAATACGTCAGCTTCCTCGCCAGCCTTGGTGTCATCGCGATGCAGCCGTACCGCGTCGCCCTCAACACCGCCCAGCGCGCCGCGGAATCGTTTGCGCCCTTCGTGGGCAACCGCCATCTCGATTTTCACGAGGTGACCGGTAAAGCGCTCAAAGTCCGAGCGGCGCACCAGCGGGCGATCGATTCCCGGTGAAGAAATCTCCAGCCGGTAGGCGCGGTCGATCGGGTCGGCGATATCTAGTACCGGGGACAGCGCCCGCGAGACGGCCTCGCAGTCCTCGATCTGCATCGATCCGTCGGGCCGTTCCGCCATGATCTGGACGGTGCAGCCGGCCTCGCCCGAAATCTTGATCCGAACCAGCCGATAGCCCATGCCCTGCAAGACGGGAGCTGCGACCGCCGACACGCGGGCCGCGGCGCCCGGCTCGATGACGAGGCGCGGCTCGGCGAGCAGGGCGGTTTCAGCGGAACCAGGCGTTGGATCGGTCATATCCAGGGTCAAATTGGCCTTCGGGACGGTTTGCTTTTCGGTCTTCCGCGCGTGTCCATGTCGGGTTCCAGGACCTCATTCGGCCCACATCCCTTCAGGTAATAAAAAAGAGCGGGTCCGGAGGGGCCCACTCTCAATACTCGATCGTATGAGAACTGTAAGTTGACGGCGATATAGCGGTTTTCCGCCGGTCCGGCAAGGCCCGCCGCACCGCATGCCGCTAATTTTGCAGGGCTCCGGAGCGTGTCCGGTCTAACCCTTCCTTCACCATCGGAACATTAAATGGTCGGGCAGCCTGCGCTTGGCCGGCTAAGTGTGTTCCATGACCATCGCCACGCCGTTGATCCCCGGGCTAGATGAAATCATCAAGCGCGGCGATCCCAAACGCCTCGCTGCGGTGAGCCGCGGGATCGCCGACCTGTTCGTACAGGGATCGGCCGGTTTCCAGCCCAGTCATATCGAGCTGTTCGATCAGCTTTTGACCGGCATCGTCCCGCAAACCGAAATAGCGGCCCGTGCCGATGTTGCCGAGCGCATATCCGCCGTCGCCAATGCGCCGCCGATGCTGATCGGGCGTCTCGCGCGCGAAGACAACATATCGATCGCGGGTCCCGTGCTGCGCCGGTCGCCGGTGCTCGGCGAACAGGCGCTGGTCGAGATTGCGCGCATGAAGGGCCAGGATCATCTGCTCGCGATGACGGAGCGGCCGAAGCTTTCTCCCGGCCTTACCGACGTGATGGTTCAGCGCGGTGAACGCGATGTGATCAGGCGCGCGGCCGGCAACAAGGGCGCGACGTTTTCAACCGTGGGCTATTCGGCGCTGGTCAAACGCGCCGCCAAGGACGGTGTCCTCACGATTACCGTCGGACAGCGTAACGATCTGCCGGATCGGCTGCTGAAGGAACTATTGACGGGATCGGTTGATGTCGTGCGTCGCCGGCTGTTCGACATGGCGGACCCGGCAAGGCAGGCCGCGGTTGCGCGGGCCATGAGCGAGATGTCAGCCAGGACGGAGCAGCCCGATAAGCAGCGGGACTTCGCACCGGCGCAGCGGACGATCCTTTCGCTGTACCGTGCCGGCGATCTCGACGAAGCGGCGCTGCTTGGCTTTGCAAAGTCATTCCGGTACTCCGAATCGGTCGCAGCCTTGTCGGCAATGTCGGGCGTACCGATCGCGGCGGTCGATCGCCTGATGTCCGGCGACCGCCATGACCCCATCCTGATCATTGCGAAAGCGATCGGGCTCGAATGGCCGACGGTACGCGCGCTGGTCCTGTTGCGGCTCGGGCCGGCACGCATACCCGCCTCGGCCGATATCGAAAATGTGCGGGCGAACTATATGCGGTTGGCGCCCTCGACCGCGGAGCAGGTCGTCAGTTTTTGGCGGGCGCGCGAAACGGCGTGATTTGAGTCTGTCATTCCGGGGCGATGCGAAGCATCGCCCCGGAATGACGTTGGTAGACTAGCCGGTCTTTTTGAAAATCAGATACGCCGCGTTGCGGCCTTCGCGCTCGGCCTTGCGGCCATATCGCGTCATCGTGTAGTCCGGCCAAGGTTCGCGCCAATCGACGGCGCGTTCCGCCGTCCAGAGAAAATCGGGCACACGCATGAAATGCGAAAGGGTCCAGGCGCAATAGTCGCTGATGTCGCTGACAAAACGAAATTCGCCATCGTGAGACAACGCGCGCGCCATGGCGGCAATGGTCGCGTCTTGCACGAAGCGTCGCTTCCAGTGCCGCCGTTTTGGCCACGGGTCGGGATGGATCAAATCGATCCGTGCCAGCGACTGCGCCGGAGCCCACGCCAGCAATTCGGAAGCATCGCCGGCAAACAGCCGGATATTGCCGACATCGCCGGCCTCGATCAGCGTGAGGATTTTTGCCATGCCGTTGACATAGGGCTCGCAGCCGATGAAGCCGGTATTCGGAAAGGCGCGCGCCTCAGCGATCAGATGCTCGCCGCCGCCAAATCCGATTTCGAGTCGGACATTGCCGACGGGGATATCAAACAGCCCGGCCAGGTCCGCCGCCGCGGGGCTGCCGATGTCGAGCGCGAGCCGTGGCAGCAAATGCGCGATGAGATCAGCCTGGTGGCTGCGCAGTTTGTGGCCCTTGCGACGGCCGAAGAACGCACGCTGCGCCTGGGCGGTCGCATCGGCCGCCGGCGCCGGTCGGCTTTCATCATCGTCGTTTCGCCCGTTCATCGCAGCGTCTGGTAAAGCCGATGCAGCAGCCTCGTTCGCGGCTCGATCGATGAAATATACATCTGCTCGTAGTGGGTATGTGCGCCCTCACCGTCGACCCCAAGGCCGTCGAGGGTTGCGGTAAGGGGCGCGGTAAAATTGCCGTCCGAGCCGCCGCCGCTATAGCTGTCGCGCAGCTCAAAGCCGATTTCGGCGGCGAGCGTTCTGGCATGTTCGAACAGCGCCGTGCCGGCGTTGCTTTTCTCATACGGCGGACGATTTAATTCGCCCGTCACCCTGACGCTGACGCCCTCGGTCCTGGACGTCAGACCCAATATTTTAGGCACCAGTTGCTCGGCATCCGCCAGCGTGGGGACGCGCATGTCGACTTCGGCATAGGCTTCTTCGGGGATCACGTTCGGCTTGGTGCCGCCTCGGACGACGCCGACATTCACTGTTACGCCGCGCGCAAGATCGTTCATTGCCTCAAGCGTCTGAATGATGTTGCCGAGTTCCCGGATCGCGCTGCGGCCGTCTTGCGGCCTCGTGCCGGCATGAGAGGGTACGCCCTTGATGAACACTTCAAAACGCGCAACGCCCTTGCGGCTGGTGACGATCTTGCCGCCGTCGCGCGCCGGCTCCGTCACCAGAACATATTTCGCCTTGCGCCCCTCGGCCTCGATCAATGCGCGCGACGTCGGGCTGCCGATCTCCTCATCGGAAACGTAAAGATGGGTAATGCCGAGTGGCGAAGTTTCGTCTTGGGCGCAGAGCTCGCGGAACGCGTGAAAAGCCAGGTAAGCGCTGCCCTTCATGTCATAGATGCCGGGACCGAAGGCGCTATCACCCTTCACGTGAAACGGCAGGCGCTCGATAAATCCAAGCGGATGCACCGTGTCGAGATGACTGAGAATGAGAATTCCGGGTTGCTGCCGGCCCCATGATGATCGTGCCACGATATGATCGCCACATCCGGAATGTCCGGCGATACGCTCCACAATTGCCGGCAAGCCGCGATAACCGTCGGCGACCACCGTCGCGAGCGTGTTGACCTGATCAGGCGCGTCAGTCGGCGTCTCGATTTCGACCCAGCGGCGGATGCCCTCGAGGATCACATCGGTATTGAAGGGGCGGGTAGATGCCGTCGGCATGTTGCTGCCTTGTTTGATTCAGCCTTGCTTGCTCCCGCGCGTGCGCGGAAAGCCAAGGTCGGTTCAATAGCATTATTGCCGATCCCGACAACGGGGGAACTTGCGGATCAGCGCTTGTCCGCACTCTCGTGGGAGGCGATCTGCTCGACCAGTTCGACGATGCTGCGCCGAAGCTTGGCGTCGGCAATGCGCGTGAAGGCGCGGGTCAGCGCCAGGCCCTCTGACGTCGCCAGAAAGTCGGAGATGTAGGACGGAGACGGGGCCTCGATCGTGCCGTCCGCGTTTGCCGTGCCGCTTGGGCCGCCCTCGAACAAGAACGACACCGGGATCTGAAGTATCTCGGCGATCTGCTGGATGCGGCTAGCGCCGACGCGATTGGTTCCCTTCTCGTATTTCTGCACTTGCTGGAAGGTCAGGCCGAGCGCATCGCCGAGCTTTTCCTGGCTCATGCCCAGCATGATGCGACGCATGCGCACACGGCTGCCGACATATTTGTCAACAGGGTTGGGCGCTTTGGTCGACATCGCCAACGCTCCTCAGGACTACGGTGCACGGTGGGGCAAGAACTGGCGGATTATGCCTGAGGCACTGATCCCGTCAAACCCCGCGAGGTGTGAAGTCATGAGTGATAGTGACGCTGCGGCGCTATTTCGCGGTGCGACGCCGGATCACGAAGAGCCATGCGGCCGCAAGGATGATCAGGAGCGGAATGTCGCCCGCGCGTGCATAAGGCGTCGGAGGGATTGCGGCAGGCAGGCCCGAATCCAGCACCCCTTCCTGCCCAAGTCCGAGCCGGGCGACGACGCGCCCCAACGGATCGATGACGGCGGAGATACCTGTATTTGCTGCACGAACCAGCGGCAGCCCTTGCTCGATGGCGCGCAGGCGCGCCTGCTGGAGATGCTGATAGGGGCCGGTGGAAATTCCAAACCAGCCGTCATTGGTGAGGTTGACGATCCAGCCCGGACGGTCATTGCGTTCGACAACATCACCGGGAAACACAGCCTCATAGCATATTAGAGGTAGCATTCGGGGTGCGTTCGGCACGTCCATGCTGTGTCGGCGCGTGCCAGGAATAAATCCGCCCTGAACCTTCGTCAGTTGTTCAAAGCCGATTTTTTCCATCCAGTCCTGGAGGGGCAGAAATTCGCCGAACGGCACCAGATGCAGCTTGTCGTAGACCGACAGCACGTTGCCTTCATGGTCGATGACGTAAATCGAATTGTAAGCGCGCGTGATCCGCGTGCCGGGCGGCACGTCGGGGGCACGCACCGAGCCGGTGATCAAAACGCTTCCCTTGGGCAACAGATCGGCGATCTCTGCCATCACGTCGGCTTCACGGGTCAGGAAAAACGGGAACGCCGATTCCGGCCAGATCAGGATGTTGACGTCGCGTACGCCGGTCGACTGCGGTCCGGAGGCGCGGTCGGACAGCGTCAGATACTTCTTCATCACCTCCGCCTTGGCGGAATAGTTGAATCTCGCATCCTGCTGCAAGTTGGGCTGCATGATCCGCAGTTTGGGATTGGCAAGCATGACCGTCGGGTGCTGGCTCAGACGCAGGGCGCCGAAGATCGTCATGGCGAGCAGCACAACAAGCGCCAATGCCGGCGCGATCCATGGCTTTCGTCCGCGGGATGTGCCGTCGATCAGGACCGCAGGGCTTGCGAAAATCGCGACGGCCAGAAATGTCATGCCCCATAGGCCGATCAGCGACGAGGCCTGCGCGAGCGCCAGCGGCTCGGTCAAAGCGTAGCCGAGCGTATTCCAGGGAAAACCCGTGAGCGCGTGGCCGCGGAGCCATTCGCTCATGGTGAGGCTCGCGGCAAGCGCGATCACGCGCGAAGCATCCCGGGTCCAGAACAGCCGCGCGAGCGCAAAGCCGAGCGCCGTGAACAGCGCGAGATAGGCCGGCAGTCCCAGGATGGCGAATGGCAGCAACCAGGCGAAGGTCGATGCGTCGACCAGAAAGGCGTAGCCGATCCAGTAAAGTCCGGGCACGAAATAGCCCAGCCCGAACCACCAGCCGGTCATCGCGGCGGCCGGTACGCCGCGCCACCTTCCGGCGCCCGCGCCGTCGATTTGCCAGACCGCGACCGGGAAGGTCAGAAACAGAATGGGCCAGGCGTTGAACGGCGCCATGGCAAGCGCGGAAAGCGCGCCGGCGGCGAGCGCAATCGCAGCGCGCTTCCATCCCCATGCCAGGATGATCGCAAGACCGACGCTGCGAAATTTGCCGGAAATGGTCACGACGACGCGGCTCCGTCGCCGGGCGGATTGCCGGGGTCACCGGGTTGCGCAGCGTCGGGTGCGGTTTCACGCCGGCGGCTTTCGCGCTGGGTGCGCGGCGGCGCGCGTTCCTTCCGCGTGGCGATGCGCAGGCGCTTGACCCGCCGCGGGTCGGCATCGAGCACCTCGATTTCGAAATTGCCGGGTCCGGAAATGACTTCGCCGCGTACCGGCAGGCGGCCGACATGGGTGACGAGAAAGCCGCCCAGCGTTTCGACTTCCTCGCCAGCTTCGCCGGTCACGAACTCTTCTCCGATGACGGAGCGGACATCGTCGAGGCTGGCGCGCGCGTCCGCAATGAAGGAATTATCCGCTTGCCGGACGATCGACGGCGGCTCGTCGCTGTCGTGTTCGTCGTCGATCTCGCCGACGATCTGTTCGACAATGTCTTCGATCGAAACCAGCCCGTCGGTGCCGCCATATTCGTCGACGACCAGCGCCAGATGGATGCGTGAGGCCTGCATCTGCGCCAGCAGATCGATCGCCCGCATCGAGGGCGGCACGAACAGCAATTTGCGGATGATGTTGGCCTCCGACAGCGGCAGCGCCAGATCGACCGAGCGCAGGTCAAGACCGGCGGCCTGCGGTTTTTCAAGTGACGCTTTTTTTGTCCTGGCCTTGCTTTTGGGCTTTGCGGCCCGCGCCGTCATGAACGCAAGCAGATCGCGGATATGGACGATGCCTTCGGGGTCGTCGAGAGTTTCGTTGTAGACGACGAGCCGCGAGTGCGCGGCGCTTTCGAACAGGCTCATCAATTCGCTGAGCGGAATATCGCGCTTGACCGCGACGATATCGGCGCGGTGGATCATGACATCCGCGATCCGTCGTTCGTGCAGCGAAAGGATATTGCGCAGCATGGTGCGCTCAACGGCGGAAAAACCGACTTCATCGGGCTGAGAGGTGTCGAGCACGACTTGCAGGTCGTCGCGGACCGATCCCGGCTTCCAGCCGAACAACGAGCGGATCGCCCGTATCAGCCAATTGTCCGCGGTGGAGCGCATGACCTCGCCCTCCTGCACGACGGCAGGCAGGTTGCGCGTGTTGCGCGGATTGTCGTGGGTCGGGTCGGAGTCCGGCATGTTAATCGGTCCGTTCCGCATAGGGATCGGGAATGCCGAGTTGTGACAGGATCTCCCGCTCGAGCGATTCCATGGTCTCGGCTTCCTGGTCCTTTTCGTGATCGTGGCCGATCAGGTGCAGGAAACCATGAATCGCAAGATGGCTGAGATGATGCTCGAACGGCTTCTGCTCTTCGTCTGCTTCTCGACGGGTGGTTTCATAGGCAATGGCGATATCGCCCAGCATCCGCGGCGCGTCGTCCGGTTCGCGTGGGCCGCGCGGCTGCAAGGCCGGAAACGACAGTACGTTGGTCGGCTTGTCGATGCCGCGCCAGTTGCGATTCAGCGTTTTGATGCCGGCGTCGTCGGTCAGCATGACGGCGAGTTCGCTATCGCCGACGTCGGCCGCGACAAACTCGGCCGCGGCCGCAATCGCGCGGTCGATCGTGGCCTCCGCTTCCGGCTCGACCTGCCAGCAGTCGGCGACGACAAGAATCTCGGTGATCGGAAGCGCGGACGGTGCCATCAGTTCGGAGTTCTGGTTGTGACGGTGGTTTTAAGCCGCGTGTTCGTCACGTCTTGCCGGCTGCCGGCCGTTGCGGCTTTCCTTCATAGGCCGCCACGATCCGTGCCACCAGCTCATGACGGATCACGTCTTCGGCGGTGAAATGAACCTGGGCAATGCCCGTCACCCCGTCGAGCAACCTGGCGGCTTCCGCAAGCCCGGAGGTCTGCCCGTTCGGCAGGTCGACCTGGGACGGATCGCCGGTGATGATCATACGGCTGTTTTCGCCGAGCCGCGTCAGGAACATCTTCATCTGCATGGACGTGGTGTTCTGCGCCTCGTCGAGAATGATGGCGGCGTTGGTCAGCGTGCGGCCGCGCATGAAAGCGAGCGGCGCGATTTCGATTTCGCCGGTCTGCAGCGCGCGCTCGACGATGCGCGAGTCCATCAGGTCGTAGAGCGCATCGTAAATCGGCCTTAGGTAAGGATCGACCTTCTCGCGCAGGTCGCCGGGCAGGAAGCCCAATCGCTCGCCGGCTTCGACCGCGGGGCGCGACAGGATGATGCGATCGACTTCCTTGCGTTCGAACAGTTGCGCGGCATGGGCGACCGCAAGCCAGGTTTTGCCGGTGCCTGCCGGGCCGATGCCGAATACCAGTTCGTGGCGCTTCAGCGCACGGATATAGGAGTCCTGGGCGGCGGTGCGCGCCCGCACCGGGCGCTTGCGCAGGTTGATCGTCTCGAACGAGGACTTGGCGGCCTTGGCGTCGAATTCGAACAGCGAGCCTTGCGCGATCACGGCACGGATCGCGCCCTCGACGTCGCCCTGGGCGATATCCTGTCCCTGGCTCGCCTGCGCATAAAGCGTCTCCAGCACGCGACGCGCGGCATCGCAGCCGTCGCGCGATCCGCCGACCGTGATGTGGTTGCCGCGTGAATCCACCACGACGCCGAGCCGCCGCTCGATCAAGGCGAGATTTTGTCCGTAAGGTCCGACCAGCGCGGACGCCGCGCGGTTGTCGTCGAAGTCGATGACAAATTGAGTCTCGGGCGGAGCTTGCATGTCGCGATCTGGTTTGCGGCTGGGAGCGAGCGAAGGTGAATCCGATGCGCTTTTGGGCAAGGGTTCAGGCTCCGATTCGCGTTTCAGATGAATTGACGAGGGGCGGTGTGCCGGGAGCTGAAGCCGGCACTGGGGCCGCAAGCTCGCCGAGCAGGCTGTAGCGCTCGAGGCTTTCGATTCTGACCGGCAGGACTTGTCCGATAATCGTTTCCGGCGCCATCACATGAGCGGGCTGAAGATAGGCGGTTCGGCCGACCATCTGGCCCGGATTGCGGGCCGCCCTCTCGAACAACACATCGACCGTGGTTCCAATCGAGGCCATGTTGAAGGCCGATTGCTGATTGTCGATCAATTCCTGAAGCCGCGCCAATCGCCCGTCCATCTCTTCCGCTGACACCATCTCCCGCATTTCCGCCGCCGGCGTGCCGGGCCGCGGCGAATACTTGAACGAATAAGCGCCAGCGTACCCGATTTGTGTGACCAGAGCGAGAGTGGCCCGAAAATCTTCTTCTGTCTCGCCGGGGAAGCCAACGATAAAATCTGATGAAAATGCAATGTCTTGGCGGACGGCGCGAAATTGATCGACGGCGCGCCGGTAATCTCTAGCGGTATGTTTGCGGTTCATGGCCGCGAGTATCCGGTCCGAGCCGGATTGCACCGGCAGGTGCACGAACGGCATCACCGCCGGGATGTCGCGATGGGCTTCGATCAGCGTCTCGTCGATATCGCGGGGATGGCTTGTCGAGTAACGCAGGCGGATGATGCCGGGAATCCCCGCCAGGTAATGCAGCAGCGTGCCAAGCGTCCACGTTCGCCCATCCGGCCCCTCGCCGTGATAGGCGTTGACGTTCTGGCCGATCAGGGTGATTTCGCGCACGCCGTGATCGGCGAGACGTTTCACGTCGTCGATGATCTTTGCCACTGGCCGTGACACTTCGGCGCCGCGCGTATAGGGCACCACGCAGAAGGTGCAGAACTTGTCGCAACCTTCCTGGATGGTGACGAAAGAAGAGATGCCGCGCGCGCGAATCGTGTCCGGCTTCGGCGGCGGCAGGAATGCGAATTTGTCTTCGGCCGGAAATTCGGTCTCCAGCGCGTGGCCTTCTCTGTCGGCGCGGGCAAGCAGCTCCGGCAAATGATGATAGCTCTGCGGCCCGACCACGACATCGACGACCGGCGCCCGGCGGATGATTTCGTTGCCTTCGGCCTGTGCCACACAGCCGGCGACCGCGATGTTCATCCGCCGCCCCTGGCGCGCGGCTTCGTCCTTCGCGACCCGGAGCCGGCCGAGTTCGGAATATACTTTCTCGGAAGCCTTCTCGCGGATGTGGCAGGTATTGAGGATGACGAGATCGGCATCGTCGACGCGGGCGGTCTCGACAAAGCCTTCGCCCGCCAGCGTGTCCGCCATGCGCTGCGCATCGTAGACGTTCATCTGACAGCCATATGACTTGATATGGAGCTTGCGGGGCAATTTCATGGAAACCGGAATGTTGCGTTGAAACGGCGTCGCTGCCGCCGTCTCAGGATTTATCGTCGTCCAGCGGGACGCAATAGAGTTCCAGCCGGTGGTCGACCAGCTTGTAGCCGAGTTTGCGGGCAATCTCGGCCTGCAACTTCTCGATCTCCTCGGAGGTGAATTCGATCACCTTGCCGTCGCGCAGGTTGATCAGATGGTCGTGATGGCTGTCGCGCATCTGCTCGTAGCGGGCGCGGCCCTCGCGAAAATCGTGCCGTTCGATGATGCCGGCATCCTCGAACAGCTTCACCGTGCGATAAACTGTCGAGATCGAAATCTTGTCGTCGACGGCGACACAGCGGCGGTACAACTCCTCGACGTCGGGATGATCCTCCGCTTCCGCCAGTACGCGTGCAATGACGCGGCGCTGCTCGGTCATGCGCATGCCGGTCGCCGCACAACGCGCTTCGATGCCGGTAGCGGTGAGCGCTGGGGAGGATTTGAGCGCGGTCATCTCGGGAGGTCACCTGGGTACTTTAGGCGGTTGGCGCTGATCATAACACGTTCTGCCATCGCGCAAATGTCACGACAAGTCGCGCCGCATCAGCAGTGCATTCAAGGCTTCGCCGCCGCCTTGCTGGTAATAGCGCTCGCGGCGGCCGACGACGCTAAATCCGGCCCGCTGATAGAGCCGGCGGGCCGGCTTGTTATTTTCTTCCACTTCCAGAAATACTGTCCGGATCCCCCGGCCGGCGAGGTGGCCCAGATGGGTCAAGAGCAGGGTGTTGGAAAGCCCGCGGCCGCGGTGGGTTCCGGCCACCGCAATTGACAGGATCTCGGCCTCGTCGGCCGCCATTCGCGACACCGAAAAACCGATGATTTTTCGCCTCATTCTGAGGCGGTGGACCAGCGTATTGCGCTCGCTCAGCAGGCGCTCGAATTCGTCTTCACCCCATCCCCGGTGAAAGGATGCGCTGTGGATTTGGGCAAGCGCCGCGGTGTCGCGGGGCCCGGCGGGTTCGACCACCGCCTGTTCATCGCCCCATAATCCAGAGAGCCACGAGATCATGGGGAAGCGGGCGGAGCGGTTCCTGCGAGCGGCCTGTTGGGCGCCTTGGCGTCGGGGGCTCGCAGATAGAAGGGGCGGGCTGGCGCCGTATTCGGGCTGACCGCAGCCCCAAGCCATCCCACCCAGGAGATGTCGGGCGCGGGCTGCATATCGACCTTGAACGGCGGAGCCGCGTGCGCAGGCCAGCGGTCAGCGATAATGCCGGCGGCATTTCCCACCAGAACCGGCGTGCCGAAACGCGAGGTGTCGAGCGCTTCCGCTATCGGCGCGACACGTGGCCTTACCAGCGCACTTCCATTGCCGCTGACGACCTGAAGATAGACGTGATCATGCCGGGCATCGATCGCAGAAACCACTGGATGTTCGGCGTTCCGGCTGACGATGGGCGCGGCATAGGCCGTCAATGTCGTGACGCCGACCACGGGAATGTTGGCGGCGAGCGCGATACCGCGTGCGGCCGATAGACCAACCCGAAGCCCGGTAAAGCTTCCGGGGCCGGTGGTCACAGCAATACGGTCAAGTTCCGTGAACGCGGTTCCTGATGCGGCAATCACGCGTCCGATCAGCGGCATCAACGCTTCGGCGTGGCCGCGTTTCATGGCCTGCGATTCCTGCGCGATCAGCTTGCCGGCCTCGGTGTCGAGCACCGCGGCGGCGCAGGCGTCAAGCGCTGTGTCGATGGCGAGGATCAGCATCGGGGAGCGAATAGCGAGTAGTGAGTAGCGAATAGAAGGGCAAGATCAGCCGCCGCTTGTCGTTCAGGACTGTTCGCTATTCGCCATTCGCTATTCGCCATTCGCCGTCTCACATCGGCCGCACTTCGGTCACCTCGGGCACGAAGTGCCGCAACAGGTTCTGGATGCCGTGCTGCAAGGTCGCCGTGGACGAGGGGCAGCCCGCGCACGATCCCTTCATGTTGAGATAGACGATGCCGTCCTTGAAGCCGCGGAAGGTGATGTCGCCGCCGTCATTGGCGACCGCCGGCCGTACCCGCGTTTCGATCAGGTCCTTGATCACCTCGACCGTCTCTGCATCGGCCTCGTTGAAGAATTCATCGGCTTCGTCCGCGGCCTCGTCACTGCCCGCACTGCCGTCAGCGAGCAATGGCGCGCCCGACATGTAATGTTCCATGATGGCGCCGAGGATCGCCGGCTTGAGGTGCTGCCAGTCGCTGTCGTCCTTGGTGACGGTGACGAAGTCCGAGCCGTAAAAAACGCTCGTGACCCCGGATACGCTGAACAGCCTTTCGGCGAGTGGCGAACGGCTGGCGGCTTCGCGGCTGGAAAACTCCATGGTGCCGTTGTCCAGCACGGTGCGCCCCGGAATGAACTTCAGGGTGGCGGGATTGGGCGTGGCTTCAGTCTGAATAAACATCGTTTTCTCCGGCATCGCCGGTTAAAGGCCGGCGTGTGAGGTCTGTCTATCAGATGGCGACGGGGAAAGCACGGTCAAGGGTGAAAATCCGGCCTGATAACAGCGGATTGGCGAGGCCTGAACGTTAAGAAAGCGCGTCGATTTCGGCGTCGCTGAGGTCGCCGGGAACGATCACGATCGGGATCGGGAAGGTACCGACGGCAGCGGTCATCGCGCTGATGAGCGGTCCTGGGCCCTCAGGGCCCGGATTGGCGGCCAGAACCAGGATGGCGATGTCGACATCCTTTTCGATCACGTCGATCACCTGCTCGGTCGGGTCGCCTTCGCGGATCACCCGCTCGGGTGTGATCGCGGCAATGCCGTTGGCGCGGCCGGCGGCACGATCGAGCGCGGCGTTGGCGTCCTCCACTGCCTCGGCGTGCATGATGTCGGCCACCCCCAGCCATTGCTGATTTTGGTCCTCGATCTCGACGATCCGGAGCATCACCACGCCACCGCCCGCCCGTATCGCCCAGCGGCTCGCATAATAAACCGCGCGATCCCATTCGGCGGTGTCGTCAACGATAACCAGGCATTTCGGCTTGTGACCCGTCTCGTAGCTGCGTCGCTGGGTGATCATGCATGTTCCGAAGCTGCAACAGGCAAATCATATGCTGCCATGGCGCGGCTATTCCCGACAAGCGGGGACGGCCATTTGTTTTCGCGGCGCAGCGAGAGTGCGCCGCGGTATTTTTTATACGGCTATGGAACTAACCCTTCCGGATAAAGCCGAGGATGTCTCTCGTAAGCTTCATGGTTTGGTCGGCGATGGCCCGCGCGCGGTCGGCGCCGTCGACCAGGATGGCATCGACATGGCCGGGGTCTGCGACCAGCCGCTTCATCTCGGACGCAATCGGCGACAGTTTTGTAACGCAAAGCTCAACCAGCGAATTCTTGAAGCTGGAGAACTGTCCGCCGCCGAACTCGCCGAGGATGTCGGCCTTGGTGCGGCCTGCCAGAGCGGCATAAATCCCGACCAGATTGTCGGCCTCGGGCCGGCTATCCAGGCCCTTTTCTTCCGACGGCAACGGTTCGGGATCGGTCTTCGCCTTGCGGATCTTCTGCGCGATGGTGTCGGCATCGTCGGTGAGGTTGATGCGCGAATTATCCGACGGGTCCGACTTCGACATCTTCTTGGTGCCGTCGCGCAAGGACATCACGCGCGTCGCGGGCCCGGTGATCAGGGGCTCGGGCTGCGGGAAAAACAAACCGTCATTGATGCCGTGGCCGCGGATCGAGTCACCGAAGTCGTTGTTGAACTTCTGTGCGATATCGCGCGACAGCTCGAGGTGCTGCTTCTGGTCTTCGCCGACGGGCACATGCGTGGCGCGATACAGAAGAATGTCGGCTGCCATCAGCACCGGATAATCATAGAGCCCGACGGAAGCGTTCTCGCGATCCTTGCCGGCCTTCTCCTTGAATTGGGTCATGCGGTTGAGCCAGCCGACCCGCGCCACGCAATTGAATATCCATGCCAGTTCGGTATGGCCGGTCACCTGGCTCTGGTTGAACACGATGTGCTTCTTCGGATCGATGCCGGAGGCGATGAAAGCCGCGGTGACCTCGCGGGTGTTGCGCGCGAGTTCCGTCGGGCCACCCCAGACGTCGATGCCTTGGGTGATCGCGTGCAGATCGACGACGCAGTAGAGGCAATTATGCGTCTCCTGCAATTTCACGAAATTGACGATGGCGCCGAGATAATTGCCAAGATGCAAATTACCGGTCGGCTGCACGCCTGAGAAAACCCGTTCAACAATCGCCATGGTCAGTTTCCGAAAGCCTTATATCGCGCTTGGCGCCGTCCATTGCCATGCAAGTCTTGCCCGCGCAAGCTTTCAAGCCCCGGTTTGGCGGAGCGCCTTGATCGCGTCAACCCAGCTGATCACGCCGAGCAGGGCCAGAAACAGGCCATAAACCGCCATTCCACCCGCAATCAGCGTGGCTACCAGCAACACATGCAAAGGTGCGGACGCGCTGGCGGCGGATGCCAGCGCTAACGGGGCCAACAGCCAGAGCAGCCCGCCCATCGCAAGCGCTGCCGCCACAATGCGCGGCAGCCGGCTTCGCGCTGCGACATCGATCGAGAAGCCAAACGTGGCAAGGCCGTGCCGGATCAACACCAGCGCGCTGCTCCAGGCGCCAATTGCGATCGAGGCCGCGATACCGCGAACGTCGAACAATCGGCCGAGCACGATTGCAAGAACGACCGTGACTGCAAGGCCTTTGAGGGTTGCCCATAGCGGCGTTGACGTATCGCCGCGGGCGAAGAACGCCGGCGACAGCGCCTTGATCAGCACCTGGGCCGGCAGGCCGAGTGCAAGCCACAGCAGCGCACGCGCGGTGCCTGCGGTATCGCTCGTTGCAAAGGCGCCATGTTCGAACAAGAGCCGCACCACCGGCTCGCTCAGCGCCATCAATCCCAGCGTCGCCGGCAGAGCCAGGCCAACCGCGAGTTCAAGGCCACGCGACTGGGCGTGCGTCATCGCGCTTCGGTCGCTGGTGCGTACCGCGCGCGCCAGCTCGGGCACCAGCACGGCGCCGACGGCAACGCCGACGATGCCGAGCGGCAATTCGATCAGGCGATTGGCGAAATAAAGCCATGACACCGCCGAGGGCGAGGTTGATGCGACGATGGCGCCGGCCACGATGAGCAGTTGCGGGCCGGCGCCGGCCACCATGCCGGGGATGGCCTTGGCGAAAAAACCGCGCATCTCTCGATCAAACGTGACGCGCAGCGGTGTGGCAAAATGGTTGCCGCGCGATCGCAGGACAAGGATGAGCAATTGCAACAGTCCCGCAATCCCAACCGTGGCGGCGATCGCGAGCGCCGCATCTGACGCATCCCATCGTTTGAAGGTCAGAACGATCATCACCGCGATCAGGGCGCTATTGAATAACAACGGCGCGAACGCGGTCAGCGCGAACCGGCCGTGCGCATTCAACAGCGCCATCGTCACCGTCGCCGGTCCCGCGAAGGCCAGGTAAGGGAGCATCAGGCGTGCGTCGTTCACGGCAAGGTGCAACGTTGTTTCGCCGGCAAAACCGGGCGCCAACGCCGTGATGATCCAGGGCATCAAAAAGCCAGCCAGCGCGGTTATCACCATCAGCGCCGCGCTGATGGTGCCGAGCACGCGACCGGCAAAGGCGCTGGCGGCGGCTGGCCCTTTTGTCTCCTGGACCGAGAGCCAGATCGGCACCAGTGCGTTATTCAATGCGCCTTCCGTCAACAGTCGCCGCGCGACGTTGACGAGCTGAAACGCGACCAGAAATGCGTCAGTAACGGGACCCGCGCCCAATAAGGCTGCGACCATGGCATCGCGCGCAAAACCAAGCAGGCGCGAGGCCAACGTCCCCGTCGAGACCGTGAGAAACGAGCGAATCATGGGCTTTTATAGCAGAGGCGCCGATTTGAGTTTGCTTGGGGCGCAGGGATCGTGATAGGCGGCTACCACCCGTCAACCGCCTTGGGAAAGATAATGACCGCAGCGAAATACGACGTGCTCGGAATCGGCAATGCCATTTTCGATGTGCTGGTGCAGACCGACGAGGGTTTTCTGAGCCGTCACGGCATGACCAAAGGCGGCATGGCGCTGATCGATCAGGATCGCGCGAGCGCGATTTACAGCGACATGGGACCAGCGACCAAGATGTCGGGCGGGTCGGCGGCCAACACCATTGTTGGTATCGCCAGCCTGGGCGCTCGCGCTGCTTATGTCGGAAAAGTCAGGGACGACGAGGTCGGCCGCTTGTATACGCATGATATCCGCGCCGCCGGCGTCGCTTTTGAGACCAAGCCCGCAGGTAGCGGCCCCGCGACCGGCTGCTCCTACATTCTGGTGACGCCCGATGGCGAGCGCACGATGAACACCTACCTCGGTGCGGCGCAGGAATTGATGCCGGCCGATATCGATGCCGATCAGGTTGCCGCTTCCGCGTTTGTTTATCTCGAAGGCTATTTGTGGGACCCCAAGAGCGCCAAGGAAGCGTTTGTGAAAGCGGCGACAATCGCGCATCAAGCCGGCCGTCAGGTTGCATTGACCCTTTCGGATTCGTTTTGCGTGGACCGTTATCGCAGCGAGTTTGTCGAGCTGATGCGCAACGGCACGGTCGATCTGGTCTTCGCCAATGAGGCCGAACTGCATTCGTTGTATCAGGCGTCCGATTTCGAGACGGCATTAAAGCAATTGCGCAACGATATCGGCCTTGCGGCGGTGACACGAAGCGAAAAGGGCTGCGTTGTTGCGTCAAAGGATGGTGTGACGGCGGTGCCGGCTTTCCCGGTCAAAAAAATCGTCGATACCACGGGCGCGGGCGATCTGTTCGCGGCAGGCTTTTTGTTCGGCCTTTCGCGAAACGCCGGCCATGAGAATGCCGGGCGCCTCGGCGCGCTCGCCGCCGCTGAAGTTATTCAGCACATCGGCGCGCGCCCGCAGGTGTCGCTGAAAGAACTGTCACGGCAAAACGGCCTGCCGGTGTAGCCGTTGGAGGACGAATACCCTCCAAGATCTCCAGTCGGCTCTCTCCCCTTTCTGGAGAGGGGAGTATCACGAACTCCGGCGTAAGCGGCTCACCCCTCCCTAACCCTCCCCCGCAAGGGGGGAGGGAGCGGAGAAGCGCGCAGTTAGTCGTCACGCCGCTCTTTGGCCTGCCGCATCGAGTCCGGCATAGACGCCACGTTCGAAGCCGGCAAAGGCCTCCAGACATTTTCCGTCCGCAAACGGCAACACCTGCATCAGGATCACGCCGGTCACGTCGCGTGCCGGATCGATCCAGAAATAGGTATTGGCAAGACCCGCCCAGGCGAGGCTACCCGGGCTGCGGCCTTCAGGCGTCTTTGCGGTGTTGATCAGGAACGAAAGTCCCCACTTCTTGACCATGCCCGGATAGAGGTCGACATCGTTGGTGTAAGGCGGCATCGCCGAAACCATCTTGGTCACCACGAGGTCCCCGATATTGTTCTGGCTCATGGTGGCGACGGTTTCAGGCTTGAGTACCTGATTGCCGTTGCCGCGGCCCTTGTTGAGGATCATCTGGGTGAACTTGATGTAGTCACCCGCGGTGCCGTAAAGGCCGCCGCCACCCATGTGAAATTCCGGATTTTGTTCGAGCTCAAACGGGAAGGTCTCAAGTTTTCCGTCCGCTCCGCGCGCATGCATGCCCACGAGTCGCTTGCGCATCGCGTCGGTCAATTTGAAGCCGGTGTCGTTCATGCCGAGCGGTGCAAACAGATGGTCGCGCAAGTATGCATCAAGCTTCTTGCCGCTCACGGCCTCCACCGCCTTGCCGACAAAATCGATATTGGTGCCGTATTCCCAGCGCGTGCCAGGGTCCGAGGCGACAGGGGTTTTCAGAGCGGCATTCTGGCAGGTGATGATGCCCGGGATACCGGCCTTCGTCAGATAAGTCGCCATGTCACCGTTCCACATGTCGTAGCAGAAGCCTGCGGTGTGGGTCATCAGTTGCCGAAGCGTGATTGGATTTTTGGCGGCCCGCAGCTTTGGCTCGCCCTTGGCATCGAATCCTTCCAGCACTTGCGGCGCGGCGAGATCGGGCAGCAGCTTGCCGATCGGCGCGTCGAGGGAAAGCTTGCCTTGTTCGACGAGTTGCATCGCTGCCGCTGTCGTGATCGCCTTGGTCATCGAGGCGATCCAGAACACACTATCGGTCGTCATGGTGTCTGGCTTGGACAGGTCACGTTTGCCGAACGCGCCCCGATAGATCACCTCTTTGCCGTTGGCGGCTACGGCGACAACGCCGGGAATTTCCACAGCGTCACTTTTCTGGCGCAAGATCTGGTCGATCTGGGCTTGGCTATGCATGGGATTCCTCCAGGTTATTTTTTGAAACGGTTAATCTTCCTCCCCGGTGTTGTCCCCCGCAAGCGTGGCGTAGCCGGGTCGCGATCTCGTGACCTTCGTTCAACTTGACTGGGGATCAAGGCAAAGCCGCCATAATTTTCAACGAATCCGGCCGCATCGTTGGCGATATCAGGCTGATCGCCGCCATGGATGTGGCGTGGCCTGAAACCGGCCTTCCAGTAATGCGTTCAGATCAAAGCAAAAATGCAGCGCGAATGTTGCATTTGGTCCTCGATGGGATCAAATGAGCCGGGATGGGTGGCGTAAAGGAGATGTCATGATCTCGACCTGGAGCGAATGGAAGCGGTATCCGCGCGTTGGGCGTGGCGAAAACCTCGAAGCCCCGATCTCGCCTGGCATCTATGAAGTCCGCTTCACCGCCACCGGTGCACTGCATTCGTTTGAAGCGGTCGACAACGTTGCCCAGGCACTGGCGCTGTTGCCCGCCGGTTCCAGATCCTGGTTTAGCCGTCGTGGACCGGCGGAAACGCCTGACCTTGAGTATCGTACCTGCGCAACGTCCACCAAGGCGGATGCCAAGGCTGCGGCTGACCGCATGATCGGGCGGCGCGAAACCTATATGAGCGGCGCTGCCTGATTTCCGCCCCGGCCGCCCTTCGTTCCACGGTCTGCATATCAACGTCTTGCAAGTTTGTTTGATACGGCCTGCGCCCGTGCGGGCGGTGCATTGCGGCCGGTTTCGGCCTATATCTTGTATAAAACCAGAGCAGAAAATCCGAGGAGCTACGCCATGACCCCGACCGTCGCTGCACGCGCCTCCCAACCCTCCGCCCCGTCGCTGCGCGATCGCCTGAAGGACGCCTCGCTGCTGCGCGAGCAGTGCTACATCGATGGCGCCTGGGTCGGAGCGCCGGCCAACCCGGTGACCAATCCGGTCAACGGCGTCGAGCTTGCAAAGGTGCCGAAGATGAGCACGGCGGAAGCGACCCAGGCGGTGGAAGCCGCCGAGCGGGCGTTTCCGGCCTGGGCCAAGCTCACGGCCAAGCAGCGCTCCAACATCCTGCGCAAATGGTTCGACCTGATTGCCGCCAACCGTGAAGACCTCGCGCTGATCCTGACGTCGGAGCAGGGCAAGCCATTGTCCGAAGCGTTGGGCGAAGTCGATATCGGCGGCGCCTATGTCGAGTTCTTCGCGGAGGAGGCGCGGCGCGTCTATGGTGAAACCATCCCGACGCAGAGGCCGGACGCGCGGCTGTTGGCGATCAGGCAACCGATCGGCGTGTGCGGCGCGATCACGCCGTGGAATTTCCCATGCTCGATGATCACCCGCAAGGTTTCGCCGGCGCTCGCCGCGGGCTGCACCGTGGTGCTGAAACCTGCCAACGAAACCCCGCTCACGGCATTGGCACTGGTGGCGCTCGCCGAGAAGGCGGGCGTGCCCAAGGGCGTGTTCAATATCCTCACCGGCAATTCGTCGGCGATCGGCAAGGTGTTGTGCGAACATCCCGCCGTGCGCTTTGTCGGCTTCACCGGCTCGACCGAAGTCGGCAAGATTCTTTATCAGCAGGCCTCGGTCGGGGTGAAGAAACTCGGATTGGAACTTGGCGGCAATGCGCCGTTCGTGGTGTTTGACGATGCCGATATCGATGCTGCGGTCGAAGGCGCGATGGTCTCGAAATATCGCAACATGGGTCAAACCTGCGTATGCGCCAACCGCATCTACGCCCAGGACAAGATCTACGACCAGTTCGTCGAGAAGCTCTCCAAGAAGGTCGCGGCCATGAAGATCGGCGACGGCACCGAACAAGGCGTGACCCAGGGCCCGCTGATCAACATGGACGCGGTCGACAAGGTCGAAAAGCATATCGCGGACGCGGTCAAGGGCGGTGCGAAGATTGTTACCGGCGGAAAACGCCACGCGCTGGGCGGCACTTTCTTCGAGCCGACCGTCCTCTCCAATGTCGCGCCTGATGCGCTGGTGGCGCACGAGGAAACCTTCGGGCCTTTGGCGCCGGTGTTCCGCTTCAAGGATGAGGCTGAGGTGATCGCGATGTGCAACAATTCGCCGTTCGGACTCGCCTCTTATTTCTATTCGCGCGATCTCGGACGAGTCTGGCGGGTCGCCGAAGCGCTGGAGTCGGGTATGGTCGGCGTCAATACCGGCCTGATCACGACTGAAGTCGCGCCCTTCGGCGGCGTCAAGGAATCCGGCCTCGGCCGCGAAGGCTCGCATCACGGCATGGAAGAATATGTCGAGATCAAATACGTGATGATGGCGGGCGTCTGACGTCACCGGCGCATTTATAACTGAGTCGCAAGGGGCCTAGAGTCCCAGCGTCACTTCGGCCCAGTGCACGATAACCTCGCTGTTGAGGAATTCGATGACGCTGGGCTCGAGCGCTTTGGGACCGTCATGAGCGATGGTCGCGGTTGCGACGATCGCGTCGCAGCGGTCGTTGAACGCAATTGCCAGCACCGAACCCGGTGCGTGATAGGGTTCGGTGACGGTGTAGGCGCGGCTGCGGCCCTTCATCCAGGCGATTTTGATCTCATGGCCGGGACCCAAAACGGAAGGCTTGCCGTCCATCAGGTTGAAGTCGCTCAAGCGATCGAGTTCGTTGTCGTCGGAGACGCCGGTCAGGCAATTGCAAAAGCCGATCTTGGGGCGGATGTAGATGTTGACCTCAGCGCCGCAGTCGGTGGCCTCGCAACGGAAGGCCTTGCCCTCACCCCATTCGTCGGTTGGAAACGGCCACTTTACCTCGGCAAACTTCGGATGGCTCGGTGGCGCCAGCGCTTTGCTTTGGACCAGCATCGGCCATCCGAAGAATACCGACAGGCCTGCGAATGCCCCGAGCGAGAGGCCCAGGATCACGGCAATAACGGCACTTCGGTTTCTGGTCATGCTCTAGTTACTCGCGACGAAGGTCCTTGCGGCGGCCAGCGTCGGCCGATCGGAATCTGATCCTGACGCAAGCGTCAGCAGCTTTTCATAGTTTGCTTTCGCGGCCGCCGTGTCGCCAAGCGCTTGGGCTGCCTTTGCCGCGCCAACATAACCGTTAAAGCGGTTCGGTTCCTTGGCCTTGGTGGCCTCGAACGCCGCCAGCGCCTCCTTCGCCATGCCGCGATCCAGCAGCATGAAACCATAGAGCTCGCGGGCGGGCATGAGCGGCCCGGGCGTAACCGGCGCTTTTTCGGTCCTGTCTTCCGCATCGGCCGCAGCGCTCATGGCCGCCAGAGCCTCATCGTATTTGGCACCGGCATAAAGGATCCAGGCGTTCGCAGTCTGCGCCTGGACGTCAACCTGACCGGCCCAGTAATCATTCCTGGCGGCCCGCAACTGGTCGCGAATTTCAGTGAGCTTGTCGGCATCTAGCCTCGTGGCCGAAGGATTACCGGAGCGGGCGGCGCCGATCGCGCGCGCGAAGTAAGTGATCGCCATCACCTGCGGAAAATTATTCGGCTTGATGTCGAGCTGGGCCGCGCCTTTCCAGTCGCCGCGTTCCATCACGTAACGGGCTGGCGCAGCGGCGCGGGAAAAAGCGCCTCCAAAGGAATCGGGACCGGGGGTTATGGTCTCGATCTGGTCGATGACGTTGCGTGCCTCCCGGTCCTGTCCGAGTTGCAGATAGGCATAGACCATATAGTCGTCGGCATGCAGATGCTCGCCGGCTTCGTGGCTCGCCTCGGCTGCCCGCGCGGAGGCAAGATTGGCCGCAATCGATTCCTTCCAATAGCCGACGCGCGTGAAAATATGCGACGGCATATGTTGGGCATGCGGAGCTTGCGGCGCGATCTTCGAATAGCGGAGCGCCGCCGTCAGCCCTTTGGCGGCTATCGGCGGATAATCGTAGAGATGGATCAGGTAGTGAGCCACGCCGGGGTGCATCGGCTGGCGCTGCCAGATCGGCTCTAGAATGGCGGCGCCCTTGAGCTGGTTCGCGTAGGTCTTGTCGGCAGGCGAGGCCGCCACATTGAGCGTGATCGCGTAGAAGATCTGGGCCTCGTCGTCATCGGGGTATTTCGCGGCGAGCGTTTCCATTTTCTTCAAATAGGACTGCACCCGCGCCTGCTGCGGCAGCTTGTCGTAGTCGACATACATGACCGAGAGCGCGTCGATGTAATCTCGCTCGCGCTCGCTGTTGGCGCCGATCTCTTTTGCCTTCTCGATCGCAGAAAGCCCAAGTGGAAGATTAGGCGCGGGGATCGCGCCGTGCGGATTGTTCAACAGCGACAGCGCAATGCCCCAATAGGCGATGGCGCAATTGGCGTCGGCCTTGATCGCCTCCTCGTAAATCTCCTTCGATTCGGCATACCAGAACGAGTGCTGGTAACGCATGGCGCGGTCAAACCGCCGCTGCGCCACTTCGTTGCATGTGGTCGCGAAATGCACCTTGCCGAGCTTCTGATCGGCTTCGTCTTGCGCCAGCGCCGGCGGGCAAGCTCCGAACGTCGCAGTGGCGGCAAGGGTCATAGAAAGGGTCGCGGCAAACCAAAATTCACGCATGATGTTCCCCTTTGCGTCCGAAGAGAGCGTGAAATTAAGACCCGAGTACGTCCGACAATCATAGACCGCCATGGTCGCCTTCTCAACGCGCTCGCCTGATATGTTCCGGTCATAAGGGCGCGAGCAGCAGATTTACCGCCTGAGCACGCCGATCAGGCGATTGGCGAAGGTCAGCCGCTCGGCCATCACCATGACGAAAAACGTCAGAAGTTTCTGGCTGAGTGCCGGATTTTCGGTCTTGATCGCCTCGAACTGGTTCACGCTCAGGACATAAAGAACGCTTGCGACCTCGGCCTGGATGGTGGCGTTGCGCGGCGCTCGGGCCACGAGGCCCATCTCTCCGACGGTCGTATAACGGCCGAGACTTCGTACCCGCGTGAGGCCACCATCGCCCGCCGGGATCATCACGCCAACGCGCCCGTCGAGAATGAAGTGCATGGAATTGGCGGCATCCCCGGCATTGACGATGATCTCGCCGGCATCAACCTCGAGGCGTTCGCAGCGATGGATCAATTCCATCGCGTCTTCCTCGGATCCGAGAATGCGCACAAACCAGTCGCGAAGTGAGGCTTCCTCGTCGTCGCGGCCCTCATGCTGTGCGACGATCTCGTTTTCGCACCACTCCAAAGCATGATCCAGTTCCGGCATGATGCTGACTTCGCCGGAGACGAACTCGCTCGATCGCAGCGTTTTCTCCGTCGCCGCCTGAAGATTGACCAGAACCAGCCTGATGCCGCGGTCGTTCGCCGTGCGTTTGATCTGGGCGAAACTGTAGGCGGCGGAGGAGTCGATACCGGTCACCAGCTTGAAGTCGAATACCAGGAAGCGGCATTCCGGGTGACGCGCCAGAAGCGCCTTGACATGCTGATAGAGGCGATTGGCCGAGCCGAAGAACAGATAGCTTTGCAGGTTCAGGCCCTGCACGCTGCCGCCGTGCGCGGCGAGCACCGCGAGTTGCTCGCGGGAGCGGTCGAGCGAGCTTCGATATTCTGAACCGTCGAAACTGAATTTGATGGAATCAATACGCGAGGCGCTCAAGGCAAAGGTCGCGCATCCGATGACGACGCCGATCAGGATGCCGGCAATAAAGCCCCATTCCACGATGATGACGATGATCGCCAGCAGTGACACATATTCGGTGACGGAAAGCCGCCGCCGCGACTGAACGATCCATTTGTGGAGCGCATCGACCCCGAGGTAGATCAGGAGGCCGCCGAGCACGAATTTCGGCATATAGCCAAGAATTGACGGAGCAAAGACCAGCATCAACAGCGAGATCGCAGCCACCGTCAGCCCCGACAGCGGGCCGGTGCCGCCGCTGTTGAAGCTCAGGACGGACCGGCTGATGGAAACGCAGCCGGGATAGCCTCCGAAGGCGCCTGTGAGCATGTTGGCAAGGCCAGTGACGTTGAGCTCGCGCTCCAGATTGGCTTCGCGATGCGTGGCAACTTCGATGCCGGTGGTGTTGAACAGCGTGGATGATGCCGTAACGAAGATGACCGCGATGAAATTGCCGGAAAGATCCGGCAGCAGGTGCCAGGGGTAGTTGTGCAGCCCATCGATGCTCCAGGGCGACATGAACGTCACGCTGGGGGGCGGCTGAAAGGTCCAGCCGGCGGCCTGCGCCTCTGCCAGCGATATGCCGGCCAGCCAGAACACGACATGGGTCGCGATCACGCCGCCGATGAGTATGGCCGGCAGTCCAAACGACGAACGGGAGCGGTGCCAGGTCATATAGAGTATGACGGCCATGACACAGGCGGCCGCAAGCTTGGACAGCGTGAGGAGATCTTCGAACTGGCCCAGCGTTGCAAATTGCAGGCGCTGGCCGGTGATGACGCGGACCGCGCCAAGAAGGATCAAACAGCCCGTCGCGCCGAGAAAGCCGCCGACCACCGGATACGGCACGTAGCGGATCGCGCGGCCCATGCGCGTCATGCCGAAGCAGCACAGCACGATACCGGTCAGCATTGTCGCCAGTGCGAGCGTGATCAGGACGGGTGCGAGCAGCGGCGCGGATGGATCGGCCGCCAAGATGCGCTCCACCAGGGACGAGGCCAGAATGCCGGTCATGGCCGCGGTGGAACTCTCGGGTCCCGAGACCGCAAACGGCAGCGAACTCCCGGCCGCGACCACGCCGGCGAGAATCGCGGACGAAATGAACGTCGCGGCGACGCCGTAAGATAGATAAGGCGCGAGGGGACCTGCGAAGATCAGCAGCGCATATGACAGTCCGAAGGTGACGGTCAAAACGCTGGCGGCGCTGCCGCCCAGAATGTCCTTGAGCACCACCCGCAGCGGCAGCCTGGTGCCCGCTTTCCGAAGTTCGTATTCCATCTCAGCGCGCACCGTTCACGAGCTTCGGAAAGTCATGGTCGCTGGCATGGTTATAATCCCGGGGCCGCTTTTCCATTTGAAACCTATCGCTCCAATACCCGGCGGGTGACGGCTTGGTGAAAATCAAGCGGACCGGGCACAGTCACGCCGAGCGCTTCCAGATGCTCTGGGGTTGATTTGAAGAAATAGTCGATAACGAATTCGAACTCCGAATCCGTCATCTCTCTGACGGTCAGGGTCATCGGCCGGCGCTTCCTATCTTCAGTTCGACGCCGGTGACGCGGCGATAGGCTTCGAGATAGCGTTGGCTGGTCGCATCCACCACGCTGGCCGGCAACGGCGGCGGGGGAGCTTCGCCGTTCCAGCGGCCCGCGCGGCGTTCGCCATCGAGATGATCGCGCAGCGGCTGCTTGTCGAAGCTCGGCTGCGGCTGACCGGGTTTGTAGACGTCCACCGCCCAGAATCGCGAACTGTCGGGCGTCATCACCTCGTCGATCAGGATGATGCGGCCGTCGGCGTCGCGGCCGAATTCGAATTTGGTGTCGGCGATGATGATGCCGTGATCCCTGCTGGTTTTTTCGCCGAGCGTGTAGACCGTGCGCGTCAAGCTCTCCAGCGTACGGGTCACATCATGGCCGATGATCTCGCGCATCCGCGCAATCGTGATGTTCTCGTCGTGGCCGGTTTCGGCCTTGGTGGCCGGGCTGAAGATGGCCGGTTCAAGTTTGCCGCTTTCCAGCAAGCCGGACGGCAGCCTCTCGCCCGCGAGCGTGCCGTGCGCGGCATATTCCTTCCAGGCTGATCCCGAAAGATAGCCACGGATCACGCATTCGATCGGGAAGACCTTGGTGCGCTTGCACAACATCGCCCGGCCCTCAAGCGAGGCGCGGTGGGCCTTCAACGCCGGCACTTCGCCGGTAATGACATCGGCGTCGGCGCTGATCATGTGATGCGGCACGACGCCTTCAAGCTTGTTGAACCACCAGGCGCTGATCTGGGTCAGCACCGCGCCCTTCATCGGGATGGTCTCGGCCATGACCACGTCGAAGGCGGAGATGCGGTCGGTGGTGAGCAGCAGCACGCGATCCTCACCAACGGCATAGATGTCGCGGACCTTGCCGCGCCCGATCCGGGGAAGGGGCAAGTCGCTCGCAAGCATGGTGGTCATTTAATCTTACTTTCGGAGACGGCCCGCGAGACCCGCGGCGGCAGGATTGGAATAGAGACGGCTCACTCCGGCAGCGGAATGAATTCGTGCTCGTTCGGGACGGCAGCAAAGCGGCCGGACTTCCAGTCCTGCTTGGCCTGCTCGATCCGCTCTTTACTGGATGACACGAAGTTCCACCAGATATGACGCGGGCCTTCGAGGGCATCTCCCCCGAGAAACATCATGCGTGTCGGCCTCACGGTTTTGACCGTGATGCGGTCGCCGGGACGGAACACCAGCAGGCGGGGACCTTCGTAGCGCTCGTTGGCGATTTTGACCTCGCCGTCCACGATATAGATGGCGCGCTCTTCGTGATCAGCGTCCAGGGGGACGCTGACGCCTGGCTCCGCCGTCACCTCGACATAAAACCAGGGAGAGACCATCGCGACCGGCGATGAGGCGCCAAAGGAACTCCCTGCGATCACGCGCGCGGTAAGGCCGCGGTCGCTGACGACCGGAAGATCAGATGCCGCGTAGTGCTGGAAGGTCGGCGCGATTTCCTCCTTGCCTGCGGGAAGCGCGATCCAGCTCTGCAAGCCGAGCATGTTCTGGCCACTCTCGCGCTGAAGGTCCGGTGTGCGCTCGGAATGGGCGATGCCGCGGCCCGCGGTCATCAGGTTCATCGCGCCGGGCTGGATTTCCCTGATATTGCCCTCGCTGTCACGGTGCATGATGCTGCCGTCGAACAGGTAGGTGACGGTGGCAAGGCCGATATGGGGATGCGGGCGCACGTCCATGCCCTTGCCGGACACGAACTGCACCGGACCAAAATGGTCGAAGAAAATGAAGGGGCCGACCATCTGCCGTTTGCCATGCGGCAACGCGCGGCGAACTTCAAAGCCGTCGCCGAGGTCGCGGGTGCGCGGCACGATCACAAGCTCCAGCGCGTCGCAGGACAAGGGATCGCCAAGGATCGGGTCGTTGGAGGGCTGCCAGCTCATGGGATCTTCCGTTGCTTGTTAATCTTGATCTTCATTCCGCCGCCGCGATACGTGGCCGTCCGACATAACCTGTCGAATCGCCGAACCGCTCGACCATCACGGCCGGCAGGTCCTTGCCCTTGTTCGTCACACAGCCGCCGGAGCGCACGGCGTAGCGATCCTGATGCGCCAGATGCGAAGGCGCCGTGCCCGCTTGCAGCGTTCGTGCCGCATCCATGATCAGTTTGCGAAAATGCATGATGCCTAAATCTGTGGGCCCGAGATGCTCGCGGGTACGGTCGGCGATCGGGCCCTGGCTGTCCTGCACGGCGGCGTCCTGTTCTGAGACACCTTGGATGCCGGTGTAGCTTTTGGTCTTCTGAAGTTTTCGATCGATTAGGTAGTCGTTGGATTTGTTGCGGAGCGGCACGTAGTTCTCATCCACCACGGCCATCACGCCGTTGCCATTGGCGTAGCCCTCCCGCTCGGCCTCGGTCAGCGGGCGCTCGGGATTCCAGGCGTAGGTGTAGATCCAGCAATTGGTATCGGACACGGGTACAAAGCTCTGGCCGAAAATATTCTCGCCCGGCATGGAGCTCGGCGCATAGCTATGCACCGGCATCAGGTATTGGGCGATGCGCCAGTAGATAGTGTCGCCGCCGGTGAGCCGGCCGCCCGCGATCGCAAGTCCCGCGTCATGGGCAATGGTCTTGATGACGGGGCGGGGGTCTTCGGCGATCCAGCGCATGTGGTCGGTATTCATGCGCGCCAACGGATTGACGAAGTGTTTCTTGATTTCGAGGATTTCGTTCTCTTCCTTGTCGAAACTCAAATGCGCGAAGGTGAAGTGCGCGGTGTCGATCGATCCTTCCAGCGCCTGCACCCAGTTGCAGTCCTGCCATTTCTTGGTGACGTAGCGGTGCGAGGGCGGCACCAGCGCCATCTCCAGATCGGGTAATTCCGGCACCGCGCCCGCTGGACCCATATAGGCCCACACCATGTCGCCCCATTCGCGCACCGGATAGGACTTGGTGCGGATCAGATCCTTGGCGTTCAGATCAGGATAGGACGTCGGCATATCGACACAAGCGCCGTCGGTGTCGAATTTCCAGCCGTGATAGACGCAACGGATGCCGCATTCCTCGTTCCGGCCAAGCCAGAGGTTGGCGCCGCGATGCGGACAATACTGGTCGATGACGCCGACCACACCGCGTGTATCGCGGAAGGCGAGCAGTTCCTCGCCCATGACGACAATTTTTTTCGGCGGACCATCTGCTTCCGGCAATTCCTCCGACAGCAACACCGGCAGCCAGAACCGCCGCAGCAACTCGCCCATGGGAGTTCCCGCGCCGCTTTCGGTGAGGAACCGGTTGTCTTCCGCACGGAGCATCGGGGCATCCTCCGAAATTTATTTTCGATTTTGACGCAAAGCTTGGCGCAGGCAAGGCAAGGCGTCAACGCTCATCAGGATGGCCGCTCTCCCTTCACGGTGACGCGGGTGCCGGATCGGGTATGCGGCCAGTAATCCCACATCGCGCGATGCTGGGTGCAGCGGTTGTCCCAGAACGCAACGGCGCTTTCTGTCCAGCGGAAGCGGCACTGGAACAACGGGTTTTCCGCGTGCTGGTAGAGATAAGCGAGGATCGCGTCGCTTTCGTCGCGGGGAATGCCGACGATATAGCGGGTGAAGCCGCGGTTGACGTAGAGCGCCTTCTTGCCCGTCACGGGGTGGGTACGCACGACCGGATGCTCGGCGCTGGGATAACTGGGCTTGTCGGCGACGCCGAAGTTGGCATAAAGCCCGCGATAGGTGCTCTCGCCATCGTGCATCGCGGTGAGGCCGGAGAGGTAGGCTTTCATGCGATCCGACAGCGCCTCGTAAGCCGCGTACATGCTGGCAAACAGCGTATCGCCGCCATGGGGTGGACACTGCTTGATGTAGAGGATCGAACCCATCGGCGGCTCAAGGTCGCAAGAGACGTCGGAGTGCCAGCCCTCGCCATTGGCGCGCGGCGAATCCTTGTCGGCATGGATTTTCATCAGCGCAGGATCGCCTTCGTTCGGCGCGGCGGGGTGAATATGCAGTTCGCCGAATTTGCGGCCGAAGGCGAGATGCTGGTCGGGCGAGATGCGCTGATCGCGGAAGAAGATCACGAGGTTTTCGGCCAGCGCGCGATGGATTTCGTCCATCTGCCGATTCGAGCGCGCATCGTCCGAGACGAGTTGTCCGATGTCGACGCCGGAAATTTCCGCGCCGATGATCGGGGTGAGCTTTTCGACCGCGATGGTCTCAAAGGGCTCGCTCTCCCCAGTGGTGTGCCGATAGCGCGGTCCCTGCTTGCCTGACAGCGAGCTCATGCGTTTCCTCTAGGACTCGTTGTGGAGACGGTAAGGTCGTTTCGTCTCGCTTGGCGGCAAGCTTGGCGCAGGTCAAACGGGGCGTCAACGCAACTTTTCTCGCGGTGCGAAATCGCACCCGCCTGTCATTGCGAGCGCTAGCGAAGCAAGCCAGAGCTTACGCGCCCGATCTGGATTGCCTCGTCGCTTACGCTCCTCGCAATGACGCAGAGCTGCACTCTCGCAACGCATTGCGCCCGAGTCTTGCATGAACCTTTTGCCCCCGAAACGGAGGGCGTGGGGAATGCCGGGCGCCCATCGCACCCGCAGCCTCATGTGCAAAATGTAAAAAGCACACGAGTTAGTCACCACGGTCGCGCCGGGAAACCCGGCATTCCCGCACGCGAATGGTTTTAACGGGTTCCTTCGTGCTCTTCCTGGTGATCGGGCTTTCTTGTCACCATCGCCAGCGGAATCATTCCGCCAACTTGATATCAGCGTCGAGATATCGGAACCACACGACTTCGCCGTCCGCTTGCTCACGCATTCGTCTATGCGTCAGCCCACGTCCATCGCATCCCGCGCCAACGTTTCGTGACGACCGCGAAGCGCCCCTCTTGATTGGGCACGAGATGGCGCGAGCTTCTAAAGGTGATTTGCCCGACGGCGAAAGCGGGAAATTTTTGCAAGAAGGGATGGACAGACGCGAGGGGGCGACACGACGTGATTTGCCCGTCGGGCAACTCAGGGCGCGGCTTTGACGACGTAAGTGACTCGCTGGCAGGGAGGACCGAAGCCCCGCGACTCACACATTGAAGTTTCTTTTAGGAACCAAGGTCGGAACCCCGGTTCGCACCCGCAATTGGTCAAGTGCGTTTTGCAACCAAGAGGAGAAACGCCATGACCAAGATCAAGCTGATTGGCGCCGCTGTGGTTCTTTCGACCATGCTCGTCGGACCCGCGATGGCCGAGAAACCCGTCCATGCGAGCCACTCCGGTCAGAGCACCTATTGCGCGACGATCGAACCGGGAAATCCATACAGCCCCGTGTACGATTACGAAGGATGGAGCGGCTGGCGGGCGAGGGGTGGCTGGGACAGCCGGGGTGACGACGCTTGCGCCCGTAACCCGATGTATTCGGGAGGCGCTGCGTTCTAGCCGCGCGAGAACAAGTACGGCCTCAGCCCATGGGGCAGTGGCTGAGGCCGCCTGGATCAACCCGGCTCCATGCCTTTGGCCTTGATCACGGCCAGCGCCGACGGGGCGGCGAGAAATTTGATGAAGGCCTTGGCGACATCGGCCTCTTTGGTCGCGGTCGCCGCTGCCGCAGAAAAGTAAGTGTAGGATTGAATATCCGGTGGCAGCGGTCCGACAAGCTCGGCGCCCGCATACGGTAAAATCTCGCTGATCTGGGTCATGCCGATTTCGACCTCGCCCGATGCGGCCGCTTCGCCAGCGGCGCCTTGCAAGGATTTGAGTCTGGGTTTCAGCTCGTCGGCGATGCCGAGTTTCTCGAACAACGTCTTGAGATAGGCACCGGTCGCGCCCGCTCCCGTAAAGCCGATGGACTTGGCATTGAGCAGGGCCTGTTTGAATGCCTCGGTCGTGCTGATGTCGGGTTTGGGGGCGCCCTTGCGAATTGCAACGCCGATTCCCGAATGCGCGATGGTGGTCGCAGGCAGTTCGATCTTCCCGCTTCCGGCAAGGCTGTCGGTGACCGGTGCGGCGAGGATCGCGACGTCAAATGCCGCGCCTTCGTCGATTTTGGTTTTCAAGACCGTGGCCGGTGCGAAAGTAATGCCGACTTTATTCCCGGTCGCCTTCTCGAATTGCGGTGCGAGCTCCTCAAGGGTCGTCTTCACGGCCGTCGAAGCCAGAACTTTGATCTCCGCTGCCTGCGCGCCACCTGCAAGCAACGCCAATACCAATCCAGCGATCGGAGCCATCAGTTGTTGAATTTTCATTGTTTCCTCTTAAACCGTCGTTTTTTTTGGGAATAGCCGCCGAGCCAACCTAGCGAAAAGCGGCGGCGACTGCGAGATGCGCTCTTCAGATAAAGCGAATGTGACGGGCGCGCGTCTTCTCGCCTGATGATCTCTAATGCCGCCCGATGAACTCAAGAACCTTCTTGTTGAATATGTCCGGCTGCTCCCACGCGATCGCATGACCCGCATCGGTCACATCAGCCCATTCATGGTTTTTCATGTGAGCCGCCCAGATGCGCATCAAGGCCGGAGGAGCAAGCAGATCGGCGTCTGCGGCCATGACAAGGGTGGGTGTCGGGATCGTCTCGATCTTCGCGAAGGTGTTCGGTGAACGAAGGGGCTGATCCGGGGCGTCCGGCTGGCGAGCGTGTTCCTCGATCTCGATCCAGCGCTGGGTTCCTTTCGGGTTCGCGCCTCGATAGGATGGCCCGACTTCCCGGTAGACGGCCGGCAATTTCCGCAATCCCGGAATTTCAAGACGTGCGATAAAATCGGCGATCTCTCTGTCCGCAACCTGCCCGGTGCTCGCCGCGATCACCAGGCTTCGGAGCTTTTGCGGACGCCACGCGGCATAGTCCAGAGCCGCAAAGCCGCCGCCGGCGACGCCGAGCAAGTGGAATCTGTCAAGCTTGAGATATTCGGCGAGCGCATCGAGATCATCAGCGATACTTCCGGGCTGCGGACCGGTTGCGGGATTGGCGATGCTGTTGCCCCAGCCGCGCCGGTCGAACGCGATGACGCGGTATCCGGCGCGAGAAAAGCTTTCGACCTGGTTTGCCCAAACGGCGCTGGTGCCGGTGTTGGCGTGAAGCAAAATCAGCGGCACCCCGGTGCCGCCAGAGTCCGAGAACCAGAGCTTCACACCGGGAAGTTCAGCGAAGGCGCCGGAAGGCGGATTGTCGGCTGCATTGGCTGAGCCGGTTATTTGAATTCCCGCGGTCATCGCGCCCAGAGCGCCGAAGAGAAATGCGCGCCGCTTGATCATGTGGTCACGCATCCGTCGCGTCACTCCGACAGCCCTGCCAGCCGCAGTCCTTTCAGCACTCTTTCCATCCTGTTGTTGAATGCGGCTGTCCCCACCATCGGCCCGAAGTTGTTCAGGGCCGTTTTCGGCCACAGCTTCATGTAGTGGTCCAGCGCGTCGCGTGCTTCCTGGTCGCGGCCAACCAGCGCGTAAGCCGAAGCGAGATAAGCCGCCGGATGTCCGGTATTGGGCGCCTCCAGAGTCGCGCGCGACAAAAAGTCGATCGCCTTCAAATCCTCTCCTTGCATGAGATAGATCAGGCCCGCTCCCTGATACCAGCTCCAGCGCAGCCGCGAGTCGGGCGCGATCCGGTCGGCTTCCTGGAATTCCGCCAGCGCCTCATCGAGCTGGCCGAGCATCAGCCTGTTATATCCGATCTCCTTGTGAAGAAACGCGTACTGTGGAAAGCTCTGAGCGGCTTCGCTGCATACGTCGATCGCAACTTCGAACCGCCGCATCGCGCGAAGGATATGGCACTGCGCGCCGCGCACGCCCATACTGTCCGGCGCGATACGGGCGGCGCTTTGCAGCGTTTGATCGGCCGCATGCAGATCGTTTGCCAAATCGTTCGACCAGTGATTCAGGACTCCGGTCGTGAGCACATGCGTCAGACGCGTCAGCGCCTCGGCGTTGTTCGGATCGAGGTCCACCGCCCACTGTCCGAGTGCGCGCACAGCCTGGTAGTCCTCGCGCGAGATCACGTTAATTTTCTCGGCAATCTGCGTTAGCTTTGCCGCTGTTTCGATGTTCGCTCTGGTCTGTTCGACCTGCGCTGAATGCGCGAAATAGGCCCACAACAAAACAGCGAAACACACAAGGCCGGTGGCAGCGATCGCCGCCGCCGCCCGCGGAGCAACGGCGCGACGCGGTACGGACTCAGCCGGTATGACCGCGGTCACCGCTTGCGTATGGCCGTTGGGTATTTCCACTTCGGGCGATTGCAGGGCAGACGGCCCGCCGTTGGCCATGGGCGCGTCTGCGGTGTCCGACGACTCAGACGCGTCCTGGCCGGCGCCCCGGACTTCACCGACAAAGCGGACGCCTTTGCGCGGCAGCGTCTTGATCAGGCGCTGCTCGGCTCCAGTGTCACCGATCGCCTTGCGCACGGTGTTGATGCGCGTGCTTAGTGCCGATTCGGACACGATACGTCCGTCCCAGATCTGTTCGATCAATTCATCCCGGCTGACGACATGCTCGCGGTGACGAATCAGGTGCACCAGAAGGTCGAAGGCCTGAGGCTCCATGGCGATGGCAGTTGCGCCACAGCGCAGCTCACGCCGATCCGGATCGAGAGTAAAATTCTCAAAAATATAAAGCAAATTCAAAGACTCCCGTGCCCGAACGGTCATCCATTGCACTTTATAACGCGCGCTTCCCAAAACGAAAATAATGGATTTCTTGACGTAAAAATAAGGTGGCCTGAAGGCGCCGCGTCAGGCCTTGGTGCACGCTCAGCCGTGATCCCCCGGCGGAGCCAAAAAGCTCCCCATTGTTTCAAGCTTGGAAGCAGGAGGCTGCATTGGTCGCCATCGCATATGCATTGTCACGCGCCGTTCAATCGGTCGATGAACTCGATTCTCTGAAACTCATCGCCATCTTTTGCGGCGTTGGCCTTCTGGTGTCGTTGATGGCCGCCACTTACGGCCTCGATCTTAGCCCGGGATTTTTCTAAAGACCGGCTCAACGGGACAGCATTGCCAGGCCAGTCGTGCGGCGGACCGTCATCTCGCGGCCGTCGGCTCTGTTTCCTCGGTCGCGCGAGAGCACCCCTGGGGTCGCGAGGCGAGGCCGCTACGCGACAGCGAGGCCAACGAGCCGCTTGAGGCCGCCGATCTCCGAGACCTGGGTTGCGGACGGCCCGTCGATCCGCGCGATCCCTTCGACGATGTCGATCAATTCCCTGCGTTCTTCCACGGTCAGCCGCTGGTCGAAGAGACTTGCGAATAATCCCGCGGCCTGCGCGAAGCTTTGTGCGCGGCTTGCGATAAAGCGCGCCTGAGTGAGACGCTCGCTCACATCGTGGTCAAAGCCGAACACCGTGCGCATGGTCCTTTCTATGGCAGCGAATTGCTCCGCCGTCGGGTCGCGACCGCGAGGGATCAGCAACATCAGCACCGTCGCCGCGTCACGGGGATCATCGATCGCCCGAAGGGGCGCGGTCTGTTCCAGCTCGCGCGTCTGGGTGCCAGCAACGAGGACGGCGATCGGCATCGCGGAATCCTTTTTTAAAGAACTCTACCTCGCATATGATGACGAAAGAATTACCCGTAATCGATGCATTTGCGCCGCAAGCGCCATGGCTTTTTGACCAAGCAGATCTTTCGGAAAACCGTTGCAGGCTTTTCCAGATCGTGCGGCCGGACCGCGAAGGTTACTCCGCGGCCGTCGTCTCCGGCAGCTTGGCGCCTTTGCCATAGCGCTGATCGATATAGTCGATCACGAGCGCCTTGAAGTCGCTGGCAATGGCCGGTCCGCGCAAGGTGCGGAACTTCTTGCCGTCGACGAACACGGGCGCTGCCGGCGCTTCGCCGGTGCCGGGCAGCGAGATGCCGATATTGGCGTGCTTGGATTCGCCGGGGCCGTTGACGATGCAGCCCATCACGGCGACGTTGAGTTCCTCGACGCCGGGATAGCGTGTCTTCCAGCCCGGCATTTCCTCGCGGATGAAATCCTGGATCGAGCGCGCCAGTTCCTGGAACGTGGTCGAGGTGGTGCGGCCGCAGCCGGGGCAGGCCGCCACCAGCGGAACGAAAGTGCGGAAGCCCATGGTTTGCAGCAGTTCCTGCGCCACCTGAACTTCAAGCGTGCGATCGCCGCCGGGTTCGGGCGTCAGTGAAATGCGGATGGTGTCGCCGATGCCGTCCTGCAAAAGGATTCCGAGCGCGGCGGACGAAGCGACGATGCCCTTCGAGCCCATGCCGGCTTCGGTTAAGCCCAGATGGATGGCGTAATCCGAGCGTCGGGCGAGTTCCTGATAGACTGCGATCAGATCCTGCACGGCGGAAACCTTCGCCGACAGGATCATCTTGTTCTTGGGCATGCCGAGTTCTTGGGCGCGCGCGGCCGACAACAGCGCCGACTGCACCATGGCCTCGCGCGTCACCGCGCGCGCATCGCGCGGATTGGCGGAGGCCGTGTTCTCGTCCATCAGCTTGGTCAGCAGTTCCTGATCGAGCGAGCCCCAGTTGGCGCCGATGCGCACCGGCTTGTTGTTCTTGTTGGCGATCTCGATGATGTCGGCGAACTGCGTATCGCGCTTGTTCTTGAAGCCGACATTGCCCGGATTGATGCGGTACTTGTCGAGCGCCTCGGCGCAGGCGGGATATTCCGCGAGCAGCTTGTGGCCGATGTAATGGAAGTCGCCGATCAGGGGCGTGTTGATGCCGCGCTTGCGCAGGCCGTCGCGAATATGGGGAACGGCGGCAGCGGCTTCCTCGCGGTCGACCGTGATGCGCACCAATTCCGAGCCCGCGCGCGACAGCGCTGCGACCTGGGCAATCGTGCCGTCGATATCGGCGGTGTCGGTGTTGGTCATCGACTGCACGACAATCGGCGCGCCGCCACCGACGGCGACATGGCCGACCATGACCTGGGTGGTTTGATGCCGGGCTTTTGGCCCTGCGACGTCGTTCTCGGGTGGCTTTACGGGCTGGTTCATGGGGTCTCGAATATCAGGTTTTGGTGACAGTCAGCAACGGATCAATGGGAACCGCAACCCCCGGACTGGGCCGATTCACGAGGTAAAGCCCAGCAATTACAAGCAGGGCTGCGGCCCCGAATACCGGGGTCAGCGTATCATGCAGGATGAAATAGCTAGCCACGACGCCAAACAAAGGGGTGATGAAGGTAAATGCCGACAATTTGCTGGCCGAATAGGTCTTGACCAGCCCAAACCAGAGCAAAAACGTCAATCCGACCACCCAGAACGCCTGATAGGCCATTAATGAAAGCGCCAGGGTGCCGGGAAGGCGTGTCAGGGTTTCGCCGGAAATGAACGCGGCCAGGGCCAGAATCGGGATCGATAGCGACACTTGATAGATCAGCGCTTTTTCGGGCGGGGCGTGGAGCAGCCGGGTTGCTTTCACGAGCAGGGTGGTGGCGGCCCACAGCGCGCCGCCCCCGACGATCAGAAGATCGCCCGCGACCACATCGGCATCGACATTGGCCTGGGGGACGCCGATGGCGAGCGCCACGCCGGCAAAACTCAAGCCCAGTCCCGCCCATTGCGAGGTGCGCAACCGCTCGCCCAGCCATCGGTAAGAGCCCAGCGCGACGAAAAACGGTGCGGTATAGAGAAAGACCACCGCGCGCGAGGCGGACGTCATCAACAGCCCGCGATAGATCAGCACGAATTCGAGGCCGAACAACAGACCTGCGAACAGGCCAGCGTAAAGCGTGCCGTCGCGGGTCCAGATCTTCACGCCCCGAATACGGACGATCAACAGCAACACGGCGAGGGCACCGATGGAGCGTATCGTCGCTTGCAGGAACGGCGGGATGTCGGGCAGCGCCAGCTTGACGGCGATCTGGTTGAACCCCCAACTCACGCACAGCATCAGCATCAATGCGATGGCGCGCGGGCTGAGCGAGCGCTCGGCCGATGAAAGCGGCAATTTTTCTGAAGTCATCAGTGAGCCTTGGGAAAACCTGTGGAGGCTTATCGCCCTCTTGTTAATTCTGGCAGTGCGCGCAAATGCCGGTGATTTCGACGATCGACATTTTTGGCGTAAATCCGGTGGCGCGCGCCGAGACCTGAAGACTCTGGGCGATCGGCGCCGCCGGTACTTCGCCCACCAGGCCGCAGCGTTCGCATATCAGAAACGCCACCATCGCGGCCTCGTCATGATCATGGGCACAGGCGAGAAAGGCGTTGCGGCTTTCGATGCGGTGGACAAGGCCGTTTTCCATCAGGAAGTCGAGTGCGCGGTAAACCGTGATCGGGGCCGGCCTTGTCATGGTTTTCGCCAGGGCCTCAATCACCTCATAGGCGCCGAGCGGCCGGTGGCTGGACAACAGCGCTTCCAGGACTTGCCTGCGGATCGGCGTGAATTTCTGGGCACGCTTCGCACACACCCGCTCGGCATGCTGCAAGGCGTCCGCCGTGCAGCGGCCGTGATCGTGGTCAGGGGCGGGAAATGTTGGTTTGGCGAGCGTCATGAAGGGGAACACTAGCATTTTGCCGGGATGAACCAAATCCCGTTGCCCGGAAAACCTTTTTGGCGACATCGCCTTACAGGTTCCTTAGCCATGCCGATTTGACGGGGCAGGGCCGCGATCGGCTGGCCATGAAAAATTCATAAGCTAGCTTATTATATCCAAAGCTTATGGTATGGCGGTCGGCCCAAGGGAACCGTCAGATTTCAGGAACTCCGAAAGGGTTGATCCCACATGCCTCGCGGGCCGGTGGATATGAATTTTCTGTTTACGCTCGGCGAATTGCAGCGGCTGGTGCGCGCTTATGCGGACCGGCCGGCGGCGCGCTATGGCATTACGCGCGCGCAATGGGCGGTGCTGGCCAAGGTCGAACGCTTCGAAGGCATGAAGCAGACCGAACTCGCCGAACAGATGGAGATGCAGCCGATCACGCTGACGCGCCTGATCGACCGCCTTTGCGACAATGGCTGGATCGAGCGCCGCAGCGACGACAGCGATCGCCGCGTCAACCGGCTTTATCTGCGCAAGGCGGCAAAGCCGCTGCTCGCCAAACTGACCGGCTTGAAGACCGAACTGACCGCAACCGCGCTCGAGGGCATCAGCCAGTCGGATGCGAACCGGCTGCTCGCCCAGCTCGAGGCGATCAAGGAAAACGTCCGCAACGCCATCGCGGATGCGGAAGAAGATGCAAGGAAAGAACAGCACTATGGCTGAACCGGTATTGAAATTTCCGCCCGAGCAGAAGGGCGCACCGGGCGCCGCGCCCCGCGAAAAAGTTGCGGCCGAACCGCGCCGCCGGCTGCTCGCCGGGCTGCGCCGCTATCGGCGTTTCCTGCTGCTGGTCGTGCTGCCGGTCATCGCCGTGATCAGCGGTATCGTGTTTTATCTCAATGGCGGCCGTTATGTCGGCACCGACGACACCTATGTCGGCGCGCAAAAGGTCCTGATCACACCCGACATCTCGGGGCGAATCGACAGGGTCGTGGTGAAGGAAGGCCAACTCGTCCACCATGGCGACGTGCTGTTCGAGATCGATCCGATTCCGTTCCGGCTCGCGGTTGATCGCGCCAAGGCCGCCGTCGAACAGGCCAAGATGAGTTACAGCAACCTCGGCGCCAATATCAAGATATACGACGAAATGGCCGACCTGATGAAGCAGTCCATCGACCTGAAGCAGCGTGACGTCGAGCGCAAGTCGACGCTGGCCAAGAGCAGCTTCGGCTCCCAGCTCGACCTCGACAACTCCACGAACTCAGCCATCACCGTCCGCGCTGAACTCGCCTTCGTCCTGCAACAGCGGTCGAGCTCATTGACGCAGTTGCTCGGCAATCCGAATCTCGCGCTCGATGACTTCCCGCCCTATTACCAGGCGCAAGCCGCGCTCGCCCAGGCCCAGCGCGATCTCGACCACACGGAGATGCGGGCGCCGATCGACGGCATCGCGACGCTCGTTGACCAGATCCAGCTCGGCCGTTTCGTCATGGCGGGCTCGCCGGTGTTCACCGTCATCGACATCGCCAAGCCCTGGGTCGATTCCAATTTGAAGGAGTCGGACCTCACCCATGTCGCGGTGGGCCAAACGGTCGAGATCGACGTCGATGCCTTCCCCGATCATACGTTCAAGGGCACGGTGGGCTCGCTGAGCCCCGGCACCGGCGCGCAATTCTCGATCCTGCCGCCGCAAAACGCCACCGGCAACTTTGTCAAGGTGGTGCAGCGCGTCCCGGTGCGGATCCATTTCGATGAAAACGACCCGTTCGTCAAAAAGCTGAAAGCCGGCATGAGCGCCTATGCCACGATCGACACCGGCCACAAGCGCACGCTCGCGGGCCTGCTGGGCTTGCGGTCGGCCGCGGCGAAACAGGACCAGGATTAGAGACAATGTCGCCGACGGCTGTTCCATCACCGGGCGCCGTTCCCGGCCTGCGCCGGAACATGGTGACGATCTGCGCCATGACCGCGACCATCATGCAGGCGCTCGACACCACCATCGCCAATGTCGCGCTGCCTTATATGCAGGGCACGCTGTCGGCGTCGCAGGACCAGATCAACTGGGTGCTGACTTCCTACATCGTGGCGGCGGCGATCATGACGGCGCCGGTGGGCTGGATCGCCAACCGTTTCGGCCGCAAGCGCACGTTCATCATCTGCTCCGCCGGGTTCACGGTGGCGTCCGTGCTCTGCGGGTTGGCACAGGACATCAACCAGATGGTGCTGTTCCGCCTGCTCCAGGGCGTGTTTGGCGCCGCGCTGGTGCCGTTGTCGCAGGCGGTGATGCTCGACTCCTACGCGTTGCATGAACGCGCCAAGGCGATGTCGATCTGGGGCATGGGCGTGATGATGGGTCCGATCATGGGGCCTTCGCTTGGCGCGTGGCTGACGGAGACCTATTCCTGGCACTGGGTGTTCTTCGTCAATCTGCCGTTCGGCATCTTCACCGTGCTCGGCCTGATGGTCTTCATGGACGAAACAAAGCAGGATACGAAGTTGCGTTTCGACTGGTTCGGCTTTGCCGCGCTCGCCGTTGCGATCGGCGCCTTGCAGGTCGCGCTCGACCGCGGCGAACAACTCGGCTGGCTGGAATCCAACGAGATCATTGCCGAGTTCGCGATCGCCATCGCCGGTTTCTATTACTTCTTCGCGCATTCCTTCACGACCGATCGCCCGTTTATCCAGTTCGCACTGTTCAGGGATCGCAATTTCCTCACCGGCTGCATCTTCATGACGGTGATGGGGCTTGTGTTGTACTCGACCATGGCGCTGGCCTCGCCCTACCTGCAAAACGTGATCGGCTATCCCATCATCACCGCGGGCGTCTTGCTCGCCAGCCGCGGCTGCGGCACCTTTGTCGCCATGATGCTGGTCGGCCGCTTGATGCGTAGCATCGAGGCGCGCACCCTGATCATCACCGGCCTGAGCCTCACCGCGCTGTCGCTGTACTGGATGACCGCATGGACCGATCAGACCGGCGTGCCCGAGATCGTGACCATCAGCATCATCCAGGGTTTTGGCTTCGGGCTCGTCTTTGTGCCGCTCTCGACGGTGGCGTTCATGACGCTGCCCAATCATCTGCGCACCGACGGCACCTCGATGCTGACCCTGATGCGCAACGTCGCAAGTTCGGTCGGCATCTCCATCGTGGTCGCCCAACTCACCGAGGGTGGACAGCGGGCCTATGCGATTTTGTCGGAGCACATCACCCCGTTCAACCATGCGATGCAGATGCCGGACGTCAGCGCCATGATCAACCTCGGCACCGACAAGGGCCGCGCCATGGCGGATGTGATGGTGGGACTTCAGGCGCAGATCATCGCGTTCTCGCAGGATTATCAGCTCGTGATGTTCTTCATCCTGGGCTCGATCCCGCTCGCGATCATGATCGGCTCGACCAAGGCCATGCTGCGCAAACAGGCAGCGGGGCCGGAACACGCGGTGATGGAATGATCTCCGTCGTCCCCGCGTTCGCAGGGACGGCGGCGGAGTCAAAACGAGCCGCGGATCAAACGTCGAAGAACACCGTCTCGTTGTCGCCCTGAAGGTGGATGTCGAAGTGATAGGTGGCACTGCCACCGCTCACGCGCTTGGCGATCAGTGTCGCGCGGCGGTCGGCGGGAACCAGCGCCAACACGGGATCGGCGGCATTGGCCGCTTCGCCCTCGAGATAGATGCGCGTGTAATTGTGCAACAGCATGCCGCGCGCGAAGATCGCCACCAGGATATGCGGCGCCTGTAGTTTGCCGTCGGGATCTGGCACCTGACCGGGCTTGATCGTATCGAACGCGTATTCGCCGTTGGCGCCGGTGCCGCAACGGCCGAAGCCTCTGAATTTGGAATTCGGCAGCGCGCGGCTGTCCTTGGGGTCGGCGAAACGGCCTTGCGCGTCGGCTTGCCATATCTCCAGCATGCAGTCGGGCACCGCCTTGCCGTCGCCGTCGAACACGTGTCCTTCGATCCTGATACGTTCGCCGTTCGCATCGGGGGTGATGAGATCGTTCGTAAACGCGTCGTTCCAGTCATAGCGGCCGGTCGGGGTCAGACCGTAGGCGAAGAACGGGCCGACGGTCTGCGAGGGCGTGATGCCCTGTGGTTTCTTGTCGCCCACTACTTCGTCTCCATCGGTGTCGCGTTACGGCCGCGCAGCACGATGTCGAAGCGATAGCACAGCGCCCATTCCGGCTTGGTGTTTTCGAGGTCGAAGGAGGAAACCATCCGGTCGCGTGCTTTCGCGTCGGTGACCGAGTTGAAGATCGGATCGAACTCAAACAGCGGATCGCCGGGAAAATACATCTGCGTCACCAGCCGCGACACGAACGAATAGCCGAACACCGAGAAATGGATGTGGGCGGGCCGCCAGGCGTTGTGGTGATTGCCCCAGGGGTAAGCGCCCGGCTTCATGGTGACGAACCGGTAATAACCATCCTTGTCGCTCTGTGCGCGGCCGGCGCCGGTAAAATTCGGATCGAGCGGGGCCGGGTGCTGGTCGCGGGTGTGAATATAGCGGCCGCAGGCATTGGCTTGCCAGATCTCGACCAGCGTGTCCGGCACGCCGCGGCCGTCTTCATCCAGCACATGGCCATGGACGATGATGCGCTCGCCGATCGGTTCGCCCTTGTGCTGGGTGGTGAGATCGGCATCGCCCGCGCGCACGGTCTCGTGGCCGTAAACCGGCCCGGTCAATTCCGACAGCGTCTGGCGCATGATGATCAGCGGCTTGGACGGCGAACGCTTCACCGTGCTCTTGTACTCCGGGGACAGCCGCGCCGGATGGGCTTTATTGCTTTCGGTCGGATAGGCGAATGTCATGTCGGTATCCTCATCAACACCGTCATTCCGGGGCGAAGCGAACCCGGAATCTCGAGATTCCGGGTCCGGTCCTTCGGACCATCCCGGAATGACGAAGCCGTCAATTCAATTTCTCGATCGCCATCGCGACGCCCTGGCCGACGCCGACGCACATGGTGGCGAGCGCGCGTTTTCCGCCGCGCTTCTCCATCCCGTGCACCGCGGTCATCGCGAGCCGGGCGCCGCTCATGCCGAGCGGATGTCCAAGCGCAATCGCGCCGCCATGTGGATTGACGAAATCGGCGTCGTCCTTGACGCCGAGCTGGCGCAGGCAGGCGATGCCCTGGCTGGCAAAGGCTTCGTTGAGTTCGATCAGATCGAAATCGGTGATCTTTAGTCCCAGCCGCTCCATCAGCTTGCGCGTCGCCGGCACCGGGCCGATGCCCATGATGCGCGGCGGCACGGCAGCTGACGCAAGACCCAGAATCCGCGCCCGCGGGGTCAGGCCATGCTTTTTAACGGCGGCTTCCGACGCCAGGATCATGGCGGCGGCACCGTCATTGACGCCGGACGCATTGCCGGCCGTGACCGTGCCGGGGTTACGCACGATCGGCTTCAACTTGGCGAGGCCTTCCAGTGTCGTCTCGGGGCGCGGATGCTCGTCCTTGTCGACCGTGATCGGACCGGCCTTGCCGCCGGGAACCGAGACCGGCGTGATTTCCTCGGCGAAGTAACCTGCCGCGATCGCTTGTCCCGCGCGCTGCTGTGAACGAATGGCGAAGGCGTCCTGATCGGCGCGCGAGACCTGAAACTCCTCGGCGACGTTCTCGCCGGTTTCCGGCATCGCATCGACGCCATATTGCGCCTTCATCAGCGGGTTGATGAAGCGCCAGCCGATGGTGGTATCGAAAATCTCGGCCGAGCGCGAAAAGGCTTCCGCCGCCTTGCCCATCACGAATGGCGCCCGCGTCATGGATTCGACGCCGCCGGCAATGGCGAGGTCAATTTCGCCGGCACGGATGGCCCGCGCACCGGCGCCGACGGCGTCCAGCCCCGAGGCGCACAGGCGGTTGAGGGTCTGGCCGGGGACGGACTCCGGTATGCCCGCCAGCAACAGCGCCATGCGCGCGACGTTGCGGTTGTCCTCGCCGGCCTGGTTGGCGCAGCCGAAATAGACTTCGTCGACCTGCGACCAGTCGAGGTTCGGGTGCTTGGCCATCAAGGCCTTGATGGGGGCTGCCGCCAGATCGTCGGTGCGAACCTTGGCGAGCGACCCGCCGAAGCGGCCGATCGGGGTCCGTACCGCGTCACACATAAATACATCACCCATCGGTCTCTCCCTGTGCTGGCCGCCTTGAATGAAGGCGAGTTTTAGGAGCGGCGATGGAACAGGTCAATTGATCGGTTTTGGTCCGGTGCAGCTTTCGCGTGGGGCCGCCATGCCGGTAAACCGGCCAATATTCCGGCCAGCGGGTTGAGGGCGTGGAAAACGCGCATAGAAGCAGGAAACTGAATAGGATCGGCGACCGAAATTCGATAGTTTGCGCCGGGCCTCTCATTTTGACGCGTTTTCTTCACGCGAACCGGTTCCCACTTCACTCGAAAACGCTTTGATGACAATCCAGCCGACATTTCCTGCGTCCCCCGACGCCCAGCCCGCCGCCGAGCCGGCGCGGGTCACGCCGATGATGGAACAATTTCTGGAAATCAAGGCGGCCCATCCGAACTTGCTGCTGTTCTACCGGATGGGCGATTTCTACGAGCTGTTCTTCGAGGATGCCGAAATCGCTTCCCGCGCGCTCGGCATCATGCTGACCAAGCGCGGCAAGCATCAGGGCGCGGACATCCCGATGTGCGGCGTTCCGGTGGAGCGCTCCGACGACTATCTGCATCGCCTGATCGCGCAGGGCCATCGGGTCGCGGTGTGCGAGCAGATGGAAGACCCGGCCGCCGCGCGTGCCCGTGGCAACAAAAGCGTGGTGCGCCGCGACGTCGTGCGGCTGGTGACACCGGGCACGCTGACCGAAGACACGCTGCTGGACGCAAGATCCAACAATTACCTGCTCGCGATCGCCCGCCTGCGCGGCTCAAGCGGCGCCGATCGTCTTGGATTGGCCTGGATCGATATCTCGACATCCGAATTCATTGTCACGGAATGCGCCGTCGGCGAACTGGCGGCGACACTGGCGCGGATCAATCCCAACGAGATCATTGTCGCGGACGCACTCTATGGCGACACCGACATCGGTCCGACATTGCGCGAATGGCCGGCGGTGACGCCGTTGACGCGCGATGTCTTCGACAGCTCCACGGCCGAGCGTCGGCTGTGCGACTACTTCGCAGTCGCCACCATGGATGGCTTGTCGGCGATGTCGCGGCTGGAGGCGACGGCTGCCGCCGCCGCTGTCACCTATATCGACCGCACGCAGGTCGGCAAACGTCCGCCGCTGTCGCCGCCTTCGCGCGAGGCGGTCGGCACCACCATGGCGATCGACCCGGCGACCCGCGCCAATCTCGAACTGACGCGCACGCTGGGCGGCGAACGCCGTGGCTCGTTGCTGGATGCGATCGATTGCACGGTGACGTCGGCGGGTTCACGGCTGCTGGCGCAACGGCTCGCCGCGCCGCTGACAGAAGCGGCCGCGATCGCGCGGCGGCTCGATGCCATTGCGGCCCTTGTCGCCGATAGCGGTTTGCGCGACGATCTTCGCGGCACGCTTCACGCGGCGCCTGATTTGTCGCGCGCGCTGGCAAGAGTGTCGGTTGGACGCGGTGGCCCGCGCGATCTCGCAGGCTTGCGCGATGCGATCCTCGCCGCCGACCAGGCGCTGGCGCATCTGGCGCGGATGGAGCAGCCTCCGCCGGAGATTGCATCTGCGATGGCGGCGCTGCGCCGTCCGTCGCGAGAACTCGCGGCCGAGTTCGAAAGCGCCCTGGCCGAGCAATTGCCATTGCTCAAACGTGACGGCGGCTTCGTGCGTCAAGGTTATGAACCCGCGCTCGATGAAGCCCGCAATTTGCGCGACGCTTCGCGTCTTGTCGTCGCCTCGATGCAGGCGCGCTATGCGGATGATGCCGGCATCAAGGGCTTGAAGATCCGCCACAACAACGTGCTCGGCTATTTTGTCGAGGTCACGGCGCAACACGGCGACAGACTGATGTCGCCGCCGCTGAACGCGACCTTCATTCACCGCCAGACGCTGGCCGGACAAGTCCGCTTCACCACCTCCGAGCTTGGCGAGATCGAAGCAAAAATTGCCAATGCCGGTGACCGCGCGCTCGGGCTCGAACTGGAAATCTTCGAACGGCTCTGCGCGCTCGCGGTTGCCGCGAGCGAAGATTTGCGTGCCGCTGCGCATGCGTTCGCGGCCCTTGATGTCGCCACCGCTTTGGCCAAGCGCGCGGTCGACGACAATTATGTCCGGCCCGAAGTCGACGGTTCGCTTTGTTTTGCGATCGAAGGCGGGCGCCATCCGGTGGTCGAGCAGGCCTTGAAGCGCGACGGCCAGCCGTTCATTGCCAATGCCTGCGATCTCTCTCCGGCCCCGCAACAATCCTCCGGCCAGATCTGGCTGATCACCGGTCCCAACATGGCGGGCAAATCGACCTTCCTGCGCCAGAACGCGCTGATCGCGTTGCTGGCGCAGGCAGGTTCGTTCGTGCCGGCGTCGCGGGCAAAGATCGGCGTCGTCGATCGGCTGTTTTCGCGGGTTGGTGCGGCGGATGATCTGGCGCGCGGCCGCTCCACCTTCATGGTGGAGATGGTGGAGACCGCCGTCATCCTCAATCAATCGAGCGAGCGTTCGCTGGTGATCCTCGACGAAATCGGCCGCGGCACCGCAACCTTCGACGGCCTGTCGATCGCCTGGGCAGCGATCGAGCATCTGCACGAGGCCAATCGTTGCCGCGCGCTGTTCGCCACGCACTATCACGAACTCACAGCATTGTCGGCGAAGCTGCCGCGGCTGTTCAACGCCACCGTCCGCGTCAAGGAATGGCAGGGCAATGTGGTGTTCCTGCATGAAGTGTTGCCGGGCTCGGCGGATCGCTCCTACGGCATTCAGGTGGCGAAGCTTGCAGGCCTGCCGCCATCGGTGATCGCGCGTGCCAAATCGGTGCTCGCAAAACTGGAAGCACAAGACCGCGGCCAGACCGCACGCGCGCTCGCCGACGATCTGCCGCTGTTCGCCGTGCCCTCGCGCGCGGCTGCCGAGCCCGCGCCACTGAGCGAGGCGGAAAGAATGGTCGAGGCGGTGAAGGCGCTGCATCCCGACGAGATGTCGCCGCGCGAGGCGCTGGAGGCGCTCTACGAGTTGAAGGCGAAGTTGGTGAAGGAATAATTGGGGGTACCGTTGCCGCCCTTCCATCAGTGATTGAATGCTGCCAAATTGGGGCATGGCTTCGCACCAGAAATCCGCTCTTCCGCCTGCACTCGTCGACAGATTGTCGGCGCTGTGGTCGGCACAGTGCGTCGATAGAGAAGAGATTAATGGCCTTTTGAACGAGATGGCTGTGATCCCGGCGCTCGTGGGCCGCGCTGGCCAAGAGATTGCGAAGTCTGCCGGGCTTGGCTGGTGGCACAGGCCTCCCTTGCCGATTGTGCCAGGGGATCCATCGGATATTGTATTTTTTCGGCTTTGGCTGCCTCCGCCTGCGCGGCCTCCCGAGTGGGATTTACTGAACGCGGATCCAGAATATGCTTGGGTTTTTCTGTTCCACCCCAATGGCTATCTGCGAGAAGCGGCGCTACACGCTATCAAGACCTTGCCGCCGGCGCCATTCTTCTCCGCGGCATTAGCATTGCGATTGAATGATTGGGTGCCGCAAGTTCGGCTGGCCGCGAAGCGGTGCTTGCAGCGCGTAGCCTCACAAATTCAGGCTCGCGTAGCAGCCGACGCGGCATTTTATCTGCTACCTCGGCGCTTTGTGTGGCGACGGTGGCGCGAAGAAGCTAGTATACTCGATGAAATCTTCGCGCGCGACGATGTCCTTGCTGCCCTCGCTTGTGAACTGGAGGCGCGTGCCAAGGGTACGGTGAGCGCCTGTCTTCGTCAGGCACTACGCTTTCCAAATTTTGATCGGCACCTACCAAGGCTTGCCATGGTAGCGGCGCAGCCTTCGGTGCGGGCAGTCGCCTATCAGGGCCTGATTTTCGAGAGGTTGAGCTGGCCGGTCGGCTTCGAATGGCTCTGGATTGACAAGGTCTATAACAGACGTCGGGTCGTTCCAATGCTTCAATCGCGCCATGTCGAAAGAACCGGAGCTTTTGACGATATTCTTGCTGCCGGCATCCGCGACAAGTCCATTTTCGTCAGGAAGATTGTTGCCGAGGCTATGATAACGGTACGATCGGAGATCGCCGACGAAGCGCCGCTGGTGGCAACGCTCGCTGCGGATCGCAGTCCAGCCGTGCGGTCACGAGCAGATTTTATGCTCCGACATCCGGTGCAGCGGTAAACGACCGTTCTCGTGAGGTGCTGTATGCGATGAGGGTGAAATTGGTGAGGGACTAGCGTCATTGCGAGCCAGCTGGTCGCGCGAATGCGCGCCCGATGACAGGCTCCGCGAAGCAATCCAGAATATCGCAGTTGAGCCAAACTGGATTGCTTCGTCGCATTCGCTCCTCGCAATGACGAGGGACTAGCGTGCAATTGCAGCCTTCCTCCGTCCCAGCCACCACAGCACAAGATTCCAGACCACGCAGGTCGCAAGCGCGAGACTGAGCGCGGCAGCCGAGCCTAACGGTATCGCCGTGAGATTCAGCACGGCGATCCCGCCGCCAAATCCCATCATGCCCCAGCCGCCATTGGCAATCACCGCGGCGGTTGCCGGTCCGCCGATGCGTGGATGCAGGATGAAGGTCATGCTGCTCAGCACCACCGGAAACAGCGCGATCGTGCCGCTGACAAAGGGACTGACCCAGCTCGATAGCGAGACGACAATCGCGACCAGTGTGGCGACCATCGCCGCCCGCAGCGGGACGTCGTACCAGCGGCGGGTGATCAGCGGCATCTTCACATGCTGAAAGCGTCTGAACAGCGGAATACAGACGGCAAAGGCTATGGCATTCGCGATCAGGCCGCCGGCGAGCGACCACGACACCAGACGTTCGAGCGCAGCCAGCGCAATCCACACCGCGATCGCGCCGGCAACGCTGATCACGGCATTGCAGCGCTGGGCCAGCAACACATAGCTCAGACAGAAGAACATGGTGACGGCGTTGATTGGAAAACTTGCCAGCGCACTTTCGGCGATGAAGGCGGCATCGTGATCGATCGCCAGGAACACATAAGAAGGTCCGGCCGAGATCGGCAATGTCGCGATCAGCGCGCCGATCACCGCGCCCGATCGTTCCGCGATGCCAGATGCCGTCACCACGAAAGCGGCGGCAACCGCCATGCGCAGCGCGAGCAAAAGGATGAAGTGCAGATCGGGGGACATTTTATCTTCTGTCGTCCCCGCGAAGGCGGGGACCCATACGCCGCGGCGGATCGTTCTGAACCGCGCTGTTTGACGGCTTTCGTTCCCCACAACCGATTAGGGTTATGGGTCCCAGCGTTCGCCGGGACGACGGGAAATCACACCCGCTTCATCGTCACCGAAACTTTCGGCCCGTTCTTGATGGTCTGGTAGACCACGCAATAGCGCTCGGTGAGTTTGAGAAGCAGATCGAGCTTCTCTTGCGGGGCTTCCGTGTCGATGTCGAAGCGCAGGCGGATTTCGGCAAAGCCCACCGGCGCCTCCTTGTCGACGCCGAGTGTGCCGCGAAAATCAAGGTCGCCTTCGGCGCTGACGTTGCCGGTCTTCAACGGCACTTCGATCGCGGTTGCGACCGATTTCAAGGTGACGCCGGCGCAGGCGACCAGTGCTTCCAGCAGCATGTCGCCAGAGCACAATTCAAGCCCGGACCCGCCGGTCGCAGGGTGCAGGCCCGCCACCGCCAGCGCACGGCCGGTCTCGACCTTGCAGGCGATGCCTTCCTGGTCGATCGAGCCTTTCGCTTTCAAGGTAATGAAAGCGGCTTTCGGATCGGTCTTGTATTTTTCCTTGATCGGGGCCTGCGTGGCGCGGAGCTCAGTGGCGTCCATTGTTTTCTCCCGGATGTTTATTCGTGTCGGATGTAATGGGTTAGGCAGCCGATGTCACCACCACAGGGCTTCACCTGTGCTCGATTTCGCTTCCGTGTCCGGCATGTTGCGGTCGAGCGAGCGATCGAGTGCGGTCAGGACGCGGCGCTTGAAATTGTCGAAGTGCGGTGAATTGCGGTCGCGCGGACGGCCCAAATTGATTCTGATTTCGTCGAACAGCCGGCCCGGCCGGGGCCGCATCACGAACACCCGGTCGGCAAGCACCACGGCTTCGTCGACATCATGGGTGACCAGCAGAAGCGTGGGCCGGGTCTCGGCCCACAGGTCCAGAAGATGATCCTGCAAATCGCGCCGGGTGAAGGCGTCCAGCGCTGAAAATGGCTCATCCAGCAGCAGCACTTCGGGCTGCGGCACGAGCGCGCGCGCAATCGCGACCCGTTGCGCCTGGCCGCCGGAGAGCTCGCGCGGCCACGCATTGGCCTTGTCGGCAAGGCCAACCTTGGTGAGCGCGTGCGCAATCCGTTCGCGTCTGACATTGGCGGGCACATCGCCAAGGCCGAAACCGATGTTGTCGGCCACGGTCAGCCACGGCAGCAGCCGGGGCTCCTGGAAGATGATGCCGATTTTCGCATGCGGCGCCCTGATCGTGACGCCGTCGAGGGTCACGCTGCCGGAGGTCGCGGGATCAAGGCCCGCGACGGCGCGTAACAGCGTCGACTTTCCGCAGCCGGAGCCGCCGATGATGGCGACGATCTCGCCGAGATTGATCGTTGCCGAAAACCGCTCCAGCGCATGGACGCCGTTCGGATAGGTTTTGCCGATCGCATCGAGCATCAGCATCAAGCGCCTCCGCTTTTCGGGCTGAAGGCGTCTTGCCATCGCAGCAACGGCGCGGCGGCGATTTCGATCAGCCAGTCCGTGGTCTTTCCAAGGATAGCGAAGACCACGATGGCCGCGAGAATTTGCGCCGGCTTGCCGAGTTGCTGGCCATCGAGCAGGAGATAGCCGAGGCCCTCCGAGGCGCCGATCAGTTCGGCGGCGACAACGAACATCCATCCCAGACCAAGGCCGACACGCAGCGCCACCACATAGGCCGGCAGAACAGCCGGCAGCAGGATGCGGCGGATCATCGCCGGTCCCGAAAGACGAAAGGCACGGCCGACCTCGACGATCTTTCTGTCGACTGAAAGGATCGCGCCCATGACGCCGAGATAAACCGGGAAGAATACGCCAATGGCGATCAGCGCGATTTTCGAAGTTTCGAAAATGCCAAGCCACAGGATGAAGAGCGGCACCCAGGCAAGCGAGGGAATCGCGCGCAGCGCCTGAATGGTCGGGTCGAGCAGCCGCCGCGCCAGTCCCCAATAGCCCGTGATAGCGCCCAGCACCGTGCCGGCGATGACGCCGAAGCCAAACCCGGCGACGACGCGGATCATGGTCGCCGTGATATGGCGCAGCAATTCGCCGCTTTCCGCCAGTTCCGCCAGCGTGGCAAAGACCTTCGACGGCGGTGGCACCAGCCGGCCGCTGGAAAGGCCAGACCGGACAGTGACCTCCCACGACAGCGCCACGGCGACGGGCAGCAGCAGACCGAGCAGCGGCCGCGCGTAATTGGGCCGGCGGCTCGTGACTGCTTCGCTGGTCGAAATCTCCGGTTTTGCGGCCTCGATGGTCTCGCTCGTCATGGCGGTAGCAAAACCGTGTCTGGCGAGAGAATGCAAGGTAGTGGATGTCCCATCAATTCGTCGTCCCGGCGAACTCAGGGGACCCACAACCACAGGGCTTGGTGTTGAAGCGAGCCGACGATTCTCAATTCGTCGGCAGCGGAACGCCGTCGTCAATGAGCGAATCCAGCGCAGTCTTGACGTCGACCTTGGCGTCGATCACGCCCGCTTGCTGCAGAGCTACGCCCGCGGCCAGAATCGACTCGCGCTGCGGCGCGCCGATCCGGCTGGAGGAGAGATCCGTGCGTTCCCTGAGCTGCTTGTCGGCGACCTCGTCCGGAAGCTTGGTGGCGGTGACAAGCGCCTTCTTCAGCTCATCATAGTTGGCGAGCGAATATTTGCGGGCTTCCTCATAGGTCGCGAGCACGCGCTGCACGATCTGCGGATTATCCTTCAGAAACTGTTCGCGCACGTTGAGAATGCCCCAGGTGTTGGCATCCGCTTTACGGAAGAACAGCTTGGCGCCGTCTTCGATTTCCGCCTGCGCCATCATCGGGTCGAGGCCGGCCCACGCATCGACGTCGCCCCGGATCAGCGCGGTTTTACCGTCGGCGTGTTGCAGCAGCACCGGCGTAATGTCTTTTTCGGTCAAGCCCGCATCGAGCAAGGCGCGAACCAGGAAGATGTGCGGGTCGGTGCCGCGCGTCACCGCGACGCGTTTGCCCTTGAGGTCGGCAACGGTTGCGATCTTGGAATCCTTCGTCGCCACCAGCGCGGTCCATTCGGGCCGCGAAAAGACGTAAATCGATTTGATCGGGTTGCCGTTGATCCGGGCCACCAGCGCCGCGGAACCCGCGCTCGAGCCGAAATCGATCGAGCCGGCGTTGAGATATTCGAGCGCCTTGTTGGAACCCGCCGATTGCACCCAGACGATGCGGATGCCGTCCCTGGCAAACTCCTTCTCCAGCATCCCCTTCTGCTTGAGGATCAGCGACACCGGATTGTAGGTTGCCCAATCGATGCGAATCTCTTTCAACGCCTCGGCGGCGCCTGCGCCGGCCGGGCTCATCGCCAGAAGCGCGATCATCGCAGCCAGGGCGCGCCGTGAAATTCTGGACATCGTCGTAATTCTCCGTGGGATGATTAGATCAAAGCAGATCGCGGGCGTGCGTCAACGCGAGCCTCGCGCAATGCGGCTGCCGGATCTGGCCCGATGGGGCGAGAAACCCTGTTGTCTTTCAAGGAGTTAGGATAACGGTCAAGGGGAAGAAAAAATACACCTTTGGCGCGGCGATGAGAGAACGACGTTATTCCAAATGAAGACAATAGAGGATGGATTGGCTGCAATTGTTGGGATGGGCCGTGACAGGCCGTGCAGCGTCCATTATCGGAATGACTGATGGATAACATGGTGACTCAGAGCCGGCCTGAAGCCGATGAGCGTTTCGACACCGCGCGGATCACCGCTGATGTCGATGCGCTGGCCGTCGAGCATGCCGGACGCGAGGATGTTTTCCGCGCGGCGGTCGCGAAGCTTCTGAAGGCCGAGATGGTCGCGGCGCGCGCGACCGCCCAGGCCGTGCTGTTGAAGGACCGGCACGGGCGGCGGTGCGCGGAACGGCTGTGCTTCGTGCAGGACGAGATCATCCGCATTCTGTTCGAGGCCGCGACGCGCCATCTCTACCATTCGCCAATTCCGTCCGGCGCCGAGCGGATGGCGGTGGTCGCCACCGGCGGCTATGGCCGCGGGCTGATGGCGCCGGAATCCGATATCGATCTTCTTTTCATCCTTCCCTACAAGCAGACCGCCTGGGGCGAACAGGTCGCCGAAGCCGTTCTCTACTGCCTGTGGGACATGGGGCTGAAGGTCGGCCATGCGACGCGGTCGGTCGATGAATCGATCCGGCAGGCGCGCGGCGACATGACGATCCGCACCGCGATCCTCGAAACCCGTTTCCTGGCTGGAGACCAGCCGCTCTACAACGAGTTGGTATCGCGCTTCGACAAGGAAGTCGTGCAGGGCAACGCCACCGAATTCGTGACCGCGAAGCTCGCCGAGCGCGAGGAGCGCCATCGCCGCGCCGGACAGTCGCGCTACCTGGTTGAGCCCAACGTCAAGGACGGCAAAGGGGGCCTTCGCGACCTGCACACGCTGTTCTGGATCGCGAAATATGTCTACCGCGTTCGCGATACGAGTGAGCTGCTCGATCACGGCGTGTTCGACGCGCAGGAATACCGTACCTTCCGCCGCTGCGCCGATTTTCTGTGGTCGGTCCGCTGCAACCTGCATTTCGTCGCCGGCCGTGCCGAAGAACGCCTGTCATTCGACATGCAGCGCGAGATCGCGGTGCGTCTCGGCTACACCTCCCATCCCGGCATGCAGGACGTCGAACGCTTCATGAAGCACTACTTCCTTGTCGCGAAGGAAGTCGGCGATCTTACCGCGATCCTGTGTGCCAAGCTGGAAAACGAACAGGCCAAGCCCGTGCCGGTGCTGAGCCGCATGATGGCGCGGCTTCGGCCGAGCACGACCCGGCGCAGGGTTCCCGAGAGCGACGATTTCATCGTCGACCATAACCGGATCAATCTCGCCGCGCCCGATGTCTTCAAGCACGATCCGGTCAACCTGATCCGGATCTTCCGGCTCGCTCAAAAGAACAATCTCGCCTTCCATCCCGACGCGATGCGGACGGTGACCCGCTCGCTGAAGCTGATCAACACCGACCTGCGCAACGATCCCGAGGCCAATCGCCTGTTCATGGAAATCCTGACGTCGAACGATGCCGAAATCGTGCTGCGGCGGATGAACGAAACCGGTGTGCTCGGCCATTTCATCCGCGCCTTCGGCAGGATCGTGTCGATGATGCAGTTCAATATGTACCACCACTATACGGTGGACGAGCATCTCTTGCGGTGCATCGGTTATCTTCAGGAGATCGAGCGCGGCGGCAGCGACGAGTTCATCGTCGCCAGCGACTTGATGCGCAAGATAAGACCTGAGCATCGTGCCGTGATCTACATCACCACATTGCTGCACGACATCGCCAAGGGCCGCCCCGAGGACCACTCGATTGCCGGTGCGAAGGTCGCCCGGCGCCTGTGTCCGCGGCTCGGCTTCAATGCGGCCGATACGGAACTGGTGGCATGGCTGATCGAACAACATTTGACAATGTCCACGGTCGCCCAGTCGCGCGATCTGACGGACCGCAAGACCATCGAGAATTTCGCCGCCGTGGTTCAATCGGTCGAGCAGATGAAGCTGCTGACGATTCTGACCACTGCCGACATCAGGGGCGTCGGTCCCGGGGTGTGGAACGGCTGGAAGGCGCAGCTGTTGCGAACGCTTTATTACGAGACCGAGCCGGTGCTGACCGGCGGCTTCTCGGAAGTCGATCGCGCGCGGCGGCTTGCGATGGCGCAAGGGGAGTTTCGCGCGGCCTTTACCGAATGGCCGGAGCAGGAGCTCAACGCCTATGTGGCGCGTCACTATCCGGCGTACTGGCTCAAGGTCGAACTGCAGCGCAAGATCCGCCATGCGCGTTTCCTGCGCGCCAGCGAACAAGCCGGCGAGAAGCTCGCGATCAATGTCGGATTCGACGAGGGGCGCGGCGTCACCGAACTCACCATCCTGGCGATGGACCATCCATGGCTGTTGTCGATCATCGCGGGCGCCTGTGCGTCAGCGGGCGCCAACATCGTGGACGCCCAGATCTACACGACGACCGACGGCCGCGCGCTCGATACCATCGCGATCACGCGCGAATACGACCGCGACGAGGATGAGGCGCGCCGCGCGACACGGATCGGCGAGATGATCGAGGATGTACTCGAAGGCAAGCTTCGCCTGCCCGAGGTCGTGGCGCGGCGCGCCAACGGCCGCGGCAAGGCGCGTCCCTTCGTCGTCGAGCCCGAGGTCACCGTCAACAACCAGTGGTCGGACCGCTATACCGTGATCGAGGTTTCCGGCCTCGACCGGCCGGGCCTGCTTTATGAGCTGACGACGGCGATCTCGAAGCTCAACCTCAATATCGCCTCCGCCCATGTCGCGACCTTCGGCGAGCGCGCGCGCGACGTGTTCTACGTCACCGATTTGCTGGGGGCGCAGATCTCGGCGCCGACGCGGCAGGCCGCGATCCGCAGCGCGCTGTTGCATCTGCTCGCGAGCGAGAAGGTCGCGGCTTAAGGCTATCTTGCCTTCACTTGTCTTCCGGGATCTCGCCAAAGGTCTTGCCGGCGGCAAGCGGCTTTAGTCGGATCAACCGGGAGTCCTCCACCGCGGCCTGGCGGTGTTTGACCGCCTCGCGATAGACGGGATCGCGGATCATCTCGACGAAGGCTGCCACGCTCGGATATTCGGCAATGAAACAGTGATCCCAGTGTTCTGTCGAAGGGCCGATCAGCATCAGTTCGAAACGGCCTTGCCACGCCACCTTGCCGCCGAGGCGCGTGAACACCGGACCGCTCTCGCGGCCATAGGCCGCGTAGGCTTCCGCACCCGTGGCCGATCGCCCATCCGGGTAAGCCGCGCGCTCGCGCAGTTTCACCAGGTTGAGCATGTGAATGGGACCGGGGCGATCATTCTCGCGAAATTCGGCGAATGTTTCCTTGGTTGGATCGACGTGACCTGTCATCTTCATTGCCTCGTTGCTGTTGATCGCGTTTGATCGGTCGTTATCCGGGGGAGAAACCAGCATGAATACGATTGCCAACATCCTAGTGGCGCTTGTCGCAGCGCTACACGTTTATTTTCTCGCGCTTGAAATGTTCTTTTGGACCAAACCGCTCGGCCTGAAAACCTTCCGAAACACCCCGGAAAAAGCCGCCGACTCGGCCGTGCTTGCCGCCAATCAGGGGCTCTATAACGGCTTTCTCGCCGCGGGGCTCGTTTGGGGGCTTTTGCAGCCGAACGCCGCCTTCGGGTTTCAGATCAAGGTATTTTTTCTGCTTTGCGTGATTGCTGCCGGCGTCTATGGCGCGGCGACCGTCAGCCAGAGGATTCTGCTCGTTCAAGCGGCGCCGGCCGCGTTGGCTCTGGTCTTGCTCTGGCTCGTGTAAGCCCTTGTGACTGGCCGAGTTGCCTTGCATTGCCATACCCGTTCGTTCAGAATTGGCATCAAACGACGGCCTCCATCAGCGATGGATGAGTTCGCCGGTAAAATCAAAACAACAGGGTGAGGCAACGACATGAGGAACCTTTTTCATTTCGTCACAGGGACCGCGTTGGCGCTGGCACTCGCGCTACCTGCGGCTCACGCACAAAAGACCTACGATACCGGCGCCACCGACACCGAAATCAAGATCGGCCAGACCGTGCCGTTCTCCGGGCCTGCCTCCGCCTATGCCAGCATCGGCAAGACCCAACTGGCCTACTTCAACATGATCAACGAACAGGGCGGGGTGAACGGCCGCAAGATCAACCTGATTCAGTATGACGACTCCTATAGCCCGCCGAAAGCCGTCGAGCAGGTGCGCAAACTGGTTGAGAGCGACGAAGTGCTGTTGACCTTCCAGATCATCGGTACGCCCTCCAATGCCGCGGTCCAGAAATATCTCAACGCAAAGAAGGTGCCGCAGTTGTTCGCGGCGACCGGCGCTTCCAAATTCACCGATCCGAAGAACTTCCCGTGGACGCTCGGCTTCAACCCGAACTATTTCGTCGAAGGCCGCATCTATGGCCAGTACATCCTCAAAAACTTTCCGGATGCGAAAGTCGGCGTGCTTTATCAGAACGACGATCTGGGCCGCGACTATCTGAACGGCATCAAGTCGGGCCTCGGCGAAAAGGCCGCGACCATGGTCGTGGCGGAAGCTTCTTATGAAGTCTCCGATCCGACCATCGATTCCCAGATTCTGAAGCTGAAATCCGCGGGGACCGACGTTCTGTTCGACGCCTCGACGCCCAAATTCGCAGCGCAGACGATCAAGAAGACCGCCGAGCTTGGCTGGAAGCCGGTGCACATCCTCGACATCAATGCCACCTCGGTCGGTGCGGTGATGCAGCCCGCGGGTCTTGAAGCCTCCAAGGGCGTGATCAGCGTCAACTACGGCAAGGATCCGCTCGATCCGACCTGGAAGGATGATGCGGGCATGAAGCACTATCTCGACTTCATGGCGAAGTACTATCCGGAAGGCGACAAGAATTCGCTCTTCAACACCTACGGCTACTCTACGGCGCAGTTGATGGTTCACGTGTTGAAGCAGTGCGGCGATGATCTCACCCGCGAGAACATCATCAAACAGGCGACGAACCTGAAGAACGTGCAGCTCGATCTCGCATTGCCGGGCATCGCGGCCACCACCACGCCGAACGACTACCGGGTCAACAAGCAGTTGCAGATGATGAAATTCAACGGCGAGCGCTGGGAGTTGTTCGGCCCGATCCTCGAGGATATCGGCCCGGCCGGCTAGTGTCCCGATTCCGAAGCTCGTAGCCTTTTGCTGAGCCACGTTTCGAACTTCGGAATCGCCACACCAGGGCGTGTACTCATAAGATTGCGGAGTTTGCCTCGTCCAGCGACAGCCGCCGGCGTCGGTTCGATGTGGCTCATCCGCGTCGGGCCAGTTGGCAAACCGCCCGTTTCGCGCGGATATGGCAGCAAGCGCCATACGAAATCGGCAATGAGATTGCCTTTTGGCATTTGATATGCCGCCAGATCAATTGCGAATTGGATCCCATCCAATAATGCGGTGGAAATGGGCGTTAAGCGCCTCATAGCATTCGCAGGAAACATCCTTCAGCCCTTCGACATCAAGGATTCGAATTTTGCCGTGATGATAATCGACAAGCCCGGCTTGCTGCAGCCGTCTGGCGATAAGCGTGACGCTACTTCGATGCACTCCCAACATTTGTGCCAGGAGTTCCTGGGTAAGCGGCAGAAGATCGTTGTTGAGCAGATCGCGGGCCTGCAACAACCAGCGGCTGAGCCTCTGATCAAGGTCATGCACGGCATTGCATGCCGCGATTTGCTGCGCCTGTGCCAGCGCCATTTCCTCGTGTCGGGCCAGCAAGCCGCGAAACACCTCGCTCTCGGCCAACAACTCCTTGAACTTGCCGACATCGACGGTGGTGCCTGTCGTATTGACCTGAACGGTCGCGTCATTTGTGAACAGGCAATCATCCAACGGCGGACTGGCGCCCACGACACTGTTGCGGCCAATCATTCCGGCTTCCACGACCTCTCCGCTGGAAAAGCCGACGGTGTAGGACACTATCCCGGAATAGGGAAAATAGATGCGCTCGATAGCTTGACCGGTTTTCGACAAGCTCGTTCCGCCCGGGTGATTCACCAGCTTCAAGAACGGCTGTAACATCCGCGCGTTGGTCGGCGGCAACGATTTCAAAAAGTGATTTGGCGCGTTTGCCAGTATCGATATATCGCCGTCCGGTGCTTTGGAATTGGTTTCCGGGCCCATGCAGCAGCCCCTCTACTTGTTAGGACAATTAGATTCCCCAACTGTGCCACTTTGATCCACGTCAAAGGAGCGACGTTGGCAAAATACGCATCCGCCTGACCTTAATGCCACGTTAGAATAGCAGATTAGAAGAGCAGATAATGTCGCAGGGTCCGTTTGGGTGGCGGATGATACCACCAATCCCTTCAATTCCAGCCGGAATTCATCTGGACTGCCGCCTGCTAAGCGGCACTTTCGTCGCCGAGCAGGTTAGGGGAACTCGTCACAGCAAGCGTCATGGCTATCTGCGTTCTGTTTTGCAGCCGATATTTGCGCATGATGTTGCCGATATGAGCGCGCACGGGAGCGCGCGTCATTCTGGCGGTGGCTGACGCGCTGATCCCCTTGTTGTCAGGAGTGCCGGGCGTCTCCCAATGCCTTTCGACCGGAGCACCGGCGTTCGACATGCATTGCCCGATGTGCAGCCTGCCGCTGGCCCTTGGGACCAGGCTCGATACGATTCCATCCGCGCTATCGTATCTGCCGCCTCCGCCCGCGGCCCGGCGGCGGGCCTGGGAAGACCGCCTCGGCTCTCACGACAAGTTGCGAGTCGGCCTGGTTTGGTCCGGTAATCCGAAACACACCAACGATCATAACCGGTCGCTGCCGGTGAAGACGCTGTCGCGCATTCTCGACCTCGACGTGCGTTTCATAAGCCTGCAGAAGGACCCGAAAGCCGGCGACAGCGCATTCTTGCGTGAATGCACCGGCATCGTCGATCTGACCGAACATCTCACTGATTTCGTCGAGACGGCGGCGTTGGTGAGCTGCCTCGATCTGGTAATCACGGTCGACACCAGCGTGGCCCATCTCGCCGCCGCGCTGGGGTGCGCCACCTGGGTACTGCTGCCTTACACACCCGACTATCGCTGGCTGCTCGATCGTGACGACAGCCCGTGGTATCCGACAATGCGGCTCTTCCGGCAGAACGAAAGGCGCGACTACGGGATTGTGCTCGATCGGGTGCGAAGCGAATTGCTCACGCTGATCTCCGCCAAATAGGCTTTCAGCGGCAAGCAGCTTGGGATGGCTTGGTTCGAAAGCTGCTGCTGGTCGATTTCCGGACCATGGCGCCATCGCCACGAAGCGTCACGACAGCGCCGTCCGATTTCCTGCGCGATTAGGGTTAAGCCTTCCTGACCCCTTGCAGGTCAGTCAGTTAAATGGCTCGGCCGAACGGCCGATTAACCATCGTTTAAGACGGCCTTAAACCCGCGACGCTACTTTTGCGCAGGGGTTTGTGCGGGCGTTTTGCGTATGGCGTTGGGACGGAAAAAGGGCGGCGGGCGCAAGGAGCCGCTATTCGGGCTTCCGGCCGCGCTTTCCGAACTGCGGCTTGGTCCTGACGATCGGATTCCGCGTGCCGAAGACGAAAGACCCAGGAAACAATCTGCCCGGCGCGACATGGCGGATAGTGAGGACGACGATGCGCCGCGCGAGCGGAAGCCGCGTGCCAGCAAATCGAGCCGCAAGCGCAAGGCAAACGGCCGCCCGCGCGGCGGTTTGCTCCGTCTGTTCTATTGGGGCGCGGTGCTCGGCCTCTGGGGCGCGATTGCCGCTGTCGGCGTCATCGTCTGGGTCGGCGCGCATCTGCCCGCCATCCAGTCGCTCGAAATCCCAAAACGGCCACCGACGATCCAGATCACCGGCGCCGATGGCAGCGTGCTCGCCATTCGCGGCGAGATGCCCGGCAGCAATGTCGCGCTGAAGGATCTGCCGCCTTATCTGCCGAAGGCGTTCATCGCCATCGAGGACCGCCGCTTCTATTCGCATTTCGGCATCGACCCCTGGGGTGTCTTAAGGGCCGCGGTGACCAACATCCTGCATCGCGGCGTGTCGCAAGGTGGCTCGACCCTTACCCAGCAACTGGCCAAGAATCTGTTCCTGACCCAGGAGCGCACCTTCCAGCGTAAATTGCAGGAAGCCGAACTCGCGCTTTGGCTGGAGCGCAAGCACTCGAAGAACGAGATTCTCGAGCTTTATCTCAACCGCGTCTATTTCGGCTCCGGCGCTTACGGCGTGGAAGCAGCAAGCCAGCGCTACTTCGGCAAATCCGCCAAGAACGTCACCATCGCGGAAGCCGCGATGCTCGCGGGCCTCGTCAAATCACCGTCGCGGCTTGCGCCCAACCGCAATCCCGAAGGCGCGGAGCAGCGGGCGCAGACGGTGCTGACCGCGATGGCGGACGCCAAATTCATCACGGAGGCGCAGGCGCAGGCCTCGATCGGGCATCCCTCCTACAACGTGAAGCCGGTCGGCGCCGGCACCGTGAATTATGTCGCTGACTGGATCGGCGAAGTGCTCGACGATCTCATTGGCCAGATCGACGAAAGCGTCGTGGTGGAAACCTCGATCGATCCGAAATTGCAGGCGGTCGCGGAAGCCTCTGTCATCGATGAGCTGGCGGCCAAAAGCGTCAAATTCAATGTCAGCCAGGGCGCGCTGGTGGCGATGTCGCCCGATGGCGCAGTGCGCGCCATGGTGGGCGGCCGCAACTATACGGAGAGCCAGTATAACCGCGCGGTGACGGCGAAACGCCAGCCGGGTTCTGCGTTCAAGCCGTTCGTCTACCTCACCGCGATCGAAGCGGGGCTGACGCCGGAGACCGTGCGGCAGGACGCGCCGCTCGACGTCAAGGGTTGGAAGCCCGAGAATTACAGCCGCGAATATTTCGGACCCGTCACGCTGACGCAGGCGCTCGCGATGTCACTCAACACGGTCGCGGTGCGGCTCGGGCTCGAGGTCGGCCCGAAGAACGTGGTGCGCACCGCGCATCGGCTCGGTATTTCATCGAAGCTCGATGCCAATGCCTCGATCGCGCTTGGCACCTCCGAGGTCTCGCTGGTGGAACTGGTCGGCGCCTATGCGCCGTTTTCCAACGGCGGTCTCGGCGTCTCGCCGCATGTCGTGACCAAAATCCGCACGGTCGAGGGCAAGGTTCTGTACACGCGCCAACCTGACCAGCTCGGCCAGGTGATCGATCCGCATTACGTCGCGATGATGAACACCATGATGCAGGAGACGCTGCTGTCCGGCACCGCGCACAAGGCGGAATTGCCGGGCTGGATGGCCGCCGGCAAGACCGGCACCAGCCAGGATTTTCGTGATGCCTGGTTTATCGGCTACACGGCCAACCTCGTGACCGGCGTCTGGCTCGGCAATGACGACAGTACGCCGACCAGGAAGGCAACCGGCGGCGGCTTGCCGGTGGAAATCTGGACCCGCTTCATGAAGGCCGCCCATCAGGGCGTGACACCCGCGCCGCTGCCGGCTTCGCAACAATCAGGCGGAATGCTCGCAAGCATCGCGCAAACCATATCGCCGCCGACCAACGCGGCCGGCGCTCCGTCATCGGCGTCCGTTCCGGGGCGACCGGCACCGACGCGAACGGCGGGCGCTGCGGTACGTCCAGAGGCCGACAGCGGCCTCGACGGCTGGCTGATGCAACGGCTGATGGGGCGCTGATCTTTCCGGTACCTGAAACTCAGCTAAGCCGCGTTTTCAGTGCCCGTCGGGGGTACGGACACCGGGTGGTCGGATGAATTTGAAATTTATCGTGCCTGGCTTCCCTAAAAGATGAGTTCCCTGCGGCTTCTGGGTTGTGATTCGAAACAGTGGGCTATGGAGCGTGAATGTGTAATGGGTCAGGCCATTGAACTGAGATGGATCGTGTGATGCCGGTTAAAAGAATCGTCGTGTGGAAGTGGATGGTGGCGTCGCTCTCGTCGGCGGGTCCTATGCGTCTCACAGCCGCAATGCTTGCGATCGTAATCGCAGTTGCCCTCATTTCGAGTGCTGTTGCGCCGACTGCTCAGACCTCAACTGGGGAACAGACCTCCCTTCCAAGCTTGCGCCTGGAAAGGGCTTTGGCGACGCCAAATGAGAAATCGGCGCTCAACATGTTTCAATCCGGCAATTTCAGACTAGTACCCACTATCGGTGAAGAATGAGTCGTGATTCAAGGGGGCATGAGCGGCATCCCGGAAGCGACATCGATTATCTTGACGAGTGCGGAGCGCAGCGAGCTTGAGGGCTTGGTGCGCTCGACGA